>Ga0209411_100006_pt1 | contig 38959 bp, 39 predicted proteins | sample Mar14336cmmetaG_FD_185479 | JGI IMG/M metagenome (GOLD analysis project Ga0209411, IMG submission 185479) | Marine hydrothermal vent microbial communities from Guaymas Basin, Gulf of California to study Microbial Dark Matter (Phase II) - Marker... ... | reverse complement strand
CTTCGAAAAGTATGCGATGCCCACCGGCTTGCACGGGAATTCGCCCCTGCCGCTCCTGATCCTCGCCTTCTGCGGGCGGCAGTCCGTCACCGTGAAGACGATGGCGGCGTCCTCGCGCTCAAGCTCGATCTCCCAATCCATGCCCCTCGCATGGACCCACATCATGAAACTAAGAGCCTTGGCTAAGGCGTCCAGCCCGCTCCCGCTTATGTTAAGGGTTTTTATTATGCGTCGTGCTTCTATCTCGCCGTATCTTTCCCACACCATTTCGTCGGTCTTCACCGCCTCCTCCAAGCCGAACTCATCTTCTACGGCGGTGAACCACAAGCCGTCCAGCGTCAGGGACAGCCCCGAATACATCTCAATGAGTGAGATCAGGGTTTCCCTCGGCAGTTCTGAAAGGTTTATCTTTCCTGCCATGGGTATCGGTTGGAAAGTGTCCTTAAAAAGCCCGACCTAACTTGAAGCGATGCCCGAATATCACGTCGAGTGCATGAGGTGCGGCGCCCGCTACGAGCGTGACGATGTCGTCTATACCTGCGAGTGCGGCGGGCTTCTCGACGTTAAGTACGAGTACTCGACCGTGGACGCTGCGAGCATAACGAGGGGCGGTGAACTCGGCGTCTGGAAATACAGGGCGTTGCTGCCCTTCGAGGACGGAGTCCTTAAGCTTAAAGGCGAGGGCGGCACGCTTGCGCCGGTGACCACGAGGGAGGGGAACACGCCGCTTTACAGGTGCGAGCGGCTTGCGGAAAAGCTTGGGATGAGGGAGCTTTACGTGAAGCATGAGGGGCTCAACCCCACAGGCTCATTTAAGGACCGGGGCATGACCGTCGGCGTCACGAAGGCGCTGGAGTTGAAGATGACGAGGGTGGCGTGCGCCTCCACTGGGAACACGTCGGCATCGCTCGCCATCTATGCGGCTCGTGCGGGAATTCCTTGCTTCGTGCTCCTTCCTAAGGGGAAGGTGGCGCTGGGCAAGGTCGCACAAGCCGTGATGCACGGTGCGAGGGTCGTTGCGATCGACGGGAATTTCGACGACGCCCTCCGCATCGTCAGGGAGCTCTGCGAGGAGCTTCGCATCTACCTGCTCAACTCCGTCAATCCCTATCGCTTAGAGGGGCAAAAGACCATAGCTTTCGAGATTGCCGAGCAGTTGGGCTGGCGTGCGCCCGACAGGGTCGTCCTACCGGTGGGCAACGCCGGGAACATCAGCGCAATCTACAAGGGCTTCTGCGAGCTTCGAGAGCTCGGAATTTTGGGGGAGGTGCCGAAGATGACCGGAATTCAGGCGGACGGAGCCAGACCGATAGTTGACGCAATAAAGGAGGGGCGTGCCGAGATAACGCCGGAGCCGCAGCCCGAGACGATAGCGTCGGCGATAAGAATCGGGAACCCGGTGAATGCGCCGAAGGCGTTGCGTGCCATAAGAGAGTCGGGTGGCGTCGCCGAGGCGGTGACCGACGCCGAGATCATAGAGGCGCAGAAAGAACTAGCACGGCTCGAAGGCATCGGCGTGGAGCCTGCGAGCGCAGCGTCGCTTGCCGGCTTGAAGAAGCTTTTGGAGCAGGGCGTCGTCGAAAAGGATGAAACCGTAGTGTGCGTCACGACCGGACACCTGCTGAAGGACCCCGAAGCGGTGTTGAAGGCGTGCGAGCCGCCCGTCGAGGTTGAGGCGGACGCCGACGCCGTCAGGAAATTGCTAATCGCTCATACAAGCCTTCGGCGCTGATGCCGCACGGAGGTATTGCCATGTTGGATGTTAAGGGAGCGTTCTGTTCAATTCTGAACTAGTACGAGTCGCAGGCGGTTTCGGTCACCTGACCTCAAACACCGGCGGGCTTTCCCTTTTATGCCTTGCTCGCTCGATCATTTTTTGTACTCGTCGCACCTCGTCTTCGTCACATCCTGAGAGGTCGCCGCTTTCCAACGCCGCCAATATTCTGTCGAGCGTCTCATAGCTCATCCCGATCTCGCCCTCGTCGGTCTGCCCCGCCCAGAGACCTGCGGACGGCGGCTTCTCGATGATTTCCTGCGGGATTCCGAGCGCCCGTGCGAGCCGCCGCACCTCTGTCTTCAGGAGCCCGCCCAGCGGCAGGATGTCCACGCCGCCGTCGCCGTACTTCGTGAAGTACCCGATCATAAGCTCGCTCTTGTTCCCGGTGCCGACGACGATGCGGTTCAGCTTGTTTGCGAAGTAGTAGAGGACGACCATCCGGAGCCGTGGCTTCAGGTTCGCCGTCGCAATGTCGGCTTCGCCGCCGTACTCACGGGACTCTAACGTCCTGAACAGCATTGCGAAGACCGGTGAGAGGTCGATCGTCCGGGTCTCGATGTCGAACTTCTCGGCGACGAGCCTCGCATGCGCCACGTCCTTCGGGTCGCTGAAGCACGGCATGATCAAGCCCAGCGTCGCATCCGGAAACGCCCGCTTGCAGAGGACGGCGGTGACCGAAGAGTCCAAACCCCCGCTCATCCCGACGACTACGCCCTCGGCGCCAGCCTCCCTGACCCTCTCCCTTATCCAATCAACTATCCTATCGGCAAGCTCACGCTCGTTCATGCCACCACTCCACTCTCGCCTCCTCTTTTTAGCTTCACAGAAGCCTTATTGAGGATGTGCAAGATACTCTTTTGGGCGGAGCGGTGTAATACAGCGTCCAACACTTGCACTTCACCGAATCAAAATGAGCATGCTTCCATTAGCGGATGTGAAGCACTCCACAACTTCACGACGTGTGCCGGCTGCTCACGATTGGTCAAACCGTTGAGAGAAGCTATAAAAAGATGGGAGAGAGTCACTCGACCTTGATTTCCTTGCCTCTGGGCTTCTTCTCCTTCAGCTGGAACGTGATTTCGAGGACTCCGTTCCTGTACGTGGCTTTTGCGGAGTCGGGGTCGACCGGGGCGTCGAGCTTGCACTCCTTGTAGTACTTCCGCGAGTTCTCCCCCCGGATCACGACGGTGTCCTCCGTGGCGTTGATACTGATCTTCTCCTTCTCGATGCCCGGCATGTCCGCCGTGATCCTGAGGACGTTCTTGTCCTCGTCCACCATTATTGAGACGTAAGGCTCACGCACCTCCTCCTCGACAAGCCCCGGCTTCCCAGGACGCACGTTCCCGAAGTGCTGGATTCTCGGAACGCCGTCGGGTCCTATTTCCATGGAGAAACCGTAGATCAGCGGCTTTCCGGGCTCGATTTCCATCTCCCTGAACGTGCGGAACATCCTTTCTATCATCCTGTCGATGTCGTCGAAGAACTCGTCGAAGATGTCCCAAGGTCTCCTCCTCCTCATTCCCATCACCCGTTTCCAAGTTAGTCTCCAATTTTAAATAGGCTTTCGTCGGATGCGTCATCTTGCGAGCTACGTCATGGTGACCATGCCGGTCACACCTTTTCTTATGAACTCTATGGCGATCGCCGCGACGATGATGCCCATGACACGGCTAAGAACCTCAGAGCCCTCCTCTCCGAGGATGTTATATATCTGGAGGGAGAAGTCGAGGATGATCTTCGTCGCCACGATGGCGCTCACTATTGCGAAGAGCACGATGGAAAAGCCCCACGACTGGATGATCATGACCGTCGTTATGGCGCCGGGGCCGGCGAGCAGGGGCGTGCCCATCGGGACGGCGCCGACATCCCCGCCTCGGACGTACCGCTTCTCACCCCGCATCAGGTCGAGGGCGGTGAAGAGCAGGAGAATGCCGCCGGCGATCATGAAGCTCTCGATGCTGATGCCGAGCGCCTCCAAAATGAGGCGTCCCAAGAACGCAAAGACGAACAGCAGTACCGCCGCCACTATTATAGCTTCTCTGAACTCCTTTTTGCGTCGCTCTTCGCTCATATCCTTCGTAATTGCTAAGAACACCGGGACGTTTCCCGGCGGATCCATGATCACGAAGAGCATGATGAACGACTTCACCAGCAGCTCCACGGTCTCGTACATTTAATACACCACCACTTTCGAGACTTAGAATGTTCGCGGTATTTTTAAGTTCTCAAGGAATTCGGTAGTATATTGCGAGGAGGGCAGAAGGATGGGAGAAGGTCTAAGCGTCCACGGCGGGGCTGCCGAGGCGGAAGGGGCATCAAAGCCAAAGCCGGAGCCGAAGCCGGAGCCGAGGCGAGGAGTCAGTAAGAAGTTGACCGTCATCCCGGAGCGCTGTTCTGGCTGCAGGCTCTGCGAGCTTGCGTGCGCGATTGCGAAGTTCGGGGTGAACAATCCGAAGAAGGCGGCGATCCGTGTGATCTCGATATACCCGCAGCCAGTCATCAGGATGCCCGTGTTCTGCCGGCAGTGCAAGGAGCCGAAGTGCATGGAGAACTGCCCGAACGGTGCGATGTCCATCAGGGACGGCGTCGTCGTCATCGACAGCGAAAACTGCATCTCCTGCCACAACTGCGTGATCTCGTGCCCGTTCGGCGCGATTTTCGTGCACCCCGACGTGAAGACGCCGTTCAAGTGCGATTTGTGCGGCGGCGGCGCCCCGAAGTGCGTGGAGGCATGCCCCACGAAGGCGCTTCTATTCCTGCCTGAGCACCTCTTAGGGCAGGCGCACCGCCTCATGAGCGTTCTTAAGTACTCGCACATGCGTGAGATCGAGTACGTGGAGAAGGGCGTGAAGAAGAAACTCAGATACGCAGATATAGGTAAGGAGTTTTTTGAATAAGCAGGTAGCTTTTGAGGAGCCTCCTCGCCGTGGCATCTCTCATCGGACCGGAGTGCCGGAGTTCACAGGCGAGCACTCCGCTCCTCGTCAGTTTTCCGCACCACGGCGAGGCTTCGTGCAAGGGTTCGCCGACAGCTCCGATCGACGACCGCATAACGTGGGGCTGATGGGCGTGTGGGCGGATGTGAGTTTGTGAGGCTTCCGCCTCCACAAACGTCATCAAAGTTATCGGAGCCAAAACGGTTGCTCACGACAGTCCTACTTTTTCTATACCTTTGTAGAAGTGTAAGGGTTTGGGAGAGCGTAAGCGAGCCGCATACCTGCTGTTAGGCGACGTTGCCATTAAAACTTCCACCATTGGCATCTCTGGTGATCTTGGATTTGGAATGACCCTCCTTGTGCTCGGATCAACTATAAGGTCTAACTGCTCAAGTATTATTTGTCCTACGAGGGGTTGGGCGCCTTCGGGTTTTGCCAGAACGTCGAACTCGCCCGCCCTGCCGCACATCTCCACAGTCACAACGCCATATATTGGTTTTATCTCCGTTTTGTTATTTGCGTATCTTAGCATCATTGCTCCAGTATCAATAACAGCCTCAAGCTCAATCTCTTTCTCAGGCTCAAAGACATTTGTGACCTTTATTTTCTCAACCGCTTTTCCCATACCGCACCTCCCTTCATGCCTTTTTAAATAAACCTTTTTAAGCCTTTCTGCCCGTCGCAACGGTTTGCGGACGTACGAAGCTGGCGAGCGAAGTGAGCAAATTGGGCGGGCGGAGCGTAGCCGTATGTTCGCTGTTAGGGTGGCATTTCTTCACTATCGTTTCTTTTGAATTCAATATCATCTAATTGTTCTCCTATCTGGAGTTTAAATGTTGCTTTCGCAGGCGAAAAGTTCTCGGAAAATACAATATAAGTTAACTCAAAAGTGCCAGGTCCTCTTAATTTATAAAGCTCATAGTAGCCTGAAAAATCAACGACAAATGGATTGATACCTAGGTGAACGATATTCTGGGAGTCGTAATAAACATGAAATGCATCAAGATACCGAAACTCCTTTGGAGGGATAGCTACTCTGGGTGAGTTTACACCTTTCCATTTAAATTCTACGAGTTCAGGAGACTTCTCTTCGCCAGTTGAAAGATCTTTTATCTTCTCCAAGTATGCAACACAATCCCGAGCTATTTTTTGCCTGTGAAGATTCTTCACTTTGATGTGATACCAACGAGCCTTTTTGTTCACCCGAAGATCAAAGGCATCTTCCCAATCACTATCGGCTCTCTCAAGCAAAAGTTCATTCCTCCAGCTTGGATCCCATCCTCTTTCTCTCACTTTTTCAGCAATAACATCTGGAAGTAGATGTCTATCCTTGAATTTGATACAATTAGCTTGAATGAACTTCAAAATTCCATCATCCTCTTTAACACCTTCCTCCTGAAAAGCCAAGGCTTCGATATCTAAAAAAGTAGCTATAGCTAATTCCTGATGGGAGAAAAGAGAGCCTCTGTGTTTGCCTGTGTCCTCAAAATTTCCATTCTTAGGTTTAAACAATCTTTCCCTTTTGAAATCTATAAAGATAAAGTATTCGGATTCGCTAAGCCTTCGGAAAATATTTTCCTTTACACCTTTTAATGAGGACTCTTCTACAGCAATATAAGGCTCAAAACCCATCTTTTCAAGTTTCTCAGATATTCTACGAGCAATTTCAACTTCATCGGTGCCTTTTTGTTGCCCACAACTAATAAATACCCTTGCTCTGTGAATGCTTTTCATATTTCTTTATACTTCCTCCAACCTTTTAAACTTTTTTGAGATGTCACCTAACGTCCCGGGGATATGTGAAGTTTTGCCGTAAGGCGAAATTTGGGCGAGCAATATCGTTCATATATCTGCTGTTCAACGACCCGGTAGAGCAAATTCTGAAGGGATTTGAGTGCGAGCGAGTCGCCATCTTTAGTCAACGTTTGGTTTTTAATTGAACGTTTACCATTGCATATAAAGCTCTTTGAGTTTGTGGTAAAATTTCAATATTTTTCTCTAATAAGAAAGCTTCAATATCAGCCTTTGTAACTCTTTTTAGACCACGTTCCTTAGCCCAATCTACACATGAGTTAATCAATGAGGGTAATTCTGCCCTCTCTTTCTCTAATTGTTCTCTTTCTTTTATCTCTCTTTCACTATCCAATTGTTTTTGAGCCAACATTTCTGCTTTTTCGATTTTAAGTTGTACCTCTGGTGGAAGTCCCCATCTTTCAAGGTTTTTACTTCTCCAGAATAATGTGGCTATATCGCGAATCCATATCCTTTCTTCTTCTGGAAATTCCTTTTTAGCAAAGGATAGTAACTCTGCTGCAAGCTCCTCTGGTGTTGCAGATTTGATTTCTTCTGGTATTTCTCCTCTGCTTATTTCTTCATAACCATAATTACTCGGTATTGGAACTGGTACGTGTTCTTCAAATTCTTCTTCTGGCGGTCGAACAAAGCTTTCCATGAAAGTAATTACTAAGCACTTTTCATCTTTCCACAACACACATTTATTGCCTTTACATTTTTCCCTGATAAGAGGGCAAAACATCTGTCAGTATGTAACTGGTAAGGTCTATTTAAATTACGGTCGCCCCCAGCTTGGCAGCGTGGTTTCTCAGCTCTCGCCGACGGCGGCGAGCGTTCCCGGCGGCTACGTAATCCTCGCCCCATCCTGAAGTTTGGACCCGCCGATGGAAGCCGAAGGCACACGCATGCGAGAGTCGCCCACGCCCGCTCGCAAGAGTTTTCGACGAGCGGCTTTTCCGCTCAGATTGAAGAGCCGCACCAGCCGAGCCTTCACGGGAGTGGCACGCCGTCCCCGCAGAGACCGCCGCTCATGAATAAATAAGCCTTCTTAGCGACATTTTGTGATGGCAAAAAGTATAAGGCTCAAGGAAGACGCCTGCGGGATTTGCCATGCGGTCGCCGAAGACCTTTGCGAGCGGGGTTTTAGAATAGTCACCTACGAACGCCCAAAGGGCATCCTCGCAAGAATATTCGATGGGCGTGGCGAGGTCGTCGGCGAGGGCTTCGACATCGTCTGGAGCCCGGCGGTGCTCGCCGCCGAGATCGATGCGGGCGTCGTACCCGAAAGCGTGGCGTCGAGGCTTCGTGCGGAGGGTTTGAGCTCCGACGAAGACATAGAAAGGGTCGCCGAGCTTTTCGGCTACGGGCGGGTTCTTGCGCCGTCCGTCGTGGCGCTTAACGAGATAAATGCGCTGGGTGGGCGTACCGTCGTGAGGCGGGAGGGGCTCGGCGTCGTCTCGATCTTCTACGATGGGAGCGGAAATGAGATTTCAAGATCGCCCCCCACGTACTGCCCGACGTGCGCCATCGTCGTGAACGCTGCGAGGACGGACTTCCTCGCAGAGAAGATAAAAGAGGCGTTGAAAGGCGCTAGGAACACCGGCAAGCTGAAATACGAGCGTGCGCTCGAAAACGCTTACGAGGTGCGAGGCGGGGGTGTAAGGGTCACGATAAGGGAGCGTAGCGGGAGGGCGCTCGCAGAGAGCGTCCTCGGGTGCTGCATTGCGTATGCGACGGTGAAAGCAGAAATCGAGGCGGCGCTCGTCTCCGGCAGGAGCGCAGAGCTCTTCAAAGCTTACTGCAACCTCTGCCCGCTGAAGCATTGTTGGGTGGAAAAGCCGATGGGCGCCCTCGGGAACGTCGTGCTTTCTCGGCTTTCGGAGCTCGGCGTCGATGTCGAGGTTGAAGTCACAGCCGAAGGTTACATCATTGCGAAAATCCCGGATGACGGCGTCATCGAAGGACGGGGCACACTTTGCTCGCTCAGCGCCCTCACGAACATGCTCCTCAGAGAGGACGCACGTAAGATTCTTAAGCCATCGCCCGCAAAATGGAGTGCGCGTGAGGGAGTTAGTGACGAAGATAAACGAGCTGAAGCGGAGTGACGTTGCAAAGACCATAGAGCAGCGGCTTGAGGAGTTCAAAAAAGTTTACGAGGCAGACTCCAGCCGCTGGTTCGAGGAACTTTGCTTTTGCATCCTAACTGCAAATTTCAACGCCTCCAGAGCTTTACGCATCTGGGAAAGCCTGAGGCATGAAAATGCGCTCCTTAATGCCGATGAGGATAAATTAGCTGCCCTCCTGAAAAGAGGAGGTCACAGGTTTTACAGAAAGCGGGCGGAGTTCATAGCAGAGGCAAGGAGGTTTGCGGACAGCATAAAAGAGATTATCTTAAGGCTCGAAGCCGAGTGGAGCGGCGCATCGAGGGAGTGGCTCGTCAAGAACGTGAGAGGCGTCGGCTACAAGGAAGCAAGCCACTTCCTCAGAAACGTCGGCTTCACGGACTTCGCAATCATCGACAGACACATTTTAAGCGTACTGCAGGAATACGGACTCGTGCAGCTTAAAAGCGGTGGAAGGGGTGATGGAGGGAAGAAAAGCGTAACATTGACGAGACGTAGATACTTGGAAGTGGAGGGCGTTTTGAGAGACGTTGCAAAAGCCGCAGGACTCACGCTCGCAGCCCTCGACCTCTATCTCTGGTACATGCGGACCGGGAAGGTAGTGAAGTAGGGGTTGCGGCTCCGCCAGCACTCTCGGCTCGTCAGATGCCTCTCCCATGGCTCCTCAAGCAGCTGCTTCGTCCATACCCTGCTCATCAAAACTCAACAGGATATTAAAAATTGAGAACGCAACAGAGACAAATGGAAATAACCATCGTCACCGGCAATAAGGGCAAGTTCCGGGAGTTCGAAGAGCTTGCGGCGGAGCTTTCCGGCGGACTGCTGAGGATGAAGTGGGCGGACGTGCCGAAGGAGGAAATACAAGCGGAGAGTCTTGAGGAAATTGCGTTACATGCCGCAAATAGTGTTTTGAAGTCTGGGCGGCTCGACCCGCCGTTCTTCGTCGAGGATTCCGGACTCTTCATCGAGGCGTTGAGCGGCTTCCCCGGTCCGTATTCGGCGTACGTGCACAAGAAGATCGGGAACGAGGGCATTTTGAAGCTGATGGACGGCGTCGAAAATCGAAGGGCGACATTCAAGTGCGTCATCGCATTCGTCTCAGCGCCATCGGCGCCGCCGAGGCTCTTTGTCGGGAGCGTCAGCGGCAGGATTGCGAAAAAAGCCAGAGGGGACAAGGGTTTCGGGTACGATCCTATCTTCGAGTTTTCGGGGCGAACCTTTGCGGAACTGGACACTAAAGAGAAAAACAGGGTCTCGCATCGTGGGCAAGCATTCAGGAAACTCTTACGGTACTTGGGGGTAAGCTACAAAGAGAGGTGAAAAAATTCGGGAGTGGATTGAAGAAGGCTTATGTCATAAAAAGCGAGCAATCCTCTCCGCTGAGGGGTGAATCTTCCACGAGAGGTGCAACGGAATGAAGGTCACGATGGTAATTCCGACGTATTGGGGACGAGCGGAGGGCTGGCGTGTGGGTGACGCCATTTACGACCACCCCACGCCTCTGAGCAGCGAGGGCACGCTCCGTCGAGCGATAGAAAGCATGAAAATCCTGAACGATAAAGATTTCCAGCTCGTCGTCATTGCGGTCGCCACCGCCGACGAAATTGAAAGCAGAGTCGAAAAGAAGGTCAGGAGCATCGTCGGGGACGCCGCAGCCGCCGTCGGCGTGGACGCCCTCGTTTTTGGCGGCTCGCAGCTGCGACGAATTCACGAAATTCTTGCGGCTGACGGCAAAGCCGGGCTCGCCGAACTTCTCAGCCTTCGTGGTTACTCAAACGTCCGCAACCTTTGCCTGTTCATCCCACATGTCTTGGGATCTGATGTTGCTGTGTTCATCGATGACGACGAGGTCTTCGAGGATCCGGACTTCATGACAAAAGCTAAGGAATTCATCGGGAGGAGCGTCGGCGGGACGCCGGTGCATGCAGTCGCCGGCTACTATTTACAACCGGATGGCGATTATCACATTAAAAAGCCGTTCCGCCCGTGGATGAAATACTGGGACCAGTATGAGCGGATGAACGAAGCATTTGACAGGATAATTGGGAGACCGCCGAGGCTGAAGGAGACACCATTTGTGTTCGGTGGTAACATGGTCGTGCATAGGAACTTGTGGCGAGTGGTACCCTTCGACCCGCACGTGCCCAGAGGCGAGGATATCGACTTTTTGATAAACGCAAGGATGTTCGGCTTTCGCTTCTTTCTCGATAACGAGCTGCGGATCAAGCACCTGCCGCCGCCAAAGCCCCACCCGATGTGGCTGCAACTCCGTCTCGACATATTCCGCTTCGTTTACGAGCGGGCGAAGATCGAAAGCCAGAGAGATGTGGAGGGGATGACGAAGGTGCGACCTGAGGACTTCGATCCGTATCCGGGGTGTTTTTTGAAAGCCGACCTTGATGAGAAGATTGAAAGGGCATGTAAATTGCTGGCGGAAGAATACCGGGCGCAAGGCGATCTGAAAGGCGCTGAAGAAGCATTAAGGAACATCACGCTTGCGAAGACGGAGGCGGTGCCGAAGTTCAACCCGTTCCAGCGACTCTGTGAGCTGCAGAGGAAATGGCGGGAGTTGATGGCGTATGCGGAGAAGAGGGAGATAAGCTCCGGCATTACGGAGGTCGTTGAGGCGTGAGGCGGTTAAAAATTCTGTTTTTAACCAAGTTGTTGCCCAGAGCGGATGTCATAGGCGGTCCCATACTTATCTACCACAGAATCAAGAATCTCGCCCTGATGGGGCATAAGATAACGCTTATCTCGCCCACGTACACCGAGGAGGACCGAAAGGACAAAAGCCTTGAGCCGTTTTGCGAGCGTATCATCAAAGTCGATTCAGTGCGAAATAAGCCGAGCGAGGTCGTCGAAACACTCTACAAAAAGGTAAAGCGCCCCCGCTTTTTCCTGACCGGCGACGGCGGCTATGACGAGCGCATCGAGGCGGCGTTCCGGCAAGTTCTGAGTGAGACGCAATTCGACGCCGTGATCGCCGAGTATTCGATCATGGGGCAGTACATCGAGGCGAACCGCCATCTCATCCCTGAAGGTACGACCGCCATCATCTCGGTGCACGAGTGTTACACGAAGGCTTTCGAGTTACGAGCAAAGAAGGGCGAAGCCATCAGCGAGGAGACCATCGGGGAGCTGCGGGATTACGAGTTTCGGATGTACGCATCCGCCGACAAGATTTTGACGCTGACGAGGGAAGACGCCGAGATCTTAACGAGCTATGAGCCCGGTCTCCGCCGCAAGATCCGGGTGGTGCCGCATGGCGTGGACACGAGGTTCTTCACGCCGCCCAAGGACCGTTGGAGCCGGAACACGAAGAATATACTTTACGTCGGCAACTTTCGCCACTACCCAAATGTGGATGCGGTGAAGAATTTCGTCGAACGCTGCTGGGATAAGATCCTGAACGAGGTGCCAGATGCAAAATTTTACGCCATCGGCTTCAGCCCACCTCCTGAACTTTTAAAGTTACGGAGCGAAAACATAATCGTCCAAGAAGGCGGTGACAACGAGAATTTACGCCGTTTCTACTGGAGCTGTGATGTCTTTGTCGCCCCCATAGAGCTGGGAACGGGCTTCAGAGGGAAAATTCTGGAGGCGATGGCGTGCGGGCTGCCAGTCGTCGCCACGCCGCTCGCAACCTTCGGCATAAACCCTATGCACCGCCGTGATATGTTCATCACGGACGACTACGACGAGTTCGCAAAGTACGTCGTCATGCTGCTGAAAGACGTAAGATTACGAAGGAAAATAGGCAAAAACGCCTTAGTTTTGGCGAAGAGATTCGATCATAAACACGCCGCCAAGAAATTAGAGCGAGTGCTTAAAGAGGGGTTGAGGGCGGGCGGCAAGCGGAGCTGATTCGACAATCCACCCTCATGCGGGCGTTCGTTGCGTTTTTCGCCAGTGGTGTGCACATGCAACATGGCAGTGTATTTTATCGTCTAGACTCCGTTCCTTTCTCTGTGGCGTCAAAAGTAAGGCGTTAAGTCGAGAAGCATGCCGTCGTGCGCAGCGATAACGTTCGCGCCGGTCCTCTCACTTAGCTTTCTTGCGATCTCATGCGGTTTGTTTCTTAACATTGTCATGCCGAAATGCGTCAAGATCGCCAGCTCCGGCTGTCTTGCTTTTATGATTTTCTCAACGTCCTTCACGCAAAGGTGGTCCACGCCTTCCCGCATCTCGTATCTTACAACATTTATCACCAATATCCTGCCATTGTAAACGTCCTCAAGCCCTTCAAAGTATTTCGTGTCGGTGATGAATGAGATAAGCGGCTCGCTCCTCCCTCGGAGTGAAAACTCCAGCCCGTATGTTTCGACGCCGTGGACGTGACGCTTTGGCGTACTTATCTTCAAGTTTCCCACGTTGTAGCTGCCACCCTCTTCAAACACTTTTATCTCATCGAGGTAGCTACGCAGATATTTCATAACAACGGGATCGTCGCCGGAGATGGCGTCGCTGGGGCACAGAAGCATGCCTCGTTTCTTGAAACCACCCTCGGTCATCGCCTCGATCATCACGTTCACGTCGTTCGCATGGTCGAGGTGCTTGTGCGAAAGGACTATGGCGTCGAGCGTCGTCGGGTTCAATTTCGGACGACTGGTAGCGCAGCGGACAAGCGTCCCGGGTCCCGGGTCTATCAGCACGTTCGTACCACCAAGCGAGAGCCATGTTCCTGCTGACGAGCGTAACTGCCGCATCATCACGAATCTTGCGCCGGCGGTGCCCAAGAACTTCACCTGGTCGCTTTTTCCCCTCATCTCTACCTCCTAATCCTCTTCAACGAACAAGACGACGAGGATGAGACCAAAGAGCAGCATCAGTGAGCATACGAGGAAGCAAAGCTTGAAACCAAAGCTTTCGGCAAGGAAGCCTCCAAGCACGGGGCCGATGATCCAACCGAGGTTCCAAGTGGTGTTATAGATGCCCATTGCTTTGCCACGTTCACGTTCTGGTGTGATGTCTGCAATGAACGCTGGGGTCACGGCGCCAAGCGCCGCCCACGCCGCACCCTCGAGGGCGTGCGCCGGGAATATTTCGATATAACTATTTGAGAGGGCATAAACGACGAAGATCACCAAAAATGCGAGCATCGAGAAGGAAATCACTGGCTTCCGCCGCCGTAGCTTGTCGGAAAGTCGCCCAAAAAGCGGGGCAGAGACGGCGCCGACTGCAGCGCTCGCAGTGAAAAGGATGCCAATTTGCGACCTAGTAGCACCAAGATCCTCCACGTACAATGAGAATATCGAGTATATCATGCCCGTACAAATCATCAGCGGCAGCAGCGACGCACATAGCAAATACAATTTCCTCGACATTTTCAACCTCCTGTTTAGGGTATTGCCGAGAGCTAAGAAAGCTTACGGTTTATCACCGCCTCGAACGTATAGCTATACCTTCTCGTAAAGCTCCTTACGCCTTGCTTCCAACATTTCTATGTCCCTTTTCAAAAATTCGGCGGCGGTGATGACTTTTGCGCCCACGCTCTCGGCATGCGCGTAAACTTCGGATAGCAATTCCCTGTATCTTAAGTCTCTCAACAGGTGATGCTCGACGATGACCGTGGGCACAACTTCCACGATCTTCTTAAGGTTTTCAATGGAGAGCTCCAAGCTTTTTTTAGAGTAGCGGTAGCCGAGCATGTAAGTCATCGGACCGTCCACGATAAGAATGTCAGGACGCTCTTCGATCGGAAACTTCGCCTGCGCCTCGATGCTCGGACCTTCGACGTCGCTTGTGTGCACGAGCTTCTCACCACCGCACGAAATGCTGACCTCGACGACATAGCCAAGCCTCGGGTTTGTGCCATGGAAGACCGGCGGCGAGAACTTCACGACAGTAGAGCCGTGCCGGAACTCGTGACCGTCCGCAATTTCTAAAACTCTCGGTAAGCCTTCAAGCTTTTGCAAGAAAAATTCGGCACGCTCCTTTTGACTTTTGTTTATGTTCTCCTTTGGGTGCTTGATGTAAACCGTCTTGTCCCTATATATCTCGGGCTCGTTCGGGTCGTGATGATCGTAATGATAGTGCGTAACTATCAGGACGTCGGCGAGCTGCGCATGCTTCTTTATCTCCTCCCATAGCTCACGCTCCCGCTGAAGCTCTATTTCGTGCGGCGGCAGCCCGTAGCGGCTTGGCGCCAGCGATACTCCCGCATCTATCAGGATGCGAACGTCGTCGGTCTCCACGAACGTCGCCATCGAACGCACCCCAAAACTATCAAACGCCAATGGCTTTACTTCTAACATGACATAAACCCCCTATTATGACTCCAAACTGCGTTTCAGAACCTCACGCAACCTTACAACACTACCGACGACGACGACAGCCGGAGGCTTCACATTCTTCTCTCTCGTCACCTCTACGATGTTTCTGAGCGTCCCTACGATGACGCGCTGCTGCGGCGTTGCTCCCCGCTCTATTATGGCGACGGGCGTCTCCGGACTCTTGCCGCCCTCCAACAGGAGAGCCACGTTGCGTTCAAGGCTCTTAACTCCCATCAGGATGACAAGCGTGCAGTCGAGCTTCGCAGCGTGCCTCCAGAGCTCCTCGTACTTTCGTTTTTCGTCCTCGTGCTCTGCGGCGCTGTGCCCCGTAAGTATGAGCAATGCCGACGAATATTCTCGGTGCGTTAGAGGGATTCCAGCGAGTGCCGGCACCGCAATTGCTGAGGAGACGCCGGGCACGACTTCAAAGGGCACGCCGTTTCTCGCAAGGAACTCCGCCTCCTCGCCGCCACGTCCGAAGATGAAAGGGTCGCCCCCTTTCAACCTGACGACCTTCTTGCCCTTACAGGCTTCCTCCATCATTAATCTGTTGATCTCATGCTGCGGCGTCTTCTCGTCACCGCCGCTTGCCTTCCCCACGCATACGAGCTTTGCGGTCTTCGGCACTATATTTAGGATCTCATCGCTCACAAGCCTGTCATATAGAACGACGTCGGCGGTTTCTAAAAGTGTCTTAGCCTTTAAGGTCAGGAGTCCGGGATCTCCGGGACCCGCACCCACAATGTAAACCTTGCCGACCTTCCCATCGTCCATTTCCATAACCGATTTTAAGTTCTAGCGGTAGGGGGCTCGGACTCGGAACCCTAAGAGGCTTAGGTGTCGCCTCGAAGTTTAGGGGGTTGGAGTTTTAAAGGGTTGGATTGAAGTCCACTATTGAGATTTAGGTGTCAGCAGATAAAGTTGTCGAGCACTTGTTTGTGTTTGCGGTGCGGTTGTCGGAAAAGGTGGAGAAGGGTGACCGTTCTGACTCTCCGCTACTTTCATAACTTTTGATGCATGTGTAGCGGAGAGCCTTCCCGTCTCAGGACGGGCTTTCGGGGAGAACGGGGCTCCCCACATCCATCTTACCATGACTCCGCCCTTTCGGGCTTACTTTCCCACATTCCGAGCGGAGCTCATTTAACATGGCAAAACCATCCCTTATAAAGGTTTCGAAGTTGCAAAAGTCATCGAATGCAACATTACATGTTTCTGCCCTCCCCTCGCCGGCGTCCGGCGGGGTTGGTCTCAGTTCGTCCGCCAGCCCGCCTGACGGCGTCCTCAGCCTTCCGGCGGCGGCTCATGCTCCGGCTCCGGCGTCGAAGTCTCCGCTCGGTCGTCACGACGCCGGGCTCGCCCTGCGAGCATGAATAATGCGACGCTAATACTTTCACCCCACTTTGCCCCGCATCCCATAAACAGGAGCCGGCGGCAACAATGCTCTTAAATGCAGCGTCGTTTCCCTATTCTCTGATGGGGCTGCCCTCATCGTAATTGTCGTCACGTCCGCCGCATCTGCGTTCCCTGAGGAGGACATGAGCGGCGTCGTTAATAGAGTTGTAGACGGCGATACGTTCTACGTCGGCTCCTACAAGATACGGCTCGCCGACGTTGATGCGCCGGAGCTTTCGGAGCCGGAGGGGCGGGAAGCCAAGGAGGCGCTGACCGCTCTCATCTCGAACAAGACCGTGCTCTTGGACGTGGACGACGTTTCCGTCTACGATGCATACGGCAGGGTCGTCGCAGTGGCATTCTTGGAAACCGAGCGGGGCTTTCTGAACGTCAATGAGTGGCTTTTGGAGAACGGGTACGCCGAGGTGGAGGACCACCACAACGAGTTCGATCCGAGCGACTGGACGCCGTACGTGAGTTCTGTGGAGGGGCGGATGAGGGTGTTCATAAACGAGGTGGAGCCGAACCCGGAGGGCGACGACCGGCTGTCCACCGTCGAGGAGTGGGTCGAGCTTTACAACCCGAACGACTTCGCCGTGAGCCTAGAAGGCTGGGAGCTGAGGACGACGCACGGCGTCACCGCCGCAGTAAAGCTCTCCGGCTCGATCCCGGCTCGTGGCTTCCTCGTCGTCGAGCAGGAGAGGCAGTGGCTGGACAACGAGGACGAGGGCGTGCTGCTGTACGACGGCGAGCTCGTGGACCTGACGCCGAAGCTCAACGACGGCTACAACGACGAGTGGACGTGGCAGAGGGTCCCCGACGGCGCCGAGAGCTGGAAGCTCAGACCGGAAAGCAAGGGCGAGAGCAACAACCCTGCTCCGACGCCTACACCGGCCCCAACCCCGACTCCGACCCCGACGCCAACACCGACACCCACGCCGACCCCGACGCCCACACCTACGCCGACGCCCCCTCCGGCCCCGCCTGCGCCCACGCCGAGCGTCAACATCTCCACGGACAAGTTCGAGTATCGCGGCGGCGAGCCCATGCTCTTGAACATCACGCTGGCAAACCCCGGAAACCAGACGCGTGTGCGTTTCGTGCTCGGCGTCTCGCTCACGCTCCGAATCTTCGGGTTCGAGGTCGGAACCGTGAACAGGACGCTGCTCTCGAGGACGCTGACGCTGCCCTCGGGTTTCGAGCGGACGTACACCCTGCGGCTCAGGACGCCGAGGCTCCCGCCGTTCGCCGAAATCGAGAGCACGTGGCACGCCGCACTCCACGACCCGGAGACGAACGAGCTGATATGCGAGGATCAAGCAAGCTGGATTCTGAGCTGGAGCTAGGTTAAGCGGGAGCTGCTAAAATCGGCTTGATTGTTCGGAGGTTATTATCATAACTTCCTCCTCAATGCCAGCGCTAAGGCTCCAGCAGCTAGTGCGGTTGCAAGTTCGAATCCTGGTATTACTCCATACTGGAGTAGTTCAAGCAAGGCTTTGGAAACAACTATGACTATAACCAATATCGTCTGCAAATCGCTGCCTGCCGCCTTTATAGTCACTGGTATTTCTAAATCTCCTTCTACTTCCCCTGTTAATCTGAGCCTCTGGGTTAAGGTCGTGCTCTCCTGCGGGGATAAATCCCCGACGTATAACCCTTCTGGCTTTTCTATTGCATTCAAAACCAGTGTTCTCTGCAGCACTTTGGGGGTCTCCATTTGAACGTACACGTCCCTTATTTCGCTCCCTCCAATGTTCTCAAGGGTTAGATTAATCACAAGCTCTCTCGTCTGTTTGTCCACGTCCACGTAATACACAACTTTTAACGGCTTGACCTCAGAGATTACCTCATTCCCCGGTGGGACTGGGATAGGAGTTGGGGAAGGCGCGATTTCGGAGTCGGGCGGCGTCGGCGAGGGCGTCTGCGTTTTCACGCTGAGGTCGAGCTTGAAGACGCCACCAGACTGCCAGACTGCGGTCTGCTCTGCTTCGATGCCGTTGACGTAGAACGTTATACGCTTGCCCTCATCGCTCGCGCTGCCGACGACGATGAGGGTGTCGAAGACATTGCCGTATTTCCCGGGCTCGGTGACGGTGATGCTGCCACGTATCTCGTCGTCGATCTTCGCAACAATTTCAGTGCCGACGGGCGCCGGGGCGCCGTCGATCGTGACGTTGCCGTAAAAGGCGCACGGTAGTACCAGTACAGGCGTAGGCGTTGTAGCGACTGGCACGTATTTGACGCCAATCATTAGAGTCTCAATGTTCCCTGCGAGGTCTTCAGCCTCGATTGTGAAGTAGTTCCAGCCCTCCTCAAGCTGCATTTCCTGCTCAAATGGCACCTCCACCTCCCCTACCCCCACTCCTATTGTAAGGGGTCTAATCCACTCTTCCCTACCAATCCTCAAGCTTTTGATCCCGATGTTGTCCCTTGCAACCCCTTTGATCGTCACGTAAGGTTCATGGGCCGTTTCGCCATCCTTCGGAGAGTAGACCACGATTTCTGGAGGTATTGCATCTTTCAGAACGTTTACTGTTACTTCTACACCGACACAACCGTCATTTCCCGCGCATACAGATATTGAACCGTAATACCATCCTGGCTCAGCGTCTCCGGGCACATTTATCGTGCATTGGACGGTGACGCTTCCCCCAGCCGGAACATCGAAGTCGTTCTTGTCGAAGCTCACCCAGTCCTCTGGATGCGGGATAGGAGTGGGAATTGTAGCTGTCTCCACAATCGGCCACAGGCTAAGGTGAACGTCCTTAAGAGGAGCTAGACCGGAAGTTTCCTCAATGACTATCCCAAATTTGGCTTCAGAGCCCTGATAAACATCCGTTTCAAAGCTCTCTGGATGAACAGACATTACCGGTCCGTGTGGCGTCGGCGTCGCAGCAGCGGCGGGCAGCAGCTCGAACGTCGCCTCGTCGACGTTGCCGTCCTCGTCCTCCGCCCGCACGGTGTAAATGCCCGGCTCGGCGTCGGACGTGTCGAGCGTCACGCTCCACCTCCCGTCCTTCACCTCGGTCGTGGCGCTCGGTATCCGCTCGTACGCGGGTCCTGCGATCACGGTCACCGTGATTATCGTTCCGTCCTCCCGGTTCGACGTTCCGTTGATCACGAGCGGCTCGCCGACCGGCACCGACGCTATCTCCTCGATCTCGACGTACGGCGACGCCACCCTGAACGTCAGCGATCCTGCCGCGAGGACGACGCTGCTGTCGCCCTTTGCTACCCCGAATCCAGCAATTCCCTGAGCCACAATTCCGACGACAACTAAAGCTAAAGCCGCACCCACGCCCACATTCACACTCATGCCTCCATGCTTCCGCACTCTCATGTCAAAGGGGTATGCGTCGTTGAGTTTTAAAAAGCTGCCGAAACTTACTACATTACGCAGTCTCTTATCTTCACTCCACTCCCGCCGTCCCGCAACTTTCCGTCATCACCTCGCTCATAGGCTCTGCCCTCTGAACGGACGTTCTACGGGTTTAGACAAAGCCGCCGCCAAGTATTGAAATGAAAGTGCTGGCATGCCGCACCTCACGATGGCGAGGATCATGCAAAACGGGTGCCAGAGAAAGAGGCTAGGGGAAAGCCGCTATGACGCCATAAGCTAGTCGAGCCGAGACTTGAGAGTCCTCACCGAGATGGAAAATATTTTAGTGAAGTTGTACGCATTTTGCAATCTCGCCGGAAGTATGCCCTTCTTCCCCATGTCCATGAAAGCTTCCTCGAAGGAGATGCCCCTTTCCACCGCATACCTCCTGACCTCCTCTATTTCCTCAGAGGTAGGGGTTTGCCAAAGCATAACCACGAAAGACGTGAGCACACGCAAATTAGCCTCAAGGTCGCCAAACTTCGTGATAAGTTGCTTGAGAACTTCCTCTAACGCCCCCACCCTCTCCTCCAATCCGTCTATCGCCTTCTCCAACGCATTTATCCGATCCGAAACCTCCCTCCTGAAAGCCTCTTCCACCATCTTATCATCACCGCCCTCGCATATTCAATTCCTCAGGCGGCTTTCGGACTACTGCTTAAGCCTCAAGATGATATCAGCAACCTTTTTCCCGGAGAGGAGCATGCCACCGAAGACGGCGCCCATGCGGTGGGCGCCGGCGACGGCGTTCGCCGCCATGCCGGCGACGAACAATCCAGGATAGACTTCACGGGTGTTCTCCAGAAGTTCTTGTTCCGCCCGCCTTGCGAACATCGAGCGTTCGCCAACGACATCGCCGGTTTTCGTGTCAAGCCGCCCCACCTTCCTTGCGACGAGCTTGCAGACGCCGCACTCGTGTCCTGTGGCGTCGATCACGAACTCGGAGCGGAACGCCAGAGGGTCGACGTGCAGCCCTGCGAGCTCCACGGCGGTCCAGTTCACGACAACGCCTCGCACTCTGCGCTCAGCGTCCACAACGACGTCCTCGACGCTCATTCCGTTGAAAATTTTGGCTCCAGCCCTTATCGCACCTAAACAGAGACACGCAGCCGTCTCGATGGCATCAGCAACGTAAAGTTTCTCACCGCCACGTTTTTCAGCTTCTTCGAAACGTACACCGAACTCTTCCAATATCGGCGTCGCCGCCGCCTCCACGACGATCCTCGGGAACATCATGCCGCCGCCCCACATGCCGCCGCCGACGCTGAGCCGCCGCTCAAAAACTACTACACGCAAACCACCCCTCGCAAGGAAGTACGCAGCGGTGAGCCCCGAAGGTCCGGCGCCGACCACCGCCACATCTACCTCTAAGCTGCTCAAAAAGTCCTCAAAAAACCTCTTTAATATCGCCCTTGACGTCTCCAGTTCCATAAGGCAACCTCCTTTGAAATCAGGGCATGAAAGTTTCCTGCTCGCACCCACCTCTATTGTATAACGACAATTTTATAAAAGTGGGAGTAAAGGGGTGGATAATATGTCGAGGATAGGCAAAGACATCAGGATTGAGAGGATCATCAACAGGGAGAGCGGAAAGACCGTCATAGTTCCAATGGACCATGGTGTCACATCAGGACCGATAAAAGGGCTGGAGGACATGAAAGTGGCGGTGAACGCTGTTGCCGAGGGCGGCGCGAACGCCGTTATTTTACATAAAGGCATAGTCAGGGCGGGGCACCGTGGCTACGGCAAGGACATCGGACTTATAATCCACCTTTCCGCAAGCACATCGCTCGGACCCGATCCTCTGAATAAGGTTCTGGTGACGACCGTCACGGAGGCGATAAAGCTCGGAGCGGACGCTGTCTCGGTGCACGTGAACGTCGGTGCCGACAACGAGGCTGAAATGCTCAGAGAGCTCGGAGCGGTTGCCCGCGAGTGCGAGGAGTGGGGAATGCCGCTCGTCGCGATGATGTATCCCCGCGGCAGAAAGGTGACGGACGAGCACGCCGTCGAGTACGTGAAGCACGCCGCCCGTGTCGGTGCGGAACTCGGCGCTGATATCATAAAAACGAACTACACCGGCGATCCCGACTCCTTCAAGGAGGTTGTCAAGGGTTGTCCCGTACCCGTGGTCATTGCAGGCGGTCCGAAGATGAGCAGCGACGAGGAGGTCTTCGAGATGATAAAGGGCGCCATGGACGCCGGCGCCAAAGGTGTTTCCATCGGACGCAACATCTTCCAGCACGACGACCCCACGAAAATGACGAGAGCCATCTCCGCAATCGTGCACGAGGACGCCTCCGTGGCTGAAGCTCTGAAGATTTTGAAATCCTAATGTGGAGTGAGAAGGGCATGGAAAAAGAGGTTTGGGTAAGAGCAGATGTAGGGGAATGGGAGGAGAAAAAATTAAGGACAACGACCGCCCTCGAATCCGGCGCCGACTTCGTTCTCGTCGACAGCGAGGACGTACCAAAAGTGAGAGAGCTAGGCATGATAAAAACGGCAGCGTTCGTCCTTGGGGATGAGATAGATAGGGAAAAGTTGGAGGGCGTGGGCGCAGAGGTCTTAGTTTTCGGCAAGGGGTGCGAGGGCGACGGCACCACGCCTTTGCTTTTTGATTACAGTCAGTCAAAGCTCTTTAAGACTCTTGAGAGCGCCAAGGACGTCGTTGGGAAAGAGCGTCTCGGTGCCTACATTGAGATCCGAGGCAAGGAGTACGAACGGCTGGCGGTGGCACTTGCAAGCTTCTGCCGCTATCTTATCGTGATCGGGAAGGACTGGAAGGTAATCCCGCTCGAAAACCTGATAGCGGAGCTGCAAAAGTACGACGTGAGGATAATCGCCGGCGTGAAGGACGTTGCAGAGGCAAGAACTGCATTCGAGACGCTGGAGCACGGCGCCGACGGCGTCCTCATAGACACCGACGACCCCAACGAGATAAAGAAGACTTTAGAGCTGAGGGAGCGGCTCCGTCAGGAGCGGCTGCCGCTGACCGTCGCCAAGGTCACCAAGGTCGAGCCCCTTGGCATGGGCGACCGCGCCTGCGTGGACACATGCTCCCTGATGCGGCGGGGCGAGGGCATGCTCGTCGGCTCGTTTTCCGGCGCGTTCTTCCTCGTGCACTCCGAAACTGAGGAAAGCCCATACGTGGAGGCGCGCCCCTTCAGGGTGAACGCCGGCGCCGTACACTCGTACATACTCGTCGGCGACAGGACGAAGTACCTCGCCGAGCTCTCGGCGGGCGACGAGGTTCTGATCGTGAACTCGGAGGGCGTCACGAGGAAGGCGACCGTAGGGCGTGTGAAGATCGAGCGGCGTCCGCTGATACTCGTGGAGGCGGAGGCTGAGGGACGCCGCTTCAGCGTCATCCTGCAGAACGCCGAAACCATAAAGCTGATGGGCAAGGAGCGCCCGATCTCCGTGGCAGAACTCAAGGAGGGCGACGAGGTCCTGGTGCACCTCTCCTCGGAGGCGAGACACTTCGGAATCTCGATCGACGAGACGATAATCGAGAAGTAGCGAGCTAGCTAGTCCGCAACGACCTTCGAGTGCAAAACCGCCGCCTCCTTGAATGTCGTCCACACGTAGATCTGAGCCCGATAGTAGAGAAGACCCACCGCACAGGCGGCAACCACCACCACGATTGCGAGGAGGACAAGAGAGAATAAGGGATAACTGGAAAGCAATACTTTTGTGAACAACGTCCAGAGTGGCTTTGTGCTCTCCCTTATCGTTGTTTCCATCGTTTCTTCCCCTACCAATGTCAAAGCGATGTCCAGCATGATCGAGAGGATGGTCACGCCGAAGCCCGTCAGCAGCGACAGGGAGGTCATGTAGACTCTCGCCCGTGCGATCCTGTCGTCGCAGACTCGGAGGAACCTCCGCAGCTCGTCCTTGTTGTCGAAGGCGAAGTCCGAGAGTTCCAGCCGTGAGCCGCTGATGCGCTCGATCCCGCTCTTGTCGGCTTCGACCCAGCGGAGCGACAAGCTCAAAAGGAGAAGCTTGAAGTACTCCACCCAGATTTTCGGGCTCCGCAGGGGTCTGGGGCTCACGACCTCGCCGCACTTCCGCACGAGCTCCCTCGCAAGGCTCATAAGCCGCCCGTAGCAACATTGCCTTATGAAGGTTATTAAGGTTTACGTGGCGGGACCGTTTTTCACGCAGGCGGAGGAGCGATTCATGCGGGAGGTCAAGGAGGGGCTGAGCGGCGCCGGCGTTGAGGTCCGGACGCCGCTGGACATAGGCTATGTTGCCGGCGGCTCCGCCGATGTCTTCGAGGCGGACTTACGGGCGATTCGGGAGTGCGACACGCTCGTTGCGATCCTCGACGGGCACGACGCCGGCACGATGTGCGAAATCGGCTACGCACGTGCGCTCGGGAAGCGGGTCGTCGGAATCTGGACCGACAAGGAGCGAAGGCTCGACCCCTTCGTGAGGTGGCTGTGCGACGAGGTCGTCACGAGCCTGGAGGAGCTGAGAAAGAAGGTCTGACCGCCGCCGTGCGCCGGCAGCACGCCCCAATTCAAGTTAAGACGGGCTGAAGCAGTGTTCTTTCAGAAAGCTCATCCCCTCTCAGGTTTTCCACTCCTTATCACGACCGACTTGCAGAGCTGAGTTTCGCTCGCCGAAGCCGTCGCTACACCAGCAGTTCTGCGTTTATCACGCCGTCCTGCCCGGGGCGGTTCGTGACGACCGCATCTCCGAGCTCCGTTTCGATGATCGCGCCCTTAGTTATGATGTTCCGCCGTGAGAACAGCGAGTTCGCCGGGTTTTCCTTCACCCTCAGAATCTTGGCTTTCACGGTCACGCCCTTCCGGGGGTCCGAGACGTTTGCGACGTCGCATCGCAGGAGCCGCACCTTGCGGTTGCCGCCTCTCACCCTTATGACCTTGCGGACGGTCTCGCCGAGCGCCGTCTCGGACGGCGGACGCCCCAGCTCGTACTTCCTCTTCTTCCTGTGCTTGTGGTACCTGCCACCCGAGGGCTTCCTCCTCGACCTCCCGTGCCACACTGCCATGCAAAGATGAGTTGGTAACCCCGTTAAAAACGCTTTCGCTCGTAAGAAAGATGCCGAGAGCATGCGCAGACTTGAAGCTTGAGCCGCATGCAGCCACCGCACTAAGTTTGGCGAGCTGGGAGTGAAATTGGAGCCGAGTGGTGGGGTCAAGGAGAGCTGCCTCAACGCTGGACGTGTTTCTGACAATCTTAGTAAGTATTTTGGTTGAATTAGAGTTTACATAAACCTAACAGCAGGTCGTTCCAGTCGAGGGCTGCAGTCCTCCACCCGTATGTCATAATCACTCAGGAGCTTTTTCCGCAGGCTCTCAAATTCTTCTTTCAGTTTGCGTCCCGCATCTTCGAGCTGCTTACGGCGACGCTCCACTTTATCCATTTCAGCCAGAAAGTTCTCCCGAAGGGAGTTGGCGACGTCGGGATTTTCTTTGTAAAAGCTGTAGTCACGGCGACCACGACGTAGCTCATAGCTATGCTTTGCAATGAGCTCATAGCTATGTTCCGCAATGTTCTGAGCCAATTTCTCTATGTCTGACCACCCCCTCCGCTGAGCATATTCCTCCAGTTTTGTCCTGTGTTCGCTAAGGAGCGTTTTAACCATGTCTTCTTCGAGATGCTTAAGAGCTTCTGCGTAGCGCTTGCCGAGGTTATCGTATTCCTCCACTTTTCTCCAAGCATCTGGAAACTTCTCTTCGAACTGGTCGAAAGCCAACTTTGCTCGGTCGCCGTCGTTCCACCCTGAAGGCTCCCCCAGAGGCTTGAAGCTCGACCAAACGTCTCTTGGCATTTCCTCGATCCACGAAGATCGTGAAGGAAGGACGATATGACGTACCTTATCAGATCCAAAATCACCGGCTTCTCGCTCTGCTTCCGCATGTGCTCAAATTGCTGCTGCGTTTGCTTGTACTGTTTGCAGATGAAATATGCCATCACCAATGTGCCCCCAGCCATTACCCAAGTCCCGATTACCAACATGCAATCCATCCAGTCCATACAAGCCAGCCCTCCAAGACGCCTCTCATTTTGCCCATTGCCTTTTGCCATTTAATTCCTAGCCGCAGCTGCTCGGCTGCCCTCATCCTCCCGGTTGGGGAGGCGGAGCGTGCCGTCATGCGTCGCGTCCGGTGGCGGCGATGACGAAACAAATATTTAGGTTGGAAAGGCTCTTTGTTACATGGCGAAGATAACGATAAGCCTGATAAAGGCGGATGTAGGCGGCTATCCCGGACATTCTTCAGTTCATCCCAAGCTCATAGAGAGAGCTGAAGAGTGTCTGAAGCAGGCTAAGGAGTCGGGGCTTCTTGTGGACTTCCACGTCATGGGCGCCGGCGACGACCTTCAGCTTCTGATGAGCCACAGGCGTGGCGTGGACAACGAAGAGATTCACAAGCTCGCGTGGGACACTTTCGTGGAGGCGACGAAAGTTGCAAAGGAGCTAAAGCTTTATGGCGCAGGTCAGGACTTGCTTAAGGACGCTTTCAGCGGTAACATACGCGGCATGGGTCCGGGAATCGCCGAAATGGAATTCACGGAGCGTGAGGGCGAGCCGCTGATCGCATTCATGATGGATAAAACCGAGCCTGGGGCGTTCAACCTTCCTATCTTCAGAATGTTCGCCGACCCTTTTAACACCGCGGGACTCATCATCGACCCGACGCTCCACGACGGCTTCGTCTTCGAAATCTGGGACATCATGGAGCATCGCCGCGTCTTTATGCGGGCGCCCGAGGAGCTTTACGATATCCTAGCCCTCATCGGCGCAAAATCGAGGTACGTCATAAAAAGGGTATATCCAAAGGAGACGCACCCGAAGCTCCCAAGTGACGAGCCCGTTGCTGTGATCAGCACCGAGAAACTATACCAGATTGCAGAGAAGTACGTGGGCAAGGACGACCCCGTGGCGCTCGTGCGGGCGCAATCTGGACTCCCAGCGCTCGGTGAGGTTCTTGAACCTTTTGCTTTCCCGCACCTCGTCTCAGGCTGGATGCGAGGTTCGCACAACGGTCCTATCATGCCTGTATCTTTCAAGAACGCCCGGTGTACCCGCTTCGACGGTCCGCCACGCGTAATGGCGGCGGGCTTCCAGATTGCGGATGGCAAGCTGGTAGGTCCCGTGGATCTCTTCGACGACCCCGCCTTCGACATCACGAGAATCAAAGCACAAGAAATAACGGAATATATGCGGCGACATGGTCCCTTTGAGCCACATCGGCTGCCGCTTGAGGAGATGGAATACACAACGTTGCCAGAAGTCCTCAAGAAGCTGGAAAGTAGGTTTGAAAGCGTCTGAGCTGGATCTGTGTACGTCACAGAAACCCTCTTCTATTTTTAGTTTGTCATATTTGCGCTCATCTCGTATCTGACCGTTTGACGTTACGACGTAAGCGTAAAGTGTTTAAATTCATGGCGTCAAAAGCAGCGAGGGGATGAGATGGCTGAAGAAGAGGTCCTGCTGAAAAGGCTTAAGATAAAGCTCGACCACTGGATAGAACATAACAAAGAGCACGAAGCAAGCTTTATGAGGGAGGCTGCAAGTGCTAGGGATGCGGGGCTTGAGGGCGTCGCCGAACTAATAGAAGAAGCTGCGAAGAAGATGCGGGAGGCGACGCAATGCCTCACTGATGCCCTGAACATGTTAAGCTGACATGTCAGTAAAAATAGGAGATGTGGAGCTTTGCAAGAGGCCTCTAATCGTGGGCGTGCTTACAGACTTGTACCTGTCGGATGCCATAACTGCAAAGAGAGCCGGCGCCGACATCTTAGAGCTGCGAATAGACTTCCTTGAGGAGAGAGATGTCGCCCGCATAAGAGAGTTCGTAAAAAAAGTCAAAGAGAACGTCAAACTCCCGGTGATAGCTACGAACAGAGCTAAAAGCGAAGGGGGGAGGTTCGAAGGGGCTGAGGAGGAAAGAATATCGCTCCTAGAGGGGGTTATGGAGGCGGCAGACGCCGTGGACATCGAACTTTCCACCGTCCTTAAGGATGTCAGAATAGTAGAAAAGGCGAAAAAGCTTGGAATCACGACAATCATCTCCTTCCACGATTTCACAGGCACTCCAAGCAGGGATGAGATCTCAAACATAATAGAAAAGATGCATGAGCTTGGCGACGTCGCAAAGGTTGCGGTCACGCCCAAGAGCCTTGAAGATACCCTAACGCTCCTAGAATTGACGCTAAGCTCAAGAGGAAGGAAGCCCGTGGTGACAATAGGCATGGGCGCCCTTGGCAGGCACACACGTATAGTTGCGCCGCTGTACGGCTCAGCTTTAACTTATGGGTCGGTAAACGAGAGCGTCGCTCCCGGACAGATGAGCGTATGGGAGCTGAGAAAGATTTTGGATCTGCTAGCATGACCGCCGGACGTATCAACGTCGAAGCTGAAGAGATAACAAGCGAAGAGATGGCGGCTATTGATGAGAATTGCGAGTTTTACGGGCTTTCTCGCCTGCAATTGATGGAAAACGCAGGAGCTGCCGTCGCAAACGAGGTACAAGCTGCTGCCGCCAACAACGTCAGGCGGGGTGGAGACGGTAAGCCTAGAATAATAGTGTTTGCAGGTAGAGGGAATAACGGCGGCGACGGCTTCGTAGCCGCAAGGCATCTCGCACGAGACTTTGATGTCAGAGTTTTCCTCCTTGGGCATGCATCTGAGATAAGGACTGAAGAGGCTCGAAGGAACTGGGAAGTGTTGCAGCGGAGCGGTTGTATTTTGAGGGAGCTGCGAGACTCTTCAGAGCTGCGACTGCTCGAAGACGAAGTAAGCGGGGCGGCGGCGATAATAGACGCGATATTCGGGACCGGAATACGAGGCGAGATCAGAGAGCCGGAAGCTACAGCTATAGACGTGATGAACAGGGCGAGGGACAGAGGCATCCCAGTAGTTTCGGTGGACGTGCCTTCAGGACTAGATCCGGACACTGGGGCTGCGGCGGGGAAGTGCGTGCGTGCGAGCACGACTGTGACGTTTCATAAGCCGAAGCCAGGGCTGCGGCGGGCGGCAGCGTTCGTTGGAGCGTTAAAGGTTGCAAGTATCGGGATTCCGCCAGAAGTCGAAAGACTCGCCGGTCCCGGCGACTTGAAACTCCTAAGGCGGCGGCGTGCGGACAGCCATAAAGGTGACAACGGCAGAGTCTTAATAATTGGCGGTGGACCGTTTTCGGGAGCGCCGACGCTCGCAGCACTCGCGGCGCTACGTGCTGGTGCGGACTGGGTGACCATAGCAACGCCGAAAAGTGTCTCTAAAACGATTGCTTCGTTCTCGCCGAACCTCATAGTCAAGGAACTTTCTTCTGACGTTTTCGTCGAGGACGACGTTCCGACGGTGCTCGAGCTTGCGGGACGACATGACGTGACGGTCGTGGGCATGGGACTCGGGGACGACATCGCGACTAAAAACGCCCTACGCGCGCTCTTCAAGTCGTTAGAGGGCAAAATTGTGGTGGACGCCGATGGTTTTTACGGGCTTGAGCTGCCTGCAAGAGACGCTCAAAAGTTTGTAATAACGCCACACGCTGGAGAGTTCTCAAAAATTCCAGGCGTCGTCGAAAAGCCGCCCACCGACATCAATGAGCGGGTGGAATTCGTGAGAGAGTTTTCGAGTGAGAATAAGGTGGTAACGCTGATGAAGGGGAGTACGGACGTGATTTCGGATGGCAAGCGCGTTAAACTGAACACTACGGGGAACGCAGGTATGACCGTTGGAGGTACTGGGGATGTACTCGCAGGCGTCGTCGGCGCTTTTTATGCCGTGAACGAGCCCTTCAGGGCGGCGGTCGCCGCTGCCTTCGTGAGCGGCGTTGCTGGTGACCTCGCGTTCGAAAATAAAGGTTTCGGACTCCTCGCTACTGACATCATCGAAAACATACCCAAGGTATTGCTTAGGTTCGGACGCTGACGGCCTCCAAGGAATGGCACTAAAACCGAGGAGTTTTGCTCTCATTCACGGCACTACTTGCACGCCACTCAATACATGTGAGGACGAGGTGACCTCCTCCCCCGACTAGGGGGCTTCCACCGTGAAGCCCGTCGGGGGAGGTTGAGGGGTGTAGGCAGAGTGCCTCCCCCTCTTCGGGCCGGGTCACGGCGGCCCCTGACCACACCATATAGGCGTGGCCTCGTTCCAAACTTACATTATCTTCTAGAGCATAAAAATTAACTACCTCCTACCAGCCCCCCACCTCCCCAATTCATCCCCTCGTTAAAACGAGGGGCTTTCTTAGCGACTTTTTGTAAAAAGGACGCAAGGAATGCCTGAAACAAGCTATTTTAACTATGAGGAATGCCTAAATAGGAGGATGCTTGAGGAGCTTGTAGAGATAATCGAGGAGGAGCGGGGGCTTGCGGAGGCGGAGCTGCGGGATCGAGCTTTGAAGCAGGCAATTCCTGCTAAAATTTCTGGCATTTCTGAGAACTTAGCTGTGTTGTCGTTTGGCGGCGATTTGCGGCTTGACGTCGGTGACGTCGTCGGCTATGTTACCTTTGGGGACGTGGAAAGGCTAGGCGTCGTCGTCGAAGCACGCCCCAATACGCTCGTTGTTTCCTTGGAGGCGACGCACTTCCAAGTTGGCGACGAACTTCGCATTTTTGAATCCGAATCTTTGATAAGTTACGATTTACAGCTCGAAGCCCTGCAGAAGGTCTGGACCGGCGGGTCTGGAGTTGAAGAGCGTCTTTACGACCTAATGTTTGGGGATTTGGAGCTGCCTGAGCTGAAAAGAACGGTAACACTAAAGGATAAGCGTCTTTTAAAGAACGGGGCTTTTGTAGATGCTTTTCTTGATGATTCGCAGGTGAGAGCTGTTGAGAGCATCCTTTCGCTCGAAGATGGTGAATTCGTGCTGATAATCGGACCGCCTGGCACCGGCAAGACGCAGGTGATAGCAAAAGCTGCCTACGAGCTTGCGAGGCGTGGTGAAAAAGTCCTGATAACGTCGCACACGAACAGAGCCGTGGATACCGCTATTGAGAACCTGCCGCTGAGCCTCGCTTTACGGGTCGGACGCCCTGAAAAGGTATTACGCAAGGAATACCTGCTGGGGCGACGAGCTGAGGCTGCGCTCGGCGAACGTTTGAAAGAGCTGCGGCGCCGCATTTCATCCGCAGCAAACGTCGAGGAATTAAGCGCGACCCTTGCAGAGCGCAGCCGCCTTCTCAGGGATGTAAGCGGGCGCCTCGTCGAAACCACGCCAATCATCGGAGCAACGCTCATAAAGTCGCAGCTTTTCCCGCTACGTGACATAATGTTCGACACAGTATTCATAGACGAGTGCAGCCAAGCCTCGATACCGCTGGCGCTCCTTGGTACGCTTAAGGCGAGGAAATGGATTTTCATCGGCGACCACAAGCAGATGTTACCCATTTTCAGGGGGAGGTCGGGAAGACGCAGGCAGGAGCGCTACAGCGCTTTTAATCACCTACTGCGGAAGTATCAGAGGAGGAGCCTCTGGCTCGAGCGTCATTACAGGAGTCATGCCGAAATCATAGGCTTCTCGCAACGCCATTTTTATGAGGGACGAATCAGGCCTGTAGAACGTTGCCGCACGCTCAAGCTTGATGTTAGTGGTTGGGAGACGCTTGATGGCGGCGAGGTTCTAAATCCAAAGAAGCCCGTAGTGTTCGTCCACGTCGAGAGCGAGGAGCGGCAGCGGGGCGGCTCTCGGCTCAACGACGCTGAGGCAGAGGTCTGCGTGCAGCTTGCGAAAATGCTCGCCACTTGCCTCGAGAATGCGGAGAGGCGAATCGCCATAATAACGCCATACGACGCTCAGAAGAAGTTTATAAGGGAGTTAGCGGAAGATGCTGGCTTAAAACTCGCAGAAGCAGGCGTGGAGGGCAGAGGCGTGGAGATCGACACCGTCGACGCCTTTCAGGGGCGACAGAAAGACGTGGTCATTTTCAGCGTGACGAGCACCGAGGACGTGAGCTTCGCCGCCGACCCGAACCGGCTGAACGTCGCCTTCACTCGTCCGATCTACAAACTTATAGTCGTTGGCAACGTGCTCTCCGCCTATAAAAATGAGATTCTTGCGAGCTTCGTAGATTACTGCCTTGATCGTAGCTCGGTTTACGGCTGGGAGGAGCGCCGCTGGGTGAACGACGAGGTCGCTGCCTTTAAAGATTTCATCAAGCAGATGCTCTCACAAGAAGCAGAACGTGGATATCAGGACGAAAGGATTTACGTCTCGGAGCTTGGGGGCTGCATGCGCCGCTCGTGGTTCCGCCGGAAGCTTCGGGAACTGCAAAAGCCGAACCTCGGCGATGCTCTTCGCCTCTTCCTCGGGCGGCTGTTCCACGAGTTAGTAGAGGAAAGCTATTTCATGAGGGAGGTGCCGGTGGTTTGGGAGTTTTCCGCAGACGCTGAAGGTGAAGGTGGGGGCAGCATGCTGACGCTCGCCGGTCGCATAGATGCCGTTGACGGCAAGAAGGTCGTGGAGTTCAAGTCGAAGAGTCCGAAGAGCTTTTCATACGTGATGAAAAACGGACCTCTGCAAGAGGATGAGGAGCAAGTCCGTTTTTATGCTGCGGCGGGCGGCTACGAGCGTGCGCTCTTGATATATCATGAGTTCCAGCCCAAGCTGAAGCTTAGCGACTTCTTACAACCTGAAAGGTTACGTATGCGGGTGGCAGCAGCGCTCGAACAGGGACGATTTAGGTGCTATGAGGTAGATTTGACCAAGGTAGAGACGACGCTTCGCAGATACGAGGCACTTGCGAGCAAGCTGCATAGGGCGCTCGTGACGAACACGCCGCCGGAAGGCAACCGTCGCTTCTGTAAGTTCTGCGAGTTCAGAGAACTTTGCGAAGATTTTGAGAAGAACGAACAGCGTGCGTGACGCTTCAAAGGCGGAGCTTGCTTTACATGCGAATTTGCTCTGCCGTTTGTAAATGTCGTCCTCACATCTATATGTATCTGAATTCGCACTTCATTTTATGCCTACAGGGCACCGCTGACGCACTCAAAGCAATATTGGACCGTGCCCATGACGAGCTGCTGGTAAAAATCCCAAACGAGCTCCGACCTCAATGCGCTCCCGGCTTCTTTTGTCAAAGCTTCAAGGATTTTAGGTATTTTGTGGTAACGTCCTACGAAGCGCACGCACTTCGATCTGTCCCAGCCGTTCTCGCTTATAGCTCCTGCTGGACACGCTTCTATGCACCTACGGCACTTTTCCCGGTCGCATAATCTCCCTTTGAATTTCTTATCGGGTTTCAAGCGTGCAGTAGTAAGCACCGAGCCCAATCGTTCACCAAGTCCTGCCTCTACAGCGGCACGTCTGTGCGGAAAGTCCCCAATTATTCCCTGCTTCCCCATACCCACGGGGAAATATGGAGGCACCGGAACGGCTTCAAATCTTTTGTCCTCTAAAAATTTAGATGCAGCCCTTTCTATCCTGTCAATCTCCCTGTACACGACAAGAGTGTCATACTGCTTCACTCTAAGGTTCTTTGAAGAAAGAGCTGCTTTCGAGTGCCTGACTGCGATGACGATGACGCTCTTCGCGCCCGGCAGTATTTCTTCGGATTCCGTGACCGCCTCCCCTCACTGAAGGGGCATTCTGAGGGGGTTTCCAGTTCATCCTCGACTTGCCCGCCAGCTCTTTCAGCCTTGCGGGCAGAGGTCACAGTGTCGAGGGCTTCACTTCGGCGCCCGACCTAAGCCGCACCGCGAGCAACGCATAATACACGCCCCTTTAATAAATACATCCCCGCCCGCCTCCCCTGCTCACCTTCGAAAGGCAGGAATTAGCAGCAACAATATTCTTAAACGGCTCAGCAGATATGTTCCTACAACGTCCGCACCTTCGTCTTGAAGGAATAGTTTTATTTCTTCCTCGAAGCTCATTAAGGCGATACCAAGTATCCGGCTGTCGCGGCAAGGAGAAGCAAATTTAAGTTGTGAAATGTGAGAGAAGGAAGGGGGGTTACGATGTTTGAGGCACTAGTCATAGGCTCTGCTGTACTTTCCTTGGCATTCGCGGCGCTCTTTGCATACCTCGTACTCAGGGAAGAAAAAGGGAGCGAGCGGATGGTAGAGATCTCAGAGGCAGTAAAAGAAGGAGCTATGGCTTATTTGAACCGTCAGTACCGGACGATTGCGGTGTTTGCGGCGGTGATCTTCGTAGTGCTCGCCGTCGCCATCAATCTGAAGACTGCGGTCTGCTTCCTCGCAGGTGCGGCGCTTTCTGCGCTCGCAGGCTACTTGGGAATGAACGTGTCGGTGCGTGCGAACACAAGAGTGGCGAACGTTGCAAGAGAGGGGGTTAAAAAGGCACTTTCCGTGGCGTTCAGAGGGGGCTCCGTCACTGGGCTTTGCGTCGTAGGCTTGGCGCTCCTCGGGATAAGCGTGCCGTTCTTCGTACTGACAAGAGGCGTTCCGCCAGCCGATGAGCATGCGTACCTCGAGGCTCTGGAAGCCGTCGTCGGCTTCGGCTTCGGCGCCTGCTTGATCTCGTTATTCGCCCGAATAGGTGGCGGTATTTACACGAAGTCTGCGGATGTAGGCGCGGACCTCGTTGGAAAAGTCGAAAAAGGCATACCTGAAGACGACCCGAGGAATCCAGCGGTTATCGCCGACAACGTCGGCGACAACGTCGGCGACTGTGCGGGAATGGCAGCAGACCTCTTCGAAACGTACGCGGTAACGGCAATCGGTGCCATGCTTCTTGGCTACCTCATCTTCAAAGATGTGAACTATGTGCTCTTCCCGCTCGCCCTCGGCGCAATCGCAATCCTCGCCTCCATCATAGGCGTGTTCTCGGTGCGCATGCGAGAGGGGGGAAGCATCATCGGCGCCATGTATCAAGGGCTTGCAGTAGCGGGCATACTTTCAGCTATAGGTTTCTACTTTGTTGCAAAAACGCTCGTTCCAGAGCTCGGCATCGGCATTTACGTTGCGTCACTCGTTGGGCTCATCGTCGCCATCGCCCTCTTTGCAATCACCGAATATTACACGACAGACCGCTACAGGGCAGTGAGAGCCATTGCAGAGTCCTCACAGACCGGGCCGGCGACGAACGTCATCACAGGACTTTCCATGGGGCTTGAATCCACCGCGCTCCCCGCTCTTGTCATCTGCAGCGGAATCCTCGCATCGTTCTTCGCAGGCAGCTCCACGGTCACGGAGGGCATCGCCACGGCGGGCGGCATCGCCGTCGGCGCATACGGCGTCGCAATTGCGGTCATGGGCATGATTTCGCTGACCGGCATGATTATTGCCATGGACTCCTACGGACCGATTACCGATAATGCGGGGGGCATTGCTGAGATGGCAGATTTGGAGCCAGAGGTTCGAGAGACGACGGATGCGCTCGACGCCGTCGGAAACACGACGAAAGCTGTGACGAAGGCGTTCGCCATAGGTTCGGCGGCACTCGCTGCGCTCACGCTTTTCATGGCTTACGTCGTCGAGGTCAGCATTAAGTCTGGCGTCTTGATCTCGGAAATCCTCGAAAGGTTCAACCTCGCTGACCCCTATGTTCTCGCAGGGCTCTTCATTGGGGGACTCATTCCGTTCCTGTTCTCGGCGTTCTGTCTGCGGGCAGTCGGAAGAGGCGCATTCAAAGTCGTTGAAGAAGTGAGACGACAGTTCCAAGAGATCGAGGGGCTCATGGAGGGGCGTAGCCGCCCTGAATATGGGCGATGCGTGGACATTGTCACCAGAGAAGCACTCAAGGGCATGACCATTCCGGGGTTAATTGCAGTGCTGTTCCCGCTGGCTGTCGGCTTTGTTCTCGGACCTGTGGCGCTCGGCGGGCTCCTCCTTGGGTCTATCGTCACTGGGTTCCTCCTCGCCCTACAGATGGCGACCGGCGGCGCCGCCTGGGACAACGCAAAGAAATACATCGAAAAAGGCAACCTAGGTGGTAAGGGCTCTGAAGCGCACAAAGCGGCGGTCGTCGGCGACACCGTCGGTGACCCCTGCAAGGACACCGCCGGCCCCGCGATCAACCCGCTGATAAAAGTCATGAACACCGTCGCTATTCTCTTCGCAGGTCTTATTACGAGCTATGCCATCCTTGGAGGGCTGGTCTAATGACGACTGATACTAAGATAGAAGTGGAAGAAGTAACCATAAAACCCGTAGAAACCGCAGTCATCATCGTGGACATGCAGAAGGACTTTTGCTATGAAAATGGCGCTCTCTACGTCGGAGATGCTGCAAAGAACGCCATCAAAAGCGTAAAATCACTGCTGCAACGCACGAGCGTTTCGCAAGAACATTGGGTGTTTACACAAGACTGGCACCGAGACGACGACCCTGAATTCAAGATATGGCCAAAGCATTGTGTCGCTGGCACCGACGGCGCCGAAATCGTCGATGAGCTAGGGGTGCCCGAAAAGAGCTACGTTGTTAAGAAGCGTCGTTACAGTGCATTTTTCGGCACAGACCTCGACCTGTATCTCAGAGAGCGTGACATCGTCACCTTAATAGTCACGGGCGTCGTCACGAACATCTGCGTGCTGCATACAGTGGCGGATGCCGTGATGCACGGCTATGCCGTCGTTGTTCCTGAGGACTGCGTCGCCGCTACCAGCGACTACGAACAGGAGTACGGACTACGGCATATGAAAAGCGTGCTGAATGCGAAGATAACCAAAAGTGATTTGATAAAAGAGCAGTAATGAGGCAAGCAACAATTTTTTACTCCACTACAATACAAAAGTATGAAACGGAGGAATGAAAAGGATGGTAAGGGTGCTTGCAACGGGGACGTTTGACATCTTGCACCCAGGACATCTCTTCTACCTCGAAGAGGCAAAAAAGCTTGGTGACGAACTTTATGTGATCGTCGCCCGCGACGTGAATGTCAAGAAAAGAAAGCCTATCATCCCCGAAGAACAGCGGCTTAAAATGATCTCCTCGCTTAAGGTTGTAGATAAAGCGATACTCGGTAGTGAAAAGGATATATTTGAGCCCCTTTATGAAATAAAGCCAGACATTGTAGCTTTAGGTTATGATCAAGATTTTGATGAGAGGAAACTTGAGGAGGAGCTTAGACGGCGTGGCTTTAATACGAAGGTGGTGCGACTGGGCAAATGTAATTCATATCCCTTTTGCAGCAGTAAAGATATAATAGATGAGATAATAAGGCGTAGTAGGGGGCTGAGAGGACGGAAGACGAAGGGATGAAAGAGGAGAAAGAAGAGAAGTTGATGAGAATTGGGGTCTCGCTGCCTTCGAACCTGTTGCGGCGCTTCGACAGCATAATAAAAGAGCGGGGCTATTCCTCAAGGTCCGAGGGCATAAGGGACGCCATTCGTAATTACATCGTCGAGTACGAATGGATGAGCGGCGAGAGCGGCGAGCGGGTTGGCGTCGTAACCTTTATTTATGACCATGAGCAAAGAGGGATAGACAGCGAGCTTGTGGACTTGCAACATCATTTTATCGATGTTATAAGAACCTCCTTGCATATCCACCTTGACAAGAGCAACTGCCTTGAAGTTGTTATTGTAGGCGGGGACGCAAAGCGACTGAAAGAGCTGACTGAGAGGATTATGAGCCTGAAAGGTGTGAAGCACGTCAAGCTCACGACCACGCAGAAAGTTTGACGCTCGAGGAGGCAAAAGCATGGGAGACATGACAATCCGAGGAATAGAAGAGGTAATGGATATTTTTAAAAATGCTTTCAAGGGGACCACGACCGTTGGCATCGTCTGCGACGGCGGCGTCGTGCTTGCCAGCGAGAGGCGAGCGACCGTCGGCTATTTCATAGCGTCGAAAGCCGCCAAGAAGATATACCAGATAGATGACAGTGTAGGTATGACGACTGCTGGACTTGTCGGCGACGCCCAGACGCTCGTCCGCATAGTCTCAGTGGAGGCGAGGCTTTACAAGATGCGACGCGGCGAGCCCATGACCATAAGGGCGATCACAACACTCCTCGCCAACATCCTCAATGCGCAGCGTATGTTCCCGTTCTACACGCAACTCCTCGTCGGCGGCGTCGACCGCACCGGTCCGCACATATTCTCGCTGGATCCGCTCGGCGGCGCTATTGAAGAGCGGGAGGCGGCGGTCACGGGCTCAGGCTCGCCCATTGCTTACGGTATTATCGAAGACCGATATTACAAGGGTATTTCCCTAGATGAGGGTGTCGAGCTTGCCGTCCGTGCGCTGCACGGCGCGATGAAGCGGGACGTCGCTTCTGGAGATGATATAGAGGCTGTTGTGATAGCGAAGGATATGTATAAAGAGTTAAGTAGGGAGGAGATAGACAAGATAAGAAACTCAATTTCTTAATCCTGCTCAGCAGCAGCTCAGCGAGAGGCTCATTGGAGTGGGAGAATGCCAACCGCAGAACAAACGCTCGAAGAGTTCAGACAGAAAATCCTTGAACTTCTACCAAAGGATGTAAGCATAACAAGCATAGACTTCGAGGGACCCCAGATAGTCATATACACGGAGGAGCCGCAGAAGTTTGCGGAGAACGAGGAGCTTGTGCGGAGTATTGCGAAGGAGTTGAAGAAGCGGATAGCGGTCCGTCCGAGCCCGGAGAAGCTGATGGAGCCGGAGAGAGCAGTAAAATACATCTATGAGATAATTCCAGAAGACAGTGGGATAAGGGACATACACTTCGACTTCGACGCCTGCGAGGTTGTGATAGAGGCTGAAAAGCCCGGATTGGTCATCGGGCGACGAGGAGCTACTCTCAGGGACATTACGAAGCGGATAGGCTGGCGAGTGAACGTTATCAGGGCGCCGCCGATACAGTCGACGACAATAAAGAACATAAGGCAGTTTTTGAGGGCGGAGGGCAACTTCCGTCGCGAATTTCTGAAGCGAGTAGGCAAGCATATTTTCAGAGAGAAGTTGTCAAGCGACGAATGGGTACGGGTTACGATGCTCGGCGGCTGCCGTGAGGTGGGGCGTTCTGCCTTCCTCCTCTCCACGCCTGAGACCCGTATATTGATAGATTGCGGCGTTAACGTCTCGAGCGATGGCGAAATGCCATATCTTTACGTGCCTGAGGTCCAGCCGTTGGATCAGTTGGACGCGGTCGTCATCACGCATGCGCACCTTGACCATTCCGGGCTGCTGCCTTTGCTTTTCAAGTATGGGTATGACGGTCCAGTTTATGTGACACCGCCCACTCGCGACCTGATGGTGCTCTTGCAGCTCGATTACCTTGAAGTCTCAGTCCGGGAGGGCAGGCGTCCGCCCTACAAGTCGCAGATGATAAGAGAGGCGTTGAGGCATACCATCCCCTTAAATTATGGCGATGTCACCGACATCGCCCCTGATGTCAAGCTCACGTTCTTCAACGCCGGGC
>Ga0209411_100005_pt1 | contig 44443 bp, 41 predicted proteins | sample Mar14336cmmetaG_FD_185479 | JGI IMG/M metagenome (GOLD analysis project Ga0209411, IMG submission 185479) | Marine hydrothermal vent microbial communities from Guaymas Basin, Gulf of California to study Microbial Dark Matter (Phase II) - Marker... ... | reverse complement strand
AACGAGCATGATACATGTTAGAACGGGCGGGGGTTGCCGAGCCAGGTCAAAGGCGGGAGACTCAAGGCTCAGGTGTGGGAAATCTCCTCCCGCAGGGGTTCGCAGGTTCGAATCCTGCCCCCCGCATTTATTCATCATAAATGCTTGTCCTGAAGCCTGTGGCGGCACCCCTAATAAAGAGCGTAAGTTTCATGAGCCTTCATTAGACTTATTATGGCTCACCCCTCGACGCTCGTGAAATATATGGGGAGCTTGGGAAAAAATGAGCGCTCTTCGGCAACTTCCTGACAAATGTGCTATTTCGTGGCGTTGTGAGCTTTGTTGAACTTAAGTGTTGCAAGCATATAAGTTGTGTATAACATTTTGAGCGTATCTGAAGCACGCCGAAGGCGGGTTTGGCAGAGTGTGAAGCACCATAGCCAGATACGCCCTGTTATACGCTGTCGACGGGTTCATTTTTTGGCAGTTAATCAAATTAAATGCCCCTGAGGAAATTTCATATCCCTCAAACATTGAGGACACCTGATTTTTTCCCCTGGTGGTAAGCTAACATGCAAGTTAAATTCTATTTGACAGTCATCGTAGGGACACTTTACGCCTAGATTATTCCCAAAAGGGTCTACATAAGGAAAAGGAAAAGTCTGCCCTTTTTTATAGAGTTCGAGGACTTCTCTCAAATAGTTAAATGCAGGCTCGTGCTTTAAGCTTACAGTAAGATAATTGTTGATATATGGCATCGGAAAGTTAATTAGGACGTCATCACAAACAGCTCAAACATCAATTCCTCTTTGACACGCTACACCTATTTCATAGGCAATCCAATTCTGAGTATATCTCCATTCAGGATCTCCTAAATCCTGCCTCTTCACTAATTCTTTTCCTACTAAAAAGAATACAGCAATAGACTTGTTTATAGCATCTTTTATTGTTTTCCACGCAGGTCTTTCAATCGTTTCAAATTCAGAGCGAAATGCTCTAATCCCTACTCGAGCACATACTCTATCAAATGCATCGCAGAATTCTGTATCTCTTTTTGTGTGTGAAACAAAAACCATCTTCATTTTTCACCACACCTCCTTTGTTTATTCCACAATTACTTTTTATAAAAAAAGTCGTTCATAATAGCTTCACCCGCCCTCAAAACTTAACAACTTCCAGCCACTTCTTCCCCACATCCAATTCCTTTAAAACGTTTTTCGCCTCCTCCCGCCTCTCCTGATGCTCTTTCAGAAAGGAGTGCATAAGCTCTGCCGCCGCCTTCTTGCAAGCTGCGCAGGTGCGACGTCCTGAGATACACTCCTCATAAATTTCAGCGACGTGCCGGTCGTCCTCGATGAGGTGGAACATCAGAAGCTCGTAAACTATGCACTCCTCGGGAACGCCGCCGAGCCTCCGCTGCTCTTCCAGAGTCGCCCGCCCGCCGGTCTTTGCGTTCATCACCTTCGCAGCTGCCTCTTCCGGCGGCTCCGTCAGCGCTATGTAGCTTTCAGGCTTCGACGACGACATCTTCCCGCCGCCGAGCCCGCGCATGAAGCGGTGGAACGTCGCTGCCGGCGGGTAAAAGCCGTAGCCGCCGAGCTCAATTTCTGCTTCCCTGACTACCCGCTCCACTTCTTCAAAAGGCTCGCCGTAAACGTCAACATGCATCTCGTAAGCCCGCTTCTCGCCGCCGAGCCTGCTCGAAACCTCCTTGAGTGCGGAGGCGGCGTCCCTCGTCTTCGCCCTGACCCTTACGCATTCGTATTCGTCCTTCTCTCTCTTAACGAGTTCGACGGTAAAGAGCCGCGCTCTTGAGGCTATGTCCCTCGTCAGCCGTATGTGCGGGTCTTGATCGAAGCCGACCGGTATGACTGTCGGCTTCGGTCCGCCGAAGGCGGCGAGCTGCGGTTGTAGAATGTCAGCGCTTTGCATGAGCACGCTGACGCACTTCGAGACGTTGACGTCGCCGGAGAAGCCGTAAACTGCACTCATCTCCCCGATGTTCACCTCGCAGCCCAGCTCGAAGGCGAGGTCGTGCAGCATCCTGTTTTCGGACTGGAAGTAGATGAAGCCTCTGTGCGGGTCGAAGCCGAGGGCGATCAGGCTGAGAACGTACTCGGAGACGCCGATCTCCTTGCACTCACGCCACGAGATGCCGCGGACGGCGTGCGCTTCCATGTCGGCGATGCTGACGAACGCCGCAGCACCCATCCGCTGGTGCCAGATGATCTCGTCCATGACCATCTTCCCGCCGAGGTGCAGCTTTCCAGAGGGCATGAAGCCGCTCATCACCGCGAACGGGCGGCGACGCTCCATCGCATCCAAAATGAGCTCGTAGTCTCGGTGTCCCATGATGATGCGGCGCCGCATGTAAAGGTGCGGCTCCTTGACCCGCGGTAAAAGCTCCTCGAATCTCGAAATTCCGAACTCCGTGAACACCTTCGAATAATCGATGACGGTCGAGCCCCAAGGGTCGAGCCTCGGCTGCTCTCGCCCCGGCTCTGGCTGCGGCTCCGGCATGCTCACCCCCTCACCACCTTTATCTCGTACTCGTGAATAACGGGATTTGCGAGCAGTCGTTTGCACATTTCCTCAGCCTGCCTTATTGCTTCCGCTTCGTCATCACAGTCCATTTCTATCCTGAAGGTCTTCATCACACCCACCGATCGCACATTCCTGAAGCCCAACAGCATGAGCGCCTTCTTCGTGTTTTCCCCCTCTGGGTCCGTAACCCCCCTTTTCAATTTTATCGTCACGTCCACGAGCATCTTCTTTTACTTTCCTCGTAAACCTAATAGGGGGTTGCCTTGTTCAAGAATATCATACTTGAGAAGAAGGAGGGCGTTGCCAGAATAACAATAAACCGCCCGGAGGCGAGGAACGCCCTCGACATCGAGACGAGGAAGGAGTTGCTTGCGGCGCTCGACGACGTCGAGCGTGATGAGAGCGTACGGGTCGTTGTTATCACGGGCGCCGGCGAGAAGACGTTCGTCTCCGGCGCAGACATAAAGATGCTGTCAGAAATGGACTTCAGACAAATTATGGAGTTTTCAGAGTCGCCGCTTGGCGGCCAGACGCTCTACAAGCGTATTGAGGAATTCAGCAAGCCTGTGATCGCGGCGATAAACGGTTTATGCCTGGGCGGCGGCTTGGAGCTGGCGATGGCGTGCGACATCAGGATAGCGGCGGAAAATGCGAAGTTCGGGCAGCCCGAGGTAAATCTAGGCATAATGCCGGGCGCCGGCGGCACGCAACGCCTCCCCCGCCTCGTCGGTCCGGGGATGGCGAAGCTGCTTTGCTTCACCGGCGATATCATAGACGCAAAGGAAGCCGAACGTATCGGGCTCGTCGAGCGGGTCGTGCCGCTTGAGAAGCTCGAAGAGGAAACGATGAAAATCGCAAAGACGCTGGCGAGCAAAAGCCCGCTGACGCTGCGCCTCATAAAGCGTGCGATCAACATGGCGATGAACACGCCGCTCGACGCCGGGCTGCGGTTCGAGTCGCACGCCCTCGGCATCTGCTTCGCTTCCGAGGACAAAGCTGAGGGCATGAGAGCATTCCTCGAAAAGCGGAAGCCCGAATTTAGGGGGAGGTGAGCGTGTGAAGATCGAGAAGATAGCCGTTATAGGTTTTGGAGTGATGGGGCGTGAAATTACGAGGCTCTGCGCACAGTATGGTTTCAAGGTCGTCGCTCGTGACATTAGCGACGAAATCCTAAAGGCGGGTGTGCAGGAGATAAAAAGCGGACGCTGGGGGCTCGAAAGGGCTGTCGAAAAGGGTAAAATCACGAAAGAAGAGGCGGAGGCTATACTTAGCCGTATAGAAGTGACGACCGACCTGAAGTACGCATGTAAGGACGCCGACTACGTCATAGAGGCGGTACCCGAAAACTTGGAGCTGAAGAAGAGGGTTTTTGCAGAGCTTGATGAATTGTGCCCTGAGCATGCAATCCTAGCGTCGAACACGTCGTCGCTGCCGATCACGCAGATCGCAGCGGCGACGCAGCGTCCCGAAAAAGTCATCGGCATGCACTTCTTCCAGCCCGTCGCCGTGATGAAATTGCTTGAAATCGTTAAAGGACTTTTAACATCCGATGAAACTCTCGAAACCTCGAAGAAGCTGGGAGAAAAGCTTGAGCGCGTGATTGCCGTCGTCAAGGACTTGGGCACAGGATTCCCATCGATCAGGCTCAGCCACGCCCTGTTCATGGAGGCGATGAAAATCGTGGAGGAGGGTGTCGCAACCCCGAAGGACGTGGACATCATCCTGAAATACGGCTATAACCACCCTATGGGGCAATTCGAGTTCACGGACTGGATCGGGATCGAGCTGCGGGCGAGGGTTTGGGAGGAAATGTACAGGCTGACCGGCGACCCGAAGTGGCGAATACCCCCGCTCATGCGGCAGCTCATAGCCGCTGGCTTCAAAGGCGACCCGAAACGCTGGAAGGGCAGCCGTGGTGGCTTCTATGAATACTTTGGACAAGAACGTGAGTGATCTTTTAGGCCTTATTGCATGTTGTGTTTGACTGCCTTTTGAGCGGAGGATCGGACCCGGCACGCAACTGCTGCACACAGAGCAAAATTCAACGACCTCGAACTTGGCATTGAAATAGGAAAAGGGGGAATGACGTTAAACTATCCGTACAACGCCCTTTTCCACTCTTATTTTGCCGTGACTCTGCATGTTTTCGAGGACCTCTTCGAGCGTGCTCTGCGAAATATAAATATCAAAGGTATCCCGTAGCCGCTCTTTTATCTGTTCTGGGGTTGCGGGCTCCTCGCCGATGACCCTCGGTATGAGCGTGAACAGGTCTTCGTGCAAGCTCCATGGGTAGATTACCCACTTCCATTCCTTTAAAACCTCGCCATAGTAGTCAGGGGTGAACGAAGATGTCGTTTTATGCTGCATCGTAGCGGTTCTCACTTCCGCAGCGTCCAAACTGTGGCGACAATGCTCTAAAAGCACGCGAAGGCTGTCGCCGGTATCGGTGACATCGTCGGTGATTAAAACCCTCTTGCCCTCTGCACGGCGAACTGCGTTCTCGTCAAGCCAGCACTTAAGCTCCGCTCGTCCTTCGGTGGCAGCGACGCCCCAATGCTCGACCTTCACGCTGAACAGATCCTTTATGAGGAAAAAGTCGCAGAGCACCCTCCCAAGGAACCAGCCGCCCCGGGCGACTGCGATCACGACGTCCGGCTTAAAGCCCGACGCTCTTATCCTTAGGAAGACGTCCTTGCAAAGCTCATATGCATACTGCCAGTCCACAAAAACGCACTTGAACTTTTCCATCCCTATTTCTCCTTCTTCCGCTTCCGCTTCGTTTTAAATAAAGATGGCAAATGGATGACGTAGCTGCCGTCCTCCTTTATCCCCATGATTATCTCTTCCTTGCTGAACAGCGCTTCAAGGTTTAGCACGTAAACGCCGGGCTTCAAGATCCTTATGCTTTCGATGTCAAGTTGCGGCATTTGCATCGTCTGAGACGCATTTTCGGCGTCAGCTCCGACGTCTTCTACCTCTTCAATGCCTTCCACCCTTATTCTACCTGCAAGCTCTTCTGCGGCGGCGCTCCGCATGTAAAAGAACAATTTGTTCCCGCATGCGGGGCACCCCTTAAGCATGTCGTCGCTTAACTCTTCAAATACCTTCCCGCATCTCGTGCACTTATGCGGCATCACACCCTCGAAATTATTGCCCTTATCAGGTCCTTATCCTTCTTTATCGTCTTCATCATGTTCGCAGGTCCGACAATAGTGAGCCTCGTGCGACGCCGCAGCCCGAGAAAACCACGCTTCACCGGGTAGCTTCCAATCTCTATACCTGCAAAGTCTTCGTCAATCTCAGACATCGTCATCTCTATGAGCTTCATCTGCTCCTCCGGCGTGAGTCCCCCCTCTAAAACGACGATGTTCCCGAGCTTCACGCCGTCAAGGATGAACCTTATCTTCTCCATCGAAGTCATCGAAGCCATTCGATCCTCGGATATCAAGTCCAACTTTATGTCCTTCTCTTCCTCCCCACCTCCGCTCATACGCATCACCTAAAGCGACGAGCCATCTCCTCATACAGCTTTTCCATATTATCTCCCTTAAGCGCGGAGACGGGCACGACGACGTGCTGCGGAAACGCATTTTTTATCCTCGCCGGCGCCGCATTTTTCAGGTCTACTTTATTAGCTACGATAATAAACGGGATACCACGAGCTTCGAGGTTGCCGATGATAACTATATTCGCCTGCGTGTAAGGGTCTTCGGTAGCATCCATGACGAGCAGGACGCCATCAAGGTCGTCCAGCCACTTTATTGCTTCGATTACACCTTCAGTTGCCTCCTTCGCCCTCTTCTTCGCCTCTTCTTCGCTGAGCCCGTACGCTAAGAAATCATGGAAGTCTATTTTCGTTGCAAGCCCTGGCGTATCCACGATGTCCACTCTGAGCTTCGCACCCTTCGCCGTGATGAGAATGCCCTCCTTCCGGAAGGCTCGCCTCGTCTCGTGGGGGATCTCAGAAACTACTCCTATATCCTCAGTGTTATCCAAAAAGTCGTGAATTATCCTGTTCGCCAGCGTCGTCTTCCCGGCATTTGGCGCCCCGTATATCCCTATTTTTGTATTTCTTCTCCTTAGAATCCTCCTCAATAGGAGCAAGAGCCCCTTTCTCAGTCCCATACCACAATACCTATGGATACTCTTTAATATTACTATTCCTCAACTGATTAGGGGGTGTAAAGGCTGACAAGGAAGAAAGGCAAGGCGGAAAACTCCACAGAGGGCAAGAAAGGCAGTATCGAAGAGGAAGTCGGGGAAATTGGCGGAGAGGTCATTAGAGTCCGTATTCCAAACCCAGATCGTCGTGAAATTCTCGGCATCGTCGAAACAATGCTCGGAGCGAACCGCATGATCGTGCAGTGCATGGATGGCGTGAAGCGGATGGCGAGAATCCCAGGAAAGATGCGGAAGCGGGTCTGGATAAACGTCGGCGATGTCGTCATCGTCGTGCCTTGGGAATTTCAAGATGAGAAGGCGGATGTGGTTTGGAAATACACGAGGCCGCAAGTAGCATGGCTGGAGAGGAAGGGTTACTTGAAGTAGAGGAGTGGCTGGAGAGGGAGCGGCGTCGCGCAAGGACTCGGCGGAAGACCCGGGAAGACAGGAAAGTTGAGGAGTATGTTTTTGACATCCCAACGCTCGAATGCCTCTACAAACTTGCACAACGCCGCATCATAACAGCAATGGGCGGGCCCGTGAGCACCGGCAAAGAGGCTTTCGTCTTCCATGCCCTCTCCGACGAAAGCGTCACTGGGATGAAAGAAATCGCCGTAAAGATATATAAGGTGGAAACGAGCACGTTCGACGCCATGCACGAGTACATCATCGGCGACCCTCGCTTCGAAAAAATACGAAGAGACAAGCGAAGCATGGTCTTCGCTTGGACAAAGAAGGAGTTTCGCAACCTGAAGCGAGCGGCGGACGCCGGCGTGCGTGTGCCAAATCCCATCGCCGCCGACAGGAACGTTCTCGTCATGGAATTCATCGGCGTGGACGGTGTGCCCGAGCCATTGCTGCGAGAGGTCGCCAATGACTTGGACGATGTTGAGCGCATTTTCAAAGATGTGGTTTCTTACATGCGACGCCTGTATAACGACGCGAGACTCGTCCACGCCGACCTCAGCGAGTTCAACATCATGGCTGAAGGCTACATCGCAGGTGATAAAATACGCCCGGTGTTCATAGACATGGGGCAGGCGGTTCTCCTGAGCCACCCGAACGCCGAGACGTTCCTAAGGCGGGACGTGCGGAATGTCGTCACGTTTTTTAGAAAGTTGGGCTTGGAGTGTTCTGAGGATGAAATTTTGGAGATGGTGAGGAATGGAGGAAGAAAAGAAGCGGAGCGAGAGTGAGGTGTTTGAGGAGGAGGGAGAGGAATGGAGCATCTCAGAGCACTACGTCAGGATACCTCAGGATAGGATAGGCGTGCTCATCGGGAAAGGTGGCAGCGTGAAAGCGGCGCTTGAAAGCAGGACATCAAGCAAAATAGACGTGGACAGCAAGGATGGAAGTGTCGTGATCCGTACGAAAGACCCGCTGATGGCGTTACGAGTTGTCGACGTCGTGCGTGCCATCGCTCGTGGCTTCTCGCCGGAAAGGGCGTTCGTCTTGCTCGACGACGACTCCTTCATCCTCGATATTATAAGCCTGTCGCATCTCTCTGAAAAAGCGCTAAGGCGGGTGAAAGGTAGGATTATTGGGAAGAACGGGCGGACCCGTCAGCTCATCGAGGAGCTAACAGGCACGAGAATTTCGGTCTATGGAAAGACCGTCGGCATCATCGGCTACCCTGAGCAGGTGCGGGTGGCGAGGGCTGCCATCGAAATGCTTGTCGATGGAACCCCGCACGGCGCCGTGTACTCGTATCTCGAAAGGAAAAGGCGGGAGTTGCAAGAAAGTTACTTTTAGGACGAAAGCGTATCGACCCGTATGCCAGATGCAAACATCTTAGGTGTTGAGGGTAAGCACCTCTCTGAAGTTAAGGATGAGGAAGTAAATAGAATTTGGTTAAAACATTACGACGAGGGTGTTAGAGGAGATATAGATTGTCCCGAAATGCCTTTGTACACGCTGTTGGAAAATTCAACCAGAAAATATCCCAATAAGACCTCTTTAGACTTCTTCGGCAAAGAAGTGAGTTATAAAGAGTTAAACGAGATGGCGAACAGAGTTGCATCTTTTTTAAAGGCGAGGGGTGTGAAGAAAGGCGACAGAGTCATATTGAATTTACCCAACACTCCGCATTACGTAGCGTGCTATTACGGGATTCTCAAAGCTGGCGGGGTCGTTGTGCAGTGCAATCCTATGTATACAGAGAGAGAACTGAGATATTTGGTTAATAACAGCGAAGCGAGCATAGTCTTTGCTATAGAATTCACATATCCTAGGATCAAGCCATTAATTGACGAAGGCTTAGTAAGGGATGTTATTATTTGTAAAGTGGAGGATTTCCTTCCTTTCCCCCTAAATTTGCTCTACCCGCTCAAAAAGCAGAAGGTCGGCATTGATGAAAAAGGGGTTGTTTACTGGAAGGATGTTATGAAATCCAGCCCTGTGGACAAAGCTGTTGAGATAAATCCCAAGGAAGATGTTGCTGTTTTCCAATACACGGGCGGAACGACGGGCCTGCCCAAGGCGGTAATGCTCACGCATTACAATTTGGTTGCAAATGCGTACCAGAATGTCGAATGGGTCAACGACATCTCCCCGGACGACGTGTTCTTGGGCGCACTCCCCTATTTCCATGTCTACGGGATGACCACAAGCCTGAACGCACCCATACTCTTGGGATGTAAAATCGTCCTGATCCCTGACCCTCGGGACATCCGGAGAATATTAAAAGCTATTCAGAAGCACAGGGTCACGATATTTTGCGGCGTGCCGACGTTGTTTAACGCCATAAGCACACATCCTGACGTCAGCAAGTACGACCTTAGCTCAGTGCGGGTTTGCATCAGTGGTGCTGCTCCCTTACCTATCGAGGTCAAAAGGGAATTCGAGAGGATAACTGGCGGGAAGCTCGTCGAGGGCTACGGCCTGTCCGAAACCTCACCGGTAACGCACGCAAACCCGGTATATGGCATCAACAAGGAAGGGAGCATAGGAATTCCTTTTCCCAGTACCCTGAGCGTCGTCGTGGACGACGAGGGCACCATCTTGCATGCTGGCGAGGTTGGAGAGCTTGCGGTCAAAGGTCCACAAGTCATGAAAGGTTACTATAAGATGGAAGAAGAGACGAAGAAAGTTCTGATAAACGGGTGGCTCCTGACAGGGGACGTAGCTAGGTTTGATGAGGATGGTTACTTCTACATTGTTGATAGAAAGAAAGACGTGATAATCGCTGGTGGCTATAACATATACCCGAGGGAGGTTGAGGAAGCTCTGTATGAGCATCCTGCGGTGCTGGAGGCTGCCGTGGTGGGCGTGCCAGACCCCTACAGAGGAGAGACTGTGAAGGCGTTCGTAGTGCTCAGGGACGAATTCAAGGGTAAAATCAGCGATAAGGACATAATAGACTTTTGCAAGGAGCGGCTTGCCGCGTACAAAGTCCCGAAGATGGTGGAATTCAGGGAAGAACTTCCGAAGTCCGCTGTCGGGAAGGTTTTAAGAAGGGTTTTGAAGGAAGAAGAGTTGAAGAAGACTGCTCTCACCTGAAAGTCCTAAGCCAGAGGTTGTACGTGCGGATGTACTCGGCATGCGGCCATATGAGCGGCGTCGTCACGTACGCAAAGCCGTCCTTCCACTTCGGGTGCTGTTTTATGCCCTCGATCATCACCAGCTTCTTATCGGTGAGAATGTTTGCGTTCTGGTAGCTTTCGAGCCAGAACTCGAAGCGCTCGATCGTCGAGATGTGCTCAGGGAGCAGGTATTCATACGCGATCTCCACGCACCACGAAAGGTAGCGCTCTGCCATGTCCTCGTCGCCGATGTTGATGAAATGGCGGGCGAGCTGCAGCGTGAAGTGCGGCCACGGCCCGTAGCCGCCGTTGTTCCTGCCCCAGTACTCAGGATAGCGGTTCAGCCCGCCGAGCTCTTCGTCCCAGAGCGCCCTGTGTATGCGGCGGGCGGTGCTCACCACCCTGATGTCCTCATCGTCAATAAGTCCGAAGTACGCGGGCGCGTACTCCGCGGCGTCGACGTCGGTGACGACCGACGCATACGGGTCGTAGCCCAGAGGCTTGCTGTTCTGGTGTTTGATCCTGATGTTTTTTATGAAGGAGCGGAGTCTCGGGCTCCAGAGCCGCATCATTATTGCGTTCTTGACCTTTTTCGCCTCCTTCTCCCACTCACGGACGTCCTTGTCCAAGGCTTTTCCGATCTTCACCGCCTCGAAAATGCCGGCGCAGCATGCGGCGTTCGCAAAAATCTCAAAGCCATGCTCGTACGCCGGATACTCGTGGATGCTGTTCAGCGTGTGTATTAGATCTATCTCGTCGTTCTTATGCCGCAGTATGTATTCTACTGCCTTTTTGACAACGTCCCAGTACTCAAGGCACAACTCGTCGTCCTTCGTCACCTCGTAATACTTGCCGAGCGCAAACAGCACGAGCCCGTTCCCGTCGATCTGCAGGTCCTTGTAGCTCGTGTCCACGCCGTCCGTATCGTATCTCTGTGAGAACTCGCCACTTGGCTTCTGAGCTGCGAGTATGAACTCTAACGCCCGCCTCACCTCCTTCAGCAGCCCCGCTTCGAGCGCCCCTAGTGCTATGATGGAGTGGTCTCTGGTGTAGATGTAGGGGTATCTCGTGCCGGGTGGACTCGCATAAAAACCTCCGTTCTTATGCTGATTCTCCTTTATGACCGTGATGCTATGCCTGTACAGCTTATCAGCCTTTTTCTCGTTCATAAAAAACCCTCCCTTGATCGAGAAGCATCATGACGGTGTTTGTTCCGATCTGGCAAGTCCAAAACATCTATAATAGGTGTACATTTGCCATTTAAATATTTCTCGGATGATGAAATCTCGTCTGTAGTGACACGTTTATAACTCCTCTTCTCACTTATACATGAAGACGCAGACCGCTTTTTCCTCCATGAGCGCTTTTATTTCATCTTTGTTCTTACCTACGGCTTTTATCGCCTCCTCATTGAACACGATCTCCCCGGTCGTGGGCGATTTCGCAGCGAGGTGGAAGAACTTCTTACCGGCGAGTTCTGCTCGCTTCCGCAGGTAGGCGTGGTGTATTATGCAAATGATGTCGGCGCATGCCGGCTTGTCAGCTCCGCGATCTATTTTGCATATCGGGTACTCGTCCGCACTTTTCGGTAGTACGTCATAGTAATGCTCGATGTCGAGCAGCGTGGCGAGCGGGCAGAGAGGTTCGTAGTGCAGATCGCCGCACTTTACGCCTTCTATTCCCTTCCCCTCCATCTCACCCAGACGCTCGCCAATAGCTTGCAACCAGTCATACAGGGCTTGAGCGCCCATCCTGTTGCTCATTTCAATTACGCCTATGAGGATCACCTTCACCAAAGTTTTAGTCTTCACCATGCCCCTCACCTATAACAAGTTCCTCCATCGCCTTCCTCCACCCTTCCGGACCTATTCCATCCGCTTTAACGAGACGCCCTTTTAACCTAACTACCACGTCGCTGTCGTACGTGCCGTCGGGTTTCTTCACCAGAACCGGAACGTCCACGGCTTCTAGCATCGGCAGGTCGTTCAGACTATCTCCTATCCCTATCGTTTGCACTTTTCCAAACTTCTTGGCGTAGAGGTCAGTTAGGATGCGCACTGCTTTCCCCTTGTCGTTGTTTCCCATAATGTGGAAGTATCTGCCGCCTCGTGTGTGGTTCAGCCCCGCCTCTTCTATCCGCCTTAGAACCTCAGCGGCGACGCCGTCCAGTATGCGGAATGCCTCGTCGTACTCGCGTTGTTTTGCTAGTTCCGCCTCCCGAAGCGAGAGCCCGCAGTCCCTCGCAAGCTCCTCGGCGGACATGTCACCAAACCCCAGAATCTTATAGCCGGTTTCCTTTCGTATTTTCTCCAGAGTCGCTCTCAGCACGGAATAATCAGTCCCCAGCTCGATAACGTTGTAGCCGTCTCGCTGCTTTGAGTATTCGTAAGGGAAGGCGAAATAACCTTCGGGGATGAAGATGGCGGCGCCGTTTTCGGAAATGAAAGGATCTTTTATGCCGAGCGCCTTACGGTACACTTCAATTTCAGCTCTCGTCTTGCTGCTGCAGAATACTATAGGGACTTTCGAGCGCAACAAGGCGTCGATGGCAGGCTTCGCCCTCTCATAAGAATAATTTTCGTCGAGAAGCGTGCCATCGAGGTCGGTGAAGACTACAACCTTTTCGGTCATTTAACCACCGCCTCCCTCAATCTTTCCCTGAGGTCGGGCATTGCCGAGATCGCTCGTATCCAATCGGGCATCTGGGAGGATGCGGGATGCCTCAAGTATTCCCTGCCAGCATCAATTATGACCTCAGCTAACGTCTCCGCGTACATCTCTTCTTGGTGTCGGTCGTAATTCAGATCGTTGCAGATGGCGTCCGCGTGATACTGCCTTATTTTATCCTGTGCGACCCTCCTATAAATCACTTGGAGGCTCAGTAGGAAAGGCTCTGAGACCTCTATGCCTTCGATCTCGGTGAGCGTCCTCAAGAGCGTGAGGAAACTATCACCGGCGGTCTTCAGCAGCTCGTCCTTGGTCATTTCTCGGTGTTTATGGTCGTAAATGCCGAGATCCACCTGGCATATTCGTTTGTAAGATATGTTTCTGAAGAGCTCTGCGAGCATCCCTATCTCCAGACCCCAGTCGCAAGGGATACGTAGGTTCAAGGCTAGATCGCTGGTGATAGCGACCTCGCCCGATAGGATGTATCTGAAAGCTCTGAAGTAGCTCAGGATTTCAGACCTGTGCCCGAATTTCTCCTGCAGCGCCTCCAGCAGAGGCAGGATGAAAAGGCGGTAGATCCGCCCGTACATTCTCTTGTTCTCCATGTTCACCCTTGCATAATAACCCTTAGCGAAGAGGAAGTCAAGATGCGGCTCCACCACAGGATAGAGGAGCTTCGTGGGGAGCATTTCAGAATAATAAACGATGTCGGCATCGTGGATAGCAAAGGCGTAAAGTTCGAGGGACGCAATACCTATAGCAATCCATAAGTCCTTCCCCTTGCCGCTCATCCTTGTTATGTCCAGCCCTGCCTCTTTTAGTTCCTCCAACACGGCGTTCACCTCGGGTCCGTTGCACCAGATGACCTCAAACGGCACTTCAAGCCCCTCAAATGCCTCTAATGCAGCATCGCAGCCGCTCGTCGCTGAAAGAGCTATGAACACCTTCCTCAAGTAATCACATTCGTTCAACCCCTCTACAATTCGCTGGATGGCAGGGCTCGAAAGTTCACTCTCCAATACGGGAATTATGACTCCTGTTGGATATCTATAACTCAAACTCCTCAGACGCCGCCGTAACATCTCAAAATCCATGTTAAAATCATGTATGGTCGTTATTATCTCTTGATTAAAGTCCATGGTAGGTGTTTAGTTTTCCTTTCCCTTAAAGCTATCTCTTTTGCTCCGCGTCTTGATGCCCCATATAATCGATCCCCTGACATCGATTGATCACGGACGCTCTCGGTTGCCTCATTCTCAGCGCGCGCCTGTAAGCATTTTTGTCTTTATCTTTCTGTTGCTTGCAAGACCCTTGCGAGCGAGGGGATACAAGGGAGGTGGGGTTTGGAGGTAGTTTTAAACTTTACTTTGAATCTCTAAGGTTGGAAAGCTTCCGATGCCGTCCTTGCGGGAAAGAGAGAAACAAACGATAGCCCATCGGATAACGAGTCCGATGGGATGGGGGAGCTATAAACCCGAACTCCCAGATGAAGCCTCAGCCGTGAAGGCGTGGAACGGAGAAGCTCCTTGCGTAAGCAAGGGAGTTCACTCTTTTCATTCCTCGCATGTTTGCGGGCGTTGCGGCGCGCTGTCCGCGGACATACATATATGAAACTACATGCTGCGGCGTGCCGACACGATTATGAGACGATCGTAAAAGCAGCATCTTACAAAACGTCGCTAAGAAAGCCCCTTGAGGAAATTAGGGGAGGTGAGAAAGTTTTTATACTTTGAAGCCTTAAAGAATGATGGAAATAACAAAGAGCATCGAGTGCAAGCTCATAGGTCTGACGAAGAGGAAGCGATAATTTTTCAACACTACTTGAAGACTGGGGAAGACAGGGGAGTTTATTCTGCGACGAAACAGCAGGGGAAGAGAACTTATCGGAAGATTATCCAACAGAAGAATATCCACTTGTCATAAGAAAGGACTTGATGGGTATTCGGCTGAAAATAAGCTGTTTATTGGGCTCGCGTACCTATTCACGGTGTGGGAGGCGCATTAAGGTTGCACCTGCACATCAACCATTCAACTTTGAAGAATGGGAAATTTTGTGGCTCTAAGCTTGTTAGAAAAATGGAGAGTTTTATTTGCATGCCACGGTCAAAAAGAAGGTTGAACTCAGATGCTCATCCATCATAGCGATAGACGTAGGAGCGAGATGGGTTGTGGTGTCGGTGGCACCCCACCGCAATAAACCGAAGTTCTATGGAAAAATTAGAGAAGTTAGGGGGAAGTATTTCTACTTGAGGAGGAAGCTTGGCAAGGATGTGGCTACCAGATTAATGCCGATGTGAATGGAGCTAAAAACATATTGAAACGAGCCGTGGGCATGCTCAGGCAGGGGCTTTATGCCAAGCCCGAGGGAGCGGTTCGTCTGCACGCTCCCCAATCTCCCGCCGGTGGACGCCCCTCAGGAGGAGGTCACAAAGGTACTCTTTCCACCATAAGGATGCCGCGCATTCCGTCTTGCAAAATAATTCCAGCTTTATCCCTCAGGATCTAAGCTGAGCCGCCGATGCTCGTGTTTTAGGTCGATGCCCGGAATACACCTCAGGCACGCCTACTTATGGCATCTTTGTCTCTGCCGCGTCGGAGCGGGCAATACCGTGCGTGATGGCAACTTAAACTTATTTTTAACTTTAGGGGAATGATAAGGGGATGCTAAGGAGCGAGCTGGAGTGGTTTTTGCGGGAAGATTTAGAAGGCGTCGAAGTGTATCCGTTCCTACCGCCGGAGGTTGCGGAGCGGGAGTGCGTCGCTGAGGTGATAATGAGGAGCGAGCGATGCGTGCTCGCGGGGCTTGAGGAGGCGAAGCTAGTATTTGAATATTTTGGCGTGCGTCCGTTTTCGCAGCTTAAAGACGGTGACGTCGTGAAGCGGGGGCAGGTCGTCCTCAGGGTCGAAGGGCGAAGTTGTGGCATTCTGAGTGCAGAGCGGTTGGCTCTAAACTTCCTTGGGAGAATGAGCGGGATTGCAACGCTGACCGCCGAGTTCGTGCGAGAGGCAAGGAGAGCGAATGAGCGAGTGCGGATTGCAGGTACGCGGAAGACGACGCCGGGCTTTCGGAAGTATGAGAAGAAGGCGATTCTGATAGGCGGCGGCGACCCGCACCGCTTGGGACTCTACGACGCCATCATCATAAAGGATAACCATCTGAAGTTGATGAGCTTGGAAGACGCCATCAGGGAGGCAAAGCGGCGCTGCAGCTTCACGAGGAAGATAGAAGTGGAGGTTGAGAGCGTCGAGGACGCTATACAAGCGGCGGAGCTCAACGTGGATATCATAATGCTGGACAATATGGCTGCGGACGAAGTGAGGCATGTCGTCGAGGAGCTGCGGCGGCGGGGGCTGCGGGATAAGGTCATCTTGGAGGTTTCAGGCGAAATGAGTTTGGAAAACGTCGCCGACTTCGCGGCGGCGGGCGTTGACGTGATCTCGGTTGGCATGCTCACGCACTCCGTAAAAGCGATCGACTTCTCACTCGAAATCGTCGAGGTCAAATAATAAATAACGTAGCGTGCTTCTATTCTTTATTCTCAGCAGCTTCCCGCAAGTCTATGATCTCATCCAACTCCGGTCCTGTGGAGATGAGCGTCACGGGAACTCCCACGTCTTGTTCAACTCTCTCCACGAACCTCTTCGCCTTTTCAGAAAGTTTCTCGAACTCGGTAACGCCCCTGCAGGCAGAGTCTATCCGGTCGATGCCGGTGATCGCAATTTGCGTCGCACCGTTTATCATCGCTGCGTACCTCGCCATTTCACCGTCCCAGCGTCCGATGCGGCGTTTCCTGCCGGTCACCGTCCCGTATTCTTCTATACCCAGTGCCTTAGATTCTTCTTCGCTCATTTCTGTTCTGAAAGGGCCGGCACCGACCCTTGTGGGAAATGCCTTAAAAACGACAATGACCTCGTTCACCCTCGTCGGACCCAAGCCGACATCCGCTGCGATCTGTGATGCCGTCGTATCTTTTGACGTCACGTATGGATAGGTACCGTAGAACAGGGAAATGCCAAAGCCCTGCGTGCCCTCGATGAGTACCGACTTCCCTTCTGTGAGCGCAGCATTTATCTCAGCGGGGACGTCGCAGAGAAACGGTTTCAGTACTTCAACGTCTTTCGCCTGTTTTATTTTCCTCAGCGCTCGTTCGGCGTTCGCCGGGCCGCAACCCGTGCCCGTGGTTCCTATTTTGTCCTTAAGGCGTGCGTCGCCTCTATCTGCTTCGATGTGCTGCTTCTCGATGATGCCGCAGCGGAAGTCCACACCCACTCTTTTTTCGACGCCGAGCATCTCGACCTCCTCTAGGAAGACTTCTGGATTCACCAGTACGCCAGCGCCTATTAAAAGGCGAGCGTCTTCGTACACGAAGCCGCTGGGTACCATCCTCAGCCCGTACTTCTTGCCGTGGAACTCGACGCTGTGCCCGGCGTTCGGGCCGACGCCGCCGCGAGCCACGATTGCGGGGCGGTCAGCGAGCGCTAGATATGCGATGATTTTGCCCTTCCCTTCGTCTCCAAAAAAGCCCCCTACTACAATGGTTGAAGGCATACGCTACTCCCTTCTTGTTTCGCCTCTCACTATTTATTAAGTTGCATGGTAAGGGGGTTAGGTGTGCAGCTTCGTGAGAGTGACCCTGAGGAGTGTTTGATGGAAGCGCTTCGGAGCGTGCTGCGGGAGTCCGACGAGGTGCTCGCAGGACTTGCGAGAGTGCTTTACACGTCTTTGGGGAGGGTAGTGACTCGGAGGGAGGTCGTGGAGCTCGTTGGTAGGGACGCCGAGGAGCTTTTGCTGGTGGCGAACGAGTACAGGCTGTTGCTGTCAGAAAGTCATGATATGATGTGGGTGCGGCGTTGCGTGCCGGGGGGCGAGGAGGAGCGGTACGGCATGCCGCTGGTCGTGGAGGAGGCTGTGAGGCTCGCCTGCGAGACGGGGCGGTGGCGTGCGGAGGAGGCGATACGGCGCTGCTTCGAGCGGTTGGGGGAACCGCTTTCAGACAAGCTCCCTTCGGTGTTCAAGCGTTTGAAGGAAGTGGCGGAGGGGAGCGGGAGGGTCGGTGCCTTTGAAATAAGGAAAGTGGCTGAGAGCTTTGGTTTCGAGCCCGGCACGCTGATCGCCGAGCTGAAGGCATCGGGCTTGATAACGCCACGCCCTCCGACTACTGCGAAACTCCTTTACGACTTACATCCCCTTTTCTGAGGCTGCTAGGCTGTCGAGCCACAGTATATTTTCGGAGCGCCGCGAGCGCCCGCACCGCCCGCTCCGGCGTTGGGTATGTGGGGATGCCAGCACTTTCCAGCGACTTTATCCGCTGTTCCACATCTTTTATTACGTGCGTGCCATCGACGCCGCAGAACACCACAGGCTTTTTTAGTCCTTGTTCTGCCATGTCCTCCAGCACTTCGATGAATCTTTCGAGCCCTTCAGCCCAGAAGACCATTACGATCACGATGCCGTCCACGCCATTGTCGGCAAGTAACGCCTCTAAAACCTCAGAGTAAACGGCAGGGTCGCCGCCTGCCTGCCCGAGGTCCAAGGGGTTGCCTTTCAAATAGGGGTACTTTCTTACAACCTTCAGAGAGGTTTCAGAAAGTTTCCCGAGGGCGAGCCCGTGTCTGCCGAGGGCATCGGCGGCGACCACGCCCAGCCCGCCGGAGGTGCTCATGATGGCAACATTCGCTCCTCGCATTAAGGGTTGGGTTGCAAGGCACTTTGCGCAGTCAAAAAGCTCTTCGAGCGTCTCGACGCGGAGCACTCCTGCCTGTTTGAAGGCGGCGTCCACGACGCTATCGTCAGCGATCATGGCGCCGGTGTGCGACTTTGCGGCGCTCATTCCAGTTGCAAACCTTCCGGCTTTGAGCACGAGCACGGGCTTCTTCTTCACGGCGGCTTTCATGGCGTCGAGCAGCCGCCTGCCATTCCTTATTCCCTCCATGTAGATCATTACCACTTTCGTCTCGCCGTCCTCAGCAAGGTATTCGAGGAGGTCCGCTTCGTCCACGTCGCATTTGTTACCCAACCCCACGAACTTGCTCACTCCCAAATGCTCACAGACCCAATCTAGCAGTAAGAGACCGACGCCGCCGCTTTGCGCAATTATCGCTACGTTTCCTCTTCGTACGTGATACTTGACGAAAATGCTCACGAGGTTATTAGCGGTGTTGATGCTGCCGAGGCAGTTCGGACCTACAATTCTCATGCCGCCCTCCCTAGCGATTTCGACTATTTCCTGTTCGAGCCTTCTCCCCTCCTCCCCAGCCTCTGAAAAGCCAGCAGCCTCTATCATCACGTACTTGACGCCCCTTCTTGCGCAATCCCGCATCACTTTGGGCGTATCGTACGCCGGAACCAGTAAGATGGCGAGATCTACGGGCTCATGGGCGGGAATTTCAGAGACGCTACCATAGGCACGCACGCCGAGCACCTCTGCCTCCTTTGGATTTACGGGGTAGATTTTGCCTGAAAAGCCAGCATCCAGCATGTTTTTCATGACCGCATACCCTAAGTTCGCAGCACTGCCGGAGGCGCCTACGATCGCCACTCCTCTCGGCTCGAAGAACCGCAGCATCAAATGACTTTTGTCATCTTCACCCAAATACCGCTTTGGAATTCCGCCTTGAAGCCGAGATTCTCATAGAATCTTCTCGCAGGATTGGTGACGCCGACCCATAGTTCCACCTGCTTCAGCCCCAGCTCCTTAAAGCGGCGGATGGCGGCGTTCATGAGGCTGGTACCGATTCCCAAGTTTCGGCGTTCGGGGCTGACCACGATCTCGTGAATGGCGCCGACCCTGCCGCTCTCGGAGAGCCAGAAGGCGTCGGAGGCTATAAAGCCCACCATCTCGACCCTATGGTCGTCCTCGGCGCCGTCGCCGTCGCTGCGACTGCCGCCGCCGTCGCTTTCCATCCCGGCATCGGCGCCGCCCCGCCGCTCGACGGCGACGAGGAAGCCGTCCTTATCACGCCGGTACAGCCACTTTATGTACCTCACGGCGTCCCTCCGCCGTGCGTAGAAATAATTCCCCAAATCTTTGTAGCCATCGAGGTAAAGGTCGACAACTCGTCTTAACTCTTGCACCCTCACCCGCCTTATACGCATGCGGCATGAACACCTCGGTCAATTCTAGTTGGCTCTTCCGCCTTATTAATTTAAGCTCACAAGCCCCGCCTCCTACGAGCCTCTTCTATCATGCGTTCTGCGGTCTCCGCCTCAACTAAGGTGCCGGGTGGTAGGACCTCAAGGCGTCTCGCCTCCTCCCCGTACAGTATTTTCGTGCGGTGAGTCTCTGGATACTCGTATTCGGCGCCGTAGCGCACCTTCGCCCGCAGCGACTCCGAGGGCATTGGCGGTATTTCCTCACGCCCTATGCTTTCGAGGATGGCGGATGCGGGGGTGAGCGGCGAGAAGTTAGAGTACCAGCGCCCGCCGTAGAACCAGCTTTCGAGGCGTTCCACGAAGACCTCCTTTGCATCCACGTCTTCGAGCGGGGGCAACTCAGGAAACATGCCCTCGTACGGTCTCACACGCCAGCCGAGGCGTCTCGCGTTCATCGCATCGAAATGTCTTGCGAAAATGTCAAAGGAACTCCTTTCCACGATGCCTTTGTCTATGAGAGCGGAGGCGTGTGAGAAAAAAGTGAAAACAACATCGCATTCGACGCCTAAATTCTTGAGGAATTCCTTCTGAACGTCGGATACGAGGAGGGCGCCCTCATCCACGGGGCGGCAGACGCAAAGCTCGTACAGCGGTTCTGCGGTCTTCGGATGCCTCTGCTCAAGCTCTTCAATTCTCGTCACGAGCTTCAACGCCGCTCGCTCATAGACGTAGACGAAGGAGAAGCTCAGCTCCAAGGAAAAATCGTTCAGGCAATTCAAAGACGTGATGCGGCGCACGCCGCTGAAGAGCAAATCTGCGGCTTTGTTCCGCTCTTCGGCGCCGAAGAGGAAGAAGTATGCGAGCGTGGGGGTGATGCGGCGTCCTATCCTCGCGGAAGGGTTAAGAGCGGCGGCGTTCCGCACCTCGTACTCCTGCAGGGTTTCGAACAAAAAGGTCTCATACCTTGCCGCACTCAACTTGGGCGGCGGCTGCGTCCGAGCATGTTGGAGGGGCGAGAACTCGAAGCCGAGGTCGAGGTTGGGGGCGGGGGCAGGAGCGGGAGCGGGCGGCGGAGACGCTATGCGACTCCAATTTCTCTCTAAGTTCCAGAAAATGCTTGCATCGTATATCGGTCTCGTTTTTCTCCTCATCCTCGGACTCGGCTCGGACTCGGAAGAAAAAAGCAAAAAATGGAAAATTATGGGTAGGTGCCGGTGCCGCTCATCAGCACCCAGTATCCCTTGCCGGGTTCGAGGCTTCCGGTTTCCACGAGCACCTCAAGCCAATTCCCGTCCTGCCAAGTGTAGATTTTTGCGACGGCTCCGCTTATGTAGTCGGAGACGTTGACGGCGGCTCTCGAGCGGACGCCGATCAGGTTCCAGCCGTCGTGGAGCGTGTACTCGCCGCTGGTGGGCTCCACGTAGGTGCCGCTCACTTCAAGCGTGTCGGCGTTTTCCATAAGCACCCAGTAGCCGAGCTGCGGCGTCACTTCCGTAAGCGTGTCTTCAAGCCCGCCGGCGCCGTCGTACCAGCTCCACCGCTCGCCCAGAGGCTTGCTTGCGTCGTAAGCAAAGACTATTGTCAGGTTGTCCAGAATGCTCGTGAACACGGCATCAGGACTTGCGTCCGCCGGGATTATCGGCAAAGATATAAGGTTCCAGCCGGCGTCGAGCTCTATCGTGAAGGGCTTGACGACCCAAGTCCAAGTGCAGGAGATGGTGCCGTTCTCATTTTCGATGGTCGCTGTGACGCTCCAGGTTCCTGTGGAGGGCGTCGCATTCGTGTAGTTGCACCACGTGTGTGCGGGCACGCTCTCGTTCATCTGCACGACGACCCCGTTTATGCTCCAGGTGACGTTGGCGTCCTGGCTCGCCTTTATGCTGAACGTCCTCACGGCAGTCACGGCGTCCTCGACCGTGAGCGTCTCAGGGCTGTAAGCCTCCACATACAGGGCGACCACGCTCAAATCCAGTTTCTGGGATGTGGGGGGCGAGCTGTAAGTGAAGATGGCGGTCTCGACCGCTTCCTTCTCCTCTGGCATGTCGGGAGCCTTGACATAGAATTTTATGATCTTTCCATCGTCAGCATCAGTATCGGACTGCACTATCAACTTGGGATCCAAAGATCCGGGTCCTCCGTACTTCCCAGGGTTGTTCTGGTGCCACGTTTCGTTCAGGGTTATGCTGCCCCCTCCAGGGCTGCCCACGGCGTCCACGATCACGGCTCTTATCGTGGTGTTCAGCGGCGCAGGCTCGCCATTTATCGTTATATTCCCGTAGAACGCTATGCCTCCGGGCAGTCCCGCCGTTGCGCAAGATACGAGCGTGAGCATCAGGAGCAACGCGCTAGCTCCTGCCATCAATGCCATTTTCCTCATCTCGACCACCGTCCCCCTACAATTTAGGGCAACGCCTTAAATAAATTGCTGCTATTAATGCGGCGAGCACCAGTAACGCATCGAAACCTGATGGCGTCGGCGTCCTTTCTTGCGGCGCTGGCGTCATCACCGGCGGAGTCGGTGTGGGCACCGGCGTCGGGGTCGGCATGGGCGTCGATGTCGATGTCGGAGGTGGTGTTGGTGTTGGAGTGGGGCTCGGCGTTGGCACAGGTGTTGGCGTTGGAGTTGGCGTGAGCGTAGGCGTAGGGGTTGGAATCTGAGTTGGAGTTGGGGTTGGAGTTGGCGTTGGGGAGGGAGAGGGTGGCGACGCTGCGAACGTCAGGTCCGCCCTGAGCGCGCCACCAGAGCTTATAGTCATGTTGGTTTCGACGTAGTTACCGAAGGCGTCCTGAGCACTTATCAGAATTTCGTCGCCAAGCTTCCAATCTTCGGATTCCGGGAGCGCGCAACTCCAGAATCCACTTTCATCAGTAGTGACGTTCAAGATAGCACCGGTGTTTAGGTTTTTAACCCTGATGAGCGTTCCGGCGGCGGGCGTGCCGTCTTCATAAGTAACCGTACCGTAAACGACGGCGAGCGGCATGATGACTGCCGCGGTGAGCGGCAGGAGGCTGAATGCTACGGCGGCGACGGCAAAGAGTGCGTACCCTTTCCTTTTCTTCCTCACAGGCTTTCCCTCCCTCTGGCGGCGAAAAGCGCTATGGCGAGTGCGGCTAGCGAGAGCAGGACCTCGAAGCCGGAGATGCCCGGTGATGGGCTTGGCGTCTGCGTTTTCACGCTGAGGTCGAGCTTGAAGACGCCACCAGACTGCCAGACTGCGGTCTGTTCCGCTTTGATGCCGTTAACGTAGAACGTTATGTTCTTGCCCTCGTCGCTCGTGTTGCCGACGACGATGAGCTTGGGGTCGAGGGCGCCGGCGCCGCCGTACCTCCCCGGCTCGGTGACGGTGATGCTACCACGCACCTCGTCGCCGATCTTCGCAACGATTTCGGTGCCGGCGGGCGCCGGGGCGCCGTCGATCGTGACGTTGCCGTAAAAGGCGCACGGCAGCACTGGTGGCTGCTGGGCGTTCGCGCTCGCAGCGACAACTGCTGATAGCGCCACAACCATTACAAAAATTGCGAGACTCCTCATTCACTCACCGAATAAATAGACGAAAAAATGAAAGATTAATTTTTTTTTATCTTGTCAGCTTACTTGACTAGACGCTGAGCGCGGCGAGGGTGCAGTCCTGCGTGACCCACAGCCAGTAGCCCTTGCCCGGATACATCTTTTCATCGTCGTTGACGCCCTTGATTATTGCGGACTCGAAGGTTTGAGTGCTGGCGTCCCAGCCGATGACAGTCGTCCAGTACGTTTCGACGGACTTGAGTGCGGCGCTGGCGGAGTAGGCCGTCGTGGCTGAGAAGCCGATGGCGTTCCACGCTCCTCCCTTGAGCGCCTTGCTCGGCGGCACGCTGCGACCGCCCCTGTACGTGAGCGGGATGTCGACAGGTGCGGTTGCATAGACCCAGTAGCCGTCGAGCACCTGCACCTCATCGTCCGGACCCGGCACGAACCAGCCAGCCGTCGGGTCGTAGCCGTAGATTGTTGTTATCTCGTCGACGTTGAACAGCTCGCCGAACTCGTCGCAGCTCTCGTTGAGCCGCTTCGGCACTGATATGAAGTTCCAGCCGGCTTTGAGGTGCAGCGTGTCGTCGAACACGTATGGCGCCTCGGTGAACGTCACGGTGTCCGTATCCAAGACCCAGTTGCCGATGTTTGCGGTGATCGTGGCGGTGCCCGCCTCCGTGGACGTGAGCGTCGTGGTGAACACGCCGTCCACAAGCTCGCCCTGCGTCGCAGCCAGCGTCCCGAGCGTCGTGCTGAGGTACACAGTAGCGTTGGTGTCCGTAACCGTGTTGCCGTAGTAATCTTTGAGGTAGACGGTTATCGTGACCGGAGTGCTGCCGTCCGCCGGCGCCGTCGCCGGACTCACTTCGAGTATGTAGTCGTTTACCGGTGGCTCCGTTGTTAGCTCCGCATCGGAAGGCAGGAACGTCACGCTCGTGGAGTTCGTAGCCGCCACTGCGGTGCCGGCGTAGTTCATCACCGCCGCGGTTATCGTAGCTGTCGAGGCTAAGTATGGCGACGTGAACGCAGGCTTGACTTGTCCGCAGCTGGTGTTCCCGCTTGCGTTTATCAAGCCGCTCGTCGTCCTGAACTTCACAACCGTGTCGTTACGTACGATGTTGCCGTAGGCGTCGTAGACGGTTACTGTAATCTCTACGGACATCTCCACCTCAGTTTCGGTTGTGCTTGCCCCTATGATCACCCTTGCGGGCTCGTCAGGAGCGACTGAAATGCTGGCGTTCCCAGCCACATAGTTCGGACTGTACGGCAGTGAAGCGTTTGCTTCCACCTTCATGGACTGTATCGGGCTGTCGGTGCCTACGGTTGCGTTCGTCGCCGTTGCGTTTATGTAGAGGCTGATTTCGGTCTTATTGCCGTAGATGATTCCGTTCGTCGGGACGGCGGTGACGACGGCGCTCGCGGGCACGCCGATCCTGCTCGCGCAGACGGTGCTGTTGCAGATCCAGCCTTCCGACTTGTTGTTGGCGTCGTAGACGAGCCTGAGGGCGGTTGTGAAGTTCACGCCGCTGGCTGTCGTCACGACGTTACCCTGGTCGTCAACGAGCTTCACGATGATGTAAGCGATGTCCACTCCGTTGGCGATGAGTTCGCTCTTCGGAGTGCCGTCGGCTTCAACGAACTCTATTACGACGTTACTCACAAGCCACGGCTTCAGTGTGACCGTGGTGCTGGTGTTCAGCAACCCCTGCAGGTTTGTCAGGTTTACGGTAAGGATGTATTCTTGGGCTATCGGCTTGTCCGACCAGAGGTATATCTTTGCGACCGCAATGCCGAGCGTTGCGTTCTCGACGGGCACGTCTATCGGGCCCGGAGAGTCGCCGTCCGGCGTCATGTCCGTGGAGAGGTAGGCATACGTCCTGTTGTCCGTGATGTTGAACGTCACCACTATCGGGACGCCGGTCTCGTTCGTCGTCTTGATGCAGTAGTTGTCGTACTGGTCTTTGATCACCGCCGTGATGTTGTACTCCTCCCTGATCTGACCATTAGCCTGGAATTCTGAACACTGCGTCAGGATGCCTATCTTGTAGGCGACGTCAGGCTCGACCTCAAAACCTCTGAGTATCGTCGAGTTCGTCGTCAGGTTCACTTCTGTGGTTATCCCCGACGGTACCGTCAAGCTGGCGTCTTCGGGCTTCTTCGGCGTCAGCCACGTCCCGCCGACGGTGGCGTTCACCGTGATGTTGTAGTACGGCTGGGCGACCCAGTCGTCCGGCATCGTGGCGTTTGCTATCCTGATGCGGAACGTACCTTCACCTCCTGTAAATGCGAGCCACGTCATGTTGTTCCGTCCGAAAGCTCCCGGGGCTGAGGCGTTCGTGACGTTCGTGCCCGCCGCCGGCGAGCTTACCGAGATGTTCACGTTAGCCTCGGCTGTGCGGTTGATGTTGTAGTAGACGTCCATGATGTAGAACGTGCAGTTGATGTACTCTGTGGTGCTGCCGGCAATCATGCTGGCTCTGTCGACGGTGGCGGTTATGTACTTCGCCTCTGCCGGGTCGATTTTGATCTGCATTGTGTCATTCTGCAGCCACGGCGGTCCCGTGACGTTCACCGTCAGGTTATACATGCCCGCTTGTGTGCCGTTGACTTTTATTGTAAGGAAGCCGTTTTCCATTGAAAGCTGAACAGGCAGAGTGTAGGTAGTTGTGTCCTTGACCAGCCATACGTCCGCAGACTTGTTTAATCTGAATTCCACGGTCTCTGAATATTCTCTGTCCGCATAACCCGTATCTTTCCCTGTGGCTTTCACTTGGATGTCGCTGCTTATTTGTCCTGCTGTTATAGTCGTTTGAGACGGCGTGAACGTCAGCTGAGACGCATCGAAATCGAGACCAAGTATGATTGTCTTATTGTTTTCACTGCCATTATCTACCAAATACAGCGTGAACTCAGGCACTGGAACCGTGGAGTTTATGCAAATGTTTATCTCCGGATGGTCGGAGCTGTAGTTGGTTTCATCTAATATGAACGCATTGTCAGAACCACTGCCATCTAGATAGAACCATACACTGTGCCCCGTACCGTTTGTCACATTGAATCCCATCTTCTGTGCGACATCGTCGGCGTCGTAATATCCTGGGTCGGACACCACTACGTATATCTTAGTGTCGTTTGTTACGTTCCAGACATGGAACGTTATGTTGATGCAAGATTGCCCGTCAGCCACCGTGTTGGTCACATGTGCGGTATACTCGCCAGGACCTAGAGCGGCGGCGGTGCCTGCGAGCAGCAGGACGGCAGCGACGCCCAGAACCGCTGTGAACGCTAGTGTCCTTGCTCTCATCATCTCCCTTTTCCTCATCGTTAACCCCCTTTTTTCATGCGGAGCTACCTTTATATATATCTTTTGCTTCCTTCTCAGCTCGTCCGCTCCATTCCCTCAAAATTGTTTAAAACTTCAAAGATCGGAAGCAGACTTTTGCAAGAGACTTTTCGATTTCCCTTGTTTCCTGTGGCAGCGACGGACACGCCGACGTAAGGCACGGTCATCGTAAGCCGCCCCACGGCTGGCTGGCGGAAGTTCACGCTTCTTCTCGGTCTCGGCTACCTCACGGCGTGCCCGCCGCACTCGACGCCTCGGCGGATGCCTGTAGCCCCCGACGGCTTCTGCGAGCGAGGCATGAAGCTGAAGCTGCCGCCCCGTCGGGGCTCGGCGACCCTCGCCACGCCCTCGGCGCTCGGACTCATAGTTTTTTAGAAACGCCCGCCTCCTCGAAGGTCGCCATTTCGTTCAGAATCTTGCAGGCGGCCTCCACGATGCCGATGGCGAGGGCGGCGCCCGTGCCCTCGCCGAGCCGCATCCTCAGATCGAAAAGCGGCTTTAACCCGATATGCTCGTAGATGGCGTCGTGCCCCCTCTCGACGGAGCGGTGCGACGCTATTAAATAGTCTTTGACCTGCGGCGCCAGCTCGTAAGCTATGAGCGCGGCGGCGCCCGAAATGAACCCGTCGATGACGACCGGCGTCCTCTCTGCGGCGGCTGCGAGGATCACGCCCGCCATCCCCCCGATCTCGAAGCCGCCGAGCTTTGCGAGGATGTCAATAGCGTCGTCCCGCCTCGGCTCGTTCACCTCCAGCGCCCTCCTCACCGCATTTATCTTCCTTTGTAGCCCCGCATCGTCGAGTCCCGTGCCCCGTCCGGTGACCTCTTCAGGCGGGCGCCCCGTGACGAACGCCGTGATGGCGCTGCTCGGCGTGGTGTTCCCGATGCCCATGTCGCCGACGCCCACGATGTCGGCGTCGCCGCAAAACTCCTTGAAAACCTCGATGCCGGCTTCAATGCTGCGGACGGCGTCCTCGTAGCTCATCGCAGCGCCCTTTGCGATGTTGTTCGTGCCGTAGCCGACCTTCTTGTTGATCAACCCTCGACGGAACGCCGCATCCTCGAAGTCGTGAGCCACGCCCATGTCCACGACCACGACCTCGGCGCCGACGTGCCGCGCGAGCACGTTTATCGCCGCCCTGCCGCCGAGAAAACCATAAACCATCTGAGCCGTGACCTCCTTCGGGTAGGCGCTGACGCCCTCCTCCGTGACGCCGTGATCGCCCGCCATCGTGACTATCATCTTCTTTTTGATTTCTGGGCGGGGGTTGCCGGTGATGCCCGCCACCCTTATCGAAAGCTCCTCAAGCCGCCCTAGGGCGCCCTGCGGCTTTATCAGGGAGTCCTGCCGCCTCCGAGCCGCCTCCATGGCGTCGTCGTCCAAAGGCGCTATCTTCTCGACGATCTCCTCCAACAGCATCTTCACCACCTTGAACAAACGCTCTTGATTATCGTAAAGCTGGTTTTGCTCTATTTTTTCGAATGCGTTCGGATAAGCTTTTCGTTCCGCCCGTGCTCGTGGGGGGCGGCGTGCGGTGCGGCGGGTGCGAGTCTTGGAGCGTCGCCGTCGCCGTTGCGTCGCCCCGTCGAGCGGCGTGTGCGTCGTGGCTCCTGCTGCACGAGCGATAAACGAAAGTGAGAAATGGCAGTGCGAGGAAGAAAGCTCTATGCCGACGTGTCCGGGCTGTGCCTGCCTCTGCGAAGACATTGAAATTGCGGGCGCCGAGATAAGGAACGTTTGCAGGAAAGGTTTTGGCATTTTCAGAAGTCGGCAGAAAAGCAGGCTTTCAGCGATGGTTGCAGATGGGGTTACTGACGTGGATGCTGCCATAGAGAAGGCCGCCGAGATTTTATGCGAGGCGAGGAGCCCGGTCATTTACGGGCTCGACAATTCGACATGTGAGGCGCAAAAGCTTGGCTTGGAGCTTGCGAGGAAGCTCAATGCTTTCGTGGACGATACGTCTTCAGTCTGCCAAGGCGTCGTCCTTGAAGCCATTTATAAGGGTAGACTCCCAAGCTGCACGCTCGACGCCGTCCGGGACAATGCCGACCTCGTTATTTTTTGGGGCGCGGACCCCGCAAGCTCGCACCCCCGCCACCTCTCCAAATATTCCTTCTTCCCTCGTGGTAAAAAAATTCAAAGGGGTTATGAGGAGCGCAAGGCATTCTGCATAGACGTCCGTCACTCGCCGACGGCTGAGGTCTGCAAAAACCTCGTGAAGATCCCCATAGGCGCCGACACCGCCCTCATCAACGCCCTCACGAGCATCATCGAGGGAAAGACCCCGCAATTGCCGGAAGTGGACAGAAGGGCGGTCTTCGAGCTCGCCGCTGCGATGCGGCGCGCCGAATTCGTGACTATATTCACGGGCTTGGGGCTCGTCTACTCGCTTGAAGATGTCTCGCTGCTGGAGGCGTTGCTGCAGACGCTGACCGAACGCCACGGCTGCGAGGCTTACGTCATCCCGATGGTCGGGCACTTCAACATGCGGGGCATGACGCAGCTCCTCTTCGAAGAAACTTCGTTGCCGAACAAGGTGAAATTCGAAGGCGGCGTTGCGAGGGGCGGAGCCTCGATGACTGATATTCTGCACGAGGGGCTTGCGGACGCCGCTCTCATCATCGGAAGCGACCCATTGTCGTCGTTACCGTTCGTTGCAGCGAGGCGGCTCCTTGAGATGAAAACGATAACAATAGACCCGCATGTTACTCCAACGACCGAAATTTCGACCGTCCGAATACCCTGCGCAATAAGCGGCGTCGAGTGCGGCGGACACGCCGTGAGAATGGACGGCGTGGAGGTCACGCTTGAAAAGGCGTTCGACACGGAGTTTTTGAGTGATGAGGAGATTTTGAAGAGGCTCCTTGATAGGGTGTAGGACGAGAAAGTCCAACCGACGGAGTAGGGAAACAGGCACAGCGAGCGACGGAGCTCAATCCCGTCAGAGTCCAAGAGCTTTCCTCGCAGCCTCGACGCCGGCGCCGACGCCCTCGATGACGTTGTATTTTGCGAGGACGATCTCCAAGGCTTGAATTACGGTGAGGACGTCCCGTGCTGAGATGTTGCCCATCGTAGCGATCCTGAAGATTTTCCCTTTCAGTCGCTCCTGCCCGCCAGCGATGACTATTCCTAGCCTCTTCATGTCGCCCCTGAGCTGAGCGTCGGTTATTCCGTTCGGCATGCAAACCGCAGTTACGGTATTTGAATATTCGCTGAATTCGTTGAGCTTCGGGAACAGCTTGAGTCCGAGGCTGAGAACCGCCGCCCTGACGGCTTCCGCCATGCTCTTATGCCTTTTTATCCTGTTCTCCAGACCCTCCTCTTTTATTATCTCCAAAGCTTCTCTGAGTGCGAAGAACAGCGGGAGCGCCGGCGTGTACGGCGTCTGCCCCTTCTCGAAGCTCTCCCTGTAAGCCTTCAAGTCCATGTAGTATGGCACTTTTTTACCGTTTTCCTCAATGACTTCCCACGCCCGCTCGCTGACCGAGACCGCAGAGAGCCCGGGCGGCATGCCGAGGCACTTCTGCGAGCCGACGATGGCGATGTCCACGCCTATCTTGTCAACGGGAACGTCGATCCCACCGATCGAAGTTATGCAGTCGAGGATGAAAAGAGCGTCGTGCTTCCTTGCGAGCTTTCCGATTTCTCGTGCGGGGTTCAACATGCCGACCGAAGTTTCGTTATGTACCATGGTCACCGTCCTCACATCCTCCTCTTCCTCAAGGACGCTCTTCACAGCTTCCAAGTCGATGGGCAAGCCCCATTCGAACTCCACGGGAACGGCAACGCCGTACCTGTCCGCAATGTCCTTAAGACGCTCCCCAAACTTCCCGTTCACTATCGTTATAGCTTTACCACCCTGCCCAATACCGAGGACGTTCCCGACTGCCGCTTCCATGGCGCACGTGCCGGAGCCGCTGAGCACGAAAACGTCGTTCCTCGTCTGAAAGACGTATTTCAGCAGCTCCACACACTCTCTATAAAGAGCGGCGAACTCCTCCCCGCGATGGTTGATGATAGGCTTCGACAACGCCCTCAGGATTCGCGGCGACACTGTCACCGGACCCGGCAGCATCACGAGTTCGTTTTCGCCTCTTGAGGGCTCCATTGTCTTCCCCTCTCCGCCTCTTTAACCTTACAAAATGTCGCTAAGAAGCCCCCTTAGTGAGGGATGAATCAGGGGAGGTAGGTGGGAAATATTTAAATACTTTGAGCCAATGGCAAATTTGTACAAGGCCGTGGGTATATCCTGCGGTCAGGGGCTGCGGTGACCCAGCCCGAAGGGGAGCGCAGCTTGTGCTGCACACTCCCCAACCTCCCCAATGGCTTCCGGTGGAAGCCCCTTGCTGAGCGAGGAGGAGGTCACCGCTTAAGGCCCCAACAGACCTTTAAGGGTTTCTATTTCCTCCTTCCCGATGATGACAATAAGCGAGTCCCCCGCCTGTATTCTCGTGTCGGCGCTCGGGTTTGTCAAAAGCGTGTCATCCCGCTTCAATGCAACGATCATCGCCCCTGCCTTCTCTCTTATTCCTGACTCTCGTATGGTCTTTCCTACAACCTCTGAGCGCTCTGAAACCTTAAACTCTTCGATGACCACGTCTTCGCCCGAGAAAGAAAGATCGATGAAGTCGCAGACGCCGGGATGCAGCATCGCCCTCGCCATCCTCATACCGCAGAGAATCTCCGGCAATATTACCCGTTCCGCTCCCGCTCTCAGCAGGTGCTTGCGTCCTTCTTCATCGTCAGCCCTCGAAACTATCCTTATGTTCGGATTCAAGTCCTTTGCGTTCAGAACGACAAGTAGGTTGTCAGATTCCTCGTGTAGTGTCGTTATTAAGCCCTTCGCCCTTCTTACACCAGCTCTCTCCAAAATTTCTTCCTTGCGAGCATCCCCTACTATAAAAGGCGTGTCTGGCTCATACATCCCCTTAAATGCCTCTTCTCTGTTGTCTATTATCACAACTTTCTCGCCCCTCGCTAGGAGTTCCTCTACGACTTTATGCCCAATGCGGCCGTAGCCGCATACGATTATATGACCGTGCATTTTCTTTATCTCCCGCTCTCGCATGCTCATCCGCATCATCTCTCTTAGGTGCCCTTCTACCATCATCTCTATGAACGTCGTCAGCGCATAAAGGATTGCGCCGACGCCGAACGTCATCAGAAGCAACGCAAAGATCATGCCTGTTCTCGTCTGCGGCGTGATGTCCCCGTAGCCAACCGTCGTGACCGTCGCCACCGTCCAGTAAGCCGATGTAAGGAGGTCGACTTTCTCAATGATGTGGAAGCCCACACAACCAACCAGCAAAACCAATGATAGTATTAAGATGGAAGTCGTTACACGCCACAGCATCACAAGTAGATTTACCTCTCCTCTTTTAATCTAAGCAGCAGCATCGCAGTGGCGACGCCGAGAATGGAGCACAACAAGTAAGGGTATGCAGGATTTAACTCCGCAACAAAACCTGAAAGCAGCGGTCCTAGGAGCGTACCCATGCCTATTGCGGTCTCATAGACCCCCATTGCGCTTCCTTTTCGCACGCCGCTCGCTGCTATCGTAATCGCAGATGGGTAAACAATGCCTATGGCTAAGCCCATAGTTGCTAAGACCGCTAAGAACTGGTAAAGGCTGTGCGCGACCATAAGTAACGCCATGAGAACGGCGCAACCAGCGATGCCCGCGGTTATGAGCAGCTTTTTTTCAAACCTTTCCATAATTTTTCCGGCGCCTGCGAACATGAAAGTACGCACGAGGCTGAAGGTTGCCAGCGAGAGTCCTATGCCCGTCTCGCTTATGAATCGCTTAGCAATTACCGGGAAAAATACGAAAAGCACGCTCACAAAGAAGCCATAAACGAAGGCGGCGGAGGTGAAGACGATGCTCTTGTTTTCAGACGCCTTAGTCTCTGAAAGGGCGGCGCCTTCTCGGCTGGGAGTGCCCGTCCTTGCGAGCGTCGTGAGGGCTGCTGCCGAAACGCCCAAGGCGCCGCAGAACGTGAATGCAGCTCTGAAGCCGAAGCTGTCGAGCAGGAGGCATGACAGAAAAGGAGCGACGGTGTAAGCTGCACTTATCGCAGCGCTGTAAATGCTCATTACATACCCTTTAGACGTCGCTGGTGCCTCTGCGGCGACGGCTCCGATGACCGGAAACCATGCGCCGAGGAAAAATCCGAGCATTGCTGCGACTGCGAAGATCATGAGGAAGTCGTGAGCGGATAAAAACAGAAAGGCGGCGGTAGCAAGTCCGCCGGTACCGAAGAACAGCACGTAACGTCGCCCTACTACATCGGACAAACGCCCGAACGGGAAGCTCATTGTAGTGAAAAGAAGAGCGGTAACAGCTCCTATCATGCCTATCTGAGAGTAAGAACATGCGTGCGCCGCCGCATATAACGGCACTATAGGGCGTGACCCCGCGAAGCATGCCGTCCCAAGAAACGTTATCACTACGATCAAAGGCAAATAACGAAGCTGCAGGCGTCCACCATGCTTGTTTAATCCTAAACGATCATCGGGACGCATATCTCTTCTCTCTAATAATCGCTCTTTCTCACCACCTTTTTGCCACGGGCTGACGGTATGATTTCAAGCTCCCCACCCTCGAACTTCTTGTACAACTCCTTGCCTTCGAAGAGCCAGTCTAAGAAGACTGCGAGCGCTGCAACTTCTGAATGCGGCTGGTTGCCGACCGCGACGTTCCAGTCCGCAAGCTCGTAGACCTCGAACGGCACCTTCTCAGCGCCGACCACCACCATCAGCTTCGAACGCCTCGCCTCTCTTCTTATCTCCTCGATAACCTCTGGAAGATTTATCCCGTACATCGTAAGATGGCAGATCTTCCCCCCCTCGCTTTTCCATCTCCTGAGCTCAGCACGCCAATTTTCACAAATTCTCACATAAAAGCTGCCACCCCATCTTTCTGTGACCTCCGCCAAACTCTTTTTTATCTTGACATCCTCAGATGCGAGGAGCATGCCGCTCGCCCCGAAGGCACGGGCGACCAAGCCGACGTGCGTCGTTATCCGCTTATCTCTTTCGGGGCGGTGTCCGAGCCGCAGCACCACCACTTCCACATTAACACCTTCTTCGCCATTATAACTCTATGTCGCGATCCGGCAAAATGCTCAGCGCACCTTCGAAGTTTCACCGCGAGCAAATCCAGCGCAAGGAACACCGTTACAACTGCTGAAATGCAAGTTGGCGAGGACGCGCGGCTACGTAAGTAGCTTCAAGAGCTTACGCACTCAAAGACCGTTAAATACTTTTAAGGACGGACGATAAAGATACTGAACGACGAACTGGCGCGAAAGCTCAGGAAGGAAGTGTTCAGAAGTTCGGATACGTCAAGGGCGTATTAAGCTAAGCATTACAGCTAAGGAAGCCGTAGAGATGTGGTTGGGAATGAGAAATGTCGCCTTTGAGCTTAAGATAACTCGCAGGAAGATTGCTGGTATTTGGAGCGGCGAAGCCGGCTACGAGTCCATGACGGCTAAAACGGCTACGAAGGCGTCATGGCAGAGGATTTCAGGAGGCGTATAAAAGTGCCGCCAGCTGATGGTGGGTGGCGGTGGTTGTGTTCCAACACTGATACCACTATAAAAAGAAAGAATGCTTGATTTAGAGAGCGATGATATTTGACGACGTCGGCAGCTACCCGCTGCCTGTGGGCGTGCGTCGCAAGTGGGTGGAGGAGGCTCTTTCGAGGAATCTCGACGACGAGAGGCTTCGTAGTGTTGTGGAGGACGCCTTCCGCCAGAAGGTGAGGGCAGGTGTCGAACTTCCGAACTATCCGCAATTCCAGAACATGATCTCGCAGTTCTTAGATCCCATTATGGACAGCAGCCGCTGGGAGGCGCCAATGCTTATAAAGGAGGGTGAAGCCAAAATTCCGGAGATAGAACTGCTAGAAGGAGTCGCTCGTGAATGCGAGGAGCGTGGTGAGAAGCTCAAGCTAAGGATTTGCGTTACGGGACCGATCGAACTCTACTATTACAAGTTTGGAGCATCGCTTTACATGGATGTCCTCCTAAACATAGCGGAGTCGCTGAATCGCTTCGTGAAATGGAGCGTGGAGCGGGCGGAGTCATTGAACATGGAGGTGAAGGCGGTCAGCCTCGACGAACCAAGCTTAGGAATCAACCCTAGGATTCGGGAAGAAGGTATCGTTGATGCGCTCGAAGCAGCCTCTAAATTTGCGCGTCTCCGCAAAATAGACGTGCAGATACACCTGCACTCTCCACTCCTATATAAACATGTTTTAGACGTCGAGGGTATTTCCGTGATAGGCGTAGAGTCTGCTGCCGATCCATCCTCTTTGAATTTGATAGACAAACGCGACTTAGAGCGGTACGATAAGTTCCTGAGGGTAGGTATAGCAAGAACTGACATCCTGAACATGGCAGCGGAGTACAATGAGCGCCATGACACGAACGTCTTTAAGGATCCCGACGGTATTGCGAAAGTCATCAACCTTTATAACTCACCAGAAGAGGTAAAAGCGAGATTAGAGAAAGCCTACTCTGTTTTTAACGACCGCATAAAATATGTGGGGCCGGATTGCGGTTTGGGGACGTTCCCGTCGCAGGAAGCTGCATTTCTGCTGCTGAAGAACACCGCTGATGGCGTGAGGCAGTTCAGGGCCGAACTGAAAGACTAAGCCGCAGCGACGACCAGTCGTTTTTCTTTGACCTTAAGTGTGGTGCAAAGCTCCGGACAAACTTTTATCTCACCAGTCTCTATAATGAAGACAGAATGGAGGAAAAAGACGAGAAGAAAGAAAAGGCAGAGAAGACGGTGATATTGCGGGTTGCAGAGGCATATCACAGAGATGCAGGTCGTGGAATAGCGAGGATCGACCCAGAGGTCATGGAGGAGCTCGGTCTGATCAGTGGCGACGTCATTGAAATTGAGGGGCGGAGCAAGGCGACTGCTATCGTCTGGCCGGGCTATCCTGACGATAGAGGGAAAGGGATCATTAGGATAGATGGAAGTATAAGGAGTAATGCGGGCGTCGGGATAGATGACAGAGTCAAAGTAAGGAAGACGATGGTGAGGGATGCGAAGAAGGTGGTCTTAGAACCGACGCACCCGATAAGGATAGTAGGTGGTGAGAGGTTCATAGCAAGAGCCTTAGAAGGACGCCCTCTTACCAAAGGCCAGACCATACGGGTGGAGATGCTCGGCAGCCCCGTGACGTTCACGGTTGCAAGCACGATCCCCGCAGGTACCGTCATCGTAAAAATGGACACGCAGATCGTCCTGCGGAGCGCGCCCGGCGTGAGGGAGGGCGTACCTCGTGTCACGTATGAGGACATTGGCGGGCTGAAGAAGGAAATAGCGCTGATCAGAGAAATGGTAGAGCTACCGCTGCGGCATCCTGAGCTTTTCGAGCGTCTTGGTATAGATCCGCCAAAAGGCGTCCTTCTTCACGGGCCGCCCGGCACCGGTAAGACGCTTATTGCGAAGGCGGTCGCTAATGAAACGGACGCCACTTTCATCAGCATTTCAGGTCCCGAGATCATGAGCAAGTTCTACGGGGAGTCGGAGCGGCAGCTGAGAGAGATATTCGAGAGGGCGAAAAGGGAGGCGCCTTCGATAATTTTCATCGACGAGCTGGATTCGATAGCGCCGAAGCGGGAGGAGGTCACGGGCGAGGTCGAGCGCCGCGTAGTGGCGCAGCTTCTTGCCCTCATGGATGGTTTGGAGACCCGAGGGCAGGTCGTAGTCATAGGTGCGACGAACCGCCCGAACGCTATCGATCCGGCGTTGCGGCGTCCCGGAAGGTTTGACCGTGAAATCGAAATTGGAATCCCGGATAGGAACGGGCGTTATGAGATTCTGCAGATACACACGCGTGGCATGCCGCTCGCTGACGATGTCGATCTAAAACGACTTGCGGACATGACACACGGCTTCGTCGGCGCGGACCTTGCGTCACTTTGCAAGGAAGCAGCGATGCATGCGCTCCGCAGAATTCTCCCAGAAATAAATCTCGATGAAGAAATTCCGGCTGAGGTTATTGAGAGGTTAAAAGTGACGAGGAGAGATTTTGAGGAGGCTTTGAAGAACATAGAACCTTCTGCTCTGCGTGAGGTTTTCGTGGAAGTTCCGAAGGTAAGATGGGAAGATATAGGCGGTTTAGAGAGGGCGAAGCAGGAGCTGAAGGAGCTTGTGGAATGGCCTATCAAATATCCTGAGCTTTTCGAGCGGCTGAAGATCAAGCCGCCGAAGGGCGTTCTGCTGTTCGGACCGCCCGGCACCGGGAAGACGATGCTTGCGAAGGCGGTCGCCAACGAGAGCGAGGCGAACTTCATCTCCATCAAGGGCCCAGAGCTGTTGTCGAAGTGGGTCGGGGAGTCCGAGCGAGCGGTACGTGAGGTCTTCAGGAAGGCGAAGCAGGCGGCACCTTGTATCATTTTCTTCGACGAAATAGACGCAATCGCTCCCGTCCGCGGTTCAGGCTTCGATTCCCACGTGACGGAGCGTGTGGTCTCGCAACTGCTGACTGAGATGGACGGGCTGGAGGAGCTCAAGGATGTCATCATAATTGCGGCGACGAACCGTCCTGACTTGGTGGATCCAGCATTGCTGCGTCCGGGGAGGTTTGATCGTTTGATATACATACCTGCGCCGAACAGGGAGGAGAGGAAGAAGATATTTGAGGTCCATCTCAGAGGGAAGCCCCTAGCTGACGACGTCAATTTAGACGAGCTTGCGAGGCGAACTGAGGGATATGTCGGCGCGGACATTGAAGCGATTTGCAGGGAGGCGGCGATGATGGCGCTCCGTGAGCTTCTGGCGTCCGCTGCCGACGACGAGGAAGCGAAGGGCTCGGCTAAGAAACTTGTCATAAGGAGGGAGCACTTCGAACAGGCGTTGAAACGGGTCAAGCCCACGACGACCCCGAAGACTCTAAAAGAATTCGAAGGCAAGGCTGAGGACTTTGTAAGGTATGCATACGTCTAGTCAAGCTTGTTGAGAGGAGGGTATGTGAACCACTCCTCCCTTACGGAAGGGGCTTCTCCGACCGTGCCTTCACGGCGTCGGGGAACTCCAGCCCGGAACCCCTTTACGGAGACCTCCGTCCCGGAGGCGTCCCCGACAAAGAGGTATATCAACAAAGGCATATATATGAATTGCGGGCTTCATCCCCTCCCTTTCGGAAGGGGACTTCTCGCCCGCATCAGTTAAAATTAGAATTGGGAATAAAGGTAGGGGAGGTGTTAAGGATTAGTGTAAGGTGCAGGATAAGCGCCTCTACCATGAAGGAGTGTATAGATGCGATTACAGCAGTGGTTGACGAAGGTCGCTTGAAGATATCAGAGGAGGGTTTCAGGCTGCGAGCTGTCGACCCTGCGAACGTTGCGATGGTCTCTTTCGAGCTGAGCAGCGACGCCTTTGAGGAGTTCGAGTTTGAGGAGGAGGAAGAGCTGGAGGTTGGCATCGACTTTGTGAAGCTTTCGAGCATCATAGACATGGGCAAGGGGGAAACGGCAGAGCTTGAATTCGACACTGAGAAGCACAAGCTTTACACGAAGCTCGGCAGTCTTGCGTACACCATTTCGCTTCTCGACCCTTCGACGATAAGGAAGGAGCCCAAGGTGCCAGAACTCGACCTCCCGGTGCAAGTGGTCATCGAGGCGGACGTCTTCAGGCGTGCAATAAGGGCAGCTGAGAAAATAGGCGATCACATATTGCTCGGTGTAGATGGAGATGTCTTTTACATGGAGACGGAAAGCGACACCGATAAGGTCAGGTTCGAACTTGGCAAGGAACAGCTTATCGACATCATCCCGGGGGTTGTGCGCTCGATGTATTCCTTGGAATACCTTTCCGCGATGAGCAAGGGGCTGAGCAGAGCCGATCACATCACGCTGAGCATCGGCAAGGACTACCCGCTGCGCATAGACTTCGAGCTCGCTGACGGCTACGCGCACGTCAGCTACCTGCTGGCGCCCAGAATAGAGGCGGAATAATGATTTGAATGTCGCTAGAGTACCCTTACTTTATATCGAAAACTTCCGAGCTTTTAGCGACATCTGGGATAACTTTAGAAGATTTAGTCAGTTCTGCAGCTTTTGAGAGCGCGCGGCTCAGGGCTAAGGAAAGAATATTGCAGGCGATAAGAAAAGGGGAGATAAGAAAGCCTGCAGTGCTCGATGAAATACGTGCGAGGAAGGAGTTTTTTTCTCACCTACTCGCACAAGTTTTGGTCTCCTGCGTGGGCGACCCGTTTTTGCTGAGAAGGTACGCGACGGCGGAGGCGAAAGCTGCATACCAGCAAATGCTTGCAGATTTTTATTCTGAGGCGGGGCAAGAGCTTGTTCACAAGCTTTCTGAGGATTTAGGTGTGCATGTAGTATTTGACGGCGGTGCTGTCGTGCGTGTACACTTTACGGACTATCTGCGGCTGACGAACGGCATGCGGGACGAGAAATGGAAGCTTGTGAACCGCCGTCTTTCTAAAGGTTGGGTGCAGGTCTCGCTGGAGGACTTTGCGAGGCTTCTGCAGGAAGCGGTTAGGGAGCAGATTCTCGAGAGGATGCCGCTGTCCGTAGATGCAAAGATTTGCGAGGCGCTCCGCCCCTATTTAGAGGAAATAAAAAGGGAGCTTGAGAAGAAGAAAGCGGCGTTGGGTGGCGGCATCGAGCCACGAGTGGAAATGGATGAAGACTGCCTCCCGCCGTGTATTTCAGAGTTATTGCGTCATATACGGAGTGGGATGAGTGTATCACACCCTGCTAGATTTGCAGTGACTTCTTTCCTTTTAAATCTGGGCGTCAGTGTCGAGGATATCGTCGCAACGTTTGCAAACCTGCCGGACTTCGACGAAGAAAAGACGAGGTATCAAGTGGAGCACATCGCTGGCGTCAGAGGGCATCGCAGGAAATACTCGCCGCCGTCATGCGCTACGATGCGAACCTACGGGAACTGCTTCAAAAACGCAGAATGCGAAGGCGTCTCGCACCCGCTCGCTTACTACGAGCGGAAGTTGCGGGAAAAATTGAAAAAGCAGAAACAGAAAAAGCGACAACGCAAAGCGGTGGAAGGCGCCCGCTAGCAGCCGGCGAGCTGCCACCCAAACGCCGCAGCGCCGCCGTTTTGTCCTTGTTGCGTCCGCAGCCCTCAGCCAGCCAGATGAGCGTCGCTGTTGACGGCGTCCGCAGTTGCGAACCGCGTTCGTACTCGATGATGCTGAGGAGTCGCAGCGCCGGGTCGAACTCTGGGCTTCGTCCGCACTTCAAATTCGGACGGCATGACCTCTAGGATCTCATCGTTGGCGTCTTATTGCTTCATGATGGCTACAGTTTAGAGAAGTAACGACCGCCAGCTCCCCCAGCTCAGCTCAACGGTTTCGTCATGAAGGGACCTTCTCGGCGGTAGCCGAAGCGCATATAGTATTCACGGACGCCGATGCCGCTCATCACCGCTATCTTTTCGAAGCCCTCGGCGGCGGCGAGCTCCTCGGCGGTTTTAAGCAACGCCGCTCCGAAGCCCCTGTGCTGCCAGCTCGTGCTTTTGCGTGCGCTCAGCGGGAGCGCCTCGCCGTAGACGTGCAGCTCCCTGATCAGGGCAGCATCTTCGAGCTCGGGGCGGTGCGGGCGGCACGGGAACCTCAGTCGTAAGAAGGCGACGAGCACGTCGTTCTCAACATCCTCGTAAGAGATAAAGAACTCTTTACCGCCACACGCCTCATAGCTCTCGCATAGAAGCTCGATGTTCGCATCTTCAGGCGGCTTGCCCCGCAGGTATGAGTGTCCAGCTTCTCGGCAGCGGATGCACCGGCATGAGAAGCCCATTTCCCTGAGCCTTGCGAGGGCGAGCTGCCGCAGGTTGCTCTTCTTCACGCCGGCGACGATGAGCTGCGCCGGGATGTCCCGCTGGACCCTCTGGATGCGCACCCACTTCGGGACGATCTTCTTCACGTTTGCGACGAGCTCCGCTGCTTTTTCGTCATCCAGCGGCTCGTACTCGCCCCGCTTCCACATTTCATAGAGCTCAGTGCCTTCGAGCACGAGGGTCGGGTATATTTTCAGGTAGTCGGGCTTGAAACGCACGTCCTCGAAGATGCGCTCAAACATTTTCAAGTCGCGGTCGAAGTCGGAGCCGGGGAGCCCGGGCATGATGTGAAAACCCACCTTCAAGGCGCTATCTCTCAGCCTTCGGTTCGCCTCGACGGTATCTTCGACGGTATGTCCTCGCTTTATCAGCTCGAGAACGTCGTCATCAATATGCTGGACGCCAAGCTCGACCTTCGTGGCGCCGAGCTCCAGCATTAAGTCTATTTCACGCTCACGGGCGTAATCCGGGCGTGTTTCAAAGGTCGTGCCGACGTTCCGCACTTCCGTGCCATACCTACGGGCGAAGTCCTCCATTGCTCGCAAACACTCGTTCACGAACCACCGCTGGTACTCCTCAGAGCGGGCGGTAAGTGTCCCACCCATGAGAATCAGCTCGACTTTCGTGACGTCGTGTCCAATTTCGCGGAGCTGCCGGAGGCGATGTTGCACCTGCTTATATGGGTCGTAGTCGTTCTGGGCGCCCCTGAGTGCGGCGGGCTCTCTGCCAACGTAGCTCTGTGGAGATTTAAAGGCGGAATCGGGACCCCCTGGGCACATGATGCAGCGTCCGTGCGGGCATGGGTGCGGAGACGTCATTACAGCCACGGGTGTGACGCCGGAAATCGTGCGCACCGGCTTCTCTTTCAAAAGAAGCTCCAACTCTCCCAGATTTGCGATATTCAAACTCTTTGCAGCCGCGAGCACGTCGGCGTCCCTCGGCATGCTGCGCAGCCCGTATTTCCGGCTTACCTCCCTCTTTATTTTACTTACCTCAAGCTTGTTCCTTACAGGCATTTCTGCGAGCCGCAACGCTATTTCGACGCACGCCTCGTGATTTCGAGCTTCTTCCGACATCCTGACGACCTCAGCAGGCGTCTTCATTTCACCGGCTTGGAGGCGACTGATGTATGTAACCTTATTTAGTCTCGGCTCTCTAAAGCTTAACGTGGTGAGGGGAGTAATCGTAACGTCGCCGAGCAGGCTGCACTTCACGCTCATAGACCTGAACGGCGCCCTTGGGAGGGTGGACGGCGGGGTGGGCGTTGCGCTGAACGAGCCGCACATGCGCGTGCTCGTGGAGGTTTCAGAACGCTGGGATGCCGAAGGCGCCGCTCTCACGGTCTTAGAGCGGATAAGAAGTCGCATTCCGCTGAAAAACAGGTATAGGGTGCGGGTTCTGCGGGCGTTGCCGAGGCACGTCGGCTTGGGTTCGATGACGCAGCTCTCGCTCTGCATCGCAAGGGGTGTGACGCTTCTCGAATTCTTGGATGGCGGTAGGGACTACACCGTCCGGGAACTTGCGGAGATCGTAAGGCGGGGCGGCACTTCGGGCATCGGGGTTGCGGCGTTCGAGCGTGGCGGCTTCATCCTCGACGGCGGGCATGTCTTCCTCGGAGGTGCCGCCGACAAAACCGGCGACGCCGGCAAAGCCGGCAACGACAGGGCGAGGCGTGCGAAGACGAGCTTCCTGCCGTCGGCGGCGTCGGACGCCCTTCCCCCTCCGGTGCTGTTCCAGAGACCGCTGCCTGAGGACTGGTATTTCGTCGTTGCCGTCCCTGACGTGCGGCGCGGCGCTCACGGCGGCGAGGAGGTGGAAATTTTCAGGAAATACTGCCCGATAGACGGTAGGGAAGTGGAGAAGCTGTGCAGGATCGTCCTGATGAAGATGCTGCCGGCGGTCGTCGAGGAGGATGCGGAGGCGTTCGGGGAGGCGTTGAAGTCCGTGCAGGGCGTGGGCTTCAAGAGGATAGAAGTGGAGCTTCAGCATGACATCATAAAGGAGCTTTTTTCGTTTTTTGAGGAGCGGGCGCTGGGCTACGGCATGTCGTCGTTCGGTCCGGCGACATATGCGCTTGTCAAAGGCGAGAAAAGGGCGAAAAAACTCTCTGAGGAGGTAAAAGACTTTCTCGCCGAAAGAGGATTCTTCTCTTTGGTGACGTATTCCGCATCAAACAACAGTGGGCACACAATTGATTTCGCAAGCGGTGAAAGCTAAAAAAAGGAAAAAAGATGTTTCTACCAGCTGAATTGCCACTCTGCGGTACTGTGCGATACGATTTCACCGGTTGTCGGGTCGATGATGGCGGCGTGCCACACGTACGTGCCGGGGAGTATGTACGGCAGCCTGAAGCTCAGGAACGTCGGATTGCTGTAATCAAGACCAGCAGGCAGGGTTATCTGTATCGGTCCGATAACTGCGATGTTGCTACCGTCCGGCATTTCGAGCCAGACCGCAAACAGACAACTGTAAGACGGGCCAGGATTTGTAATGCTGAGTCCAACATTCATGGTGTCATATACGTAGTATGTTTGTTTGTTCGTCCATATGGTCACGTTTGGTGGCACTGGAGGCGCAATGGTCACAGTTCTCGTCTCGCTCATTCCTATGTTGCCGGCGTTGTCTTGAGCGATTGCCCGGTATGTGTACGTGCCGGGCGTGAGGTCCGTCACGTTCAGGTACCACGTGTCCGCCGCCACTTGGGTCATCGGCATGAGCGTGCCATTCCAGTTCAGATATACAGTGGAAACACCGCTCAGAGCATCCACCACCTGCACCGCCACTTCGACGTAATTCGTCGTCACGGTCGCGTCGTCCTCCGGCGTCGGGTCTATGAACGTCACGACCGGCGGCGTCGTGTCGACGGTCACGGTTCTCGTCTCGCTCGTCCTTACGTTGCCGGCGTTGTCCCGAGCGATCGCTTGGTACGTGTACGTGCCGTCAGTGAGACCCGTCACGTTCAGGTACCACGTGTCCGCCGCCACTTGGGTCATCGGCATGAGGACGCCGCTCCAGTTCAGGTGCACGGCGGCGACGCCGCTCAGGGCGTCCGTCGCCCGCACCGCCACCTCGACGTAGTTTGTTCGCACGGTTTCGCCGTCCTCCGGCGTCGGGTCTATGAACGTCACGACCGGCGGCGTCGTGTCGACGGTCACGGTTCTCGTCTCGCTGGCGTTCCAGTTGCCGAGCGTATCGTTTGCCCAGACATAGAACGTGTGCGTGTCATCGGGTATGGACGTCACAGTGTAGGACCAGACGCCGGGCTCGGTATTGTTCATCGTGAAGTTCACGCCGTCCCAATTCAACAGGACAACGTCCACGCCGCTCACATCCGTAACGCTTACCCTCACCGTCATCCAGCTCGTGTTGATGACGCTGCCGTTCTCGGGAGTCGGCGGCAGGAACTCTATGACCGGTCCCCAGATATCCTCCACAAGCTCAAAAGTGCCGTCGGACTCGTCCTCAGCGCTGAGCCCCCGATCGTCCGTGGCGTTCGCCTTTATGCGGTACGTGTCTGCGGCGCTCAAGCCTAAGGTGTCCCAAGAGACGTTCCAGATGCCGTCTGTGGCGTCGCCTTCTACGAGCGTCCCGGCGCCTATCTCCGTCCAGTTCACGCCGTCAACGGACCAGAAGAAGGTCACGCCCTCGACGCCGACATCGTCAGTAGCTCTGGCTGACACCTCGACGGTCTCGCCGGCTACGAAGCGTTCGCCGCCGTTCGGATAAAGAACTTCGACCGTCGGGTAGCAGACGCTGTTGACCTCGCACGGCGTGCCGCCCTCCA
>Ga0209411_100004_pt1 | contig 48053 bp, 66 predicted proteins | sample Mar14336cmmetaG_FD_185479 | JGI IMG/M metagenome (GOLD analysis project Ga0209411, IMG submission 185479) | Marine hydrothermal vent microbial communities from Guaymas Basin, Gulf of California to study Microbial Dark Matter (Phase II) - Marker... ... | reverse complement strand
GCGGACGGCCGGCACGTCGTAGTCGTCGACGAAGACGTAGCCGCCGCGGCGTACCCACGGCGTGAAGTTCCTGATGTCGGCGGAACAGACCTCGTAGCTGTGGTCGCCATCGATGTACAGCAGGTCGATGGGACGGTTCCAGTTTCTGCCGATGTCGCGGCTGTCGCCATCGATGACCTCAACGCGCCCCTGCTCTATAAAACAACGCATGTGGTGCTCAAAAGCCTCCTTCAAGCTAGCAAAAGGCTCGTAAGGACCCTCAGACCAGTTGTCGATGGCTATGAGCTTGCAGTCGTCCAGTATCGTCAGGAAGATCGTGGCGGTACCGCCCATAAAAGTGCCTATTTCCACAAGCGTCGGGTTCTTGATGTCGATGAGCTGCAGGAACTCTACGAGAAAACGGCGGTCTCTGCTCGTGATCCAGCCGCCGAAGTTCACATCGGTGCCCTTGATCCGCTTCAGCTTCTCCCTGAAGTAGCTCTCATCTTTTAGCATCCCAAAAATATATAGTTCGACGAAGACCATTACAATTGATGCCGCAGGATCAACTTCCAAGTCTGGAAGCCTTCATGCCGAGGCTCGCGATGAAGACGCTCACGCCGAGGCTCGACTGCTTGCGGGGGCTGACGGAGGAGGAGAGGAGAGATCTCTCGAAGGTCGCAATGTGCCTTTTCCCGCGGCTCGCCGCGCTGGTGCCCGCACCGCCCGCGCCGCCGACGCCGCCTCCGCCTCCGCCTCCCCCGACGCCGCCAGAGGTCGCCGCTGAGATCATGGATGTCAGGTTTGAGGAAGTATAATTTTTATCTTATGAAGCCCAAACTATAATCGATGATCCGCGCAGTGGAAGTCATCGCCCTGGCTGAAGGAAGGGCGTCGCCCTGTGGGAACTACGGAGATGTGGACGACGACGGGATAGTAGGGCAGAGCGACTATGACCTAATCTACGGTTATATCTTCTGGAAAAGTATGGGGTATAGCTGGGAGGAAATCTACAGAATCTTTAAAGATGCTGGATACAACCCGGTGCCTTCCGAGGAGGAATTCATGAGGCGCGCCGATGTCGATGATGATGGCGTTGTCAGTTATGCGGACAGAGATCTTGTGAGTCAATACATCAACGGGCAGATAGACACGTTCCCGGTTTGCGAGGCTGCGCCGCCAGAAGAAGTGACGAGGGTCTCGCAGCTCAAGGCGTTGCGGGTGATAGCGAGCTGCCAGAACACAGGTTCTGTCGACATCGCCAGCCCGACGCTCCACGTTTTCGTCGCGCCGATGGGCACATTCAGCTCGGAGAGCGGCGATCCGCAGGTGGACTACAACAACTGGAGCCAGCAGGCGGAGGCGTCGAGGTCGAACACGCTCACTGGCACGTTCCCACCTGGCGGCACCTTCCAGATCTCGGCGGACATTCCGGGCTCCGAGATGGCGGCGGGCGTGAAGGATGTGGCGCTCGTCCTCACGGTGACGTTCCAGAACACGACGTATTATGTCGATTCCCTGCTGGAGAGAAACGTCATCGAAATCGTGGCGCCGCAGGTCGCCGCCGCGATCGCGAACGTCGAGTACGCGGAAGTCGAGCCGCAGCAAGCGTGACGCTTAGGCCCCCGTAGCTCTAGAACCTCTAGAACCTCAAACCCTTGTTATTATTTGGAAAGCCAGACGATGATCTTCTATACTTTCATCTGCTCCAAAACTATTACTGTATAGAAGAACTGCATCTGTCGTGTGCCCGTTCCCTCTCCATCCGTGATCGGAAATTATGAGAAAGTCGTCAAAAGAAAATGTTTCAAAGATTTTCTTCACAGTTTCGTCCACTTCTTTGTATACCCACTTTTCTACGCGTGGGCTCCTATCATGTTCGAGGTTGAGATGCGAGATGTGATCGACAAAAGAGAAGCCTATGGCCAAAACATCCACTGGGCGCCTACTGTGCAGCAGTACAGCACTTTTTATCTTTGCTTCCACGACTTCCACCAGCTCCTCTTTTATTCCCGTGCACGACAGCCTTTGAAAGTTGTGTGGAAGGATGCCCTTCTCGTGCAATGCATCTGCAAAAGATGGCTGGTATCCTGTGATGCGAATGACTTCTTCTATGTCTTTCTCCCTCGGATAAAAGATCTTTTCGCTTATTCCGGGTGTCACAAATCCTGAAAGCATCCAGCCATCTATTTTTCTCGCGGGAAATGTCATGGGCATTCCTACCATCCCTACCTTAAGCCCTTTTTTGCTCAGAACATGCCAGAAGGCATCCTCGAACGGATATTTGACGAGTTGATGAACCTCAAAAATCCTGTGCTCTTCCTTCTTTTTCCCAGTGTAAACCGTTGTCCACAAGGATACGCTGCCGATGTCATCCGTTTGCAGGCATTTCAGGTGATACTTTTTCGAAAGCTCTGTGATGAATGGCACCTCTTGCTTCCATTCCTTAAGCAAAACATAGTCTAGCCCATCGAAACCTATGATCAGTAACCTCAGCTTCTTCGCCCTAGCGTTCTTTCTTGCTTCTTCCAACATGTTCCAGAGAACATAGACATACATCGGATCTGTCATTTTCTCACCTCTCGCTGCTGAAGGGCGTGAAATCTGTGGGGAGAGGTAATTTTGTATGAAAGACCTGTGATTTCCAGCATATTACTTTTGTGATACCAGATTCCCCTAGTTTAGTGTCAAAATGCACCTCCGCACCTCCTATAAACCTGCCCGGATGAATACCATCGTTCTCAGGAGCTAGTAGGTAGTCTCTTCCTCCCACCAGGTTCCAGAGATCCCTGTGAATGAGCATCGGAAGAGACGCCCCCTCGTTCCGAAGACCGCATATCTCCTCCGTAATCCACCCTCACCCTTCCCTCATTCACTTTCTCTACATAGTATTTCACGAGCTTCACATCCAGAAACCTGTTCTCCCGCGCTTGCCTTATCTCGTACATACCAGCTTCCTTTGCTAGCCCCACATCTTCGTGCGGGTCGACCTGCCTGATATTCCACACCTTGGGCTGCCAGACCTTTGCGAACGCGTCTTCCTCGTTTACGCATTCGAGGAGCTTTTCATCCCACCCCCTGAACAGGTATATCATATCGTCGTCTTGGTAATACACGAGCTCACTTTCAAAATCCAATTCTTCAAATGCCCAATTTGCCACCACGTCGGCTCCGAAGTCCCACCTTCCTAAGTTCCTGAGCTTCGGCGGCTCGCCACCCTTCGCACATGTGGGGTGTGGATACTGTTTGAAGACGCCTTTTATCTCGTAGTCGAGCGGACACTCTTCTATGCGCACATCGTATTTCCTAAAGTAGTCCTCGTTCATTTCTATCCATTTCTTCAGCGTGAACAACCTCTTTCTCTCTTCTTCTGGTATGTCATCGATGCCCCAATCAGACCTTGAGGGGTTCAAAAGCAGATCGTTTTCCTTCAGATATTCGGCAAGCTCCGGGTCGACGAGCTCTGGTGGGTAGTCGAACTGCACCTCCATGTCGGCACGGTCGAGAACCACCACTATTTCGTGGTGGTATTTACAGGTCTCGCGGATGTTGCGAATAACTTGTTTTAGTCTCAGGGGGCGGGAATGCTCGGGAATCAGTATAGTGAATTTGACCATCTATGTTACTTTCTGTAGGGGTTTTTAAATATTTTGCTCTCGAAAGCATTTTCCAACGACTTCTAGGAAATAGCGTGCACGCCCTTCTGTCGTGTGGTGCTTGAGGCAGTGCTGCTTACCCGCAAGCCCGATGACCGCCGCCTCCTCGGGGTTGTCCAAGTAGTAAAGGACGAGCTCCTTGAATTCTTCGATGTCGTCCCAGTACACGATGTGCCTGCGATCCTCGAATGGATACGGGGTCATCAGCGGTATCTTGTCCGAGATGACGAGGCCGGAATAGCAGTGTACCTCCCAGCGGCGGACAGTGTCGTAGCCGAAGCCCCGAACCGTGATGTTAATCTTCGCCCTCGCCATTAACTGTTGATACTCGTCGTAGGACACGCGGTATCGAATTTCGCCTTCGAGCGGCGTCGGCGGGTCGAGACCGCCGACGAAGTTCACGCCGTGCTCCTTTTCGAGCTCCCGCAACGCCTTCACCACCTCGACGCGCAGAGGATGCGTATTCCCGGCAGCAAAAAACACGTCGATGTCCTTGTCGTCGTATTTAACGTCCTCAGCGAGCCTGTCTGTCGGCGCCGAGAAGGGCAGCGGGAAGAGCGGGAAGCCCTCGCAGATTTTCTGGTTCTCCTCGGTGTCCAGCAGCTCCCGCTTGAAGCAGCAGAACGGGCGGTATCTGTTTACGATGTCCCAGCGTATCATGGGGTAGTCCTCGAAGTCGTTGAACACGACGGGGAGCGGACAGCCGCCGAACTCCTTGACGATGGCCTCCATCGATCGTAGCACGTAGCTCCGCGGCGACGCCATCACGATGTAGTCGAACTCGCCCCTCAGAATCTCAGCCTTCACCTCGTCGAACTCGTATTCTTCGAGGTCGAGCTTTATAAACTGCGCGGGCAGCGCCGTGTAGCCGCGACGCCCGTCTGGCAGCTCGTAGCCCTCATCAACGCCATCACGATAACGACGCAGAAACGGATATATGACCAAGTTGTCCCTGCCCAAAACCTTGTAAAGCCCGTTCAGCAGCATCTCCGCTCCGTAATCGAGCTGGTAGTCGACGAGGTAGAGGATGCGAGGGTTTTCTCCCATGCCAGCCATCACTCATCCCCGTGAAGCTTTCGTATACACACATTAAAAGAAAAGTGGTTATTAAAGCTGTCGAAGTCCAAGATTTCTATGAGGCCTTCCTCTATTAGCGGTAGTAAGCACTCTATGAACATTTCATCGGGAGTCCACTCACGAGTGTGTCCTTCTAGGTCTGGGGGAGACCCATAAGTTCTGTCGGGCGTGACAAAGGCTATTATGCCGCCCTTTTTCAACACTCTGAGCCACTCGTCTCTCAAAACTTTCGGAAAGTCCTCAAGGTGCTCCACGCCATGATTCGAAACGATGGCGTCGGCAACTTCGTCCTTGAAAGGTAACTTTTCCCCCAGTGCCTGAACGGTGGGCTTGTAGAAGCCTCCGTATGCGGGGTGGATGCCATGGACTTTATCCACGCCGATAGCCCAGGAAGGCGTGATCGCCTGACCGCATGCCACATCTATCACTACTGGCTTCTCCACATTCTCGGTAGCTTTCAGCGCCCAATATACCAAAAAACATCTTTGCTGGTGCCCAACGATATTTTCTGGGTTTCGATAGTCCAGCATCTCTGGAGGAACCTTCGGCCTCCCGTAGTCGTAATCCTCAAAGTATTCCAGCAAGTATTCGTAGCCCGTGTATGGAAGCTTTCTGGTCATTTCCCGTAGGGATTTTTGACGAACTCCTCTGGAGTCAGGTATTCCCATCCTTCGACATCGATGCGAACATCGTCAACCACGATGTACTTGTCCGCCCTGACTTTCTCCCGCAGGAGGCGAAGCCTTTCTTCTTTCGTTCCGCCCTCCGCATAAGGGATCTGAGCCTCTTCGCAGAGCTTCCGATTACCGTGACAAAAGACGAAATGTCCCTCTTCTTTAAGCTGTTTGATCAACGAGAGCGGAACAGGCCCGTTCGAGGTTTCAACTGTCCCGTCACGGTCGATGGCGAAACAGATTTTGCGGGACATATCAGCCATCCTCTCCCGCTTGAATGGCGTGCAAAATCCTCTCGATATTTCTATCTCCACTGTACCGTTCCTCTATGCATTTTCTCGCGCGCCTTCCTATTTCCTTTCTCTCATCCTCGTGTTCGATGTAGTATTTAATAAGCCTTTTCATCTCTTCGCAGTCGAAGAGGAGCGTGTAGGGGTGTCTCCAGTGGTGATAACTTTTGAACGACACCAGCTCTTTGCCATCTTCAAACATGAGTGGCAGGTCGACGAAATAGGCTGTCAGCACCATCTTTCCGCAGGACATGGCTTCAAAGAGCCTGTTTGTCGTTTGCGCCTGCAAGGGCGAAACGCCGCCGCCCACATTCAGAACGATCCTACCAGAATTTAATGCTCTTACATAGTCCTCTCTTTTTCTGACGAACCCGTAATGTTTGAAGCTGAATTCTCCCTTCTTGCTTTCTTCCTCCAGATATTTGATGTAGACAGCCCGCCATGCGTTTTCTCCGAATACGGGATCCTCCACGCTCCCATCTGGCTTCATCCCAGAATGGCCCAGCCAGATGATGTCGTATTCTTCTTCCACAGGCAAGGGTCTGAAAATTTCTGGGTCTGTGCACTCGGGCAGCCAGAAAACCCTGTCTTTTCCTATCAGATCCTCGTAAATCCTCCTGAAATAGAGCTTCGAATACGCAAGATAGTCGGCGTGCATCTGGTAAAAATTCTTTATGTGGATGTCACAGCCCCTGTGGCTATCGGTCACGCAGTACACCACGGGTACATTTTTCATTTCATCTGGCTTTTCCCCCCTGATATCCATGTTCGTTTCGAGAACCAAAATCAGGTCAAAACCCCCCAGCTCGTATCCTTCTATCTCGCACATTAGGGAGAGCTCGTCCCAGCTCCACGTGTATTTATTTTCTAGGGGTACATCCAGCCTGAAGTAGCGGTTGTTCTGGACGAAGGAGTCGGGATTGTCGTCGTAAGGCCCTATGCACACCACCTCGTGCCTCAGCCGCCTAGCGCCGCTCACCAGAGCTTCCTTCCAGCTCGGATAGTCAAAATATCCGAGGACCGCGATCTTCATAAGCCTTGGCGGCAGGAAACCCCTAACGAGGGGAGGAATGCCGCCTTTTCACCTCCGTTAGGTTTTTAAACGGTGAAGTTCCAAACCTCTGTAGCCAGAGCCTTAAGGCACTCCGAGGTGTTTCTCGGAGGAACGGCTGTAGGGCTGTGAGGGCTTCGACCGACCGGGCTAGGAGCGGGCTCCCGGCCCGAGGGCCGCCGTCAGCCGGGACGACGCAGGGGTCGATGATTGCCCGCATGAGACCACCTGCAAGCTCCCGTCTTTAGACGGGAGAAGCTGACCGCAATTTCTCCCTCGGCTTACCGCAATTTCTCCCTCGGCTTAAATTCCTTTTCCAGTTCTTCTCTCAACCTCAACAGCTCTTCCGAGGAGAGGTGTGATGTCGAGACAGTTGTCTGATAGCTCCCAGGCTGCCCCTTAAACCACGACTTATCGTAGTTCAATTGGAAGCTTATGTCGTACGCTTGTGGATTTTCGAAAATCTCGCTGCCAGGGAGCGGCGAAAAGAGCGAAATGTCCACGTCGTCGGGCTCGGCCTGCCTCAGCCACTCTCTCGTCTCGTTGATCGTCTCGTAGCTCTCCGAAGGCAAGCCGACGATGATAAAAGTCTTCACTTTTATTCCGTGCTCTTTTAGCAACTTGACAGCTCTTAACGCCTCTTCGGCGGTGAACCCCTTGTTTACGATCTTCAAAATTTTGTCGCTTCCGCTCTCTATGCCGATTCCAACCTCCACGCAGCCTGTCCTCGCCAGCTGCTCGACGTATTTTTCTACCAATCTCACGTGCGTGAAACAGCGATACACCATGTCGTTTTCCTTGATAAAGTCGGTTATCTCTTTGAACCGAGGATAGCGGAGCGTGAAGATATCATCGTATATCATAAGCCCAGAAAAACCCATGTTTTTGATCTGCATAATTTCGCTTTTCACACGTTTCACGGGGAAGAATCTCACCTTCTTGTTAATGAGAGAACAGAAACGGCATCTATAAGGGCATCCGATGGCTGTGATCATCGAGGTCGTTTTCTTCCCATCCAAGAAGTATCGATAGGAGTGAATGTCTATCAAGTCCCTTGCGGGCAGCGGCAATTTTCCCAGCTCTTCTTCTGTCAGGTATCTGCTGTATATTCCTGGTTCTTGCTTTTTAAGAAACTCATAAAAAGCATACTCGCCATCGCCGCGAACGACCGCATAGAAACCATCGTCCAAGCAAGTGTGGGGCATCGTAGTTGCGTGAGGGCCGCCAATAACTATGATCTTGCCAGCCTCCTCGAGCCACCTCTTAATCTTCAAAGCTTCGTGATATGTTGGGGTGACGCAAGAAATTCCAACAACCTCACCCTCGATTTCGTCCACTCTTCTTCTCTGTTCCTTCTCGTCCAACCCCGCTAGGTCTAAGACTTCAACCTCTATTCCTCTTTCACGGAGAAAAGCGGCGAGGCAAAGAACTCCAAGCGGGGGGAAAGTTTTCGGATTGATGAGAAAAGGCGCGTTCGGCACGATAAGCGTTACTCGTTTAAGAATATTGTTGCTGCTAATTCCCACCTTTTCAAAGGTGCAGCAGGGGAGGCGGGTGGGAAAGTATTTATATAGCGGAATCGCATTATTCATTGTCCGCAGTGCGGGCCTAGGGTCGGGCCGACCCGAAGTCAAGCCCTCGACATCCGGGCCTCTGCCCGCGGCGGGTAAGCTCGGGTGGATGAACTGGGAACCCGTGAGCCTCGCTGGAAGGGGATGCCCCTTCAGTGAGGGGAGGAGGTCACTCATCGCAGACAGCCTCCGCGTACACTTCCATATGCTTTTTTGCCACTCTTTTCGGGTCAAAAAGCTTTTCCGCTATGTTACGGGACACTTTCCCCATTGTTTTCCAGTCCATCCTAGTTATTTCAAGCATTCTCTCCGCTATTTCCCTCGTCTTCTGGCACAAGAAGCCATTCTCTCCACTCCTAATATAATCACGAGCCGCACCCTGGTCTAAGCTGATCGCGGGGAGGCCGCACGAAATCGCCCACACGAGCGGATACCCGAACTGAAGAACCGAGCCCCAATCTTGCGGGAGAACGAAACACGAGGCCCCATGGTAGATCTCTGGCAATTTACTAATGGAAGGGAAGGGTATCAGCTCTATTTCATCATACCTTTCCGCCATCTTTTTAATTTCCTCCAAAAGTTTCTCGTCGTTGTTGAATTCCCCAACACAGAGCTTCAACTTCCAGTCGGTTTTGTCCTTGATCTTCGCATACGCCTCCAAAAGGTGGTGGACGCCTTTTTGCTTGTTTATGCTCCCCACATAGAGGAAAGCGGGCTCTTCCGGCTCCTTCCTAGCTGGCTTGAACCTCTCCAGGTCGCTGCCATAGGGGATTACTGAAATTTTATCGCCATTAATTCCAAAGTTAAGCAGCATGTCTTTGGTCCACGAAGTTCTCGCTATAAAGTGCTTTATTCGTGAAAGCATGAATTGCGTGTTTATTCTGTTACGGAAAAGATAGTTACAGAGGGAATTCAGGGAGCCTTCCTCGGTTGAACATACGATGGGAACGGAATAGGTGAGAGCTACCTCCTGGTGCCAGGGGTTGCAAAACTCACTAAAATCTATAAGGTCTATGTTCCTCTCGTCTGGTAGCGGTTCTCCATGAAATATGAGCTTGTGATCTACGCCATATTCTGGAAGATAGCGGTAAGTAAAATTTTGAAGTTCCGATGCGTGCCAGTTTGTTCTTGGCAAATCGCAGTGCATTATGGCAACTCTGATCATCCTGGCACCTCGTTCTCTCGCTCTTCAAGGGTGTGCGGATCGAGCCACTTCACTCGTTGCTTAACACCTTTCACGAGGCGGTTGTGGACGACGACGACGGGGTCGTCGTAGTCTTCGAGCGGCACGCCCCACTTCTTCGCAAAAACGTAGCGCGTGAAGCTCATGCGGTCCACGACGCCCTCCTTAACCCTCTCGAGCATAACCTTTTTAAGCTCGTCGGGGTAGAGCTTCGACCTTTTGATGCACTCCACGTACTCGTCGAGGTTTATCTCCACGCCCACCTTCTCGCTGTTCGGGATTTCCATCCATAAAAGCTCGGGGTTTCGCGCGAAGGTGCGTCCGCCCAGATGAATCAAAGGCGGTCCCGGCAGCATGAAGGAGTAGTAGCCAAGGCGTGCCGCCTCGAAGCCCGCATCAATCTCCTCATGGAAGCTTCTGAGGCTCTCGAAGAAGCCGACGGAGCCATCTGGCTGCTTTAACTTTTGCCAGACGGAGAACTTCACGCCGAAGGAGCAGCCGACCGCCGCCCCGACGATAGAAGGCTTGTCGCCCCAAGAGTTCGGGTCGTAGGGCAGAGGACGCCCCTCGGCGTCCGCCTGTATTAAAGGCAGACCGACGGACCAGCACTCGTTGTTCTCCAGAAAGTAAACGAGGCACCTGAGCCAGTTTTTGCTCTCGGGCGGCACGATCAAATCGTTGTTCAGGAGCACGACGAGCTCGCAGCCGTGACGCTCGTGGAGCGTCCGCACGCAGGAGTTCCACGCTGCGGGAATGCCCTTATTGCGCTCGTGCCTCGCAAAGTCCACGCCGTGGAGCATGCAGAGCGTTTCGAGCGCGGAGACGACAGCCTCGTTTGGCGTCCCGTCGTCGAACACGAGAAGCGCGTAGTCCTCGTCGAATTCGGTGTTCGCTATTATAGACTCCAGAAGCCGCGTCGTCATCTCTATATCGTTGTACGTCGTGATGGCAACGCCGACTTTAGCCAAGCCGCTTTTCCCTCCCGAAAATTTCCTTAGCTCGTTTGTAGTGGAAGATATTCCCACAATCGACCCAGAGCTCCTCAGTGACATAGGTTGCGATCTTCATTCCGCGACGCATCATTTCCGGAAAGATGTCCTTTGCGATGTCGCGGTGCGGCGCGAAGAGCTCGATGGTCGAGGGCTCGAAGACCGCAGTGCCTATCCAGACATAGGCGGTCGGGCAAATTTCCCTGATGCTCGGCTTCTCCACGAAGCTGCGGACGTAGCCATTTTTCAGCCTGACGACGCCGACCTCGAGGGGCACGTTCGTCGTCACGGCTATCGTCGCGTCGGCGCCGCTCTTCTCGTGGTGCTCCGCAAGCCTTTTATAGCTGATGCGAGTCAGATCGTCGCCGTAGACGACGAGGAAGGCGTCGTCCGCCGGGTACTTCTGGAGGGCGGCGTGCACCTCGCCAGCGGTGCCCATAGGCTCTGGCGTCACGCTGAACTTCACGTCGAGGTCTCTGAACTCGTGGCGGAACTCCGCCTCGAACCTCTCGTTCACGCAGAGCACCACGTCTTCGAATCCTTCGTCGAGGAGCCGCCGCACTATGATCCTGCTTATCGGCTCGCCGCCGACGGGCAGCAGACACTTCGGGATCACGTCGCTGTACGGCTGCAACCTAGTCGCATGCCCACCTGCCAGAAGATACGCTCTCATGGCTCATCGCCTCGTTCAGCTCGTGCACCGCCCTTAAAACACGCGGCTCGTAGCCCAGCTCCTCGCATAGCTTCAGGAGCTGCCTCACGTCCTTCGGAAGGCATCGCCCGCCGTACGGGCGTCCGTGCTGCACCGCTCCGTAGTCTGGAATTCGGGGGTCCATCGCCGCCGCACGCCCTACGACGTGGCTGTTGACGCCAAGCCTCCTGCAGATTAAGTGAATCTCGTTCCAGAAGCTGATCGCTGTCGCCAGAAACGCATTGGACGCGAGCTTTATCATCTCCGATGTCGTCGGGTCGACCCTTACGATCGGGGCGTAGAGCCTCCCGAAGATCTCTTTGAGGAGGTCGCCGTGCTTTTTGCAACACTCCCCGATGACGATGCGCGAAGGTCTTAGTGCGTCGTACAACGCTGCCGCCTCCCGCAGGAACTCTGGCAGGTGGCTGACGTGCCGCTCGAACCTCGCCGCCAGACGCCTCGTCGTGCCCGGCGGCACGGTGCTCCGCACGACCACAAGCTCCGAGTCAGGAAGCGACGAGACAGCCTCCTCGACGACTGTCTCTGGCGTGCACACGAAGTAGATGTCGGCTTCCGGAAGCTCTTCGACCTCGCTCTTACGCTTGTCGATGTCGTAGCCAATGACATCGTGGCCGAGCCGCCGTAGTAGCTCGAGCGTCGCGCTGCCCACCACCCCAAGCCCGACGACGACAAGCTTCATGGCGCTATTTCTGCCTGCGACCAATCGCTCCGAACGCGTTCCTGACAGCCCCTCCTCGCAGCGCTTTTATCAGGCCGCCCCTGCCTATTTTCAGTTCCTTTGCGAGTTCCAGAATTTCGCTGACACGCTCGCCTAATCTTTCTGCTCCCTTTTTGCTGATGATGTCTATCGCGATTCCCACGGGATCCTCTGTTTTTTCGATGATCAGATCGGCGTTTATCTCATCAACGGAAACCACGCTCGAGAGCTTCCGCCTAAGCAGTTCTAGATCCTGCTTTCGCATCTTTGTCCAATTGACATTCACGCCGAGCTTCTCGTTGAGCTCCCTCGCGAGCTCTTCTTTTCTCATTACGGCGCGCCTCCTCACTTCTTCAGCCACCACTTTCGCAGCGAGCGGCGTACGGGACCCTCGAAAATGAGACCCCACCGCTCGCCGCTCCGCACGTTCTCCATCAGGTGTATCAGCGGTCTCTCCGCCAACTTCGGCATGTACCACCAGTATCCGGACGCGTCCTGCACGAGCCTGCCGACGACCTTCCCCCTGGAAATTACCTTCTTACCCTCGAACCTCGCATCCGCAAACTGCAGCTTCCGCAAAACGTGCGCCTTCGCGCAGTTGAAGTCCCGCTCGCCGAGCGGCCACGCTGCCTCGCTCAGATATTCAGGCTTCGTCAGGACTTTCTTCTCCTCAGACCGCACCCTCTTTTTCTCGGCGGGTCTGCCTCCCGTTGCAACCGTAGACCTCACCACAAAGGTTTTTATGGGGACGCCATCGAGCTCCGATGGCACCTTCGAGCGGACTTCCTCGCTTTTCACATACACTACTATGGCATCCCTGCCCGCGATGACATGCTCCACGCCGCTTATGCTTGCGAGCTCCTCTCTTCTGCTCTCAAAGACCCGCCTCACGAGCTCGGGCGTCACCTCAACGCCCCGCCTGGCGGCAGCGGACGCGTCGGCGGCGGCGCCCGACTCTTCCGTTCCGCCTAGCGTCCTTGTTTCTTCCGTCGCCTTCGCAGCAACCGCCTCCGCAGTAGCCACATTTCCAACATCTACACTCTCCACGGCCTTATCCCCCGCGACCGCGTCTTCTTTTCTTTCCGCCTCCTCTTCCTCTTTTTTTGCACTCTTCACTTCCACAAGTTCTGGAAAGCTCTCGAGTACCCACTTTCTCGGTAGAAACTTACCGCAGCCGGGTTTGTGCATGTACCTGCCAGCGACGACGCTTATTCCGTTTAGGTTAATCTCCTTTCCACATACCGGGCACTTTTTCATAGATTTTTTCCCTCCTGAGTATCGAGTCCAAAAACAGGAATCCAACCCACGAGCGCTCGCCCCAAATCTCGGCGTCGCCCGTGTTCACGGCTTTTACAAAGTCATAAGGCTCGTAATATTTCGTGAGCGTGAAGGGATCCATCACGGGAATCTTACCTTTCAGTACGCAGGCGAGCGGTCCGGAACCTATGCGGACGCCGCCATCCACTTTCACTCCCTCTGGCAGCGTGTTCCTCTTGTAGAGCTTTATGCCCTTCACATCGTCCGCCTGCAAATATATCCTGCGGAACTCGCCGAGAGCTTCCGGGCAGTCGGTGATGTGGATCTCATACACCCCAGGCTCTCCTCTGCCGTATTTTGCACGCAACGCCGCTATGTCTATTTCACTCTTAGCCTGCTTTACCAGAGCAAGCAACGCCTCGATGACATTCTTAACGAACTTGAAGGTGCCAGCGGCCCGCCGTATTTTGTCCTCAGGTATTTTTGGAATCGTTGAGCTCCTGACCCTCTCAGCAACCCTTTTTATCGTCTGCGCCGCGACGCCCTCTATGGATGGAGGTCTTGGGAGTTCTTCTCCTATCAGCGGCATGCGCCCGAGAAAGACGCCGCCGACCTCCTCCGCAAACTTCTTGATCGTGCCCTTCCCGAAGGGCGCCAGCTCCTCGCCGCAACCGCACGGACACTTCACGACCTTCCCGTGCATCATCACGCCGCTCATGTTCTCAACGAATCCTATTATCGGGACGAACAGCCGCTTGCAAACCTCGTACGCACGACGGCAGTCCTCGAGCGACGATGGCTGCGCTACGACGATGGCGCCGAGCAGTGCGTTCATCGCCTTGAGCTGCTCGACAGTCTCCCTGAAAATGTCGCTCATCCCCGGCGGCATGTCCAGCACCAAATACTCGATGTCGCCCCACTCCGTCCCCGTTATGATGTCGCGGACGACATTGCGGTAGAACGCCGCGGTCTGCGACATTGCGGTGTCGCTGAGCGTCGCGCCAAGCGAGTTCACGAGCAGAGAGCCGCCATCGAGCGCCGCTGGTATGAGCTTGCGCTCTTCGGTTATTTCAACCTCGTTCATCCGAATGCCCATCACCGAGGCGACATTGCTGCTATCTATGTCCATGTCGGCAAGACCCGTCGTACCGTGCTTGCTCAGCTCCTGCGCCAAAAGACACGAGACGAGAGTCTTCCCAACGCCGCCCTTCCCGCTAATGACGAGAACTCCTTTCATGGGCATGCACCTAGTCAAAATATTTATCCAAGTCGGCAAATATGCTTTCTTGGCGTTTTTCTTTTCTTTTTCTAACCTCTGCTGTCGTGGCTTCCTCCCACAATTCGTACTCCTGCTCGTACTTTCGCGCCTCCTCGCCGCTAGCTTTTTCAGTCCATTCTTCTTTAGCCTCTTCCCCTTCTTCACCTCTCTTGAATATCGCTGGAAGATAATTGCGTATATCGCCTATGACATACGGATTGCGCTTCACCTGTTCTTCCATCGCTGTAAGAATGACGCGGTTGATAAAACGGTTGACAATTCCGGCGCTCTCAGCGATGTTCATCAGTGCTTTCTCCAATGCGGGGCCGACATACTCGGCATACGAATCTCGAACACGGGGGCGCGAGTTGGAAAGCACTTCCGATATGGCCTCTTTAAGCGCCCTTCCCAGTTCTTCGGCGGTCATCCCTGATTGCGGCGGCTCCCCCCGCTGGCGGTATCTATCTGGCGGCGAGATGTTGAGACTCTCCACAACATACATCGGAAGATTTTCCCACTCACGCTGCAACTTCATTTCATAACGCTCCCTCGCAATTTTAGCCTTTTCTTTTGACACCCGATCAAAACTGCTTAGAATGCGCTCGAAGTCTGATGGCGAAAGAAAACCCCCATAATCGTCAACGATGTCCATCAGCTCTTTTATCTGAGCCTCGTTGAGCCCGAGCCACGACGAAGTTGCAACCTCGTAGATGATATCCTTAACCGATGCTGTCTTGTAGACCCTTTCTTCTTTGTGAGGTCCCATGGGAAGTTCCACCTCTCTTTCATTTTCTTTCTTCTTTTTCTCGGCTTCTATACGCAAACGCACATTCGCACGCAGCTCGTTATACAGACCTTCGCCAAGCTCTCTCTTCTTGATGAAATTTTTATGGTTGCAGGATGGACAGTAAAAAGCTAAAGTGCTCTTCACCAAGGTCAAACGATCGTCAGGAAGCTGTGATAACGGGAACTCATAACCACAATTTCCACAAACGAGCCTCACCTCTTCTGCTTTTTCCACGCCTTCTTCAACGCCAGCTTCATCAAAACCTTCATCGAGATCTGTCACGGGACACCCCCCTCCCCCTCCTCTCACTCTTATTATGAGGGGGTGATACCATGCCTCGCACGCAGGGTAAATTCAGGACTCATATGAGAGTCTGAAGTCATGCTTTAAAAATTTTTTGGTTGTGAGATTTTCGCGAGCAAACTTTTTTTTCCTCGTACTGGCAATCTTCTTTTATGCCAGAGAAGCTGACGACCGTGGTGCGGGACTGGGCGGCGGGCAAGCGTGTTCCAACGCCAGTGATAGATGCGCTCCTGAAGCGTAAGACGGTGCTTCCGCGCCCGCTCAGGGAGCACATTCTCACGAGCCTCAAGGAAGTCGTCGAGGAGCGCCGCAAGCCCGACAAAATCATGGAACGTATGATCACGCGCGTGGTGGACGAGGTGTCGTCGGTCGGTCGCGATACGGCGGCTAGGACGCTCTCGAAAACCCTGAGCAAGAGGTGATCGCGATGCCACTCCGCTTCGAGGACATCGTGAGGCAGGCGGGCGACGTGATCGTAGAGGAGACGCTGCGCTCCTATGAGGAGCGGCGGGAGCGCGGTATGATATTCGTTGAGGAAAACGGAAGGCTGCGCCTCGCGTACGGGCGCTCGTGGTATGGCATGCCAGGGTGGGTACTGCTGCCGATACCAGAGCAGCGGCGTCCGCGGAGCGTGGTCGTCGTTCACACACACATAGGCTCTCCATCGTTCTCGTTACAAGACATCATGAACTTTGCGCACTCGCGCGAGCTGGACTGGGTGTGCGTCTCTGCAATCAAAAAAGGAAATGTCATACTTCGGGGCGTCCGCGTGAAGACGCTGCTGCCGAGGGTATTCCCAGCCGTGATTGCGTACTACCAGAGCAAGCTGCACGAAAAAGGCCTGCCCACGGGGCCGAGAGTGGAGATCAAGGAAGCTGTCATCGAAAAAGTTTTTTAAATTGAGAACGAATTAGGAAAGATGGTTTGTTGCGGTTCGGAGTCGAGGATGTGGAATGTCGAAGTTGGTGAGAAGATGCCTCCAGAGCGGCCGCCAACATTTCTGGAGTGCATATTCATAAGGATATACGAGGGCGTTCTCTTCCCGAGGCTGGAGCTCGGAGAGCTATTCCCAAGGCTCTCGTGCCTGATGGAGGTGATATATCGTGCCTGAGAGGATATATGCTACAGCAGCGAAGTGGACAGATAGTAAGTTCGCTGTAACGGTGGCGTTAAGCGGCCTGGACAGAGAGAAGACATACAGGATATACTTTGCGAACTGGGAGCGCAAGCGAATATTCATGTCGCCAGACATAAGCGGCGTCGTGAGCTGGAGCGGCGCTTTCGAGCTGCCGCTGCTCGAGGAGGGCTATGGCGACGAGAAGAAGACACTGTACATCCAGCTTGACTGCGGGGGTGAAACCCTGGACGAGGCCAGCGTGGATGTCCCCGCCCGCGAGGCGCCGCCAGAACAGCCGCCTGAGGAGCAGCCTGAGCAGCAGCCTGAGCAGCCAGAAGAGATACAGCCAGAAGAGAAGCCGACCCTGCTTGAGTGCCTATTCCCGAGGATCTTTGGCGGTCATTTGTTTCCACGTCTGGAGCTCGGCGAGCTTTTTCCAAGGCTCTCGTGCCTTATAGGGGGATAAAAATGCCACCAGGGCCTGATTTCAAGTTTTATTTTTTCAGGGTGCTGTGGTACGATCCCGACGAGGGCAGATACTGCGAGGCGATGTGGTGGGCCGATGTAGGGTGGCAAGGCGATGTAGAGGTAAACCCACAAAATAAGAACATTGCTAGCGTTTCTATCCCGTCGGGGACGAGCCTGCGTTTTGAGTGGTGGATCAACAACAAAGGCGACGAGGCGGGTTACGCTGCGATACGCATTTCCAAATTTGAAGACTACCAGTGGAAGGATTTCTATCGTGAGCAATCGCCCAACGAGATTTCAGCGGGCGGCTCGTGGCACGATAGCGCATCCGATATTATAACAGTTGATAAGGACACTTCTTTGCGTGCGCTGGCATGTCATTACGATCCATCGCGTGATATTGATTACATACACCACGAAAGCGGGCTGCTGACTGTGTATGTTGAAGAGGTAGTAGAAAGATGCCTGCAGACGCTCAGGGTGGTTGACGAGGATGGTAATCCGATAGAGGGGGCGAAAGTCACGGTCTATATGGCAGGAGATTGCTATACTGACGAAAATGGCGAGTGTCAGCTCTACCTGTTAAAGAATCATGAGTATACCGCCAGAGTAAGCAGATCGGGCTATGAAGATGCCACCAAGAGTTTCATAGCGTGTAAGGGCGTCGTGGAAATCACGCTAAAAGAAAAGCCGGGGCCGCCACCGCCGCCAGTCGAGTGCGAGCCTGCGGAAAACTGCGACGATGGAAAAATAGAGGAGAGTAAGTGCGAGATACCAGAGGGTGGCGTTCCTGGAGAGACAGTAACGCTGAAGATAGTAGTCGACAACACATCGTTCAGGCCGTGGCACGAGACAAAGTATCGCCTGAAAGTAGTGCACAAGTGGGACGATTCCGAATGGCTCAGCGACGAGTTCGTGCTCGGAGCGGTCGGCGAGCATACGGTAGAGCACAAGGTGACGATTCCAGATGTGAAGCCTGGCAGTGAGCTTAAGGTACACTGCGTCGTTCAGAGGTGCTGTGATGGGCGGTGGGAAAATTGCCCTCACGAGGATGCGAAGAAGACCTTCGTGCTTAAGGTTTTTGAAACTTCGGGCGAAGCTTGCGGCAAGATCGTGAAATATACCGCTCCAGCCCGTGCTGCCGAGGGGGCGAAAGTCAAGGTAACGGTCACGATAAAGAATGTAGGGGATAGAGAGGGCGAGTTCCGCGTCTTCTTGATAGATAAGGATACGGGCGAGGAACTCAACCACGAGCCAGATGTCGTCTGGAAAAACCTAGATCCGTGGGATGAGTGGACGACCACTCTGAAGTTCAAGATGCCCAGCCGTAGCGTAAACCTGAAGCTTGCGGTCAGGAGGCAGCACGAGGCAGAGTACGACGACGAGAAAGAGTTCTCGGTGGAGCTGGCCGTAGCGCATGGTGAGATCGTGTACTACGATCCTCCTGAGAAGGTGCCTCCTGATACCGAGTTCACGGTACCTGTTACCATCAAGAATTCGGGACACGCATTCGGCGAGTTCCGCGTTTTCTTGATAGACGCCGAAACGGGCAAAGAGCTCGACCACAAACCAGACTTTACATGGAAGAACTTGGATCCTGGCGAAACATGGTCCACCGAGCTGAAAGCTAGGTCTGGCAGAACTGATATGAAATTGAGGCTTGAGGTTCGCGAGCAGGAGACACCAAACGTGCCCGATGATTACGAGGAATTCACAGTCGCCGTGAAGAAGCCAGAAGGGAGAGTTGTCGCTGTCGATTGCCCAGCGACAGTGGTTCCAGGCGAGAAGTTCACACTCACAGCCACGATAAAGAATGTGGGTGAGGCGCTGGGCGAATTCCGAATATACGTCTTCGACAACGAAAGCGGAGAAAAGCTGGGGAAGGAGCCCGACACCTATTGGAAGAACTTGGATCCTGGCGAGATGTACACCGCAGATTTCAGCATAAGGGCGCCTCTTGAAGTTGGGAAGTGGAGCGTGCGCGTGGAGGCTCGGCAGCAGGCGACGCCAAATACTGCCGACGATGTTGCACTCGTAGAAATCGAGGTTAGAGGCTTCACCATCTTGGAGTGCCTGTTCCCGCGGTTGCTTCGCGGGGATCTCTTTCCAAGGATAGGTCTTGAGGGGATAAACCTCTTCCCCCGTCTGACCTGCATCCTTCAATCGTTCAGTAAGAGCTCGCACTGGGAGCGATGACAGAAGAAGCAGTGAGAAAATTCTACGAGAAGGCGCATGGAGGCGGGTGGGTAGACTGTCTAATACTCGTAAACGAGGCTAAGGTTCTCAGGGGCTGGTCGAATGTCCACGATGGCCCCGTACTTACGTTCACGGATCGCTGCGAGGAGCTGCCCGCCGATGTGCTGAATGCGATAAGAGAGGTTGGACTGTCCCCAGTCACCATCGAACACAGAAAGGACGCCCGTGTGGAAGCGCACTGTCATGTACGGTTTGAGGGTCGTGAGCTGACCGCAGAGGAGCTTTTCCTGCCGAATCTCAGGAAATGGGCAGAATATTTTGGCTACGAGGTTGTAGACCTTCCCGAAGACATATCACCGCTGGGCTGGGGGATTTATGGCGACACGTTAGACGATGCGGAAAAGGCGAGGTCGGAGTTCAGCTCGAAGCTTGGCGGCGTGATCTCGAGCGGGGAGTATACGCACTACGATAGCGGCTATGCCTTCGTCATCAAGACGCTCTACGCAAAAGCGATGATAAACGTGGTTGAAAGTCCGCCAGAACAGCCGCCAGAAGAGCAGCCTGAGCAACCTCCCGAAGGGGCCAGGGAACCACCTTGCGATTCTTATGGCGATCTGGATGGCGATGGCTACATCCGTCCCGGCGTGGATGCGGCGCTCTTAAACGCCTGGATTCTCGGCGGCTGGGAGTTTGTGAAGTCAAAAGCTAAGGAACTCGGCGTCGAGCTCAAAATCGACGAGGAGGAGTTCTTAAGACGAGCCGATGTCAACGCCGATGGCAGCGCGGACATGGGCGATTCTCTCATGATAGAAAGGTACGCAAACGGTCTGGAAGACACATTTCCAGCGTGCGAGGCGGCTCCCGAGAAGCCGCCATCCCTCATGGAGTGCTTGTTGCCGAGGCTCTTTGGCAGAATGATGTTTCCGAGAATGGAGGAGTATGTCTTGTTTCCGCGATTGCACTGTCTTCTTCAGCTTTTCTCGGACAGATCGAAGTAATACCACATTTTGACCTTGACGCGTCGCCCGCCGATCAGCGGCGAGAGCTCGCGGTAGTAGACGCGGGGGAAGAGTCTCTGCACATCTTCCGTTTCTGCGAGTTTTTCGATTGCGTTTTCTAGGGCCCTGGTTTCCAGCCTGTCGATGACTTCTCTCAGCGGATCTCTCACCGCAGCCGCGCCCGTACTACGCCTAGCGCTTCTGCGGGCACGCCCCCCGTAGTAAAGCCGCCGCCTCGATGTGCGCCGCACCTCCCTTGCGATCCTGTTAAGCATGTTCAGCGTCAGCACGGGTCTCGCCGTGAACTTGAGCCTTTTGAAAACATCGTTCAGCACCATGAGCCCCGTGACGACTGGCGTCCTGCTTTCTTCGAGCTCGCGGAGCTTCGCAACGACGAAATTGTAGTCTCTCTCGGAGAGTATGAGGCGGCTTCTGCACTTCGAGCAACGCCGCTCGCGAGAAGTTCTCGAAACGAATACGTGACCGCACCTGACGCAGCGGAACTTCGTCATTTCCCCGAAACAACTTTTTCATTTATCCTATTTTAGTTTTTCCCCTCTGAGAACAAGGTTTATATATTCCCATGACGGGAATTACTATTAGGGTGTTAAAAATGAAGATGCTGCAAGAAGGACAACAGGAAGGTGGAGGCGGCACGTCGCTGCTGGCAGCGCTCTTCCCGAGACTCGTAGGGGGCACGCTGACGCCGAGGCTCGACTGCATGTCAGCGCTTGAAGAGGGAGCAGGAATCACGCAGATGCTGCTGTGCATGTTCCCGCGGGTCAACGCACTGCTCGGCAAGCAGCCTTCAGGCGGTGGAGGCGGCGAAGGCGGTGAGGGCGGCGAGCAGACAGCGGTCTCGAAGACGAGGCTCGTCCGTGCGGGCTCGCCCAAGAAGGCGGTCACGAGCAGAGTCGTCAAGGTGGGTTCGCCCGGGAAGGCGGCGGTCAGGAACTTCAGCGTGAAGGTGCAGTCGCCGCCCAAGCAGCAGGGCGACGACTTCAAGAGCGTGCTCAAGAGCTTTGGAATTAGAGTGTAAGGAGGTGGTGTGGAATGCCCACGAAGTATGAAGAGCTGATAAACAAGTTGAAGGCGCAGGGCTGGAAGATGAAGATACACGAGATCACAGAGCTCGAGCCGACAGACAGGCTGAGCCTCTCCGGTGCCAATCCGGACGAGCTGGCGGAGGTAATCAGGTGGACCTGTCCAACGGACAAGAAGGCTATCTTCGTCGGTCGTGACCTCGCTGAGGGCGTCAGGGACCTCGCAGACCCGATGTACATGTACTTGGCGTCCGGCGCTCAGGAGATCTCGGACGCCTGCCCGGTGAAGATCGAGAAGGAGACGCTTTTTGGTAGGGAGTTCGTCGGCACTACGCACTATGGCTCCCTGAAAGAGAGCGCGGTGGCGTCGGACTTCGACAAGATCTACAGGTTCTCGGAGACCATCGTCCTCGATGGCGGCGAGAGCATCGTCATTAAGGTGAAGTCGGACATCGGCGTCGAGGCGGCGAAGACCAGGCTGATGATGCGCTGCCATGTCTTCTACAAGTAAGGGCGTGGCGGCGCCTTCCAGCCCTGTCGCCAGAACGGTGGTTAAACGCGGGGCGGCGATGACGCGAGGAGCCGCCGATTTTTTCCATCTCTATGGCGGAGAACGAAAGAGACATTGTGAAGGAACTGCTTGCAAGGTTTGGTATCGGCGACGAGGGCAACCCTAACTCCAACCCGGAGCCGGATCCAGTTGCCCGAGTCGGCTCGCTCGTCATTCCCGAACGCCCTGAAACTTTACCGCCCGTCTCCCTGGAGCGGCGGGTGCCAGTGGCGAGGCCCGAGCGCCCCGTCCCATCCGAGGAGCGTCCGGCCCCTCCTGAAGAGGTCGTTGAGCAGGTTAAGGAAAAGCTGTCGGAAATCAGAGAAATTCTGGACTCGCTCAAGGAAGTCGTCAGCATGATGAAGGAGATTCAGGAGGAGCGGATGCACATCGTGCTAGATCCGTTCAAGGTTGCGGAGTTCATGGGCACGGGGCACGGCAGCTTCGTGTGGGCACGGCTCCTCTTACCGAAAACGGGAGATACTGTCGAAGCCACCATACTCGTACCCGATAACGAGGTCTGGTGGCTGACCTTTGGTATCTTCGGCGACGCCCCAAGCTCGAGCTTCACCATAAAATACAGAGCTTTGAACACCCGCATGGTCACGAAGTACGAATACGCGATCGATATTCCTGAAATTCTCTACCACGAGGGGTGGATCGGGGAGCCGCTGTGCTGCCCGCCTGACACTCTCGTGATGACGAGGCGGGGTGAAGTTCCAATAAACAAAATTGGAGTTGGCGACGAGGTGCTCACGGACAAAGGTCGTTTCAAGCCCGTGAGCAGGATCATTTCCCGATACTATGATGGCAAGCTCGTTAGCATACGCCCGTACTTCTGCGATCCCATCAGGCTGACGCCTGAGCACCCGGTCTATGTGTTTAGAAACTCTAACTTCCTCTGGGTTCCAGCCGCTGAAGTCCTTCCTGGCGATTATGTGGTTGTGCCACCAGCACGCACGCAGCTGTTACCAAAGGAAGTACTCGTCGCCGATAAGAAATACGCCCTTGTGAGGGTTGAATCTGTAAGCACGGAACATTACAGAGGAGAAGTGTTCAACCTTGAGGTTGAGGACGATGGCACATACACCGCAGAAGGGTTCGTCGTCCACAACTGCGCCGAGGGCTGGACGCGTTTCGACACGTCGTTGACAGTGTGGTTGCGCAATGTCACGGGCAATTCCAACTACACCGACCTTCCGAATCAGGACATCATCGTGAAGTACACGGCTTTCCTGTACGTGATCGAGAAGCGTTTTGCCGACGAGATGGAGGTTCACATCGATTCATTCTTCAGGAGGTGGGCGCAGGTGACGCGCCCGCTCGCCCGCAGGTTCATGATTCCTGGCAAGGACATCTCGGTGGCTGAGTATGAGCGAGGAGAAGAGTGAAGTCGACTACAAGGAGAGGATAAGACAGGAGTGGCGGGGGAGGGGCCGCTGGAGGATCAGCTACGGGGGCGAGGTCGTTCTGGAGACCAATGAAGAGGGAAAAATAGTCGGTGATGGGAGTTGAGAGATGCACGTAAGACATGGGAACAGTATCACATAATCAGGGTACTGCGTAGCGACAAGGATACTCATTTTACTGGCGCGCTCGACCAGTACGAGGTTGAGAGGGAAAACATTGAGGGCTTGCTGAGCAACAACATAATCATCAAGCAGATAACGATGCTCAGCGAGCAGCGTCTGAACTACAGGCTCCACTTCTTCTCGAAGGATTCTTTCGAGAGTACAGACCCCGACGAGGACGCGTACATAGGCTGGGTGGACTTCGACCTCTCGACGCATGGCATCCAGTACGGCGGCTCTGGACTGTGGCGCCTCTCCGTCGTCGGCGAGGGCGAAGGGCTGCTCAGGTACATAGACGAAGACGGGACAAAGGAGCTTCACGTAGCCCTTGAGAACCTGGACGCTACTGCTAAAAACGCTGGGAGCGGCGGGTATGTTGTGATTGTCGTGTTCTATACGATATTAGAATACAGCTAGGGTGGGTAGCAGATACCAGAAACCGAGCGTTACGTACATACAAACCCACCCCAAGTTGTTCTCCATGAAGGATATCGTGCGTTTTAAACCCTTCACGACGAGGAACGATGGTACTACCAAAGTGTTTAGAGCGGCGAATTTTCCTGGGAGAACTCCCGCTAGAAGATAGGCGTTCAAGAGGGCGAACGCCGCGAGCATGAAGGCGAGCATCGCCAGCGGGGCTGCGCCGCCGAGTACCGTGAAGAAGTTTTTGATGCCGAAGCGTCGGTCGCCCTCCACATCGTTTGCGTCTTTCGCCGCCTGCCCGCCAGTCAGCCAGAGCGCGATGACGCTGCCGAGCGCCAGCGGGAGGGCGTCTGGTTTAAAACCGGAGAATATGCTGAAGACCGCGAGCGGAGGGAGAAGACCTCGGGCGACGCCCTGCCACGCGTTGTTCAGCAGGAAAATCCTCTTAACGCGGAGCGGCGGAGCCGTGTAGAAAATGGAGAAGAATGCTATGATGGCTGCGTACGCCGCGAAGTGCGGCGATATTGCGAGCGCTGTTATGAGCGATGCCGTAAAGAGCAACGCTGCGAAAATTTTGGCGCTGCGCACCGAGACGAACCCGCGAACGATGGGGCGGTAGGGCTTGTTTATTTTGTCTATTTCTATCTCTTCACGCACGACCTGGTTTGCGACCTGCGCCGCGGAGTGAAGCAAGCCAAACACGAGACCTACGACGATCGCAATGTGCCACTCGAAGACGACGCCGTAGTACGCGCACGCCAGCTTGTAGAGCAGAAGACCTGCGAGCGTCCCGATGACGATCGTCAGCGGACGAGAGAGGGCGATGTACGCCTTCAGTTTTACGGGGGCGGGAACCAGGGGATATTGACCTTTAATGCCCTTCAGCTCGACTACCCCAACAGAAATGAGGCCAAATCTGCACCACAGCCTATCGTAGCCGTAGTACCACGCTGTCTTTAGCAGTTCTATGATTACGGTAGAGAGGCTCGCCGTCGGAAGGCTCCTTGTGAAGGCGTAGATCACGAAAAACGTGATGAGTAGCGAGAACAGCCGGTACGAGACCGCTTTCGCAACCAACAAGGCACGCATGCTATCACCTTTTTTCTTCGCATCCGAGCTTTTCTATCACGCATCTTATTCTGGGGAAGAGACGAATGCGCGGGAATGGCGTTCCGTAGGCTATTCTTGGAAACAGACAAACTGCAGTGTCCTTCAGTGCGTTCAGCTTTATTGTTACCCGCATATCTAATACTTGGAAAAACTTATTCAAATAAAGCTTCTAGGAGACAGCGTAGCCTCGGGCACAGCGTTCCGAGTTCTATTCTTGGCACGAGCGTCCCGTATGTGATCCGTGGGAACAGGCACTCAATCGTCCTTCTGGCGCTCGGGCGGGGCGGGACGGCGCCCACGTTGATGCTGATTTCCACGACGTTGTTCTCGGGGCGGGCGTCCGCTGGCTCGACATCCTCGACGCTCACCGTAAGCGTGTGCGTGCCCTCGACCGCTGTCCACGTGGTCGCGGCGTAGGCGTGACCTCCCGCTTCCACCCTATTGAGCACGGCCTCGCCGATCAGCTCGCCATCGACGTAGAAGCGCACGGTCGCCGACTCCGCATCGACGACCCCCGCATTGCGTACGATCGCCGCAATGGCAACCTCATCCCCTTCGCGGAACACTTCTGGCGATATCGTTACATCTTCAGGAGCTATGGCGAGGTCTGGAAGCCCTGGACACGGAACATAGCTCAGGTCGCCATAAGCCACGAGGTGGTCCAAATCGTGCTGCAGGAACATCCTTCCATACTCTGCGATCGGCCAGTCCTTCCACACGCCCGTCGTGTACTTTTCGATGTACTCTTCGAACTTCGCCTTCATGGCGTCGATGGCGTCGGCGATGCTGCCGCCATTCAGCAGGGTACGCACGCCCTCGGCGTCGCACTCGGCGGCGGAACGCATGTCGTGGGTCGGTTCGATGGGGGTGCATGGCGGCGGCGGGAACGGGCTGTCCACCCACCAGCCAAAAACGAAAAGATGATTGTAGCCCACGAACGCCCTGGCGCCGTGCTCCACCAGCGCCGGTCCGAGGTACATCCCGGTGACGCAACTTAGCAAATGCACGACCCTACCAACGAAAGCGTCGAGTCGCCTATTCTCCCTACATTTTTCAGTATAAAATTCGCAGGCGAGGTGCACTTTGCAGTCGTAGCCGGCGACTTCTATGTATCGCAGGTTGTTTTCGACTTTATGCACGCAGCACTGCCCGTGACCGACGCTGTAGAAAATTGCGGGGTCGAACTTCTCCAGGGCTTCGTCGTTTTCTTCGGGCAGCCCTCCCGTCTCGTGAACCTCGATGTACGATGGAGCCTCCTCCGCAACCTTCTTCGTCACGCAGCGCGTGATGTACTCCAAATTACAACACGATGGCTCCGAGAAGACGACGACGCCCTCTCTCGGCATTTCGAGCACCCCCTAAGCCCTTATCAGCCTTTGTATCACCTTCACCTCAGCCTTCACGAGGGACTCGCCGAGGTCGCCGCCCGTCTCGATGTCCCTCATCAGCTGCTCCGCCGTTATCTCCGTGGGCATGCCCGCCGTGAGCGTCATTATTCTCACGGGGCGCTCCTGCAGCCTTTTCAGCAGTCTAACCCTCGCAAGCTCGTACATGGTCTCGTCGTTGTGGAGCGTGCGGATGCCCCCCCGCAGCTCCTCCCAGCGCTCCTGCAAGCGCTCGCCGAGCTCGGTTCCAGCTCGAACCTCCTCCAAAATGTCGAGCGGCGTGTAAAGCACGCCATCCAGCTCGAGTATCGGCATCTCAAGCTCGGACTTCGGCAGCCTTGAAACCCAACGCTCGATCTTTTCGAGCATCAGATTAATTAAGTTTGAGGAAAAAAATAGTTTCGCAAATGATCATCGACGCCCTCGAATTCAGGGACCGCCGCATGGTTTCTCACAGTCTGGCGGCGTGCAGGCTGCAGGTGCGTGCCGCCGCCCCCCTGAGAGCGCACGTCCTCGTTCTCTTCGGCGAGCGCTGGAGCGGCAGCTTCAGGCATTATATCTTCGAGGATGATGGCGAGGAATATGTCTGGGGCTACGCCGCCCTCTCCGTGCAACTTCAGGAAGGAGAAAAGGAGGTGCACATATATTCCTACGCTCCAGATGTTGCCGAAGCGCTGAACCCCGACGCCCGCGTGCTCGTGGTCGATGGCGACCTGCCGCTGGCGGACCACTGCTACTTCGCCGAGGCTTACGGCGCACGCCACGTTTTCGGCGTGCGCCGTGAGTTCGTCGAGGAGTGGCTTTCGGAGGCGGCGGAGACGGGGGGCGGCGACCTCGTGCTCGCAGAACGCATCTTCGAGAACGCGTGCACGGTGGTGCCTGCATCGGCGCCCGCACCGACGCCCCGCGTCGAGCTCTTCCCGCGGCTCGCCCGCCGCCAGCTCGCACCGAGGCTCAGGTGCGTCATCGGCGGCGGGGACAGAGCGGATGTGCGCTGCCTCTTCCCTCGGCTCACGTCCCTGCTGGCGGCGAGAAAGCCGCCCGCACCGACTGCGGCGATGCTCTCCGACGTGGAGGCTAAGAGCATAATTTTCAAGCCGGTCGAGGGCAGGCGGCTGGAGAGCTGCGCCGCAATGACTTACCGCCTTTCGTACGTAAACAACAACCTGTACGAGGGCGAGCCTCTGGGCTTCCTGCTGATCTTCGGGCACGCGAGGGACGAGGAGTTCGAGATGTACGGCTTCGAGTATGGCGGCGACACTTGGATATGGTCTCTCTCTGCCTTCGACGATGCTCCACCGCTCGGGAAGCGTGCGGCGACGCCGCAGCTCGAAGGCTACGCCGTGCCTTTAACCGACGAGTCGATGAGCCTCGACGTGCTTGTAGTGGCGACGCGTGCGGAACTGCTCGAGGACGAAGACGCCTTCAAAACAGACTGGGGTGGCGGCGCCCATCAAGTTGCGTTCAGGATGACCGCTCTTGAGGAAATAATCAACACGAGGGATGTTTTCGGTATGGATGTCATCAGAAATGCGTGCAGCTTACGACCTGCGACGAGAGAATGTCCGCTGGTGCGGGCATAGCTTTTTATTTTTGAAATGCAACATGTTTTTGTATGGCTGACATCGCGCTCTTGGGACTGGGAAGGGATGGCAGGCTGAGGTCGAGGATCATCAGGGCGGAGTCGGAGGCGAGGACTTGGGCTGTTGAGGTCGTTGGCTACGCGGATGCGAGGTTTGATGTCTTAGAGACATTCTCAGGACCATTCTCTCCGGGCGAGACTGCGACGCTAGCGAGGAACAGGGTCAAAAATACTGGCAACATGGCTGACAGGATAATCATAAGTTTCGACTGGTACAACCCTGCGACTGGCATGTGGGAGAACATTTGCAGGGCGACCACCGATACCGAGGTCGGGCCTGGAGAGTGTGCAATACTCTACAATTGGCCGAGCTGCGCTGCGGACATCTTCCCAGCGTGCGATGCGATAGGGATAGTAAGCCACACTCTGCCAACAGAGCCAGGCACATACTACTATGGCATGAAGTGCTGGGGGACGACAGAATCCGAACCAGAATATCCATCGCCAACTGCAGCGGCGGCATTGCTCGAGGAGGGCGAGGAGCAGCCCGTGGTGAGACTGCCGCCCTGCGACTCCTACGGCGACACGGATGGCGATGGTTTTATCCGTCCAGGCGTAGACGCCGTGCTGGTCCAAGCGTACATCGTCGGCGGGTGGGAGATGGTGCAGTTGAAGGCAGAGGAGCTCGGCGTCGAGCTCAAAATCGACGAGGACGAGTTCGCGCGGCGTGCGGATGTCAACGGCGATGGTGCGATAAGCATACGGGACGCGCAGCTCATAAGCAAGTACGCGAACGGCGTGACGGACACGTTTCCAGTGTGCGTTCCCGGGGAGAAGCCGCTATCGCTCGAGTGCCTCTTCCCGAGGATCTTCGGCGGCGAGCTCTTCCCGAGAATCAACTGCTTCCTCGGAGGGGAAAGTTTTATAAGTTGTCTCTTTCCAAGAGTATATTGTCTGATGACCATGACGCGCTAAAGTCAGAAGGTGAAGGGTAATGGCACGGCCAACATCTCTGTCTGAGCGCGGAGTAACTGGTCGGACCTTGCACTACTCACAGCCCAGAATAATCGAGCCGCGCAAGCCCACCCCGTGCGACTCGTATGGCGACTTCGATAATGATGGCTGGGTAACGTGGTACGATGCTACATTGCTCAGGAGTTATGTTTACGGAGGCTGGGCAAACGTGAAAAAGATAGCCGAGAGGCTGGGCATCAGTCTCAATATAGACGAGGGTGAATTCGTGCGGCGTGCGGATCTCAACGGTGATGGCATCGTGGACGAGCGGGATCTTTGGTACTTGGAAAACTATCTCGATGGCAATTACGCGGTTCCAGTATGTCCGAAGCCTGAGCCGCGCCGAGCAACAAGAGAACACCTGTTCCCAAGACTTTACATGAGAACTTCGTTCCCGAGGATAGAGCGTCTCCGCTGTTTCTATTTGGGAGAAGATGTAACTGTTCTCGAGAGCTTGTTCCCGAGAACTTACTACCTGCTTCGCCATCGAAAGGAGCTGTGGGTTAAGAAAGGGAACAGAGCGAGGAAGGCAAAGCCAGCTTCTCTCTTGGAGGAACTCTCTTCAAATGGAATAGTGTTTAACATTGTCGCGGGAGCCCTTCTAGCCTTTATAGGAGCAGGACTTGCGTTACTTACGTGGGCGGCTGTTGGGGGATTCCTGAGCAGCTTCAGCGATAAACTGCTCCCCGTTGCATCGCTGTTGGCGTTTGCTGGCGGTGCTTATTCCATCTACGAGGCGGTTCAGTCAAGAGAGGAACTAGGCATCGTCGCCGTACTTCCAATGGCTTTCGGAGTGGCGTCGCTGGTTGAAGGCATCCTTATGTTGCAGATATTCAAGACACTTCCACCGCTTTCTCCATGATCGAAGTGACGTGTTGCAATGCCCGCGCGCTCGCTAGGCGCCCGCATCATACTTTGGAGTAGGTTTTTCAGGCTGGACGAGGCTATTTATCTACCGGTGTCGCTGATGTCGTTTGGCTATTTGTTGGGTTGTGCTGTGAATGGCGTTTTCGATATTAAAACATTCTTCGCCTTGTTCGTGCTCGGTCTGATTGCGGGGTGCGCGGGCTTTGGGATGAACAACATCACGGGACTAGAAACCGACAAGAGAGACGCGGTGAAAAGAAGATATCCACTGGTGACAGGAGAAATCGGTCTGAAAGAAGCTAGGATGGCGGTCTGCGCATGCTTCGCACTTGTTTTCGCTCTTAGCTTTATACTTTCTTATGGCAGGGTTGCAACTTTCGTCCTTTCTCTAGTTGCGATTTCTTCAGCGATTATGTATAATCTTCTCCACAAGAAACTGCTGCTGTCCTCCACCTTCCTCGCCACCACCACGGCAACTACGTTCTTGTTTTCGTACTCCCTTACCTCCACGACTTTGTTCACCCCCCTGAACATCCTCGTAGTACTGTTTCTGTTCGTGCTTGTAGTGGAGATGACCGAGTTGCTGTGTTCGGTTAAGGACATCGAGTACGACCCCATCAGCCTCGCAAGAAGGCTGGGAGTTGAACTCGATGATCGGACAGGAACCCTCCGCCGCTCCAAGAAGTTCGAATTTTCCTTCTACGCGGTCAGGTTTTTCGAGTTCGTCCTGCTTTCCCTGATGTATGTTATATGCCGCCCCAATATCGTCCTAACCGCAATCATATTGTTCCTTTTTGCGGCTCACATTCTTGCTTTAAGAAAGGTTCATCACATCATCGCGGGAAAGGAGTCGTGGAACAAAGAAATCTTCAACCGCGTCCGCTACCCGCAGCACATATCCCTTCTTTTCATCTTCTTCTTCGTGCTGTCGGGCGCTGGAGGAATCCTTCTCATAGCCATCCCGCTGCTCACCATACTGCTTGCATACGTGGTCAGAAAAATAATCTGGGGTGAAGTGACCACGCCAGTACATTAATTTTTTGAGTTTGAGTAAATCAAATGTTGGGGAAGAAAAATGTCGCCTCGAACATCCTTCCCCGAGGATAAAATCAGAGCTGATATGGTTAGGTATGGCGGCGCGGACGACGACATGCTGGAAGTGCTCAGGCTCTGCTACGAGTACTCCCCGCTGTGCAGAGATTTCCTGAACTCGGACCATTTTGGAGAAGTCCTAGGATGGCGAATAACTTACACCTGGACGACCGATGTTCCCAGGTACAGCAAATACTTGAGAATAATATACCCAGCGGATCTCTGCATATATGCGGTGAGGATAGATGGCATTTTGGGTAATGTCGTCCTGAACGACTTCGTAAGAGAGGGAGCGAGATTAAAAGGTTTCAAGAAGTACATAGAAGCGACGAGAGGATTTTACAGTGCGTTGAAGCGGGATACGACCGCGGGGCGAAAGCTGAAGGCTCTTTTGAAGCTGGCGAAACTGAAGCTGAGGGAAGAAAAGCTAAAAGAGGAAGTGATAGAGTTTTGCAAGTTACGCTCCCCAACGTTCAGAGAGGTGCTCAGCAAAGGAAGAGGAGACGGATGGGAAATAGTCAAGGTGTGGAGCGACCAGTGGGACAAAATAGAAGCGCTGAGAAGGATATATCCGCTAGACATAGCCATTTACAGTCTGAGGCTAGACTCGATAATATACGGGTTCGACGTTACACCAGCGACGAAGATAGAAGGAATAAGACTTTTCCCAGTGGAGGTCGCCAAATTTGTGAGAGCGTTAAAATGAGCGGGCGGACTTTTCGTCTACCTCTCCCTCGAACTGTTCTTTTTCCTTGCTGGGCTCGGATCCCTCGTTGACCCCATCTAGGAGATCCAAATCTAGTTCCTCGCCGCACACATATCTCTTCCTTGGCATTTCTTTAGGTATTAGGTGCGTTCTTTATAAAAAAGTTGCTTGCCAAATATTCAATAGTATGCGGGTTTGCATCATCGGGGCTGGGCCTGCGGGTTCGACGTGCGCGGCGCTCGTCGCCGAGAGACACGATGTTATCCTGATAGACAAGACCAGGAACTTCGATGACCGCGTCTGCGGCGGCGCCGTTTCGGGCTTACAGCTACGCTGCTGGGACATCGAGCTGCCGAACATCAAAACGAGGAGAATGAAGGGGGTCGTCCTGCACGCGCCGAGCGGTCGTACCAGCACGCTCGGCGGCGGCTTCGCCGAGTGCTACATTTTCGACCGCTGCGAGTTCGACGCCGCCCTCGCACGGCGGGCTGAGAAGGCGGGTGCGGAGCTGGTCTTGGGGGAGCGGGTTCGCAAGGTCTACAGAGAGGGTTCAGGCTTCCGCGTCGTCGGCGAGCGCGGCGAGTATCGGGCGGACATCGTCGTCGATGCGAGCGGGGCGCGGGCGAAGTTCGCAAAAATGCTGGGACTCGCGCCCCCCATGGGCGTCGACGACTACAGGTTCACGGTTCAGGCGCTCTTCGACGCCGACACCGCCGACGACTTTCTTCACATATACTTCGGCGAGGAGTTCGCGCCGAAAACGTATGCGTGGGTCTTCCCATCTGTCGAGGGCGTGAAGGTCGGCGTCGGCGTGATCATGGACGGGCGAGCAAACCCCAACCGCTGTCTCGAGCGGTTCATCGAGCGCGTCGGCATCGAGGGCAAAATCTTATGGCGCCGCGGGAAGGACGTGCCCGTGACGACGGTCGGCGGGCTCGTGCGTCGCAACGCCATGGCGGTCGGCGACGCCGCCCGCACCGCGTCGCCCACGAGCGGCGGCGGAATAGTGCCTGCAATCATTTCGGGGCGGGCGGCGGCTCGCGCGATCTTGGAGGGCAAGCCGCAACGCTATAAAAGATACATGTGGCGGCTCCGCCTCGAAAACTGGATCAGGCTGAAGTTCAGGCGCTCCTTCCCCATGGACAACCAGTGGTTCGAGAGGCTCGTGAGCAGGGCAAACGATTTAAATATCGAAAGCACAACTATACCTACGGTGATAAGAAACCTAATGAAGATGAGGTGGTTGTGATGACGGACGAGAAGGATGTAGGTAGGCGCATTAGGAGGTTCGAAGAGCTCGAAATTGAGATACCAGAAAGGCCGGGTCCGAAGATACTGGGGCTGACGCCGCTCATAGGCTGCGTGCGCCGCTCGTTTGGACTGCCCGTGCTGCGCGACTACCTGCCGACGCTCATCGAGATCGAGCCGCCGCTCATATTCAGAAAGCGCCGGTACTGAAGTGCGGGACATGAGGTTGTCCCTACGCTTTCCCCTTTTCAGGAGGAGGGCACCGTTACTTGAGGCTCTTTTTCCACAGATACGAGTAGGAGACGCCAGGGTTCCGGTGCCGCCCGCGGTTCTCAGGGAGACGCGGCGCATGCAGCGGAGCGGCGTCTCCGTCGGCGAGATCGTCGAGACGATTGCGAGGAGCGACTGGGCGCAGTCGCTGGCGCGGGCGTTCTGCCTCCCTGAGCGGCAGTTCAATAAGCCCGACTCCGAGCTGACGCCGCAGGAGCGAGCATGCATAAACACTGTCGCAAGGAGGCTCGCCGTGGAACTGCTCAAATATGGATAAAAGGGGGGTGAGAATATCGGCTACAATGCGCCCGGCCGGCGCGACGGTACAGGTCCGTATAAGTACTCGTACCGTCGCCGCGTCGAGCGTAAAAACTACGGGCGGCGGCGCGAGCGGGGCGAGCCGTGCCCGTACGACGAGAAGAGGTAGGTAGGATGCGCATCAGGATAGGCCTCAGCAGGACGCTGAAGCTAGCTGAAGGTATGGATTTGCGGGTGCCGCTCAGGGTGTACGCTATTCTCAGGCAGGAAGAGAGAGAAAAAACAACGCTAGAAGAGCGTGTGCGCATTTTGGAGGAGATACCGTGGTCGCGAGAGTGGGCGATAGGCATGTGCAAGTTTGTTCACGGTCCTCGATGGGAAGAGATGAGCGACGAAGAAAAACAAGAATGCATGAGGAACGCACTTCGCAACCTCGCGACTAGGATCTGGGGGGCAGCGTGAAAAGTTCGGCTAAAAACATGCAAGTTGTCAGTGTGAGGCTGGGCCAAGAAGAGCTAAAAATACTGGAAAAGATACAGAAAGAGGTGAATGCCAATCGATCTGAGGCGTTGAGGCTTTGCATACATCTCGTCGACATGTTTTTCATCAACAAAGACTTGAGGCTTGGCGAGGTCATTAGGCCGTTGGCGGAAATTTTCGAGGTACGGCGTAGTACGCGCCACTAGTTTCTCCCACGAGAAGTATCCTTTCTGTGGATAAGCTTTATATGCGTAATACACCTATTTTCCTTTGGTGAGGGAAAATGGTGAGTGTAGGCGCGAGGGGTGCCATACGGTCGACATGGAAGAAGACGTTTAAGGAAGTCGTCGGTACAGACCTTGCTGGAGTCGCACAGCGCATCATTGAAGCATACACGGAGTGTATGGAAAGAGCGCAGGCTGAGGGTCCTGCAGAGTGCCTAAAGAAGGCAGCCGAAGAGGCAGGGCTGGGCGACGCTTACAGGCAGGTTTATGGTGAGCACAAGGCAGAGCTAAAGGGTAAGACCACGGCGTTGTGGAACTTCATCCTCAGAGAAGTGGGTGACGCTTTGAAGAATGTTGTTAAAGGAAGGATAGCTAGGGCTTATAGCGATTGCATGAAGAGAACCGATATAAGCGCTGCGGAGTGCTTCGAGAGGGCAGCTAAAGAGGCCGAACTTGGCAAACAGATCAAGCAAGTGTGGGACACCGTGATGGTCGAGCTGCCTCCAGAGCTCTTCCTCAAGTAATGGGCGTTGAAGTCCTGCTGATAACAAAGAAAAACTGCCCGCTCTGCGACCTAGCAAAGCAGGTGTGGGGCAAGTATCTGAACAATGGCATTAGGGAAGTGGATATCGACGACCTGCCCCCAGAGATAGACAGGCAGGTTTACGAGGGTGAGGAGAAGAAAAGGGTTCCGATGTTTGCAGTACTGCTTCACGATGGCAACGTGCTCATGACAGCGAGGGCTGTCCCGTCGCTAAAAGAGCTTGCAGAGGAACTCGCAAACGAGATCAGTGAAGACCTCATGGAAAAAATAAAGAAGTTGACTTGATTTTCATTTTTTCCATTCTTCCGTTGTTTTTTCCAAGATCTTCTGGGTTCTCTCCACGATTTCTTCGTCGACGACATCTCTGAACTCCGCCCTCGCCAGTGCGAGCATGATTCTCCTCGCGTGGACTGGCATTCTCGTGTCGCGTCGCAGCGGCGTGTCCTGGTACTTCCCGATGATTTCCTCGGCGAGCCATCGGGAAAACTCTCTGAGGCGACCGTTATCGCTCACCGCGGGTCGCTGCTGCCGTGCGAGCGCGACCCACGCCGTGAGTTCCGAGCGCCCGCGGATGCTGTCGCCGTGAAGCAGCTTGTCATGTACCAGGTCGACGAGGTCCTGACCCTCGAGCTCCGAAGAGCGGACGACGAGCGAGAACCTGGACACGAGCGGCGGGTCCAAAGGAATGTCGGAAAGGGGATTCTCGCTGAAGACGCCGCCGTGCGGGTTCGCGAGCGCGACGAGTATGAACTTCGAGCGTATCCTTTCGTGGATCCGTCCGGTGTGCACGTCGCACCGCCCGCTCGAGATCAGCTCGTATGTGTACTGCAAGTCTTTCGGCGGCGCCTTATCGAACTCGTCGACGACCACGAGCTTGCCGTCCGCCTCCGCGAGGACGCCGAGCTCTCCGCTCGCGTAGTTCACGACGAGCCCCGCCCTCGTGACGTTCGCTCCGACGGTGACGACGTCCTCGAGCTGCGAGATTATCTCCAAAGCCAGCGTCTTCGCCGTCCCCGGCGGTCCGACGACCAGCGTGTTCACAGGCTCGTCCGGCGTCGAGAAGACGGAGCACGCGAGCGCCGCCTTCATCGCCTCGTTGCCCTTTATGTCGGCGAAGAACTCTTTGCAAAAGCCGTCGAAGCCCAGATCCTCGGCGAGCTTCTTCACCTCTTCCGGAGAGACTGCGACGCCCGTCTTCTTGCGAAGCTCCTCAGCCTTCTGCGCCATCAGGACGGAGCGCCACCTCGCCGCCGCCCTCTTCACCCGCTCCCAGTCCTCGTCGGGCTTTATCCAAGAGGGCACCCCGTGGACGCGCTTCGTGATCACGACGCGGTCGCCGTCGAGCCCGACGTTCATGTACTCGCAGAGCAACGCACGCTTGAGCGCCGCGAGCAGCGGCTCGTCGATCAGCGAGGCGTCGACGCACCTCACGACGACCTCATCATTCGCCACTTCGATCTCTTCCACACGCCGACTGATGATGGCGCTCACCGCCGCGCTCATCACGGCGTCCGCCTTCTTCGTCTGGAACGGCAGCTCGTACCTGCGCAGAAGCACTATCGACTCGACGGTGTTCAAGCCCGCCGCCTTCAGAGCTTGTGCAGTCCTTTTGTCGTATATCTCATCTACCTCCATACTTACCCCCAACGGCTCTCGATCTTCCGCAGCGCCTCCCTCGCGAGCAGCGACCTTATCAGCCCTGGCAGCCTGACCCTAGTCCTCATCGAGAAAAAAATAGGAAGTGGAAAAATTAACGCTTTTCGCCTGCAAGGTCGTCGATGGTGATATACCACGCTGTCACCACATATCTCTCGACGACAAAGCCCTGATAACCATCTGAATACAAGACGATGAAGTCGTCGTCGTTTAGCCGCATTTCTTTGATCTTACTGCCATAGAAGGTCACCGTGACGTTCTCCCTCGGTCTGATGATCAGATTTCCGAAGATGTCGCGGTGCACCGACACCTCGCCGCGGACATGCACTAACTTCTCAATGTCGCCATCGACGACCTTGTAGACTGTTAAGCACGGCTCCGTAATGGTTCCCGACCCCGAGCAGACAGCGTGCGCCGCCATCGCCGACGCCGCTGCGAGCAGCAACACGACCAAGATGGCTAAGTGCTGGCGTTTCATTTCGACCCCCAATATTTTTAACATGTTCTGGAAAAATAAGAAAAATGATGAAACCAGTGGTCTTTTATTTCGGTTGGCTGCTGATTGCGGTGTCGGCGGTAGGGAACCTGACAGCGGCATACATGGAGTGGAAAAGTCGGGAGCCTGTTTACCTGATGCTCATGAAGATATTCTCGCTGCTTCTGGGCATCGGCGGCGTCCTCGTGGGTCTCGGCGGCGTTTCCTAGACGAATTCCCACTCCCTAGACGAATTCTGGAGATTCTCTTCTGAAGCTCTCGGCGATCTTGCGGTTTCTCATGGCGGTCATCACGGCGTCGACGATCATGGTGTCGATGAGCCTCGGCGTTGCGAACTTCGCAGGAAGCTCGTAGACCGCATCGATGGTGCCCGTCAGACTGTTGTACACGAGCTTCGCGCCGGAAACGTCGTTGTTGTACTCGTTGATTTTTTCGAGGAGCGACGGGGTCGCCAGCGCGTCCTCAGCGACCAGCGCACGCAGCACGATCCACCCACGAAGCTGGTTGTTGTACGCAACCTGCACGGGCACCACCGTGTCGTCGTTCACCTTGAAAACGAGAGCGTAGCCGAGCTCACCAACACGCATGTGTTTGAGCTCTGTCGTTGCCGCCCACTCCTCAAGCACATCCTTTTCTTCTTCCTTCTTTTTCCTTCTCTCGAACATCATAAAAGATCGCACCTCCCGCTCGAAGTTATTTTCGGAAGAGAACGTCCAAGCCCAGCTCTTCGAGCAGGCTCCGCCCCGTTGTCCCTCCGCCGCTCTCGGGAGCTTCGCCGCCACCGAACCGCAGGATGTCGAGGCGGCGACGCAACGCCGCTAGCTCCCGAAACTCGGCTTCGAGCTGCGCCAGTGCTGCTAAAATTTCCTTGACCTCACTCTCGCCCGGAAGAAATGCACCTCGATGAGAACCGTCGTAAACCAGCAGCCTGCAAACAGCACGGGTCTTGGACTCCTTCTTCCTCTCCGTGAAGCTTATCCAGTTTGCTTCGACCTTGATGTGGGTGCTGAGCTCCTTGCCGACAGCTTCGAGCGTCCTGCTCAACGCTTCCCTGACGACAGCTTCTGGCAGGTGGTACGTCTCAACCTCGAATTCGAAAATTTCTCCAACCTTTTTCAGGTTCATGCCAACACCCCCAAGGGAAATAAGCAATCTTCAAAAGAAAAGAAAGGGGAAGTCAAACAGTTCTAAATGGGCTATCCGTGATCTGATACATTATTTGACACTCTCCCCACTAAAGTGGGGAGATTCTTGCTTCTGAGGGTTTCACGCTCATCCGCGCCCACATCGGGCTTCTACCCTCAGGCGCGTCGTCGGTCCTCAGAAGCAGGGGGTGTGCCAGCACCCCGTTAAACCCGTCTCCGTGGAGACGGGCTATATTTAGCACGCCGACGACATCCCTGTGGGCTTCAATTCCGCAGCTCAGACACTTGAACAGCCTTTTGCGCCTTCTCACGTTTTCGGAGCCGCACCACGGGCAGCGGGATGAGGTACCGTTTTCCCCGACTAATCTCACCTTGATCCCGAAGTTCTCGGCAGTCGTCCTCAGACGCTCGATGATGTATCTGAAAGACCAAAAGTTGTGGATCATGGCGTTGATTTTCTTTCCCTTATCGTTGTTCTCTCTGATGCGGCTGACATCTCCGACGACGATCTCGCCGACCCCACTCTCGCAGCAGAGCCCGACGAGGCGGCGGACGATCGTGTTAATTGCGTGTCTGAACCTTTGTTGCCTCCTGCGATACAGCTTCCTGAGCCGCTTGGACGTGTTCCTGCCGTTGACACGCTTTAGCTCGGACTGATGCTCCGAGATTTTCTCAGTCCAGTACCACCAGTCCGAAAGCAGTTGCTTGCCGCTGAATGCTATACACTGCTTCTCACCTTCAATCCACGCCGTTATTATGTTCACCACGCCGAGGTCGGCGTACGCCCTCTTGGCTGATTCGACGCGATCAATTTCCGCCTCGACGGACTGAAGGGCGTACCACCGACCCGTCAAATCGTCGTAGTAGATTTCCAGACGCCCCTGCTTGCCCTTCCACTTCACCTCGCCCGTTATACGAACCCTCAGCCCCTTGGGCAGAACCAGCCACTTCTCACCATCTACTTCTTCTATGCGGTAGCTGTCGTTTCGGATGACCGTCATCAGCCTCCTCTTTCCAGTCTCCCTGTCCTTCCAGTAGCCTGGAGGGGATACTTTGCGCACGTGTTCTGGAAGCTTCCCTTCTCGCTTGAGCTTCAAGAGTTTCAGGAAACTCCTCCAAGCCTCGTCGTTCTTCCTGATTATCTGCTGCGCCGTTGCAGCGCCGAGAATGCGCTTGAACTCTTCGTATTCCTCGTCAGCGTTCCAGTCGATCTCGCCAGCGAAGAAGCTCTGGCGCCGCCTGTAGTTCACCTTGTTCCACAAAACTGCGGACATCTCACAGAGAGTGAACAACGCCTTCTCCTGCTCGGGCGTGGGTCTCAGGCGGAACTTGTTGGTCCTTTTAACTCTTTTGACTCTCATAGTTGTCCCTCCACGTATTTCTTGATCGTTTCGGAGCTGACATTACCAGCAGTCGAAACGAAATAGCTTCGAGTCCACATCGAGGGCAGCTTGAGCAGCTCCGGGAACTCTTGCCTCAGAATGCGAGCACTTCTCCCTTTGATCCTCCTCAGTATTATGTGCGGGCTGAGGTATGGTGGAGCTGAGAGGAACAAGTGTACATGGTCGGGCATGATTTCTAGGGCGAGTATTTCCCAGCCATTTTCGCTGCAGACCTCTTCGATGATCTGCTTAAGCCTCTCTTTTATTTTCCCGACCAATACTGGCTTTCTTCGCTTTGGTATCCAGACGAAGTGATAGTTGCAAAGATACACCGCATGCCTCGTCCGTCGATATTCCATCACTATCTACAGAAGTTTGTTGATTATATAAATGTTTCGACAATCCTACCCGCCTCCCCTAATTCATCCCCGCTCTGAAGAGCGGGGCTTTCTTAGCGACACTCTGTAAGCGCAAACGAAGGCGTCGTTGCAGCAGAGCGGCAGCTCGTTGATGTCATGCACTACTTGCGCATTGTATTTTTCTGCGAGCTTCGCAGCATCATGCTCAGCAATTGCTCTCACGCTCGTCATTTTTCTCACCCCCACCCCTGTTTGCTCATCGGGACGCTCTCCGAGGGCGGGAGAGCCCCTCAATCCCGTCTCGATCTGATTTTCTCGAAAAAATAGGAAAGGAGGTTCAATCGTCTGGAAGATCTCTAAGCAGTCCTAGTTCTCGCCAGCGCTCCGCTGATAAAACCGGACTGCCATAATAATACGGCACGGGCTGAAATCTCTCGCATTTTATCTTCTGCGCACTGAAAGATTCTCTAACTTTACACTCGTGAAAGAAGAGACACTTCCAGCAGTCTTCTCCTGCCGTTCCTGCCATTTTCTCACCCCCCTTTTTCTTTAAAATATGAAGTATTTAAGCTCGTTGAAGAGCTCGTAGACGCTCTCGTGGTCGAAGAACGCTGGATTGCGGCGTGCCCGCTGAATTGCGGTTTCTTCTGCGTAGTTGAGCGTGTCGCTGTCAAGTCCGTGCAGCTCGATATAATTGTACAAGTCTGTGAGAGTTTCTGCGTTGCAGCGCTTCTTGAGCTCGTCTATGAAGAGTTTCAGCAGGTATACAGCGTCTTCTGCTATGTCACTGTTCTCGTACAGCAACTTCAGCAGGTCTGCGTCGAGCGTTTTGTCGTTACCGAGGACATCGCTGAGGAACTTCAGAACATTGTAAAACGCTTCTGCTTCTCTCTCGCTGCCGAAGACGAGCTCGTGAACATCGTCGGTGTGCTCGTCTTCAACGAAAACGCTCTTGTCAACATGCAGCACCCGCTGGTACCAGTCTGGGTTGGCTTTGCAGAAATCGAAGTAGCTGCCATACTTGCCAAGTATTTTTTCAAACTCCTCGTGGCTTATCTTCTTCATGCTCATCACCCCCAAAGGAAAAATTAGGCGCAAGCCTTCGCGAGGGCGTAAGGTGCGACGACCTCTCTCATCCTTTTCAGGACTTTTTCGCCGCTCTTACAAGTGGCAGAAAGCTTCTCATGCAGTTCTTTAAGCATCTCTTTGATGAGGTCGTAGTACTCCTCGAGGATGTAGACCTGCGAAAGGAATACAGCTCGGCGCGCTGGAAGAATGTCTTTGGGCTCCTCGAAAAACACTTTGCGTATACCTAGTGCTCCAGAAGTTATCCTGATGCGACCATATGTTATGAACTCTGGCATTACATAGTGCTTATCTAAATCCTGTACCAAGATCTCGAACTCTCCTTCTCTCGTCACTTCGAGTTCCCAGGTGAACTCCTTGGTTATCGACGCGAGCTTCTTGAAGTCGTCGGCTATCTTTTTTCTAACGACTTTCGCTATTTTGTTGCCATCCGCCTTGATCGCTTCCACGAAGTCCAGTCCTTCTAGCAGTATTTGGTCGGAGGTGCACCCATCGTTGTATACATAAACTCTGTATATCCTTCTTCCGACTACGTACTCAACAGCCTTGATGCCCCTTACATTTTTGGGAACTACGACGCTATCCCTACGCGGGCTGAAGGGCGCAAGCTGCAAAAAGCAATCTTCGATCTCATTCGCCTTATTTAGCACTTCTTTGTAGAGCGAGTGGCAGCGCTCCGCTAGGGCGTCTAGTTTTTTCACCACGGGCGTCAGCTCCTTAATTCTTTTTGTGATTACGCCCATTTTTATCCCCCAAGGAAAAAATTAAAACACGAACGCCACGTTGCCCTTGCCCTCGAAGCAGTACAGGCACGACGAGCATATTGCCTTCCTCTTGACGCACGCCTTTGCGGGCTTCTTGTACATCTTCTTAACGCCCGCCTCGAGCATGTCTTCGGGTGGCGGACCCGTCGTTTCGTCCGTCGAGGCGTAGACCACGAAGTTCTTGAGCTTCGCAAGCTCCCAAAGCTCGTCGGCGAGCTTTGGAACGCGCCAGGACCTCGTGTACGCGAGGAATGTTATGCGGCGGTTCTTCTTGACAATCTCGTACCAGGCACGTATGTACTCCGCCGAGTAGAAGTCGCCAGAAGTGTGCAGGCGGACGAACTTCGGCACCTTCTTGAGATCCTCGCACATCAGCTCCACGAAGTCGTCGGACTGCGACGCCTCGTAGTTCCGCCAGTAGTGGTCTTTCACCCGCTGAAACGCCACCTGATGCCCGCGTCTGCAATAGCAGTTTTGTCTGCACCACTCGCTCATTCCAGGGCACGTCACGCCCCTCGGCAGGCTGAAGTGTGGAATCAACCCTAAATGGCTATTCCCGATGGACAGAAGACGGAACATCCCCATTTCGACCCCCAAAAAAATCAGGGGGTGCACGCCCTCGCAACGGCATGCGGCGCCACGACTTCCTTCATCTTTCTCAATATTTCCTCGTTCCTCTTCTTCGCCTCCGAGACCTTTCTGTGGAGCTCCAGCAGCATGTCCTCGATGAGATCGTAGTAGTCTTCGAGGGCTGGAACATCGTCGATGAAGACGCTCACCGAATTCCTGCTGCTGATATCCTTCGGATTTTCAAAGTGCACCTCGGCGGGGTAAGCTGAGGTTATGAGCGCACGCTGGTATGTTCCCATTTCCTTGCCTCTGAGCAGAACTGTGAACTCGCCATCCCTGCTCACTTGAAGAAACTCTTCCCACGCAAGCTCCTCCGTCAGCGCCACCAGCCTTGCAAACACGTCTGCTATTTTCTTCCTGACGAGGGGTATTATCTCCTCGCCGTGAGCCTTGATCGCATCCACGAACTTGACATCCCTCAGCTTTTCGCTATCAACCACATAAGCGTTCCCAGAGACGATGTAAAGCGTCTTTCTGTATATGTTTTCCCGCCCGACCTCGTATTCTAAAATCTTCTCTTTGTCAATACTGATTTTGACGCTATTTCTGCGCGTGCTGAACGGCTTCAGTACGGAGAATATCGTTTCGACTTCACTAGCCAGCGCCCACCTGTCGTAGCGGCATTCCCATGCCAAGGCTTTCAGTCGCTCCACCCGAGGCTTCAACTCCTCTATCCTCTTCCTAATTACGCCCATTTTCACCCCCAAGGAAAAAATCAGAGCTTGCTCGCCAGCACCAGCGGGGATATCGCCTTCTCGACGGTTCTAATGGCTGCTCCCAGCAGCGCATTTTCACCTTCGATCTCTGCAGCCTTGTTTTTCAAGACTTCGGCGAGCCGCTCGGCGCCGCCCTCGACGAGGTGCTCGAGTATCAGCGGCGCTATCACGGGCGAGTCGTAGTTCTTGAAGTCGTCCTCGCGAATGCCTCTGGGCGGCGGGTAGCTCGTCCTGCGGAAATACAGTCCCACTCTGGCAGCGAGCCTTTCGGCGTCTTTCTTCATTCCGGGCGTCGCCGAGAAGGTCACCGTGAGCCTCGTCTCGTGCCCCGCCACCGTGAGCCTGACCTTCTCCGTCTCCACGGAGAGCTCGCCCAGCGCCCTCACGCCCTCGTCGCCCAATCGCTCGCAGAGCGCGTGCGCCAGCGCCCGCTCGAACTCCCGCAAAACGTACTCCGCCCGCACGCAAACCTCGACGCTATCCTTAACCTTTTCGACAACCTCTTCCAGCGGCTGGAGCAGCTTCTCGATCTCGTCCTCGGACATAAACATCACCCCTCAGGTTTTAGCTGCGAGCACTACAGGAGCGAGCGCATTTTTGACCTCGGCGAGCACACGCCTTACCTCTTCTGTCAGCTCCTTCTCCTCCCGTATTTTCTCGTCGATGCTCTTCACGAGCTCTGCGGCACCCCTGCGCACGAAATAGTGTAGGATGGCGAGCGGCATTCCATCATCCTCTGGGTATCTGAAGCCCTTTGCAAGCCTCCTCATCTCGCTGTATATCTCGGGCTCTTTGTCGCAGTCACGAGGCTTCACGCTAAATGAGAGGTAAACCGCAGAGCCAGGTATCTCTATCGTCATAAGGATATCGCCGCCATCCAAGTGTACGGTCTCGCGGGAGGCCCCGCCCCGCCACGCCTCTCTCGCCACGTTCTGGAACAGCTTCTTTAGCTCCTTCAGGATACGCCCTGCCTCTTCCAGCAAATCTTCCCTCTCTACCATCGCTTCCATCAGCTCCTTGATCTTCTCCGAGAGAACCTCTACCTCTTCCATCTTCACCCCCCAAAAAATCAGACGGACGCCGCCAGAACGGCGACCCTCAGCACGTCGGCGACGTTCTGCGGGAGCTCGTCGAGGTGATCTTTCAGCTTTCTAAGCACTTTTAGCGCGTCCTCCGGCACGTCACCGCGCTTGAGAGCCGAAAACGGGGCGAAAACGACGAGATGACTACGATGATCCAAGACGATGAGCGAGCGCTTGCAGATCCAGACCTCGAGCCAGTAAACATTTCGCTTCCAGAAGTCGTGATGTTCGCAGTTCCTGTCCAGCGTCTTCCAGATGAACTTTTGAACATTGGGCTCGTCCATGATGGTCACTTTCTTCTCGCGCCTCTTCTGTGGCCTCGCCTCAGCAGACGACGCCTCGATGAAGCGCTTTATCGCGTCCAGAACTTCAAGCCTTCCCTTCTCCCGCCAGCCCTCGGCGGACTGCGACTCGAGGAAGCGAACGGCTTCCTCAAGCGTCATGCCCTCGACCTCCCGCATCCAGTAGCCCTTGCGCGAATACTCGGAATACGCCGTCACGACCTTGCGACCCACGGCGGCGCTCCTCGTCGGATAGTAGTACAGCGTGAACCTGCAGCCGCCGTAACCACACCTTAGAATTCCTTTCTTCATGCCGACCCCCATGAAAAATTAGGTGTGGATGTCGACGACGAGGATCGTTGTTCCGTTCTTTTCCTCATCGAGGTAGAAGCTCAGATCGAAAGCTCTGAATTCGTACGGAGTGCCGTAGAATACGAACGGAGGCTTGCCGTAACTCGTGCGGTAGATCTCAAATATCTCCTCGAAATAGCGAGTGCGACGCTTCCGAAGCACGTGTTCGTAATCGTTTAGCGTCTCTCCGCAGATCAGCTTTGGCAGGAGTTCGTTGTACATTTCCCTTATTTTTTCGAGAAGCTTGACGAGGAAGAACGGCGCAATGTCGTTGAGCCGCTTTTCCGCGAGCTCTTTCCTTTCCTCCTCGCTGAAATCAACTTCCCATGCACACGACAGCCACGCCTCCTTCCAGACGGTCTCGACCGTCGGCTTTTGGGCGACTTTTTCCCTCGCATACTCGTCGCGTCCCCGCCAGTCGCCCTCCTCGGCGAGCACGCGCCGCTCGCCTCTGTCGTTTACGGCGTAAAGCAGCATCCACCAGTTGTTCTCGTCGCAATTCTCGTCCGCCCACGACTCGAACGCTGAAATTGCTTCGTCTATGTCCCATGTTGGGACGTAGAAGAAATAAGCCGCGTGCATGACACCATCCCCCAACGGAAAAAATCAGACCGCCAGCGCGTCGAGCTTCTCCTCTTCTAGAAGAAGCGAGCCAGCTTGTTTAGTCTAGCACATATGCGGAGATTTCATCATACCCTTTCGCTAGGTAGTAAATGCGCGGCTTCTGGTTTGGATGGCATGGCTTTACTGAGCTGTAGCCTCCGCGATATGCAGCGCATGCATTGCAAGAACAGTCGTAATCAGTGCCTACGATGGCGTAACCATCCTCGAGATACTCTTGAAGTTCTTTTCTCGTCATCACTTTGTCAACTCCTAGCTCTTTCCTGCAGTAGTAGCACAACTCCGACCTGACTCTTTTTCTTCCACATCTCACGCATAACATTTTTCCACCCCCAAAGGGAAAAATCAAACCGATAGTGCAACTGCCAGCGCGTCGAGCCTGTCGTCGGGAAGTCTTTCCTTGAGCGGCGGCAGGACGCGTCCGATTATCTCTATGAGCTCGAAGTAGTTCTCGACCCACTCCTCGTTCAGCCAGCCGGCCCACGAGGCGCCGAGCTTGTAGAAGAAGTCTGCGATGTTGTTCCACGTGCCAAGGTGCCAGACGATGCACTGCAAGTAAATTGTGCTTCCTTCTCTCCACAGATCAAAATCTCCGCGCATTTCGCACTCGCCAGCCAGATAATTCATGGCGTCGTCGTCATCTGGAGACTCTGGTAGTTTTATGAGCTCTGCAACCAGCGGGTGCTTTTTCAGGAGCTCTTCGTGCCGCTTCTTCACCGGGATGCTTCTTTCTTTCCGTATCTTCTGCCAGTCGTCGTGGAACTCCGCAAGCTCCTTCAGCACCGCCTTCGCTATCTTTTCGGCTCTAGCCGCAGACCTCTCGTCGGGAAACTCAGCCTTGAGGTAAAACCAAGACTCACCCATACGCACCCCCAAGGAAAAAATTACCTATCAAGAGCGTTCACGAGTGCCTCCACTGGAATCCTCGCAAAGATTTTCGCGATGTCTCCCTCGACGAGCTCCCTGTCTATGTGGCAGCCATTTGGAAATTTTCCCCCGTACTTCTCATAGGCTTGTTTGAGAGTACCTCCAAATATCTCAAATACTCCATAGTTGATGATTAAACGCTGGTCGTCTGGGGCTGCTCCTTTCTTAAGTCGTATGGTGTACTTGAAATCCACTTCGTAATCCACTAGTTCTGGAGTTGCAGAGCCAACAGCGTACAAGCCTTCCCAGTATCTGTGTTTGGCTCTCCCTTCTACTAGTTCTCTTATGAGAGCTGTTAGTTTAGCGTAAAATATCATGTTACCCAGGAAGAAGTCTGGATACTTTAGGAAATGCCTGAGTATGTAAATGTCTGGAACTACATCCTCTGGAAAGCCATCGTACTTTCTGAATATCCTATATTTTCTACAGCCACTTGTGATTATGATATAACAGGGTGTCCCCATACGCACCCCCAAAAAATCAAGCAACGCTAGCCTTCACGATGGCGGCTACTGTTTCATCTTCTATCTTCTCCAGGAGGAGCAGGGCTGTTTTTTCGCCCTCGACCTCCCGTTCGCCCCTGATTCTGTACACTTTTCCTCTGCGCACCGCGAAGTCGTTTTTGAAGGTACAACTGCTCACGCGTGCAAGAGTGATTTTGCCCTTTAAGAACTCCCCCGCCTCATAGTAGTTAAGTGGAAGTTTTTTCAAGCATCGTGGGCAAACGATGGCAGCTACTAAACTATCGTCGCAAACTTTCTCTGAGGTTTCGAGTCTACCGTTTACTAGTTTCAATTTGTACACACTCTCAATGACCTCAATATATAGGTGATTTATCTTGCAGTAGCAGAACGGACACCTCGCCATTTCGACCCCCAAGGGAAAAATTAAAGGTGAATCTGCGTCCATCCCGGAGCTTTGACCTCTCTGTCCGTGGTGACGACGATGCTCTTCGCCCTCGAGGCTACGGCGCTGAAGAGGGGCTGTGCCTCGTCCTCGTCGAAGAGGTATCCGTCGGTGAACACGACGACGACGTCGCCGGAGCGCAGCTCCCTGAGCGTCGCCCTGAGCGCTGGCGAGATCGTGGTGCCGCCGCCGCCACGCATTCTCTTTGTGAGCTTTTTCGCGTCGGACGGGCTCTTCACGTCGATCTTCTCGTAGACCTGGGCGTCCCACGCCCTGACGACGACCTGCGAGAGCCTTGCCGCCCCGTAGACCTCAGACAAGAAGTCACGGAGCTCCTCCTCGCTGATGGAGCCGCTCGTGTCCACGAGGGCGTGGACGCGGCGGACTCCGTACTTCTGGTAGCCAGGGAAATCAGTATGCTTTCTTGATGGACGCTTCCACGTCGAGACGTGCTTTTGGAGTCCGGAGGAGATTGCGGCTCTGAGCAGCCGCCGCCAGTTGAGCTTCGGCTTGAGAAAGGCTTCTATCTCCCTGAGCAGACCGAACGGCTCCTTACCAGCGGTCTTTGCGACCATCTGCGCGTTTTCGACGGCGCCGCGCCAGCGGTCGTTGATCGTGTTCTCGTCGGCGTTCTCGTCGTAGAGCTTCGGGTCGCCCTCTCTAATAACTTCGCCATCGTGCGGCGTCACGAAGTCGCCGCCCGCAAGCCCACCGCCAGCACTATCACCACCGTTGCTGGTACCAGGAACTGGTATGCAGCCGCCTCCGCTTCCGCCTCCGCCGCCTGCGGCACCTTGCTTGATGTGCTTCATGAGCTCCCTGTAAAGCTTCTCGACGCTCCACCTCTTTATCTCGTCCTCGGGGCCCACGAAGCTGAACGTAGCCGCCCTCACTGGCTTGAGGTTGCCCTCTGGTGAGAAGCCATCGTCTATCAGAGCCTCGTTTATGATGGCGTCGGCAGCGTAGTTGAAAATCGTCGGAGATTCGACCTTCTCGCCCCTCACCGGGTGCCGCAGGGCAG
>Ga0209411_100003_pt1 | contig 49680 bp, 48 predicted proteins | sample Mar14336cmmetaG_FD_185479 | JGI IMG/M metagenome (GOLD analysis project Ga0209411, IMG submission 185479) | Marine hydrothermal vent microbial communities from Guaymas Basin, Gulf of California to study Microbial Dark Matter (Phase II) - Marker... ... | reverse complement strand
ATTAATATACTCACTTACTAGCACCACCCACTGGACATTGGGAGCTGCCTTAAGGAGTGGACAGCAGGGAAGGAACTAGTATTCAGTTATGTTGTCTATACTCCTTATGGCATCTACCATAGCGAGGAACAGTCCGATGTTGGCAAGCACTTTCATCTTACTGCCTTTCACCACTTTCACCTTGCCAAGAGTTATAGCCTTTGCGGGCCCCAATTCACCTCTAGCGATCTTAGCCCAGTTATCGTATGTTGCAGAGAGATGAAACCCGGCATTTGACTCTTCAGGGCTCGAAACTTCTCTCGTCCCTCGGCATTCGCCACGGTATATATCTGCTTCAAGGTACTTGGATCTATCCTCCACGATGAACAGAATGGGGGTTTCCCATTTCTCTGATGCCTTCTTAAACTTTTCATTCCCGTTCATTGCTTTACAGAACTCCCTCATCCACTCCTCAGTCGCGAACTTCACCATGTTTTCCGCTTGCTTCATCATTATTTATAAACTTTTCCATGCCGGGTCCGGAGGCGTGATCTTGTCACGCCAACGCGTCCAATATGTCCTTTGTGAGTGAGAGGAGCTCTTTCACAATGTTAGCAGTGTCCAACGCAATCCTCACGGCGGCGCCCGAGCTGAGCGTTGAATCTACCGCCTTCACCTTCTCAGAAATCCTCGAGGCGATTGCTACTGCTGTCTCCGACGGCCTCTTTATCTCGAATGGTATTGAATACGTTGGCCCGTCCAGCACATTGCCAGCGGCGTCCGTCGTAGTTATAATTATGTTGTACTTCCCCTCCATCAGTGGGTTTTGAATGTTGCTCAGTACGATCGTGCATATTACCCTCGACAGCACAGGCTCCCACGCCGAAAGTATCACAGTGTTATCTTCAATACTTTCAAGCACGAGGTCGCATAACGTCGTCTTAAGTACGCCCACCTTGGATGGATCGAGAATAAAGCCATCTGGGAACGTTATCTTGACGTACCCACCTTTAGGAACCATACGAATGGGCTCAAAGGTGATATGGTAGCATGTAATCTCTCCCACTTTCTCGTCATAAGGCAGGGTGATTACTCGCTGCATGCTGTATGCTAACGCAGGTAGCGTCATCCAAGCCAATACCAATACTACTGCAATGACTCCCATTCTGCACCATCTGAACTCTTGATTCCTCATACTCGTACTCACATATCTCTCGGAGATGTGAAAAAACTTGGTTATATTTGAAATGGACTTTTGAATTCAGTGATATTTTATGCTTATTATCTGAAACTGAGATGGAAACAATTTGAAATATATTTGAAACGTCTTTGTTTGAGAAAATTATAAATTGCATCACAGCAACACGGGCATTTGTGATGGAGACGCTGGAGTACTTAACGCTCATTATCGTGTTCCTCAGGTGCTGGGGGGCAAAACGAATATCAAAATTCACGGGTATCGAGGAGGGCGTCATCAATGACGCCTTAAAGCGGCTTCTCCTGAGAGGGTACGTGGTAAGGGACGGGCTCTTCAAATATAGAGTGACCGCCGAAGGCTATAAAGTATTGGAAAACGACATCGTAAAAAGCATGCAGGAAGCTTTCGAGAGCCGCATCACCGAGAAGGGCTTTTTTGTGGGTGTTGCTAATCTCATCTCCGAGATCATAGATGCCTTTGTCTATGGTATCGAGCTTACCGCCAGAGCTGTGAAGAAGTTTCTGAGGAAAGGTACAGTACACGTGAAGGTAGCTTATGAGGAGGAGCTTAGAGAAGCTACCTGCCTCATTCGGGACGGGACGGATAAAAATCAGAAAAGCGAGCCACTCTGGGATGAAGAGCGCTGTTATCGATTACTAAGAGAGCACCGCTGGCACGACGGACGCGTACGTTGTCCGCGCTGCGGCAGTGACCGCATAAAAGGTCCTTGGCGGGCGTCGTGGAACCCGGCATGCTACCGTTATCTATGTGAGAGTTGCGGTAGGACGTTCAATGACAAGACAGGCACGGTGTTTGCAGCTTCCAAGATAAAGTTGTCAAAATGGCTGCTAGCAGCTCAGATGGTCAAAACAGGAGCCTCCGTGAGCGAGATCGCCGAAAAGCTGTCATGTAGCACCCGTGTCGCAGAACGCCTCGTCACATCAATAAAAGAGCGGCAAATACGCTTGGAACGTGGACGTCTCCTAGGTTTTGTGGAGCTGGAGATGACGCCGCAAGGGCAAAGACCGTGTGAAAGGGTAAAAGTTAAAAGCAGATGGACTAAAAAGGAGGAGCCACGACCGTACACGGTCGCGTTGTTCGGGGGCGGGCCTCATGCCGCAATGGTCTCAGCCTAGGAGGGCGTGAAATGGAAGAAATCAAAGGCCTTGACCATCTGATATTGACGTGTATTTTCCTTAGGTTCAGCCTGAGGAATATCTCAAAGTTGTTAAATATCGACAATGACGTCCTAACGAGGGAGATAGAAAGGCTAATGCTAGAAGGTTACGTTACTAAGGAAGGACTTCTCCCGATACACGTCCCCATACTTGATAGACTTTATACGTTTAACAGGCTGATGCTGACGAGCAAGGGGTACACGCTTATAGATAGGGATCTGGTAGAACGAGTGAGTATGGAACTTGAGACGAAACGAGGGCTCGTCACTAAGGTCGTAGCGGGCGTACTGGACGCCGCTGAATACATATTGCGGTGGCTCCTCATCATTATCATCGCGCTAGTCCTGAAGGTCGTAGGCTTCATCTCGAAGGTGATATTGATAGTGTGGAACATTCCGAAAGGCATAGGAGGGTTTGCCAAAAGGCTAACAAGGAAGGCAAAACGAAAGAAGAAGTCTACCTCGGCTTAAAAAAGGAAGTTATTATGTTTTTGAGGAGGGTCCTGACGTTTAATATCTCAAGAGGTCCAAGGAAGCTATGTTTCGCAGCGACGCCCAGCCTTGCAACAGTTTCGCCGCCTATCTTCACATTCACTACATAGCCTTTCCGCTCTAACAGCCCCCCGATCATGCTCAGCAGCCGTATCTCGTTAGAGACGTCAGAGAGCTTTACGGAGCTGATCGCTGATAACACCCTTAATATGAGTCCCCTCCCCGCCGCAAGGTTGATAACGTCAGCGTCGAGCCTCTTTCCTTTAACCTCGATGGTCACAAATTCCTTATTACCGATGCCTACTCTTATCCTCCCCTCCCCTTCTACCATCACTCTTCCTCTTCAGCCTCGACTGAAAGCTTTATCTTACCTGAAAGCGTGAAACCTATCAGGCCAAGGTCGAGAGTTATGTCCTCCAGCGTCAATACTATGTCCACTCCCGTCAGGCTCTTGACTACGTTCCCTATTATGTCAGCAATGAAGCCAAATTCCTCCATGCCTTGATCACCTCCTCGTTGCGACACCTTTATTAATTTTCATCATATAAAAGGTCGCTGTCGTGCTGTCATGAGGGAGGACATGGAGGAGTTAGACTACCTTATACTAAAAGCGATATCGTTTGGATACCGGACACCCGAGGCCATATCAAGGGAGATAAACGTTGACAGGAACAGTGTCAGGGAAAGGATAGGATTCTTGATAAGAGAGGGCTATTTGAGTGAAAGGGTAAGGCTGACAGAGAAGGGTTTTTCCGTTCTAGAAAAAGAAATACTGATGCGAGTGAGGACGCTTGGCCCAAGACCCACGCTCATAACGTTTGCTGCAGGCATAGATAGGTTCATAAAAAGGCTTCTGATGTTCATAGTCAGGTTGATTCGAGGCGGACTTCGGAGGATTTTAGTAGGTGCTGCATATGGTGTTGGCTTTTTCCTGTCGCCGATATTATTATTGGTGATCTTGCTGCTGCTCCTCCTTATAATCGGTATTTTCATCCGGTAATTAAAAGTCGGTCATCACCCGATACTGGTCTATTTCCTCCTTCATGAGTCGCAAGAAGCGACGACACGCCCCCTCTACGTCCTTTGCGTTGGTTATCCCTCTACCGACGACGAGGATGTCTGCGCCGGCTCTCAGCGCCTCGGCGGCGTTCTCCTCCCGTATGCCGCCTGCGACCGCTACGAGCGTCCCTCGCAGCTTCTCCTTGATCTTTGGGATGACCCCCCACGCGTGAGCCTCGTTAGCCTCCAGATCTATGGCACGATGCAGCTCTATCACATCAGGGATCAAGCCGTTCATGCTTAAAATTTCCGCAAACTCCACAGGATCGGAAACGTTCAAAGTGTCTATCACCGCACAGATCCCAGTCTTCTTAGCCTCCTCCAATGCCTTTTCTATGGTCTTAAGCGGCGCTAATGCCGAAATCACAACGGCATCCGCGCCAGCGTCAGCTACGAGTCTCGTCTCGATGTTTCCAGTGTCAAGAACCTTTAGGTCGGCAACTACGAAGGTCTCTGGCATTATCTCCTTTATTTTCTCGACGATCGTAACCCCATACTTCTTAATGAGAGGCGTCCCTGCCTCAATGATGAGGTGGTCGCTCCTCGGCAGCTGCTCTACGACTGCCCGCATCCGCTCCCAGTCGGGAATGTCGAGCGCGACCTGCAAATACGGCGGGTCCCAGAGCTTCGTCTGCTTCAGCCCGACGAGAGGGTGGCGAGCTCTATCCTTTTCGTAAAGAACCTTCTTCACATCCGGGAAGCCCTCCATAGCTCTCTTTATTGCAAGCTTCGTCGCTCCGTAATTATACCTGTATATCTTGTTGTAATCCCTTGCTTTAGGATGTATGAAGACACTCACTATGATCACGAGTTCCTCTGCCTTGTCCTCAGGAATAATACCCTCCTCAACAGCGTCCGCCACTGCCTTCGCAACAGCGCTCTGCGCCGGCCCAAATATTTTCTCAGCGTCTTCCATGTTGCGCACTGTAACCTTCGGCACGACGAGCGTCGAGGGTTTCACGGGCAAGTTGGGTCGGATCACCGCAAGCAGTGGGGTGTGTCCTGCTGAAAGCTGACTCAATGCATTCGCAAATGCCGTGCCCACCGGTCCATATTTCTCCCCTATAATCAAATCTATGTGCGCAACCTCCGGTTCCTCCCCTACTAAAGCTTCCCCCACGTAATACATGCCCGCTGCCCCCAAACGGCTTCCATCTTTTTATCTCCGCTCTATTTAAAATTTTATGTCTGAGAAATCAGCAATGACGCTCTACATCGCCACGTATTTGCCCGTTGCGGATTGCTTCGCCACAATCATAAGCTAGCCTGAAATTCAGAGCTCGCATAGTAGTACTCACCACGCTCTTTCTGCTCTTTGTCGAGTCTCGAGCCTAGTTTGTTCACCCTTGGGCGTTTCGAGGCTTCATCCCTCCGGAAGGTTATTCCCAAATCTTTCAAGAAGAGATTCATGCCCTCGCGCATCTCAAAGGGACCACGAGCCTCGCCTCTGACGCCGGGGACGCCTGTGAACACGAGTAGCCGGTCGCTAAGCAGGTCGATCATGTAAATATCGTGATCGACGACGAGCATCACTGCCTCCTTTTTCTCTGCGAACCGCCGCAGCACCTTCGTCGCTCTGACCCGCTGCTCCACGTCCAGATGTGCGGAAGGCTCGTCGAGCATGTAGATGTCAGCGTCTTGGAGAAGGCATGCAGCAATCGCTACACTCTGAAGTTCTCCGCCGCTCAGCTCACAGACCTTAAGCTCGAAAAGCTCGCTGATGCCAAGAGGTTCAATGATTTCATGGATTTCGGCGGCATCCAGTGGCTTTATCGAACTGAGAAGGTCGTGAACGGTGATTTCAAGGTCGCCACGCAAGTACTGCGGCTTGTACGAAACTTTAACGCCTTCCTCGAGGGGAAGCTCATCGCCGTCAGGCTTGAGGACACCAGCAAGCACCTTTATGAACGTACTCTTCCCGATGGCGTTCCTGCCGACGATGCCGACGACCTCGCCGTGCTCGAACTCGCCGCCGTACGCATGTAGCGAAAACCTCCCGTCATAACTTTTCGTAAATGCTTTGAACGTGAGCACGGCACGCCGCTCCCGCCGCTCCTTCGGCGGACGCACTTCGAATTCTATCGGTTTGTCCCGAATTCTGACGTTCTCCTGCGGCAGGTAACCCCTTAAGTACTCATTGATGCCTACGCGCACGCTCTTCGGCTGCGTGAACACGCCGTAGGTGCCAGGCTTCCCGTAGACGATGTGGATGACGTCTGCCAGCATGTCGAGAATCGCAAGGTCGTGCTCCACGACTACGACCGCCTTACGACGCTCCGCCAAGAACTCCTTAATGACTTTTGAAACGTTCACTCGTTGGTAGATGTCAAGGTACGGTGTAATTTCATCGAGGAAGTAGAAATCGGCGTCCCTGAGAATACAAGCCGCGACCGCAACCCTCTGAAGCTCGCCGCCGCTCACGTTCCTTATGTCGTTGTTTAACGTGTTCTCAAGCTCTAACATTTTGACGACATCATCAAGCATACCGGTCTCGTCGGTCCGCTCTAAAAGCGTGCGCACCTTCCCTTCGAAGACTTTGGGAATGGCATCCACATATTGCGGCTTGTAAGCGGTTTTGATAGCCCCATCCCTAAGCTTCTCGAAGTAAGCTTGTAGCTCCGAGCCCGCAAACCTCTTTACAATCTCATCCCAACTAGCCTCCTCATCTCCACGCCCCAAATTAGGCTTCAGCACGCCTGAGAGTATTTTGACGGCAGTGCTCTTTCCAATGCCATTTTGACCTAGGATGCCCACAACACGCCCCTCCTTCGGGATCGGCAGCCCGTAAAGGACGAAGCCGTTCTTGCCGTAGCGGTGAATTTCGCTGCCTTTTAACTCCTCCGGCAAGCCCACTATTGAAATCGCGCCGAACGGACACTTTTTGATGCAAATCCCGCACCCCTCACAAAGTTCCTCCGATATTATGGGCTTGCCGCCGTCATCGAATGTTATAGTCTCCTTACCCGTCCTGACCATCGGGCAGTACTTCAGGCATTCCTGCGAGCATTTTTTCGGCTGGCACTTCTCACGACGCAGAACTGCGATCCTCATCCCGACACCTGCGTGGTTCCGGTGGTTAGAAAGAAGCCCCCGCCGGGATTCGAACCCGGGTCCGCGGCTCCGGAGGCCGCTAGGATATCCACTACCCCACGGAGGCCCGCCGCGTCTCGGCTGTGAGTCTGTAGTGACTGGTACCATTTAAGCGTTATGAGAAAATAAATCTGATGCACGAGTTCTCGACGATGGCGGAGGTCGTACGGGTCGTAGAGGATGAGGCGAGGCGACGAAACGCAAGGGTCAAAGAGGTGCGGCTGGAGGTTGGCGAGCTGTCCTTCCTCTGCGAGGAGCAGTTAAGGTTTGCGTTTGAAGTGCTGACAGAGCAGTCAGACGTGCTGAGAGGCTCGAAGCTCGTAATCGAAGGCGTCAAGGCTGAAATCAAATGCGAGCACTGCGGCTACGAAGGCAGCGTACGCTACGCCGATGACTTCGCTTATCACTTCAGCCCGCCCATTCTCCAATGCCCAAGGTGCAACAGCTTTGATGTGCGCATCGTAAAAGGGCGTGGCTGCGTCGTCAAGGAAATCGTGGTGACGCTGGATTGATGCGAGGACGAGTAAGGTATGGCTTTTGCTTCGCGTCCACCCCGCACATCGTAGGCGAATCGAGCCGGTGGAAACGCACGTCAAAAGCGGAAAGCATTAAGACACGAACTTGCCAGCAGACGGGAGTGGTTGCGTGGGAGCCGCAAGCTTCAACGGCTTGAACGAGCTGCTGAACAACAAAAGAGCCCTAAAGGAGCTCCTCCTGTTAGAGAAGGAGAGAAGAGGCATCGAGAGGGACAAGCTGTTGTTCGTAGGAGTGGCGAACGTGGCAAGCTACCGCTGGTGCGCGGTGAAATCCCTGCTGGCGAGCAAGAGGGGAGAGCTTTCGTTCTTTGCCGCATACCTGGAAGACAGGATCAAATACTCGCTCGAACTGGGATATGTGGATTCCGTGCCGACGAGCAAGGAGAAGCTCTTGGATGTCGGCGACGAGGTAACCTTGGATGACATCGAGAGGCTTCTGGCAAAGAGGGGGGAACTTGAAATCATACCTGAACCCGTCGGGACGGACGAGGCGCCTCCTATGATAGCAGGGGAACTCTTGCACTGGTCGAAAGCTGAGAGGTATCCCACGATACGCTGGAACTTCCCGTGGAGGGGCTACGTGGTTGTCGGGGTTCCGGACGGCATCACGGATTCCTTCGTCTACGAGTTCAAGACCACCGGAAATGATTTCCTTTTGCGCTTTATAAAGCCGGTAGCCTTCGCCCAGGCAGACCTCTACGGATATTTCTTCAGGAGGGGCACGAAGCGTGTGCAGGTATATGTTCGGGAAGGTGGCAGGGTCTTAACTTGGATGGACGACGTTGCTTCCGACAACGCCGAGGGCACCCTCCAGCGATTCAAGAGGCTTGAAGAGGGGGAGGAGCCTAGTCCTCCGAAGAAGTGGAAATGCAAGAAATGCGAGTTCAGGAGGGAGTGTATGCACTACCAGAGAGCTTAGGGCGGAGCTGCGTTCCGCAACGGCTCTCATGTCGGGACTTGACGCTTCGCTCAGGTATCGTCTTGCCCTTCTCCGAAAATGATGCGAAGCTGAGGTAAGGAGCTACCATGTCGCATTTCGAAGAAGGTTTTATAAGGGAGAATGCAACGTTCTAACATGAAGGTTGAGGAGATAAAGAAGATTGCCCAGATCGGGGCGGGCGTGATGGGGCACGGGATTGCGCAGGTTGCAGCGATGGCAGGCTACGACGTAATGCTGATGGATGTCAGTCGGGCAGCACTCGACCAGGCGATGAAGCTGATCAACACGAGCCTGAGCAAGCTTGTTGAGAAGAAAAAAATAACGGAAGAGCAGAAAAATGCGGTTCTTGGGAAGATAAAGCCGACCACGGATCTGAAAGAGGCGGTTAAGGACGCCGACTACGTCATCGAGGCTGTCTTCGAGAGCTTACCCCTCAAAAAGGAGATCTTTATGGCGATGGACGATGCCGCCCCCGAACATGCGATTCTCGCCTCGAACACGAGTACGATCCCGGCTACGCTCCTCGGCGACGTCACAAGCCGCCCTGAGAAAGTCATCGACATGCACTGGTTCAACCCGGCGCAGCTCATGCGGCTCATCGAAATCATGCCCGGCGAGAAGACGAGCGAAGAGACTATAAACGTCACGGTGGAACTTTCAAAGAAGCTCGGAAAGACCCCTATTGTCCTCAAGAAGGACGTTTGGGGCTACGTCACCAGCAGGATGGCTATCAGCTTCCTCTATGAGGGCGCCTGGGACCTGCAAAGGGGCGTGGCGGAACCAAAGGAGATCGACGCCGCCGTCCGCTACAAGCTAGGCTTCCCGATGGGACCTTTTGAACTTGCAGACCTTACGGGCATCGATATCGGGCGGGAGATGGACGACATCGTCGAAGAGCTGAGCGAGACGCACCCGAAATACGTTGAGGGTCCGGTGGTGCGCGGCCCGCCGATAATCAAGGAGTACATAGAGAAGGGCTGGCACGGGATGAAGAGCGGTAGGGGCTTCTACGAATATCCGGGTCCGGGCGTGTACAAGCGGGTCGAGATTCCAGAGGAGCTTAAAGAGAAATACGACCCGACGCGGTTCATCTCAACGCTGGTCAACGTAGCCGCCTACCTCCTGCGGACGGAGGTTTCCACAAGGGACGACATCGACACGATGATGAAGCTCGGACTCGGCTACCCGAAGGGCATCTTCCAGTTCGCCGACGAGCTCGGCGTGAGCAAGATCGTGGAGACGCTGAAAGACGCGAAGGAGAAATACGGACATGACTGGTATGAGCCCGATCCGTTGTTGGTAGAAATGGCGGAAGCTGGGAAGAAATTTTACGAGTGACCATTATTTTTTATACCTTTTCGTGGGGGCGATTGTTTAGCGTACCGCCGAGTCGCATGTAACATTTACTTGCTCGCGGCACTTGTTGGGTGGGAGCTTGTTGAGAAGTTGTTTCTTATGCTTCCTTACACTGTGCCTCCGACCCGGCAACACGGTGCTTTAGTCAAGCGGCTCCATTTACGCATGGGTGAAAGCCTTGCGGACGCAGGAAGTGATGGAAAAAGAGCGGCAGTTTATCATGCAGACGTATGCGAGGCTTCCCATAGTCATCATCGAGGGGCGGGGCGCCGTCGTCCGTGATGCCGATGGGCGTGAATACGTGGATTGTGTCGCCGGCATCGCCGTGAACAGCGTTGGACATTGCCACCCGAAAGTCGTCGCTGCGATAAAGACGCAGGCGGAACGCCTCATCCACACCTCGAACTTGTTCTACACGGAGCCGCAGGTCGAGCTTGCGGAGAAGCTTTGCCGCCTCTCGAGCCTCGAAAAGGTCTTCTTTTGTAATTCGGGGGCGGAAAGCGTCGAAGCCGCCCTGAAGCTCGCACGCAAGGTCACCGGGAAGAAGGGCTTCATTGCGGCGGAGGGCAGCTTCCACGGGCGGACCTTCGGCGCTCTGAGCGTCACGCACCACGTCAAGCGCGACATTTTCGAGCCGCTGCTCAGCAACGTCAAATTCGTACGCTACGGCGATGCGGACGCCATCAGGAAGGCTATTGATGAGGACACCGCCGCCGTCATCCTCGAGCCAATACAGGGCGAGGCGGGCGTGATCGTGCCACCACCCGAGTATTTAAGAGAGGTTAAGGAGATTTGCGAGGAGCGGGACGTTCTCCTCATCCTCGACGAGGTGCAGACCGGCTTCGGACGCACCGGTCGCTGGTTCTGCAAGGACCATTTCAAGGTGCAACCAGACATAATGACCGTCGCAAAAGCCCTCGGCGGCGGCTTTCCAATTGGCGCGACGCTCTCGAACTTCAGCTTCGAACGCGGCGAGCACGCTTCGACATTCGGCGGAAATCCGTTGGCATGCACGGCAGCGCTCGCAACGATTCAGGTCATCGAGGAAGAGCGGCTCGTGGAACGCTCGGAAAGACTCGGCACGTACTTCATGCAACGCCTCTCCGAAACCATCGGCGGCTGCGACGGCGTCAAGGATGTTCGAGGAAAGGGACTCATGCTCGGCGTGGAGTTGCGAGAGAAGTGTGAGGGCGTCGTGCACGCCGCTTTAAAGCGGGGTGTCCTGCTGAACTGCACCGCCGACCGCGTCATCAGGCTTGTCCCGCCTCTCGTCATCGAAAAGTCACATATAGACGTCGTCGTGGAAGTCCTGTCCGAAATTCTCGGTACGACGCCACAACCGCCCGGAACATAGTTATCCTCCACCGCTTCTGAACATCGACCGATAAGCTGCCTATTTGTCTCACGCGTCCGTCTCAGTGGGGTGGAAGTTCCTGATCGCATTTCCTTGGTCGAACGCGGCGTGTCAAAACCAGCGGCTGAGCACAACAGCCTAGAAAGTAACGAGTTGCCTCACAAGTTCACGCACATTACGGAAGCATGCTAAAATAATTTCCTATGTTTGAAAGTTCGCTAGAAATAAAACCTTAGTTTTTTGGACATTATAGAAATATATTTAAACCATCCTATTCCATGGATTACCATGGATGTGAAAGTCATTAAGCGAATATTCGGAAGTCCCACGCATATAAACGCCATTTTACTGTTCTATAACGGTGGGGTCTATTTCGACAACATCACAGGCTTGACAAAGGCGCTAGGGAAGAGTCACGTCACGGTCCGTAAAGTCGTTTCGGACCTGCTGAAAGTGGGTATCTTGAAGGAGGTGCCCATCGGACGTTCGAGGGTCGTAAAGATAAACGAAGATTCGCCATACACGAAAGCACTCTTCGAGTTCCTTGATAAAATAAAAGCGATAGAGGAAGAAAAGGCGGAGAAGGACCGCATAAAGACGCTGATAGAAAAAAGGAAAGGAAGTAATGATAAGGACAACAAAAAGAACTCGATTAAGATAAGTGATATCAAACGATGGGCGTGAGTTTTATCTCTAAAAACTCCCCTGAACACTCCTGAGAAAGCCCGTATATGCATGTTCTCGGCTTCACACCGTACATGCATATGACACCTTCTATCTGCGTCACCTTAAGGTAGATATCCGCCATCTCCTTTATCTCGCCGCTCAGTACCGTTGAGGGCTTCATTATGCCTATCATCAGATCTTTGTTATGGTGGTTCCGCACTACAAGGTCAGAAAGATGGATACGCACATCGTTTTCGTCGAAAAAGTTCATTTTTGTGAGCCCAATAACATGTAGACAGTGCTTGTTCCTGCTCTTGAACTTGTTATATTCATCTAGGTATGCGTTGAAATGCGCGGATATGCCTTCACTCACGTCGGCATCTATAACCCTTACATGCTCGTCTATTTTATCCTCCGCCACATAATTTGCGACGCTTTCCTTGACGAACTTCGTGTTCAGACCCTCCTCCGGGATGACGAGCACGCCCATATCGTTGTGCAGGAAGTTGACGACCGTTTGTAAAACGATTTGCCAGTAGCTTTCGAGACCCACGCTTTCCTTTGCCGCCTCAAGCAATACGAAAGCGCCACGTGGATAGCCACCACCGAGAATGTCATCAAGCCCCTTTATACCCGAAGAGAAGAATTCATCTTTGTTGGGTATCTTTTCTTTCTTTGCTTTTACAATAGCGATATTGGACGTAACATGCGTGAACCGCCCGTCATGCAAAGTGAATAAGTTCATCTGCTCTTTTATGGGGATGCCCCTCATCTTTTGTATGAAAACACGCCGCACGAGCCGCTCTTCCTCACGCTCCTGCTTGAAGAGTAGTATGCAGTCCACAAGATAATCAAGCTTATCCTCACTTTCCTTCTCGCTTATCAATATTAGGTTAGTCTCCGTCTTCCGGGCGACATCCAGCATCGAGACGTTCAGCTTTTCTATATCATCACCTATTTGTGAACAAATGGCATCCCAACTGTCAACAATTAGTATAGAAACGTCTTTCTCTTCGACCTTCGTGAAAACAGCCCGCAGGAAGCTCGCAAAATCTTCATATCGCAACTGCCTAGACTTGTCCTCGACAAATTCCGATTGCGTTGCGTCTAAAATATTATCAGCCGGTATGAACTTACTTACCCTCGGAAATTGCTTGTAAAACGTCTCCGGGTCCACTCGTGTAGATATATAAACGCCTTTTCCTCCACCTTTTAAACAAATCTCCTCAAGCAGCGTCACGGCAAACGTCGTCTTCCCGGTCCCCGGGCTTCCTTTTACTAGAATGGTATACCCGCCTATCCTTTCGAAGGCCTCCAATACGTCATTTACAATCATCCCTACTGAAAATTAGGGACGTGTTATATAAAAGTTTGCTGGGGATACAACTTTTTATACATAAGTTTGCAAAAGTCGTTGAAGAAGGCTGTCAGAAAGCTTTATACCTACTGTGGAATCCGTTGTTAAGCGTGGAATGCTCCAAGGGTGCAGCACCGACGTAGGACGCTCGGAGATGCTGTAGATGGCGAATACAGGCTTTGAATCCGCTGAAATTTAAGCGTCACTGCGTCACGGCGATGCTCCTCCTCACAATTCTTACCATCACGCTGCTTTTAGATGAAACGCTCAGCAGTAACCTCCTAAAACTAAGAAAGTAGCTTAGTGGCATTGTGCGTTCAAGACGCATCCCTGCTGACCTGTGAATTATTACTGCCCAGCCGGCAACGCTTCAGCAGCCCCTCTCACAATAGGCCAAATCCCAACGCATGACGGCAAAATAAATATATCTATTGGATGCGATTAACCATTTAGGGAAAAATATGTCGAAGAAGAGGTACATCTGTGGTGAGGAGGTGGACTTGCGGTTCTTGGATGGGGTTGATGATGAGCTTAAACCTGATGAGAAAGAGCTTAACGGACGTTCTAATGCCAAGAAAATACGTCTTAAGGTGTGTAGAGTGCCAGAAGAGGCTAAAGGATGAATATACAAATATATGCCCAGAGAGTTGCTTTTCACTCCTAAGGACGGAATACCGGACGAAAACGCTGGAGTTGCGAGAGCTTCCAGGGATGTTCAGATTTTACAACTGGCTACCCGTCGAGGACGTTTCGCCGGTGAAAATGCTCGCAGGGGAGGGCTCCGCGCCCATAACATACAAAAGTGAGGAGCTTGCAAAAGAATTACGTCTGCGAAACCTCTACATAAGCTTCAGCGGATATTGGCCGGAAAGAAACGCGTTTGTGAAAAGCTGCACTTTCAAGGAATTTGAGGCGCCTCCAACGTTTTTAAGAGCTGCAGAGCGGGCAAGAGGCAAAGTGCTCGTGGTAGCGTCCGCTGGGAACACTGCAAGGGCTTTCTCCCAAATCTCTTCAACAAGCGGCTTCCCTCTGGTGGCAGTAGTGCCGAAGGATTGCCTTCACAGAATGTGGACCACTGAGCCTGCGAATAACGTTTTCTTGATCGCTGTGAAGGGGGATTACACCGATGCGATAAAAGTGGGTGAGAAAATTGCCAGTCTGGAGGGCATGCTCGCTGAGGGCGGCACTCGAAATGTAGCTCGTAGGGATGGACTCGGAGTCGTACTTTTAGATGCGGTATTCACCATGGGGGAACTGCCGGACCACTACTTTCAAGCAGTAGGCAGCGGCACCGGCGCAATTGGCGTTTTCGAGGCGGCGCTACGCTTGATAAGTGATGGCAGGTTCGGAGCGAGGCTTCCTAGACTGCACCTCTCTCAAAACCTGCCGTTCGCCCCGATGTTCCGGGCGTGGCGCCGAGGAAGCCGCGAGATAGCTGAAGAGGACATGCCAAATGCGGAAGATTCCATAAAGAGAATGTATGCTGACGTCTTATCGAACAAGAATCCTCCCTACTCCGTCAGAGGAGGGGTATATGATGTGCTGTCGAGTACGAGCGGGCTTATGTATGGGGTAACTAACCGGGAATGTATTGAGGCTGAGAAACTTTTTGAAGGCACGGAAGGAATAGATTTGGACCCCGCAGCCGCGGTGTGTGTCGCCTCTCTTTTTCAAGCTGTGGAGCGGGGCCTCGTCAAGGAAGAAGATAAAATATTGCTGAACGTCACGGGCGGGGGATATAAGAGATTGAAGGAAGATTTTGATTTGTGCGAGCTGGAAGTGTGGCTTGAAGTCGGATTGGACACGCCCATCCACGACATTGAAAAGGAGTTAAGAGAGTTTATAAAATCGATTGAGCCATGAAAAAGGGCAGGCAGGGGGCGGCGTGGCGGGTAATAGAAATAATGAAGGAGTGTGACGTGGACATAGTGTTAACGCTACCATGTGAGAAGATGAAGACGCTTTTCCATCTAGTGGCGAGCTCCCAAGACTTTTGTCACGTGCCCTTGACGAGGGAGGAGAACGGCGTCGGAATAGCCGCCGGCGTGTTCCTCGGCGGCGGGAGGCCCGTCATGCTCATCCAGAGCACCGGGCTGGGGAACTCGATAAACGCCATCATGTCGCTCTCCGTCACCTACGGCATGGCGTTGCCGGTACTTGCGAGCTGGCGGGGCGTCCATCATGAGAAAATCCCCGCGCAAATACCCCTGGGACGGGCGCTACCCCAGGTCTTAGAAGCTTTGGGGCTCCCCTACACCGTGATAAACGACCATACAGAAGTGAAATTGGTGCGAGACGCCATCCTTCATGCTTTTGAAAACGAGGCTCCCCATGTAGTCCTAATTTCCCCAAGGACTTGGGAGGATGATCCCAACGTGGGGGCGGGCGTGAAATTCCCGGCACGAAGGAGACTCTCGGCGCTGGAATACTCGATGGAGATAAGGGAGCCAGAGATGACGAGGTTCGATGCGATAAAGGTCATTTCGGAGCATTTGAGCGATGAGGTGGTCGTCTCGAATATAGGCGTGCCGAGTAAGGAGCTTTTCGCCGTTAAGGATCGTCCGCTGAATTTTTACATGCTGGGAAGTCTTGGGCAGGCGAGCTCCATCGGCTTAGGGCTCGCATTGAAGACGAAAAGGGAAGTTTTCGTATTAGATGGCGACGGCGCCTTGCTAATGAGCGGGGTACTGCCGACGGTTGCTGACAAAAGCGAGGCGGCGAGGAACCTTACAATCTTCTGCTTAGACAACGGGACATGGGGGAGTACCGGCGACCAGCCCACCCACGCTTACCATCGGATAGATATGGAGCTTCTGGCGAAAGCCTCAGGTATCAAAAACACAATGAAAGCACAAACCGAAGAGGAACTAAGGGAAGTGCTCAGAAGCTTGCACGAAGTCGAGGGGCCGAGATTCGTTCATGTGCTGGTGAGACCCGGAAACGCGAGCGTGGGAAACATACCACTGACCCCCACTGAGATAAAAGATAGGTTTAGGAAAGCTTTACTCGGTTGAGCCGCGGGGGTCGCGTTGAAGCTTATTTGGCATTCGATCGAACTGAGGGGTGGTGAGCTCGAGGGGGGAGGATGGTAAATCCAAATTTTGGAAGGGAAAAGCATGTAGAGGTGGCGAGGCTTCTAAGCCCGCTGCGCGGCTTTGCAGCAGACGAGCACGAAATAGAATGCCGTAGAGATGCCTTCACCGGCGTGGAGTGCCGGATAAATGTAGCACGCTCGAAGAGAGTGAAGCAAGCTGAGGACACCGAGGAGGAACTGGTCGAGCTGGTGAAGAGGACAAGAGATGAGTGTTTCTTCTGCCCAGAGCGGCTTGAGACCGCCACTCCCAAATTTACGGGCTTCTACGAGGGGCGCATCGTTGTCGGGCGGAGTTGTGCGTTCCCGAACCTCTTCCCGTTCGGGAAGTATCACGCCGTCGTCACGTTCTCCGAAGACCACTTTCTCGACCTGCACGAGTTCGCTGCGGAGCTCATTGCGGATAACCTGCGGGCGAGCATTGCGTTCATAGATGCCGTCCACAAATACGACGAGAGCGCAAAATACCCGATCTGGAACTGGAACCACCTGCCGCCGGCGGCGGCAAGCATCGTACACCCGCACGTTCAGGTACTAGTTGAGGAGCGCCCGACGCCCTTCCTGCGCAGGCTGCTGGAGAACAGCCGGAAATACTTTGAGGAGACTGGCAGAAACTACTGGCGGACGCTCGTCGAGGAGGAGAGAGCCGCCGGCGAGCGGTTTATAGGCGAGGTCGGCGGTGGCGACGACGCCGTCGTGGCGCTCGCGAGCTTCGCCCCGCTCGGGAACAACGAGGTCATGCTGATTTTCAGGGGCGCAAGCTCGCTCGCAGACCTCAACGAGCGGCAGATTGGGAACTTTGCGGAGTGCCTCGTCAGGGTGCTCCGCTGCTACAAGGAGAGCGGCGTCAATTCCTTCAACGTCACGACGTTCTCAGGGAGCATCAACGGCGGCGAGGATGCTTACTACTCGTTACACGCAAGAATCATCTCAAGACCGAGATTCAGAGCATTCTACACGAGCGACACCGGCTTCATGGAAAGGTTCCACTACGAATGGGTAATAGAGACCATGCCCGAGGACGTGGCGAGGCGGATGAGGAAGTTCTTCTGAACGGCAATTGCGTGACGTGCGTCTCGCAGCATGGCGGTGCGTGCGGCTCGTCTGACATCATTTGCATTTCAATTCTGCCTAACCCGCTTCATAGCATCGCTTCCCGGAACGGTCGAGCCGAAATCCCCCAATGTTTTGTGCTCGTAGCTCCGCCTCTCGTCGATTATGTGTACGACCTCATTCCCTCGTGCCTTGAGCGCGTTTGAGATGAGAAGGCGGTGGCATCTGAAGTAAAGGACCTCGGCGCACATTATTGCGACTCTGCGTTCCGAGGCGAGCCGCTCTACGAATTCTAAGCCACGGCGGAACTCCTCGCTCTCCATGTGTTTCCGGTAGCCGCCCTTACGGTAGCCGCCGAGTTCTTGGACGTGGAAGTATTCGATGCCTGCTTCCTTAAGGCTCCGCTCCAAGTTCTCCTTTTTGAAGTGCTCAAGCTTTGATGTCGGGAAGCGGCGGACGTCCACCACCGCCTCTATCCCGTACTTTTGAAGCAGCCGCAGAAACTCCTCCAAGCTCCGCCTGCCCGTCCCCACCGTCCAGACCTTCGGCATTCCCCTCAGGCTGGTAGGCGGCTCCCGGACGCACGACATCAGCGTGCCCGCTTGAACCTGCGGCGGCGGGCGTCGCAGGCGAAGAACTCGCCGCTGATGTGGCACAGCGGCTTCGCACGCTCGGCGTCCAGCACGGCGTCCCAGAACTCATCCTTGACCTCTGCGCACACGACCCGCCCGACGACCCAAACATGGTCGCCGAGCTCGTAGCTCGCCTCAAGCTTGCACTCGATCCACGCCAGCGCCTCTCTGATGCGGGGCGGCTTCACGCACGCCGAAGGCTCGGCGGTGAGCCCCGCCTTCTCGATCTCGCTCACCTCGTACGGGAAGTCGGTTTCCAAGATGTGCATGAGCTCGCCGAAGTCCTCGCCGACGACGTTGGCGACGAACTCCCCGGTCTCACGGACGTTGCGCCAAGTGTCGTGTTCGGGGCTGCTGGCAAAGCCGTAAAGCGGCGGCTCGAAGCTTATCGGCGAGTTAAAGCTGAAAGGTGCAGCATTTGGTACGCCGTTTTTTGAGATGGTCGTGATGACCACTACAGGTCTAACAAGAAGCTTTGTGAAGTCCTGCTCTCTTATCCTCATCCTGTTTTCATTGTCGCCGCATGGAAATAAAACTTAGCGGAATTCGTTGCGGCAAGGCACGCCTTCGGGGGCGGCTTGAAGGCTGAAGTAGAAATTAGAGGCGGGGCGGGAGCCGCCTGAGTCGTCGTTGAGGACGCTGCGTGCGTTCGTGCGGACAATGCGTTCGTCTGGCGGGTCGTCACCGCCGCCGCATCGGCTCTGACGGCGGGCTGCGGGCGCGTCCCGCCCGGCGAGCGGCACGAAGCCGTCGCAGGTCGTAGCGGTCGTGGCGTGGGTTCCTGCCTCCGGGCGTTCTGCCTCCGCCCCGAGGTCAACGGGCTATCTCTCTGGCGATGATGAGCTTCTGGATTTCGGTGGTGCCTTGGGCGAAGGTGAAGCACTTTGCGTCTCGGAAGCAGCGTTCCACGCGTCCTTTCATCACGCCGTAGCCGCCGAGCACGGTCATTGCGTGCAGCGCCGCCTTCACGGCGAGCTCCGTCGCATACCACTTCGCCATCGAGGTCTCCTTCGTGTGCCTCTCGCCCCGGTCGCTCAGCCACGCCGCTTTGTAGCAAAGGAGGCGGGCAGCCTCTATTTCAGTTGCGACTTCCGCAAGCGAGAAACCAATAGCCTCGTGCTCCCAGAGCTTCTTCCCGAATGCCTCCCGCTTCTTCGCATACTCGACAGCGACATCGAAAGCCGCCCTCGCAATCCCCACGTTTCCGGCGGCGAGCGTCAGCCGGGTTTCGTCGAGCGTCCGCATCAAAATCCTGAAGCCTCGGTTCTCCTCGCCGAGCATGTATTCGGCGGGCACTCGCACATTATCAAAATGAATTACGTAAGCTTTGTGCCCTCTCGTGCCGATGTAAGGCTCCCGCTCGCCTATTCTGACGCCGTCGGCGTCTTTCGGCACGACGAAGAGGCTTACACCTCGTGCTTTGAGCGAGGGATCGGGATGAGTCCTTGCCGACGTCACGAAGAAGCTGGCGATGTGCACTTGGCTTATCTGCCGCTTCACGCCGTTCAGCACGTACTCATCGCCGTCCCTCTCAGCCCTCAGCGTTATGGCGCCGGCGTCGGAGCCGCAACCGGGCTCGGTCATCGCAAGCGATGGAAATGCATCGCCTCTTGCGATCTTGGGGAGGAGCTCTTCCTTCAAAGACTCCCCGCCGCCGAACACTATGGGAAGCGTGCCGAGCCCCGCGACCTCGACGAACGGGATGCACGAGCCGCAGGCGTAGCCTATCTCCTCGGTGATGATGCAGATGCTCACCTTGTCGAGTTCGAGCCCGCCGTACTTCTTCGGAACCCAGACCGCCGGCAGCCGCAGCTCCTTTAACATCTTGTCCACAAGCTCCTGCGGCACGTCCTCTTTTTCATCTATCTCATCAGCTCTGGGGAGGAGTTCTTTCTGGGCGAACTCTCGGATGCGTTCTCTTAATTCCTCTTGCTCAGGGGTTAGGTCGAAAGAAATCGGCATGATTTTTTATTGTATTTTCTGGTATAAAAAGCTTCATGAAAAGTCCTTGAGAGCTGGGATTCTAGGAGCCAAGACCGACAAAAATGGAAAATTTTATATTGTACCGGAAGTCTCGCCATTTACGGAAATGGCAATGAACGAAGTCTTCCTCAAAGAAGAAAAAGTGAAAGATGCGCTAAGGACGCTCATGCAGAAATACATTGTTGTGTGCCCGGTGGGTGGCACTTACAGTGTGCTTACTGAAGACCTGCTGGCCAAGGTGGACATAGAGAGGCGGGGGTGCCCGCCGCCAAAGCTTTTGTTCCTACCACCGAAGGAGAAGATGTTTGAGTACGTTTTACGCGATGGAGTTGAAGTAAAAGCCTTTCTTGAGGAGTTAGAAGGTGTTTTGTTTTTAGGGCTACGGGCATGCGACTTGAAAGCCTTGGAGGTGCTGGACAAGGTCCTCTTAGAAGAGCCTGCTGACACCTATTACAAAGCCAAAAGGGAGCGCGTTGCAATAATATCATTGGATTGCGCAGAACCATCAGATTCTTGCTTCTGCGTAGCTCTCGGCCTAAAACCCTACGCCGAAGGCGGTTTTGACTTGAATATGAGCAGAGTGAGCGGAGGCTACGTTCTGGAGGCGGGAAGCGATCGCGGTAAGGAATTGCTGACGCTCATTAAAGAATTTACAGAAGACGCCTCAAGCTCGCAACTTGAAGAACGCCAGAAGAAGAGAGAAGAGGTAGCCAAGAGGCTTGAGGAGAAATATGTGATCAAAAGTGTGGCTGAGATAAAGGAAAGCGTAAACTCGCTGGAGGACGAGTATTTTGAAGGCTTAGCCGAAAAGTGTGTGGAGTGTTTCGGGTGTATTTATTCGTGTCCGACGTGTTACTGTTTCTACGTCTTCGAGGAGTCCGAGGATGAGACCTGGCGTAGGGTGCGCATCTGGGACCCTTGTCTCTCTGAAGCGTTCCAGCGTGTCGCCGCAGGGGTCAACCCGAGGGCGAAGCTCGCAGAGCGCCTGAAACAAAGGTTCTTCCACAAGCTCGTGTACTTCGTTGAGAGGTATGGAGAGGTCGCCTGCGTCGGCTGTGGGCGTTGCGTTGATGCTTGTCTAGCGAGGATTGATATCAGGGAAGTTATAGGAGTGATGAAGTAGGTGGTAAGCGTGGCGGCTGTTGGGGCTGAGACCAAAGCCGAAAACCCGTATGTTCCGAAGCTTGCCGAGATTTTGAAGGTCAAGGAAGAAAGTCCTGATGTGAAGACGTTCACGTTCAAGTTGAAAGAGGGGGAGTTCAGGTTCAAGGCTGGGCAGTTCGTCGAAGTCTCAGTGTTCGGCGTCGGCGAGGCGCCGTTTACGCTGTCGTCATCGCCTTTTGATACTGAAAAGTTCGAAGTCAGCATCATGCGCGTCGGCAGCGTCACCTCCGCCATTCATCGAAAAAAGGAGGGCGATGTCGTGGGCATCAGGGGGCCTTATGGCACACATTTTCCACTTGAAAAATGCGAGGGCAAGAACGTCACGATCGTCGGCGGCGGAATAGGGATTGCGCCGCTCCGCTCCCTCATTTATGCTCTAATCCATGAGCGTGAAAAGTATGGCAACATAAAGGTGTTGTACGGCGCAAGGGAGCCAAGGCTCATCGTTTACAAGGATCTGTGGGATGAGTTCAAGAAGCACGTAGAAGTTTACCTGACGGTAGATTTTGCCGACGAGACCTGGAAAGGTCATGTGGGCGTCGTGACGACGCTTTTCGACGTGGTCGAAATAAACCCGAAGGACAACATGGCGTTCGTTTGCGGTCCGCCCATCATGATAAAATTCGTGACGCAGAAGCTTCTTGAATTGGGGTTCGCTCCAGAGAACATCCACCTTTCGTTAGAAAGGATGATGAAATGCGGCATAGGGAAGTGCGGGCACTGCAATATTGGCAAGTATTACGTTTGCAGGGACGGCGCCGTTTTCACCTACGACATGATAAAGGACATCCCGAACCCGTTCTGAGAGGTGGGAGCATGCCCTTGGAGAAGATAAAAGCGGTATGTCCGATGTGCGCGCTCGGTTGCGGACTGATCTTGGTCAAGGAGCGGGAGATCGTAGGCTTAGACTATTGGAAGGAGCACCCGTTTAACGAAGGAGCCCTTTGTCCGCAAGGCAACTTCGTCCACGAGCTAATACACCACGAGCGCCGGCTTACGACGCCTTTGATTCGAGAAGGCGACTCCTATAAACAAATTTCTTGGAGTGAGGCTCTTGGAATTGTAGCCAGCAGGATAAAGGCGGCGAAGGAATCCGGCGACGCCGTCGTCTTTCTCTCTTCGGGACTTTGCACGAACGAAGAGAATTATTTAATGAAGAAGCTTGCTGCCGCCTTGGGCATGCGTGCGGTGGCGCCACCAAGTGCGACTTCCGGACTTAAGGAGATATTTGGCTACGACGCTTCTCCCCTCCCGCTCTCTGAGGTTGAAGATACCGATCATATTTTCATCGTCGGTGATCCGATCGAACAGAACCCGCTCGCCGCAAGGTTCTTGCTTAAGGCGAAGTTCGACGGCGGCGCTTGGATCACTGCAGCAGGCGTCCGTCCTGGAAAAACGGCGTGGTTCTCAAATTTATTCTTGCAGTGCAAGCCAGGGGGCGTCGCCGCCTTGCTCTTCGGTGTCATCAAAAGAATCGTAGAAAGTGAGGCTTACGACAAAGAGTTCGTGGAGAGGCAGACCAAGGGCTTCGACGAGCTCAAACGTGTTCTGGATGAGAAAAGCCTTCATGAAATCGCTGAGGCTTCAGGTGTAAGCGAGCGTCTTATAACGCAGGCGGCAGACTCGCTTGCAAAGGCGTCGAAGCCATGCATCGTTTACACAACTGCCATCCTCGAAGAGAACGCAAAGGAAATTGTGAAAGCGTTGGCGGACCTTACGTTGCTTCTGAACATTACGAAAGCGGGATTATGCGTTGTGGAAGGTGTCCCAAACATCCAAGGTGCGAAGGACGTCCTTGATGAGGAGTTCGACGGCGACGCGAAGGTCGTAGTGACACTCGGCGGCGTGCCGCCATACGTCGATCTGGACGGCGCGGAATTCGTGGCGACAACGCAGGCGTTCCTGCTGGGCGATGAGAGCGCCGACGTCATATTGCCCGGCGCGTGCTTTGCTGAGAAAGAAGGAACCGTTACGAGCACTGACAGGTTTGTCCAGAAGTTAAGGAGGGTAGTGGAGCCGCCTAAGGGCGTAAAAACCGAGGCCGAAATTTTGAGAGAGCTTGCAGCGAGGTTAGGTGTTGAACTAAGCTTTGAAGGCTGGCAGGAGATCGCAACAACAGTAAAAGCTTACAAAGGGATTACTGAAGACGCCCTTGAGGGCGGTGTCCGCTGGGGCGGCGAACGCCTTTACGAAAGCGGCTTTGAAACCGAAGACCGCCGTGCGAAGCTAATGCTGTTCGACATGCGTTTCGAGCCGCCGAAGCCCGATGGAGAATTTTTAGTGGTGACCGAGCGGCGGACGTTTAACCCTGCGTGGTCGCTTGTGGTAGGGCGTTTTGAAGAGATAACCGGAAAGCCTTGGCGTTGGATTGAGATAAATCCCGAAGACGCTGCAGCGTTAGGGTTGAGGGACGGCGACGCCGCAAGACTCAAAACCGATGCCGAAGAACTCGTTGCGCCCGTGGTAGTACGTCGAGAAATTTCGAAAAATATTTTATTCGTCCCCGATTACAAGACGTGCGTAGCCTCGTTGGAGAAGGTGTGACATGCCGGAGCTTTACTTCGACTTGGACCTCTGCATAGAGTGTCGGAGTTGCGAAGTGGCGTGCGCATTGCAGAAAGTGGACAAGCGTGTGCGAATAGAAGTTTACGGGACGTTCCCGTTGAATCTGGAGTGCAAGCATTGTGAAAAAAGTCCGTGTATTGAGGTTTGTCCAACGAACGCTCTTGAGAAAAGGGATTCTGTGGTTTACAGGAACGAAATGTTGTGTGTCGGTTGCAAGTCGTGTATGATCGCGTGTCCGTTCGGGAACATAGAGTTTACGGAGCGTCATGTGGTCACGAAGTGCGACCTTTGCTTCAGCCGTCTGCGTGAGGGGGAAAGCCCTGTCTGTGCGCTTACGTGCCCTACCGGCGCCCTGAAGTTCGGCGAGCGTGAAGAGATCGAAGTTGAGACGAAGAAGGGTATGAAAGGACGGCGCCCAAGGGAGTTCATAGGTTCGAGAATATTTGCATGGAGGCCTGGTTGAAATGGCGGCGGAGCTCGTTTCGTGGTTTTTAGTATTGTTCCTGTTCGTGTCGTTCGCAGTAGCGGAGCTTCGTAATCTCTATCATGCATCGTTCTTCCTGCTTATTCAAGGCATGCTGGTGGCATTTACGGCTTACGCCCACCCCGAAGATCTGATTTTGAAGATTGTGGTTTCGGCGTTGATTTTCTACATGCTGGTGACGTATTTGCGGAGGCTGGACGTTCGCACTGAAGTGGAAACGATGCCTTCGGTCACGTCGGTCGTCGTCACCGGCATCTTCCTTGGGGTGACCCTCACCGTGCTTTTGCCGTTCATCCGTTTTGAAGGCGCAACGTTCTTTGCAGTGTTCATGCTTGGCATTTACGTTGCGCTCTTGAAAAGGGATGTTTTTAAGGTAATTCTTGGAGTCCTGCTTTCAGCAAACGCCTTGTACCCGGCGTTAGCGTTCCTAGAGATGCCGTTTTCCATGTATTTAGCGTTCGACGTGACCGAGATCCTAGTAGCGCTTGTGATGCTCTGGGTGGCGCTTTTGATTAAAGAGCGGTACGGGACGTTGGACGGCTGGAAGGCGAGCTTGCTGAGGTGGTGAAAATGGAGGCTGCGCAGCTACCATTGGTATTGATCCTGACGCCGGCGGTCGCGGGATGCTTGGCGCCGCTCATAGGCAGAGTTTCCGACAGAGGGAGGGATGCGTTTTCGGTGCTCATGGAGACGCTGACGCTATTGATCGCAGCTTACGCTACTTACGTGTGCTTCGCAGGTGCGGCAGGCGGCGTCTGGGACTTCGTGCTCGATAGGCTAAATGCGTTCATCGCACTGACGGTTACAATCCTCGGCTTCGCCGCGACGCTTTATTCCGTCCGTTACATCTCGGAGGAGCCTCACCTCAACCGGTATTATGCGTGCCTGCATTTCTTCGTCGCTGGGATGTTGGGTATGGTGTTCACACAGAACGTCGCCCTCATGTACGTCTTCCTTGAGATCATGACGGTCGCTTCTTGCGTGCTCGTCGCCCACCGCACTTATAAGGAGGCGGCGGAGGCTGGTTACAAATACATCGTACTTTGCACCATTGGTGCGCTTTTCGTGCTGCTCGGCGTCGCTTTGACTTATCAGCACTTTGGCACCCTAAGCTTAACGGCGGTGGAGCGTTTAACGGCCGTTGACGGCGTGGTTCCGATGATCATTGCGTTGAGCATGATTTTCGGCTTCGGCTTGAAGGCGGGCATGGTGCCGCTGCACGCATGGCTGCCGGATGCGCACGCCGAAGCTCCCTCTTCAATAAGCTGCCTGCTCTCAGGTGCGATGATTCACACCGCCGCCTTTGCGATGGCGAAAGTTCTCTACTCGCTGTTTGCAATGGATGCTTTTGGCATGGTCGGATTAATATTGGTGAGCTTCGGCGTGCTCAGTATGATCGTCGGGACGATGTTGGCGTTAGTTCAGACCGATATCAAACGGCTTCTCGCTTATTCGAGCGTCGACCAGATGGGCTTCATCCTGCTGGGCTTCGGCTTGGGCTCCGTCCTCGGAGCGATAGGTGCGGCTTACCACATCCTCAGCCACTGCCTCGGCAAAGGACTGTTGTTCCTTTCCGCAGGCGCCGTCATCAAGGCTACCGGTACCCGGAATTTCAGAGAGCTCGGCGGGCTTTCCTCAAAGATGCCGGTCACCGCCGTTGTCTCGATGATCGCGGCGCTCTCCCTTTCGGGCGTCCCGCCCTTCTCGGGCTTCGTCTCAGAGTTCTTGATTTGTAAGGCGGCGTTCGAAGCCGGACATCCGATCCTCGTGCTCGTCATGCTCATCGTGAGCGTGGTGACGCTTGCATATCTTCTGAGATTCGTGCACGCAACGTTCTTTGGCGAGCCTAACGGGAGAAGTGAGGCGGCAAGAGAAGCTCCCGCGAGCATGCTTGTCCCCATGGTAATACTTGCGGCGCTCTGCATCCTTTTTGGCATTTTCCCAGCGCCAGTGATAGAATTCGTCCGCGTGGCATGCGCCGCGCTACTGGGAGGTGCGTGAATGTTCGAGAAACTCATAAAGCTCAGCCGGAAGAAGTCGCCGTGGGTCTTCCACATAAATACGGGCTCGTGTAACAACTGCGACATTGAAATCGTAGCAGCTCTGACGCCAAGGTTCGACGTCGAACGCTTCGGCATCCTGCTCGAAGGCACCGCCCGCCATGCCGACATCTTACTCGTGACAGGCTTCGTTTCCAAGCAGAGCGCAAAGCGTCTGAAGAGGGTTTATGAGCAGACGCCGGAGCCGAAGCTCGTGGTCGCCGTCGGAGCCTGCGCGTGCAGTGGCGGCATTTTCAAAGACAGTTACAACATGGCTGGTCCGGTCGACAAGATAATCCCGGTGGATGTTTACATTGGCGGCTGCCCGCCAAGGCCGCAAGCGATTATTGATGGAATAGTTGCGGCGTTGGAGAAACTTTGATCTGGGAGGGTGTGAGGATGGACGTGATAACTGCCGCAATACTTGCAATTGCGATCCCGTTCGTGTTTGCAGCGGTAGCTCCCGCCTTGAGCAGAGCAAATCCAAAGCTTCAAGGCTGGTTCGCCACGGTCGGCATTTTGATCTCGGCGGTGCTCGTCGCTGGGATTACACCTGCAGTCCTTAAGGCTGCAAAGCCTATAACTGCAAGCTACGCGTGGATCCCGCAGGCGGGCGTGCACTTCGCTTTGTACTTGGACGGTTTGAGCATCTTACTCGCGTTAATTGCCTCAGGTTTTGGCTTCCTCGCCCTGCTTTATTCCGTCGATGACATGGCGCACGAGCACGGCTTGGGACGCTATTATATGTGGATGTTAATGTTCATAGGCTCGATGCTGGGGCTCGTGCTTGCCGGCGATCTGCTTTTGATGTTCATCTTCTGGGAGATGACTTCGCTGACGTCTTACGGGCTCATAGGCTTCTACAAGGAGAGACGTGAGGACGTGAGTGCGGCGCTCAAAGCCTTCGTGCTGACGCACGTCGGCGGCATCTTCCTGCTCTTCGGCATCTTCGTTGTTTATCTCAACACGGGAAGCTTCTTATTTGAAGACATTGCGGCGAGCGGCTTTCCCGCCGGCAAGGAATTCTGGGCGGGCGTCGCAATAGCATCGTTCCTCGTCGGCGCCGTTGCGAAGTCCGTGCAGTTCCCGATGCACAACTGGCTGCCGAGCGCAACGGTCGCACCCTCTGCGGTCACGGCGCTGCTGCACGCGGCGGCGATGGTCAAAGCCGGTGTTTACCTCGTTGCGCGAATGTATACTCTGTTTCCGGAGTTCATGGCGGCATCGTGGCATCTCGTGGTCGTGCTTATAGGCGCTGTGACGATGGTAGTAGGCGTGATGAACGCCCTCGTGCAAACCGACCTGAAGCGACTTTTGGCATACCACACAATAAGCCAGATCGGCTACATGATAACGGCGCTCGGCTTGGGCACGACGCTCGGCGTCGCCGCCGGGCTCTTCCACTGCGTGAACCACGCCGTCTTCAAGGGCTGCCTATTTTTGTGTGCCGGCGCTCTAATTTACGCAACGGGCTCCAGAAGCCTCGACGACTACGGTGGGCTTGCGAGGAACATGCCGGTGACCGCATTCGCCCTCATCGTGGCGGCAGCCTCAATTTCAGGCATCCCGCCGTTTAACGGCTTCGTGAGCAAGTGGTTGATCTACAGCGCGGCGATAGATGCTGGTTATGCGTGGGCGGCGGTCGTCGCAATGTTCGTGAGCGCAATGACGCTCGCTTCTTTCGTGAAGGTCGTCCATTCCACGCTCTTCGGATCACAGCCAAAGCAGCTCAGGGATGTAAAAGAGGTACCGTTGACCATGCAGGTTGCGCTCGTCATTTTGGCATTGACATGCATAATCTTCGGGGTTGTGCCGAAGCTCCCACTGATAATAATAGGTCCTGCGGCGGCAGCTCTCGTCCCGGGAAGCATAACCGCTACGTATTTCGGTGTCATCACCGAGGTCGGAGTTTGGGTGCCAACGGTGGCAACCCTCCTCATCCTAATAGGCGTGATTGTGGGCTTGCTGCTGTATTATGCCGGGATGAGAACTGCGCCGGAAACGCCGACTGCCGAGAAAAGGCTTCCTTTCATTGGCGGCGAGGATATAGATCCAGACGAAATGATTTTCTCGTCGCATCACATGTTCACCGCCGTTAAGTCTTCGCTGAAGCCGTTCTACGGATTTGCGGATCGCGGCGGCATGGATTTCGTGGACTATGGCCTTGCGGGCGTCATAGAGAATGCGTGTAATGCTTTCAGAAAGACGCACACCGGCACTTTGCGTATGTACGTACTCTGGTGCCTGATAACACTTGTGGTATTGGCGTCGGTGCTGTTATGGTGGTCATGATGGCAGAGGACGTTGTTATAAGGACGGCGGAAGAGATAAAGGAGCGATTGAAGGAATACTTCATAGAATATGAGCTAAAGCCGTTTGCTAAGGGGAAATGTGTCTTCATGAGAATAAGAAAGGAAGGGATAAGGGAGGCGGCTGAAGCACTGTTTAATGAGTTTGATGCCAAACTGAATACTGTTTCAGCAGTGGAGCACGCCTCCTTTTTCGAGCTTATTTACCACTTCTCGTTGCCAGAGCGTGGCGTCCTCGTGAATCTGCGGATAGAGACCGGGAAGGATGAAAGCGTGGACTCGATAACGCCGCTGATCCCGGGTGCAAACTTCATAGAGCGTGAAATTCATGACCTCTTCGGCGTGCGTTTTGAGGGGCATCCGGACTTCAGGAGGGTCATACTGCCGGACGACTGGCCTGAGGGTGTGCACCCGCTGAGGAAGGGTTACAAGTTGGAGAAAAGGAGGTGAGAGCGTGCCGAGATTTGCGACCGTTCCGATCGGACCGTACCACCCGGCGTTAAAGGAGCCGGAGCTTTTCAAGCTAAAAGTGGAGGGCGAAACCGTCGTGGACGTGGACATAAGGATCGGTTACAATCACAGAGGCATAGAAAAACTCTCTGAAAGCATGACTTATCATCAGATAACGTTCCTTGTGGAGAGAATTTGCGGAATCTGTTCTAACATTCATCCTTTGTGCTACGTGCAGGCAGCGGAGGCAATCGCAGGCATCGAGCCGCCCGAGCGCGCTTTATACATAAGGACGATCATCGAAGAGCTCGAAAGGATACACAGCCACCTCCTCTGGCTGGGCATCGGGGCTCATATCATAGGTTTTGACACGCTGTTCATGTGGGTTTGGAAGATAAGAGAGCCAGTTCTGGACATATTCGAGGCGGTTTGTGGAAACAGGCAGACGTATGCGATGATGAAGATCGGGGGTGTCCGTAGGGACATAAAGGAGGAGCATACACAGATGATCCTGAAAATCATGGACGAGACTGAGCGGGCAACGAGGAGCGTAATAAACATGGTGCTCGAAGATCCGGTGGCGAGGGCTCGGCTTGAGGGCGTAGGTGTGCTGACGAAAGAGGACGCTCGCAAATATTGCACGGTGGGTCCAACGGCGAGAGGTTCAGGATTGAACATAGATGCGAGGAAGGATCACCCGCATGCCGCTTATGACCTCGTCGACTTCAAAGTTCCAGTTATGACCGAAGGCGACGTGTTAGCGAAGACGGTCGTGCGGCTTGAGGAGATCCTAGAATCCATAAGCATCATCAAGCAGGCGTTAGATGCAATGCCCTCAGGCGACATCGCAACGGAATTCAAGGAAATGCCCCCAGGTGAGGGCGTCGGGATGGCGGAGGCGCCCCGCGGCGAGGACATACATTACTTGAAGTCGAACGGCACGAACATGCCCGAACGCCACAAGATAAGGGCGCCATCGTACATGAACATCCCGTCACTGAAGCCGCAGCTTATGAACTACGAGATCGCCGACGCTCCCATAATAATAGCATCGATAGATCCGTGCTTCAGCTGCACCGACCGCATCACCGTCGTGGACGCACGTGATGGGAAGTCGAAAACACTGAGCTGGGATGAGCTCGTTTACCTTTCAAGGAGGAAGACGAGGAGGTTGAAGTAGATGGACGTTGCGGACATCGGGGTTATGTTGCTGAATCTTTTGGTGTATCCGGGTTTCGTATTCACGGCGGTCATGGGCTTGCTGTTCTTCTGGCTGGTGAGGAAGTTGCTGGCAAGATTCCAGTGGCGGGTCGGCCCGCCGATATATCAGACGTTTGCAGACGTCATCAAACTGCTATCCAAGGAAAGTGTGGTACCTGAGAATGCAAATAGATTCATGTTCGTCGCTGCACCCGTGTTTGCACTGGCGGCGGTCACGCTTGCCATGCTTTTGATCCCTGTTGGCGCCAAGAACCCAGCTTTTGGCTTCATTGGCGACATCATCGTTTTAATTTACCTGCTGACAATCCCAAGCGTTGCGATCATAATCGGCGGGTCGTCGTCAGCGAATCCGTTCGGAGCGATCGGCGCCTCAAGAGAGATAGGTTTGACGATCGCTTACGAACTCGGCCTGGTGCTTTCGGTCCTGACGCTGTGCGTCGACGCAAATTCCTTGCTCGTGGAAAGCGTCACGGGCTTTAACTTCCTAAAGTACCCGCTCGCCGCTGTTGCTCTCTTCATCTGCGTTGTCGCGAAGCTCGGAATCACGCCCTTCGACATTCCGGAAGCGAAGACCGAGATCATGGCGGGTCCTTACACCGAATATTCGGGAAGGCTCCTTGGAATTTTCAAGCTGACGCACGCCATGCTGCTGTTTGCCCTGAGTAGCCTCTTCGTCTCGCTGTTCTTCGCAGGTCCGTTCACTGGGAACTACGTGGTGGATGTGCTCGTGCATCTCGTGAAGTGCGTGCTTGTAGTTGTCGTCATTGCGGTCGTCGCTGCAGCGAACCCAAGACTGCGAATCGACCAAGCTTTGAGATTCTTCTGGGGCTTTGTGTTCGTGTTGGCGCTTATTGATTTCATGAGGGCACTGATTCCGGTACTGGGGTGGTGAAACGCGATGAGGTTGCCTTATAAGATACGAGAGCTTGCTGAAGCCGTGAGGGCGAGCGTGAACAAGCCCTACACCGTTCGTTACCCCTTTGAGCCGTCACCGGCGCCCGAAGGTTTTAGAGGGAAGCCGCAATTTGACGAAACGAAATGCATAGGCTGCGGCGCATGCGTCGAGGGCTGTCCGACCGGCGCCCTTTCGCTGACGGATGAGGGCGACATCAGAATTATCGAGCTTTTTTATGGTCGTTGTATCATGTGTGGGCAGTGCGTTGAAAGATGCCCGGTTGAAGCCATTAAGCTCACAACGGAATACAGCATCGTTTATTCTGCAAAAGAGGAGGTCATAACATCAGTTCGACTTACATTAGTGCGATGCGAGGTCTGTGGAGCGCCGATAGCCACCGTTGAGCAGTTACGGTGGATAATTGAAAAGTTAGGCGCCTTAGCGCTCAGTAATCCGACGCTTATTGCCGTAATGCAGGATTTAGCCTTGGGTAAAATGCCGACAAGACCGCCGAGGGCGAAAGAGATCGACAGAGGCGACGTCATCCGCATCCTTTGCCACAAGTGTCGGCGGAGGGCAATGGCGGTGGATCACGGCTGGAGGGTGAAATACTAACAGTCATGGGGACTTCGAACGTTCCCTTAAGTAGCCCGTCTAAAACTTATTGGAAGTCTGTGCTTTCTTACGTTCGGCCCCCCGAGCATCCCCCGCGGGTGGTTACGGACGAGCTTGGAACTTTTCCGCTCCGACCGTTTAAGATTTGCATGTGTGGTTATATTCCCAAATTTCTTTTTCTAAATGAGGTATAACGTTTAAATCCCAGCAGCGTCATAAGATGGTTTATGACGGTATTCGAAGCGGCGGTCTGCCCGTTCTGCGCATGTCTTTGTGATGACATCGTCGTGCAAGTAGAAGAGAACGAAATAAAGGATGTCAGGAATGCCTGTGTGCTCGGCATGCGCAAGCTCCTCTCTTACAAGGAGAACAGGCTGGAAGCGCCACTCGTTCGCGGCGAGGCGCGGGGCTACGAGGACGCCTTAAAGGAGGCTATCGAGATTTTAAAAGGTGCGGATAAACCTCTGGTCTACGGGCTGAGCAGCACGGGCTGCGGCGCCCAGACAGTGGCGTTACGGCTCGCTCGCCGTCTGGGCGGTGTCTGCGACAACACGGAGTCGCTTTGTCATAACCTATTCCACGCGCTTCAGCCGGAATTTAACCTTTTCTACACGACGCTTGACGATGTGAAAGATAAAGCAGATGTCATTGTCTTCTGGGGCTGTAACCCTGTGCATTCGCATCCTCGCCACCTTTCTAAGTTCTCATATTCTGAGGGACGTTTTATCCCCAAAGGCATCACCGACCGTGAAATCGTGTGCGTGGACGTCGTCACGAGCGAGCTTGATAAGATAGCGAAATGGTTTTTGCGCATCCGTCCCGGAAAGGACACTGCGGTCTGCGAGGCTTTACAGGCGATGGTTGGCGGCGGGGCGGCTATGAAAAGCGTAAAGGCGCTAGCAGAGGAGGCGGGTGTCGGCGTTGAAGACTTGAGTAGAGTGGCTGAGACGCTGAAGAACGCATCTTTCGGCGTCATATTCTACGGGCTTGGCGTCGCCGCCTCCGAAAATGCGAGGGACGGCGTCGCCGCTCTCTTCTCGCTCGTGGAAACGCTAAACGAAACGACGAACTTCGCAATTTTCCCAATGAAGGGGCACTTTAACGTCGTCGGCGCCGTCATGACGTTCTTACGGGAGACGGGTTTCCCGTTTGGTGTGGATTTCTCGGACGGCGTTGCCCGCTTTGAGCCCGGGAAAACGACGGCGCTCGACGTGCTTGAGAGCTGTGACGCCGCTCTCATCGTCGGTGCCGACCCCTTAGCTTCGTTCCCTAAGGAGAAAGCAAAGCTCTTGAGCAAAATGCCCTTAATCGTGCTGGACCCGTTCGAAACGCTGACGGTTGAAGCGGCGACGGTCGCAATCCCAACGGCGCTGACCGGCGTCGAGGCTGAGGAGACGGCATACCGGATGGATTGCTTGCCGCTGAAGCTGGAAAAGCTCGTGGAAGGGAACATGCCCTCGGATATGGAAGTCTTGCTCCGATTGCAAGATAATATCGAGAAGGCTTGACGAGGGGTTGCGGCGAGCAGCCCAGACGTGTCGTGAGCCGGAACTCGGAGCGACGTTCTAAATCCGAGCGGAGAGGCACTCGGCAGGGGCGGCTCGGTAGCTCGCAGCGGAAGCCTTTGGGAAGTCGCTCCCGGAAGGTTGCTCCGTGAGCGACGTCGACCGAGGCGATGACCGTCGTGAGCCGGTGACGAGCCGGCTCCTCTACCTTTTTTTCTTCTCATGACAATAAGGAAAGATGGGGCGGCGTGCCGAAAGTATCGAGACGAGACGCAAGTTGCTTGAGATTTTGAGGATACTCAGGGAGAGTGAAATGCCATTGGGGGCGAGGGTCATTTCAGAGGAGTTGCGGCGGCGGGGCTTTAACATAAAGGAGCGTGCGGTACGTTACCATCTCAGTTTCCTTGATGCCATGGGTTTTACCGAGAAGCATGGGAGAAGAGGGCGCACGATCACGGAGCTGGGTCTGAGGGAGCTGGAGGAGGCGAGCCTTGAGGAGCGGCTCGGCTCCGTGAGGGTGCGAATCGAAGAGCTTATGTTCCTGACGACATTCGACCCCCTGAGCAAGGAGGGAAACGTCGTCGTGAACGTTGCCCTTGTGGACAAACGCGACTTCGAGCGGCTCATGGACGTTTTTGAGGAGCTTTCCACGTATGCCGTGAGTAATTACGTTAAGATCGTGGATGAAGAGGAGCGGGTGGGAGGGTTGTTCGTCCCTCCTGGGAAAGTGGCGATAGCGAACATCTGCAGCATCACGATAGACGGGGTTCTCGTGAAGAGCGGTATCCCGGTCGAGCCGAGGTACAGCGGCATCGTCAAGATAAGCGGCGGGAAGCCCCAGCGGTTCATCGACGTCATCAGCTACGAGGGCACCTCCGTCGATCCCACGAGGGTCTTCATGTCGAAGAGGGTAACGTCGGTATGCGACGTTCTGACCAAGGGCACCGGCAGGGTGATCGCAAACTACCGAGAAATACCTGCGATCGCATTGGAGAAGGCTGCAAGGGTGATAAAGAGCTTAGAAGCTGCCGGCATCGCTGGCGTGATCACTTTCGGCACGTGCCATTCGGTTCTCGGTATTCCCCTCCTCAGGGGGCGGGCGGGCATCCCTGTGTATGCGGGTGTGAACGCCTTCGCCGCCGCCGAGGAGCGTGGCATAAAAACCGAAACCCTGCCCATGCACACGGTCATGCCCTTCAAGGAGCTTAAGCCGCCGTAGGGGGAGGCGTCTTGCCTGAAAAGGAGAAGCTTGATGAGCTCGACAGGAGAATCCTCTCCATCCTGTTAAAGGATGCGAGGATTTCGTACAGGGAACTCGCCCGCAGCCTCAACGTATCGGTGAACACTGTCATCCGCAGAATAAACGACATGCGGGAGAGGGGGATTCTGCAGGACTTCATACCGGTGATAGATGCGAAAAAGGTGGGGCTGGACGTCGCTGTGATCATAGGGATCGTCGTGGAGGGGGGGCACCTCGTGGAGGTCGAGCGCGAGCTTGCGCGACGCCGGGAGGTCTGTGCGGTCTACGACGTCACCGGGGAGTTCGATGCGATCGTGGTCGCAAAGTTCAGAAACACGACCGAGCTTAACGACTTCATAAAGTCCACGCTCAGCATGAGGCACGTCCAACGCACCTGCACGTTCGTCGTCCTTAATGTCGTCAAGGAGGATTACAGAGTCTATCTTCCGGAATGACGGCAGACAGGATTTTACGGTTTGAGGCTCGGCGAGCCGCCTTCCTCGCCGTCGCCGTCCCTCGCCCCCTCGCATCCTCACGAGCCGTCTGAAACTGAAAGGCTCTTTATTGCTCGTGCAAATTATGAGTGATGGCGGAGCTCGACTACGAGAGCATAGGGCTGGTGGCGGGTCTCGAAATTCATCAGCAGCTCGATACGCAGCACAAACTCTTCTGCAAGTGTCCCGCAACGCTGCGTGCGAAGAAGGACTCGAACTTCGAGTTTTTCAGGTACTTGCGGGCGTCGAAGAGCGAGATGGGGGAGATCGACAGGGCGGCGGAAGCCGAGGAGCGTTACCGCCGCACGTTCGTGTATAAAGCCTACGACAGCACGTGCCTCGTGGAGAGCGACGAGGAGCCACCGCACGAGCTCAACAGGGAGGCGCTCGAAATCGCTCTGGAAATAGCCCTGCTTCTCGACATGGATATTGTGGATGAGGTGCACACGATGCGTAAAATCGTGATCGACGGCTCGAACACGAGCGGCTTTCAGCGGACGGCACTCATCGCAACGAACGGGAAGATAGAGACGGAGGAGGGCGTCGTCAGGATAAACACGCTATGCCTTGAGGAAGAGGCGGCGCAGAAACTGACTGAGGAGGAAGATTGTGTTGTTTACTCTCTCGACAGGCTCGGCATCCCCCTCGTCGAGATAGGAACCGCCCCCGACATAAGAACGCCGGAGCAGGCAAGAAAGGTGGCGGAGCACATCGGGATGATATTGCACTCGACGGGCAAGGTCAAAAGGGGCTTGGGGACGATACGCCAAGACATAAACGTTTCCATAAGGGACGGCGCGCGTGTCGAGATAAAAGGCGTGCAGAACCTCGGAATGATAGAGAAGGTAATAAAAAACGAGGTGATCAGACAGTTAAACCTTCTGAAGATACGGGACGAGCTGAGAAGGAGTAATGCCTACGTTGAACGTGAAATAAAGGACGTTTCGGAGATCTTCAAGGGCACGAAATCGAGAGTCATAAGGGCTGCGGGTCGTGTTTTTGGCGTGTGCTTACGGAAGTATGGAGGGATCGTTGGTAAGGAAATACAGCCCGGGCGAAGGTTCGGGAGCGAGCTTTCGGATGTCGCAAAAAGGTTCGGGGTTGGTGGAATTTTCCATACGGATGAACTTCCAGCCTATGGGATATCAGAGGAGGAAGTAATAAAGCTGAAAAGGGCTTTCAACGCCACCGACGAGGATTGCGTGATCATAGTGGCTGCCGACGAAGAAAGAGCCGTGAATGCCTTGAATGCCATTCTGGAGAGAGCCGAGGTAGCAAGATACGGGATTCCTGAGGAGACGAGGAGGGCTTTAGAGGACGGGAACACCGCATACATGCGTCCGCTGCCCGGCGCCGCCCGCATGTATCCTGAGACGGACGTGCCGCCTATCGAGATAACCGAAGATATGGTGCGGAGGATAAAACTGCCTGAGCTGTTCGAGGACAGAAAGAGGAGGTATATGCGGGAGTATGGCATAAACGAGGAGCTTGCGAGCAAAATTGCCAGATCCATTAATTTCAAGCTGTTTGAAAAGATAATGGGAATGTTCTCTTCGGGAGATGCGGCGGATAGGATACCTGCGACGTTGGTCATCAGGACGCTCACGGATACCATGACGGAACTCATGAGGGAGGGCGTGCCCGTCCAGAACATCGGGGAGCAGCACATCATCAAGATGTTCGAGATGCTAGCCGCCGGAGACTTCAGTAAGGAGGCAATACCCGAAATATTGAGAGGGTTGGCGACGAATCCTGAAAAAAGCGTTGAGGAGGTAGTGACGGAGTTAGGATTGAAAGCTATGGACATCGATGAGGTGAAGAAGTTCATAGAAAGGGTGGTGGAGGAGAGGGCGGACTTCGTGAGGATGAGGGGGCTAAAAGCGGTGAATCCATTGATGGGCGTCGTGATGAAAGAGCTACGGGGCAAAGTAGATGGGAAGATCGTGAGTGAGATGCTGAAGAACGCCGTAAAGAGAATTCTGAACGAGAGCGTCTGAGTTGGACGACAAAGGTTTATATAACGGCGACCTACATTATCGATGGGAACAGAAATGAAGGTGGACATAAGGAACGGGAAAATAGTGGCGGTCGAGGACTTGCGCATCGGGAAGAAGCAGTTGTTTTTGAAGAAGCCGATACCTATAGAGCGGTACGAGGAGCTTGAGAGGGTCGTATCCTTCATAAAGGAGCATTTCACCGACGTCTACGTCGAGGAGTGGACGGATGACGAGCTTAATAAGTTTTTAGCGGAATGCAGCCCGTCGCAGAAGGAGTTCCTGAGGACGCTCGCAGAGAAAGGCGTGGTCACGGTGAACGAGCTTATGGAGCGTATCAGGAGCATCGGCGTGAGCATCACGGGCGGGCGGGGCATCGGCGCCATCGCCGCCGGCATCGTCAGGAAGATACGGAAATACAACAAGAAGGAGATATTCGAGAAGGTGAGCCCCACGGAATGGAGGATCTTGCCGGAATACCAAGAGAAGGTCAGAGAGTTTTTTGAGAGGCAGAAACGTACGATGCTGCATTCGTGATACAACTTTATTTAGTTGTGTTAGCTTCCACCGGAAGCTTCAAATTGGGGAGTATGCTGAGCGGCGTGTTCCCCGTTGGGCGGGCTTGGCACTGAAGCCCTACTCGCAGCTTATAGCCACGGCATTGCGGCGTCTCAATCTTAAATCTCTCCTTACCAGCTCTCCTAATTCATCTCGCCCACGAACGGAGCCTTCTTAGCGACTTTCTGTAAAGCCGTAGGGTGGGACTTTGGCAGACGATGAATGTGGGCGTTCCGCACCGGAAGCTTGCCAAGAACTCCTCGCCACACCTAATAAGCTTATTCCGCATGCCCTTTAATTTTGACGTGAGGGTGAGAACTTGGATGCCATCGTGGCTGAGCGTTTGACGAAGTGTTTTAACGGGTTGAAAGCGGTTGATTCCGTGACGTTCAGGGTGCGGGAGGGCGAGATATTCGGGTTGCTCGGACCGAACGGTGCGGGGAAGACGACGCTTCTGAAGATGCTGGCGACGCTCCTGAAGCCGACATCGGGCAGTGCGAGGGTCTGCGGCTACGACGTCGTCAGCGACGCAGACGAGGTGCGGCGCCGCATAGGCGTCGTGTTCCAAGAGCCGACGCTGGACATCAAGCTGACCGCCTTCGAAAATCTCGACTTCCACGCCCGCATGTACGGGATGGGCAAGGAGGAGAGGCGGAGACGCATCAGGGAGGTCTTGAGGCTCGTAGGGCTCGAGGACAAAGCCGACGTGCTCGTCGAAAACTTTTCGGGGGGGATGCAGCGACGCCTTGAGATCGCAAGGGGGCTGCTGCATAGCCCTGAGGTCTTGTTTTTGGACGAGCCGACGCTCGGCTTGGACGTCCAGACGCGTAAGAGCATCTGGGAATATATAAAGGAGCGGAATGAGGAGGAGGGCGTCACCGTAGTCGTCACAACGCACTACATGGAAGAGGCGGAATTCCTGTGTGATAGGGTTGCGATAATGGACTTCGGCAAGGTGATAGCGGCGGGCACGCCCGAAAGCCTCAAGGCGTCATGCGGCTCCGCCGTGATCACGATAGCGGTAGACGGGAGCGCTCAAAGTCGAAGTCGGAATCAGGACGGCGTCGCTGAAGCCGAGAGGCTGGCGGCGATCCTGTCGGAGCTTGAGTTCGTGGAAGAGGCGGGCGTGCGTGGGTGTGGGCGGGGGCGTGGCAGCGTCGTCGAGGTCAACGTGCGGGGGAGCGGCGAGACGTGCATCCCGGAGCTCGTGCTCGCAGCCGCAAAGGCAGGCATCGGCATAAAATCCCTAAGCTTCAGGAAGCCCACGCTTGAGGACGTCTTCTTGAAGCTCACCGGCAGGGAGATCAGAGACGAGGGGGAGGGGGGCTTTAAGGACTTCGTGAGGTGGACGCACGTGCTGTGGCATAGGAGGCGGCGGTGAGCATGAAAACGAAGCTCGCAGACGTCATAAATCCCTCGGCGATATACACCCTGTGGCTGCGGGAGACCATCCGCTTTTTCAGGCTCAGGAGCAGGGTTCTCGGATCACTCGGCATGCCCCTGTTCTTTCTTGCGTTCCTCGCACTCCTCCCCGTGGAGCCTTCGAGCGTCCACGGCTTGCGGTACATCGATTTCTTAGCGCCGGGAATTATAGGCATGACTCTGCTCTTCTCCTCGACGTTTGCGGGGCTTTCTGTGATCTGGGACAAGGAGTTCGGCTTTCTCCGTGAGATAATGGTGGCGCCGGTGAGTCGGGTCTCGATAATACTGGGGCGGATTGCGGGCGGCATGACGACTTCGATGTTTCAGGGCATCCTGATGCTACTTGCGGCGTTCCCCATGGGCTTCCGTATCAGAGGGCTTCCGAGCGGGGGCGAGGCGACGACGCTCGCCATCCTCATCGGCGTCCTCCTCTCGGTGCTCTTCATGATACTGATTTCTGCTACTTTCATCGGCATGGGCGTGGCGTTCGCCTCGAAACTGAAGGACATGTCCGGCTACTCCCTCGTGATGAATTTTCTGGTATTCCCGATATTCTTCCTGTCCGGGGCGCTGTTCCCCTTGGATGACTTCCCCCGCTGGATGAGAATGCTTGCATATGCGGACCCGCTGACGTACGGCGTTGACGCCCTGCGGAGGTGTCTCGTCGGAGTCGGTGAGTTCCCATTGCTTCTCGACTTTGCGGCGCTCGCCCTGAGCGGCGCCGTGACGGTCTGGCTGGGCGCCTACCTGTTTGAAAGGGCTGAGGGCTGAGCTGCTGGGACTGAGCTGTTGGGGGCTGAGCTGCTGGGGGCTGAGCTCCCGCCCCTCCGAAGGCGCCGCCGAGGAGCGTGGTTCGCCGGACCGGAGGATAGCCGCTCCCCATCGGGACTGTGCGAACAGTCCCCTGCGACATGCTCACGCCCCGCTCCCGCCCCGCCACCGCCCCCGCTTCCCCTCGACTCGACGCCTGCACGACCCAGAGTGTACCGACACCTCACCCGGCGTCGGCATCTGGACGACAAGCCCTTTATGCAATCCCGAACTTCTCTTCCCTTCAACTGGCTTCCAGGATCCTCACCCTGCCGCCCCGCCTCAGAGCTTTCAGCAGTTCCTTCCCGATCTTCGAGTTCTTCCCGACCCTTATCCTATTTTTCTTGCCGACGACAGGGGAAAACAGAAACTGGTCGTTGACGTATACTTCAACGCACCTCCCGCTCATGTCCCTTTCGAGATTCAGGCTCAGATAGTTTTTCGTCTCGGAGATCGAAAACGGAATCTCAGCTTCTTGAGAAACATCCTCCGTCTCCACCTCCGACGCCGCCGATGCCGATGCCGCCGACGCTCTCACGGCTCTCTCGGCTCTGACGCTCCGGGCTTCGACCTCGATGCTTATCCCAAGTTTCTCTTCGATTTTCGTGATGTTCCGACCGTCCTTGCCGATGAGCTTTGCGATGGCGTCGGGATGCACTCGCACCACCGCCTTGTTTCCGATGATGTCAACCTCTGCTCCCCGGTCGTAGCGACGGATCACCTGAAAGATCCGCTCTGCGGCAAGCCTCTCGACGGGCGTCTGCGTCGTCACGTCCCTGACCGGGATGACCACGTTCTCCTCGCCGTACGTGTAGATTTCGTATTCGAGCCTTCCGGTCTCGAAGTCCCGAATCTCGACGACCGGTCGTGCGAGGTCGGCTTCGGTCATGCCCGTGGGCACCTTCACGGTCATCGAAACCTCGTAAACCTTCTTGATTTCGCCATCCTTCACGTAGATGATGGTGTCGATGACGCTCGGGATCATCCCGAGGTCGAGGCGTCCGACGAAGCGCTGCACCGCATCTATGGGGTCGGCGGCGTGCACCACGCCTATCATCCCCACGCCTGCGAGCCGCATGTCCGCAAATATCTTGAAGTCGGACGTCTTCCTGATCTCGTCGAAGACCGTGTAGTCGGGACGAACCAAAAGCAGGATGTCGGCGATGTTGCTGAAGTCGCCTCTCGGCGCGCTGTACTGCGTGATTTCGGGTCCGACCTGCAGGTCCCGTGGCAACTCCAGCGTCTTGACGACTTTGCCCTTCGAGGCGTAGAAGTTTGCGAGGGAGCTTGCGAACGTCGTCTTCCCGGAGCCCGGCGGTCCGGCAATTAAAATGCCCTCAGCCCGCTCCTCGAACCGCTTCATCAGCTTCTCCGAAAGCTTGTAATCTTCGAGGGAGAGCTTGACGATGGGGCGGACGATGGTGATTTCGGTGGCGTCGGCGAGCGGCGGTCTCGCGATCGCAATACGGTACTCGCCGAGCTGCACGACTCGCCCGCCGGGGATGCTTTCCTCGATGAAGGCCTCACGCCGCATCCTTATCGCCTCGTTGATCTCCTTTATTATCTGCAGAAGCTCTTCCTCAGTGCACGGTTCTTCTCTGATTCGCACGAGCCTGAAATTCCCGACCCTACCACGCTTTGCGAGCGGCGGCACACCTTCCTTCAGGTGGACGGACATCGTGTCCTCGGTGAAGAACTTCTCGAACGAGAACTTCTCGCCGAGAGTTTCGACGGGCACGTAGATGGACTCGACACCATCAGCCTCCGCTACTAAGGACTGCACGTAGTCGCAGGTCATCAGGGCGGCGTTCTCGCTCTTTGCTACCTCTATGATCAAGGCGTCGAGCCGCCCGCTGCTCGCGAGCCGTATTTCGTCGAAGTTCGGACGCTTGCCTGAGAAGCGAAGCGGGATGCCACGCTCCTCGCAAAGCTCACGAAGACGTTTCACGTTCTGTAAGCCCTCAAAGCCCTCTTCTCTGCCTTTCGATGCTTGCGACTGCAGCTCGTCGAACGCCGCATACGGAATTATCACTTCAGAGGCGTCCTCCACGACGCTCTCGGGCTCGCAATGTATGATCGCTGAAGTGTCCAGACACACTTTCTTACTACTCATTTCGCTCTTGTTGTGTTGCTCATCATCCCATTTTTACTTTTCCATTTGCTTAAGAATTAGAGAGTTTCGAGAGAGCAATATTTTTATCCGCTGAGAGCAAAAGGAGAAGTAGGCGGGGGTTGCCGAGCCTGGACAAAGGCGCAGGAGGCGTGCCGCCGTCGTGCGGACGCCGGCGAGACTTAAGTTCGCAAGGATGAGAAATCCTGTTCCGAAGGGATGCGCGGGTTCGAATCCCGCCCCCCGCATTAGCGTTGTGCGGAGTGTGGGTGTGGGGGATGCACCTCATCTCGATGAGCGACCTTACGCTCGAGGAGATTGAGGCTTTAATAGAGGACGCTGGTAGACTCAAGGCAGAGCGGGGGTCCCAAAGACTCCGTGACGACCTAAAAGGTAAAGTCCTGGGATTAATCTTCGAAAAGCCCTCAACTCGCACCCGTGTGTCGTTTGAGGTTGCGATGCTGGAGCTCGGCGGGCACGCCATCTACCTGAACTGGAACGACCTCCAGCTCGGAAGGGGCGAGCGCATCAAGGACACCGCCAGAGTCCTCTCGTCGTACCTCAGTGCGGTGATGATCCGAGCCTTCAGGCACGAAACCGTCGTGGAATTTGCGGCGCACGCCTCCATCCCGGTGATCAACGGGCTGACGAACCTCGAGCATCCCTGCCAGACGCTCGCAGACCTCCTCACGATAAAGGAGCGTAAGGGGCAGCTCTCGGGACTGAAGCTCGCTTGGATCGGCGATGGCAACAACGTCTGCAACTCGCTACTCCTCGGAGCGGCGACCGTCGGGATGAGCGTGAGCGTCGCATGCCCTGAAGGCTACGAGCCGCCCGCCTCGATTTTAGAGCGGGCGAGGGCGCTAGCTGAGAAGAGAGGCGCCGAAATTAAAATCGTGAGGGAGCCTGCGGACGCTGCGAAGGACGCCGATGTGTTGTACACGGACGTTTGGGTTTCAATGGGCGATGAGGCGGAGCGTGAGCGGCGGCTGAAGGCTTTCCAACGCTACCAGATAAACGAGCGGCTTTTAGGCATTGCGAAGAGCGATGCAATAGTCATGCACTGTATGCCTGCGAACGTCGGCGAGGAGATAACCGAGGAGGTGATGGAGGGGGAGCATTCCGCAATTTATGAGCAGGCTGAAAACAGACTGCATGCGCAAAAAGCCTTGCTCCTGAAGCTTTTGAGCCCATGAGCTAGAGTATTATGCTCCCTAAGGTGTTTGCGGTTAAGGTTTTAAGGGGAGGGGAGCTTCTGAGGATAAGGAATTTTGAACTCAAGGACTTAGACCGAGTTATGAAGATCAGCCGAGAAGGCAACCTTGAGGGCACCTCCGCCATCTACCTCGAAATCTACAGAACGTGCCCCGAAGGCTTCTTAGTAGCGGAGGTCGATGGCGTCGTTGTGGGTTTCGTCGTCGCTTTGCTTTCAACACCTGAGGAAGGACGCATATTCGCAATAGCCGTTGACAGGGATTTTAGGAGGCGTGGCATCGCTACCGAACTTTTAAATGTGGCGTTCGACCTTATTAAAAGCTGGGGCGCGCGATCCGTCAGACTCGAAGTCAGAGTGAACAACCATGCAGCACGCCGCCTCTACCGGAAGCTGGGATTTGTGGACTTTGGTTACATCCCCGCTTACTACAGCGACGGTGAAGCTGCCGTCCTCATGCGTAAGCCCTTGTTCGACATGGCGGAGTAGCATATTGCATCAGGCGCGCTGAGAGCTCTCCGTTACTACAGGCAGACTATGAAAAATATTTAAACAAGAAGGGGCATAGTAGCGATTGCGGCATTGTACGTCGTGGAATGGACATGAGCGTGCAGTGGGGTGGTCAGCATAGGAGCAATCAAACCAACATACATAAAGAGCATAGCAGAACAGCTATTACGTGAGGTAGATGGCTTCAGTGATGATTTCAACGAGAACAAGAAGCTCGTGGAAGTATACACAAACATAGAGAGCAAGGAAGTACGGAACAGAGTCGCTGGCTACATAACGCGTAAGATGAGGAGGCAGGTGAAAGCTCAAATGAAAGCTATATAGGAGGTTGTTGTTGCGTGTTGAAACTTGAGGGTGTGTTTCCCGCTTTAATAACCCCGTTTACGAAAGATGGAAAGCTCGACGAGGAGCGATTACGTAACCTCGTGGAGTTCGTGACGGAGGGCGGCGTCGCAGGCGTAGTTCCGTGCGGCACGACCGGCGAGTCCGCCACGTTATCTTACGAGGAGCACGAGCGTGTGATCGACATCGTAGTGGACTGTTCTAAAGTGCCTGTTGTTGCAGGAACAGGTTCGAACAGCACGAGAGAGGCGATAGAGCTGACGAAATACGCCGAGGACGCTGGGGCAGACGCTGCGTTGCTGATCACGCCTTATTATAACAAGCCAAACCGACGTGGATTGATCGAACATTTCAAGGCGGTAGCTGACGCCACGGAGCTTCCGCTCGTGCTCTACAACGTACCCTCAAGGACTGGACTAAACATGACACCTGATGTCGTTGCGGAGCTCGCGGGCGTCCCGAACATCGTCGGAATCAAAGAGGCAAGCGGCAACATCGGTCAGGTAGCCAAGATCATAAAGGCTACGAGGGATAAAGGCTTTGTAGTCCTTTCTGGCGACGACGCCCTTACGCTACCGATAATGGCGCTCGGCGGCAAAGGCGTGATTTCGGTGGCGGCGAACATCGTGCCGAAGGAGATGAGCGAGATGGTAGCTGCAATGCTGAAAGGCGACTACGAACGCGCCAGAGAGCTGCACTTCAGACTGATGCCGCTGTTCGAAGCTATGTTCCTTGAGACGAACCCGATTCCTGTGAAGAAGGCGGCAGAGCTCCTAGGACTCGCTAACGGCACGTTAAGACTGCCGCTTGCAGAGTTGAGCAAAGAAAATGAGGAGAAGTTGAGAGCGGTCTTAAAAGATTTGGGACTTTTGAAATGATGCACCACTTTCTTCTCCCGGCATGAAGAAGGTTTATGGAGTTATAGGGGACCCCATAGAGCATAGTCTTTCGCCGGTAATGCACAACGCTGCCTTTGAGGCGCTCGGACTCGATGCTATTTATCTTGCATTCCGGGTACCGCTGCAGAATGTCGGCAATGCAATCCGGGGCGCCGAAAGCCTGGGCTTCGGCGGGCTCAACGTCACCGTCCCGTTAAAGGAGGCGGCGATGCGCTTCGTACGTCCCGACGAGCTTTCAAAACGAATCGGGGCAATAAACACCATCAATTTCGAGGCGCCGGAGGGCGAGCCAAATGCGTTCAACACCGATGGCATAGCTGCCGTTCGAGTTCTCAAGGAAAATGTCGGCAGCCTCACCAAGAAGAACGTGCTGATGCTTGGTGCAGGCGGTGCCGCAAAAGCTATTGCTTTCTACCTGCGAAATGAGGGTGCCCGTCTTGTGATCTTGAACAGGACGGCTAAGCGTGCCAAGGAGCTTATGGAGCGTCTTCTCTCGTCGGGCGGTGCTGGCGAAGTGGCGTGGGGCGGGTTGGAGGAGCTCCCGACGAGAATCAAAGAAGCTGACATTTTGATAAATGCGACATCCGTCGGAATGTATCCGAACGTCGAGGAGACGCTCGTCACCGCCGACCTCATGCATAAAGACCTTGTAGTCTTTGATGTCGTTTACAATCCTGTGGAAACACGGCTTTTAAGAGAGGCGAAAAAGGCAGGCGTCCGCCATAGGATCGACGGCGTGAAGATGCTCGTGTATCAGGGCGCTGAAGCCTTCAAAATCTGGACTGGAATCTCGCCGCCGATCGATGTCATGGAGAGGGCAGTCAGGGAAAGATTAGGCGGCGAGATGGAAAAATAGTCAGACTAGGGTCATGAGCTATGACGTTGTGATAATCGGGGATGTTTTTTACGATATAATGACGTCGCCGCTCGAAGATTACCCGGAGAGGGACACGCAGGTCGGTGTCGAGTTTTTGACGAGCCTTGGCGGTCAGGCTGGGAACTGTGCGGCGGCGTGCGCCTCTTTAGGGCTGAGAACGGCGCTGATCTGCAAGGTAGGAAGCGACGAGCTTTCTACGCTGCTTTTAAGCGTCCTTGAGGGTTACGGCGTCGAGTGTTTTACGAGCGTCTCAGAGCGCTTCAGAAGCCCCGGGATAACGGTCAGCATTGCGTTCAGGGACGGCAGTCGCACAATGTTCTCCTACAGGGGTGCAAATCTCGACCTTCGGCATGAAGACATCGATTACGACGTTTTGAGACGAGCGAGATTCTTGATGCGTGCTGGTCACTGGAACACGCCTTCACTCTTCGCCGCAAACAAAAAGATTTTGGAGTTTGCGAGGCGGGAGTGCGGCATACCGACTGCCCTTGACATAGGCTGGAGCGCATACCTCGGCTGGGGCGAAGATGCAAGGAATTCCGTCTTGGAACTGCTGCCGGAAACGGAATTTCTCTTCGTGAACGAGCGAGAACTGAAGGCATTGGCAGGTATATCTGACGTTAAAAAGTGTGTGAGGAAACTTTTGGATTTGGGTTGTGAGAACGTAGTTTTGCATCTAGGCGAGCGAGGCTCTGCATGGCTTTCAGAGGATTTGGAAGTTCGTGTCGGAGCCTTTAGGGTGGAGGTGCGGCGCCCGACGGGCGCCGGTGACGCCTTCAACGCCGGCTTCATCTTCGCATTCCTCAAGGGCAAGAGTCCTGAGGACTGTTTGCGATTTGCAAACGCCTGCGGCGCCGCGCATCTCCAGAAAGGGGAGGGCTATCCCACGCTGGAAGAGGTAAAAGCCCTTCTGGGCGAGTAGCCCTAATGTTTAGTTAGGATTAAGCCCGCTGTGAGGAGGAGTAAGGTCAGCTTCTCCCGTCTGAAGAGGGAGCTTGCCTCACAATGTCCCGCCGGGACGTTCATCAGCCGATCAGGACGGCTGCTTCGCCCCTCATCGGGCTGGAAAGCTGGCTTAAAGCCGCTCCAGCCCACGAGAACATACACCAAACACATATAAAAACTTCCGCCCCCTGACAGGGGCTTCCCTGCGGCAGGAGCGTGAGCGCTGCGGCGACGTGTGCAGGGTGCAGCCCGAAAGCACCGCCGATGACACCACCTATACCGCCACCAATCCTGCCACGGCTCCCACCCCACTAGATAACCTTCAAAAGCTCTTCGAGTGGAAGCGTGTTCACGACGTCTTTGGCTTCGAGCCAGCCGCGGCGGGCGACGGCGACGCCGAACCTCATGAACTGGAGCTGCGGGGCGTCGTGAGCATCGGTAGAAATTGCGATTTTCACACCATATTCCTTTGCGAGACGACAGTGCTCGTCGTTCAAATCGAGACGGTTCGGATACGCGTTCAGCTCCAAAATCGTCCCGGTTTCGCGAGCCTTTTCCATTACGGATTCTATGTCAAGGGCGTAAGGCTCCCTTTTCCCAAGGAGGCGCCCCGTTAAGTGTGCAATTATCGAAACGTGCTCGTTCTCCATCGCAGCCACAATCCTCCGGGTCATGGCCTTCGCATCGAGCGAGAATTTAGAGTGCACCGCCGCAACGACCACGTCAAGCTCGCTCAGAACGTCGTCGCCGAGCACGAGTTGTCCATCCCCCTTTATATCAACCTCGACGCCTGTGAGCACTCTAAGTGGCAAGCCATCTTGCTCTAAGCGCTCATTCACTCTTTCCACCTCGGCAATCTGCCGCTTTAGCTCCTCTTCGGAAAGTCCGCCGGCGGTGCCCTTCGAGTGGTCACAAACCGCTACATATTCGTAACCGAGGCTTGCGGCGGCAAGCGCCATCTCCTCAACGCTTCTGGCGCCGTCGCTCCAGTTCGTATGCACGTGCAGATCACCCCTCACTTCCGAGAGCTCGATAAGCTTTGGAAGCTTGCCCTCGGCAGCAGCTTGAACCTCGTTGCGCCCCTCTCGAAGCTCAGGCGGGACGTAACAAAGCCCCAAGCGCTCGTAAATTTCTTCTTCAGTTTTTCCGCAGACACGACGCTCGACGCCGCCCCCGCCCTCAAAAAGCCCCCGCTCGTCAAGTTTCATGCCCTTCTCGGCGGCGAGCGTTTTCAAGCCATTGACGTGCGCCTCTGAGCCTGTAAGCGTCAGGAGGGCGGCGCCGAACGCCTCCGGTGGCGCAACTTCGAGGCGGACGGGCACGCCGGAAATGACGGCGGAAGCTGACCGCTCGCCGACGCTCGGGTTTTCTATCCCCTCTAGCTCGGCAAAAGTTTTGAGGGCGGCATCCGGCTCGCCCGCCACTAGAATGTCAATGCGGCTCACAACGTCCTTCATTCTACGGACATCACCTGCGATAGCCACTTTCCGAAAGCCCCTATGCTTCAACTCGTCGAGCAGCTGCTCGGCGAGCGGCAACGCCCTCCAGAGGAGGATCACACCTTTTTGCCTTTTATACTGCTCTATGCCTTTTAAAATGCGCTCTTCAGCTTTTGGGCCCAGCCCTGGGAGCTTACGGAGTCGATGCTCCCTCGCAAGCCGCTCTAACTCCTCGACGCTCGAAATTCCGAAGCGCTCGTGAATCTTCGAAACGGTCTTGACGCCCAAGCCTGGAATTTTGAGCAGTTCCAGCAAGCCTTCGGGAATGCTTTTCTTCAGCTCCTCGTGCAGCCGCAGTCTCCCAGTGCGGAGAATTTCGTCTATCTTCTTGGAAATGGCGGCTCCAATCCCCGGAATCTTCATAAGCTCGCCACGCCTCGCAAGTTCACTCACGTCCTGCGTTAGCGACTCTATGATGCGGGCGGCGTTCCTGTATGCTTTTATCTTGAAGGGATTGTCGCCTTTGAGTTCGAGGATGTCAGCAATCTCGTCGAAGACTGCGGCGACCTCCGCATTCGTCCGCACTTTACCCTGTTTGTTCACATTAAAATGTTGCACAGACGAAAAGAAAACATTATGAAGCTGACTGCTGTGACCAAAAGGCAAGGCGAGATTTACGTAACGAAGTGCGTGGAGCTTGGCGTGGTATGCTGCGGCGCAACGCCTGGAGGGTCTTAAACTTGAGGAACGCCGTCCGCTTCTACCTAGAGCATGTCACAGGCTGCTGAATCCGCATCCGAGGATGTGGACAACTAGGGTGGAGATAGGAGGTGAACTACCCCTCGCTTAGCAAGGGGCTTTCCGCTTCTCCCACCGAACTTACCATCATCGGCAGCTCTCTCAGCCAACCTAGGTAGAGGTTCGGTGTCCACGGGCGTGACTTCGGGCGTCCCAGCCCTAGGCTACCTTGCGGTAGCAATAACATGCTTATCGGGAATTATATAAAACTTACCTCCATTCCTCCCCCCACCTCCCCTGTATCCCCTCGCTCTCGCAAGGGGACTTAGCAGCAACAGAGAGTTAAGGGTTGAAGTTTAGATGGCTCTTCAGCTCTTCTCTAAGCCGTCGTGCATGATGATAAACGAGTCGGAACCCCTTTCGCCGGAGCTGGTCGGTGGGCAGCGTCCTTGATCCCTACGTAAACAGTTATTCGCTGGGGGCGGCACGAAGGGAGCTTCTCGGAATCACCAGCGGGAGCATGCCATTCCACGTGCGGTAGACAGGATACAAATATTTTCGACGCCGCGAAAGTCCAACGCTCACCTTTGTAGCTTAAGGGTGATGACAAAAGCCTATGCGGTGAGGGCCTCTGAGCTTTGAAGCTGCGTGCTCAGCCTGATGACTCGCCAAGTACGTAAATTAAGACCTCGATATTGAACGTGCCAATGGCTCAAATGTCGCTTCATTAGAGTTGCCGTCTTCGTCCTCTGCTCGTATTGTGTAATGTCTGACCCGCTCTTGAAGTATCAGCATCACGCTTCATCTTCCATCCCTGATTTCGGTTAACGGCTGACGGACGCCTCCATGCCGCTAGCCCTGCGATTCGCTCACACTCCT
>Ga0209411_100002_pt1 | contig 52650 bp, 49 predicted proteins | sample Mar14336cmmetaG_FD_185479 | JGI IMG/M metagenome (GOLD analysis project Ga0209411, IMG submission 185479) | Marine hydrothermal vent microbial communities from Guaymas Basin, Gulf of California to study Microbial Dark Matter (Phase II) - Marker... ... | reverse complement strand
CCGCACATATGATTTCGATCGGGGAGAGCCCGGTCGGCGACCGCTCCCAGCTCGAAACCTCCCTCATGTACATCGGAGCCGGGCAGAAGACGGGCACGTTGAGCTCCTTCAGAAGCGCGAGCGTAGGTCTCGGGTCTCCGCCGAGCGGACCGCCATTGAGCCTGAACCAGAGGAGGCTGATGACCGCATCGACGGCAGGTTTCCCGTGTTTGAAGAATAACCGCCGAATGCCCTCTAACGTCTTCGTCGTGCTTTCGACGTAAACCGGCGTGACGCTAACGCCGAGATTCTCTAAACGCTCCACGAGGGCTTTGAGCGGCGGGACGCACTGGTCGAAGTGCATGCCGCCGTAGATCAGCACGCCGACGCTCGGCTTTTCCTCGTTCGGCAGAGGTTCCCTGAGAAAGCCGAGCTTCGGGTGATAAACCCCGATCTCGTGCCTCTCCTCCGGCTCCCCGGGCTCCGGAAGCTCGTAGCCCAGATACCTCAAAACGGTGATGAACATGTTCCGGTAGTTCTCTTCACCGCCGTACGAGTAGTATTTCAGGACTTTCACGTAGTTCCTTGCGTCCCTGAGCGAGGCGATCGGAAGTCTGCCGGCAATTTCGATGATACTCTGGATCCTCCTCGCTCTTTTGTAAAGTTCCTCGGTGCTCAGTCGAGAATCCTCCTCAAACTTTTCAGAGAATTTCTCCATGGTGAAGGAGCCGAGCCTCGTGAGCGACATCAGCTTCGGCGAGCCGATGAGCGTGACCACGACCTTATTTTCCCCCTTTAACGCCCGATGAAGAACTTCTTCGACCTTTCCCCCTCCTCTGACGTCTATTAAGACCGCAGAGGCTTCTTTTAGTTTCTCCTCGAACTCTTTAAGCTCCACTTCCTCTTCGTTCACCTCGTGCGGGTAGTAAACCCGCAGCTCCGGCTTGTTTCTCACCTTTATGCTGCGATAAGCCGTGATCAGCGGCTTCGTGGACGCCAGCGTCGGGACGACCACGATCAGACGCTCACCCTCAGGTTGATGCACCATCTCACATGGTAGTAACACTTTGGGTCATATATTTCGTTTTGGGTAGCATGAAGTGCTGAGTTTCATACTTGTGTTATGATCGATGCTGAACGCTGCGGCGGCTCCGGATTGTGACGCTCGTGAGCAAGCGTCTCCGGCAGCCTGCGAGCGGCGATGCTGCGTGTGGCGGCGGGCTGGGACTCCCAAGGCTGCCTCCGGCGGTGGGGCGTGCCGACGCTTCATGAACGATTCGAGCCGGTGCGTCCGATAGCGTTCTCAGCCGCTTCCACGGCTGGAAAACGTCACCAGAGCAGCATGAGCGCTGCGATCAAAACGAGAGTGATCCCATCTCTTATCGCCGTCGAGACCGCCATCAGTTCCAGCCCTACCCTCGGTCCGAAGATGCTGACGTAGTGTGGCGTGAAGAAGCGGAGGGCGGTCGTGACGCTCGCAAGCACGTTCCCGAAAAGTAGGGTTATGACGACGTCCCTTACGGAGAGCCTTCCGGCGGCGAGGAGCCCGCTGGCAACCGTGCACGCCGCAGTATGATGCCCGAGGTGCGCGGCGATCACGCCCAAGGCGTCCGGCGGCACCGGAAGCGACGCCGCAACGCCGCCGAGCAACGAGGAAAGAGCGTCGAACGCCCCCACCTCCATCAGGAGACATACGAGGAACATGGTTGGCACTGTGATGACAACCATCCTTTTCATTACAGGCTCGGAGGCACGCAAGCTTTTGCGGAAGGCTTCCCGGACCCGAAGCGCCGGATCCGGATTCGGATTTGAGACGGCTCTCCCCCTCCCTCTCCCCGCCTCGATGTCGGCGTCGGGCTTCAGTGACGTGTCGCCGCCTTCAAGCACGAGCCTGCCGACGAGCATGAGCAGCGTCGTCTTCAAAAGCCCGACGAGCATGAGCGTTCCGAAGTAGATGACGCCGGCGACGCCGAGCAGCGGCACGACCACCGGCAGGAGATACCGCCAATGCATGACGATCGCCGGAAAGGAATTTATCATGGCGGCGATGAACAGCTCCTTCTTCTCGATGAAGCCTTTCTCGTAGTAATCGGCGAGCATGGCGTTGGCGGCGGTCGGCGAGATGAAGGCGAGGAGGAAACTCACGCCGCACTCCTCCCTGAGATGCGAGAAGCGGGTTATCGGCTTTGCTAGCCACGAGAGCTTTTCTACGACGCCCAACGCCACGATGAACTCCGCAAGGAGGACGCCCAAGAGCATGAACGGTAAGGTCTTCAACAGGAGTTTCGATGCGAGGATTGAGGCGTCGAGGAGCACGGACATCATTTTAACGGCGGCGCCGCCGCAGCACGAGCGCTATCACCAGAGCCAGCGGCGCAAGCACGCACGGCGCCGGCACCCTCGGAAGACCGCCGAGCGGCGGGCTCTCGCCACCAACGCTCCTCCCACCTCCACCCCCGCTCCCGCTCTCGCTCCCGCTCTCACCTCCGGCTTCGGCTCCGGCTTTGGTGTTGGTGCCGGCATCGACGGCGGCGTGGGGCTGCGGCTGCGTCTCATTCCCTGGTGTCTTTTCCCCCTCCTGCTCAACGCTTTCGTCCGTACTTGCGGGCGTGCCTTCGGGTGCGAGGAGCGTCACGTTCTTGCAGTCCTGCGCCCTTCCAGCGACGTCCACGGCGAGCCTGTAAGTTCCGGGTTGGAGCCCTGAGGTGTTAAAGCTGACGTGCAGCCGACCGCCCTCAACGAAGGTTGTTGCTTCGAGGCTGAAGCTTCCGTTGGAGAGGGTGAAGCTCGCAGGCTCGCCGTCCTTGACGTTCGTCTCCGCCCACGCCTCCAGAGGTTCGCCGACCTCGACGCTCGCAGGTGCGTGGAGCTTGACTTCCGGACTTCTGACGACGAACGTCGCCTCCTCGAACAGGTCGTCGCTGCCCGCCGCCGTGAGGGCATCCTCGAGAATTTCGAGCCGCTGCTCCAAGCTTTTGGAAGCGCCGCCGACGTTCCAGCGCCCGTTTTTTATTGCGTCCGTGACGCCGTCCCTGCCGGCATGCACCGCCACGACGTGATATCTGCCGGCGTCGAGCGTTCCGACATCTTCTTCGAAGCGTCCTCGGACGACCGGCGTGGCGTGCGCAACACCCCCCTTCGGGAAGACTATTCTGCCTCTGTGGTCGAGAATTATGATAAAGACGCGGCTCGTGCCGGTGGCGTTGCCCCTGATGACGACCTCGTCGCCCTCGGCGACCTCGCTTGGCACCTCGAGTTCGAAGCTCGGCGGGCGGAGCAGGAGGGACGCACGGGCGTCCACGCCCTCCTCCGACCGCCACTCGTCGCTCACCCGCTCGCCCTCGGCGAACGGCGGCGGCTCGTAGACCACGAAGAACTCAAGCCTCCGCTGCCCTTCGATCTCGCCGGTCGTGTCCCAGCTCCACTCGAAGCTCCGCTCCGCACCGGAAACGCTCAGCCGTATGCAGTCCTTAAACCGCTCGTCCACGAGGATGACAACGTATTCGCCGAAGTTTGCGGTGCCGTTGACAGCAACGACGTCACCAACTGTCGCTTCCGCTGGAACGTTCACAGAAAGCTCACCCTCGACGACTTCTACGTATTTTGTCCTATGAAGCCCACCCACACTCACCTCAACTTTATACCTACCAAGCTCCGCATCTTCAGTAGGGACTCGTAGCTTTTTCTTTCCGTCCTCGTCGAGCGTGACGACGCCCTCATAGAGGCTAAGCGCCCCTGCCGTGACCGAAATTGCGGCGTCATGCTCGAAGAACGAGCTTCTGATTATAATTTCCAGATCTTCGCCACGTACGACCTCTGTAGGTACCTCAAGCTCCAGATAAACGGGCTTAACTTCCACGCTCACGTCGTCGTCGGCATCGGTGGCGCAGTCCTCTAAAATGATTTTGTATTCTCCATCCTCCATTTTCAAGAGAGCAGTGTCGAAAACCAGCTCGCCATCGGCTGTGAAGTCTATGCCAGCGACCTCACCTTCGGCGAACCCCCGGAAATTACGTTCCTCATATTCGATTAGGATCTCGTAAACGTCCATACCTTCTTCATTAGTTATTGAAAACCCGTCATCATCTTCGATAGTTAGTTTAAAAACTCCCCGCTCTTTGTTATTCTTCTTAAGGCATAACGTGAAGCTTTCACCCTCCTGCACTCGCTCTTTCTCAAGTTCGATGTTAAAAGAATGTCGCTCGATGCCGAACCAGCCGCCAATGCTCTCATCCGCTTTTTCTACGACCTTGAAGAAGTAACCGGTCTTCACGCCGCTTGTGTCCCAAGGCTCACCCGCCTGCACCTCGTAGTCCTTGCAACCGGACTTTGCATCGCCGTCGTGCTCGTAGGGTCCCGAAACGATGACGTCCACGAAGTTGCCGTTTTCATCTACAAAATAAATTTCTTCTCCCTCATAAACTACGAGCTTCTTGCTCTCATCATCCGGACAGTCAGGCAGCGCCCCTGCAAACCAGAGGTAGCCGCCCTCGGCGGTGAAGTTTCGTTTTATAACGCTCGCATCAGTAATCGTCACGAACAAAAACGAGAAAATAAAAATCAGCAAAACAGCTGAAAGCGTCCGCCACAACGCCGACGGCATGACCTCCACCAGCCACTACGTTTCTCTGCTCGTGCCCAGAAGTTCTCTTACTTTTCGCATCTTATCGCCCCAATTCTCGACGTCGTCCGCCGTGAGCACGTCTATTGAGCCGCCTTGGAGCGGGGCTGCGACGTCACCCATCCGCTCCTCAAGCAGCCCTTCCGTTTCGAGGTACGCAGCCCGCAGCCTCTCCAGCACCTCAGGGTCGGGCTTCCAGAGATTTCGGGCGACAGCTTCGATGAGCCGCCGCTCGATTTCTTCGAGCGCATACGGGTTGTTTTCTTCGAAGAAGCGACGCATTTCCTCGTCAAGCACGAAGGTTTTTGCGATCTCGTCGAAAATCCAGTCACCAACCTCCCTCGTGGTTGCTTGCCAGCCGAAGACGCGTCCGACACGCTTCGAAATATCGCCGGCGCCCTTATAGCCGTGTCTTTTCATACCTTCAACCCATTTCGGGTTCAGAAGCTTCGTGCGCACCACCCTGCTGACTTCCTCGGCGAGCGTCCGGACTTCGACGGCGTCCGCGTCCCTCGTATCGCCGTAATAAGCCCTCACGCCTCTACCGGAGATGGCTCTCGCGGCGACAGTGAGCCCCCCGTGCGTTGCGAAGTAGCAGCAGCAGCCCAGCAGGTCGTACTCGTCGGTTGCGGTCTTGTTGAACGTGACCTCGACGCTGCGGAGCTGCGAAACCAGTTGCTCGTGCGCCTCCTTGCCGAAGATGCCCTTGCCGTAGGCATAACCGTTCCAGTAGACGAAAACTTCTGCAAGATCCCGCTCCTCCTTCCACGCAGAGGCGTAGACTGCAAGGTTCACGCCTGCGCCGTAAGTTCCGGGCTTGCTTGAGAAGATGCGGAGCGTGGCGTCCCGCCAGCTCGCCCCCCGTTTGAACTTTTCGAGCGCGTGCTTCCGCACGTAATTCAGCTCTAAAGGCTCGTTCAACGACGCAACCTCGTGGAATGCTTCGTCCAGAAGCTCGATGACGTTTGAGAAGTTGTCACGGGTGATGCCGCTGACACGAACGGTCACGTCAATTCTCGGGCGTCCGAGCTCTTCCAACGGAATAATCCTGAAGCCTCGCACCTTGCCGTCCTCCCAAAGCGGCTCTACCCCTATCAAATAGAGGATCTGCGAAAGCTGCTCGCCGTCGGTCCACATGATGTCGCTGCACATCCAATACATAGCGACGTTCTCCGGATATCTGCCCTCCTCTTTCAAATAACGTTCAAGGAGTTTCTCTGCAAGCCTCTTCCCGACCTCCCACGCCGCTTTCGTCGGTATTCTTTCGGGGTCGAGCGAGTAGAAGTTGCGACCCGTAGGTAACACTTCTGGCTTCCTTGTCACCAACCCCGAAGGCCCTGGCTCGACGTAGCCGCCGTCAAAGCCTCTCAACAAGCTTCTCATCTCGTCAGACGCGTCAACCCTCGAAGAGACGTCCGAAATTTTTTTGACTATGCGGTATAGCTCCTCTGCGATCTCGCGTTGCGAGTTACTGTCGAGAACGTTGAAGCCCAGCTCCTCAAAAATTTCATCTGCCGCTCGCCCGCTCAGAGCAGCTTCGACGACGCGTCTTGAAAGTTCGTCCGCCCTCAGCAAGACTTCGGCATCGGAGGCTGCCCCGTCCTCGCCCTTGGACAAAGCTTTCCGCGCAAACGCCCTGAGCTCCTGTCTCAACACCCCTTTTATAAACTCGACTTTCCTTTTCCCTCTTGGAATTTCGCCGAATATGTGCATGCCGTCAGGGATTTGCGTGTTATATATTTGTGTTATGAGTCTGTGAGCGCGCTCCAAGAGCTCTTCGAAACTCTTGACACCTTCAAGTTCTTTGACCTTGCGGGCAACTTCCCAAATTTGGTGCTGTAATTCGTGCGCCCTTGCGCCCTCAGCCCTTTTATACTCAGAGATCAGGGTCTCAAGCTCCTTAAGCTCGCCGTAGAGCCCGCTTTCGGTCATGACGGTCTGCATGTGATCGACGAGCGTGGCGTAGCTGCGACGCTTCGCGATCGTGCCCTCCGGCGGGTTGTCCGAATTGTAAATGTACAGGTGCGGCACGTCGCCAATCGCAATGTCCGGGAAGCAGGAGCCGGAGAGCGCGACGCCCTTCCCCGGCAAGAACTCAAGGTTCCCGTGCGTCCCGACGTGGATGATGGCGTCGGCGCCGAAAACACGATCGAGCCACATGTAGGTTGCGAGGTACTGGTGCGGCGGTGGGACATCTGGATCATGCAGGATCTTGCAGACCTGCCCGTCGCACCGTGCGCCGGCGCAGCCACGCTTCGGCTGCACCAGCACGACGACGTTCCCGTAACGCACGCCCGTGATTAAAATGCGACCGTCATGAACCATCGAGGCGGGAACGCCGTCCTTCTCTTCGCCCGGCGGCTCGCCCCACGCCTCTACCACACGCTCACGAGCATCCTCAGGTAGCGTCCTGAACCACTTTTCGTATTCGTCGACGCTTATAGACGCAAGGACGCCGCCACGCCGTACTATCTCTTCGGTAGTTGTCCACCGAAACTCGCTGAGCGCCTTGCGTTCCATTATCGTCTCTATAAGCTCTTTCCCATCCTTAGGCGGATTTTCGACTTTGTAACCAGCTTCCTTAAGCCTGTTCAGGATGCGAGCGACACTCTCCAGCGAGTCGAGATGAGCGGCGGAGCCGACGGTTGCCTCGACGCTCGCGCACGGGTTGTTATGCAGGATGAATGCCAGTTTGCGTTCGGAGGGCGGCTTCCGCTGCAGCTCCAGCCAACGCTTTACGCGTCGCACGATCTTGCGAACTCGTTCTTCAACAGGCGTCACACGCTCCACGAGCGTGTCCGCAACGCCATCGTGCCTAGCCTTCGTGACGCCTACTAATATCGGTTCGATCACGCCCTCAAGCTCAGGCAGCGCTATCGTGAGTGCCATGATGCTGCCGCCGACGCCCTGACCGGACGAGCGCCACTCCTCCTCGGTCATGTGATATGCGATATGTGGATGGAAGACCGGAACATCTAGCCTTTTCAGAAGCTCGACTGCGCGCTCCGCTGAGGTTTTGCGATCGCGCCAGTCGCCGCCGAGCGGCGTCCATTGCAAGCTCACAAGCGCGTTTATCCTCGGGCGGTCGCCATCCATGAAAAAGTCCTTTATGATTTCGAGGTTCATGCGGGCGCCGTGTTCTGCGGCACTGCTGTAAGAGAACGCAGCTATCACGTTCAAGCCTTCAGCTTCAAAGCCTCTGACCAAAGCGTTCTCGACATCGAGATTTCCAGTGACCCAGTAGTTCCGGTAAAAGAGGATGCCGACGGTCGGCGCTCCCTTTTTAAGCTTCCCAGCATGCTTATACCACCGCAGATACTCCGTTACGTCGCCGAACACCGAAGGTGCGTCAGGGTGGTAGATTCCGTCCCATGGGAGCTCCTTAGGCGGCGAGAAGTCGCAGGCGACCCCCAAAACCTCACTCACAACGAACTTTAAAAGGTTTTTTAGATTTTCGACGCCTCCGAACGCAAAATACTGATTTGCAACGAGCGTGACTTTCGTGCCGACGTTCGAGAGCAGCCACTTCGAAGGCTCACCTCCCACCGCTACTATTGGCTTTTCCAGCCCTGAAAGCTCCTTCTCCAGCAGCTCCCAGCAACGCAGGCTCTCCATCGGGTAAACGAGGATCAGGTCGGCGCCCTTCAGCGAGCGCAAACACTCCTCCAGCCGCCCCTCCTCGACGTCGATGAGATTCCAAACCTCAACGTCGAACGGAAGCGAGCGGGCAGCCTCAACCAGCGGAGGCACACAACTCCCCCAGACCAATGCGACGACCCTCGTCCTCGGCTTCATCCGCTCCCGCCTCCTCCTGCCTCGGCTTCGGCTTTGATCTTGGCTTTGAACTCCTTTATCGTGTCGAGGAACTTTTGGCTGAAGGGCATGCCGTGCTCGTAGTGCGTCTTGCAAGGGAAGTCGGCGCACCGCAAGCAGAAATCCACGCCCTTTCTCGCTGCGCACTCCAAGATCGGACACGACATCCCGAATTTCTCCTTGATGTAGTTGAGGCGCTCCGCTGCCCTTTTATCGTTGCCGGGCGGGCAGCCGCCACCGCAAGCGTCTTTAAGAGCGCAAACCTCGCACGCCACCCCGCACGCCGCCGGCATGCGATCACCTATGCCTCCACCGGGAACTCCTCGATGAGCCCGACGATGTACTTTGCGACGAGCAGCGCATCCGTGATCGTGACACGACGGTCGCCGTTCACGTCGGCGGCGGCGACGTCGATGTCGCCCTCATCCACGAGACCGACGTCGTACTTCGCTATCCACTGCGCGTCGCGGATCGAGACGACGTCGTCGATGTTCGCATCGCCGAAGAGCAGCGGGTACGTGAAGACGCCGGAGTAGCCCAAGTTGTGGAACCTCTCCAGGTACTCCCTGTGCCACGAGCGCGGCTTGACAATTCCCGCCACCTCCTCAGGATAGAACCACGTCGTGAGATACGCCACGCCTACAGGATACGCAGGTCCCACGTAGATGTCGGCGGAGAGCATGTAGACGCGTCCCTCCTGCACCGCCTTGATCTCATCCCACCCCGGACGCCCCATCACGGTCTCCCGGTACTCCTTCATCGGCGTCGGGTCCTCCTCGTCGTAGCCGTTCGAGGCTCTGCTGTCGCTGAGCGCCTTCACAATTACATCAGGATTCTCTTCTACGACGAACTCAGGATCGATTTCCGGGTAGTCATCAGTGATGCCCTCTTCAACAACGATGTTCCTACCACCTGCTAGCGTCAGCATCTCATGCCCGCCCGAGCCGAGCCCGCATGCCTTGTAATCCTTGTACATCTCGAAATAGACGCGTACACGCTCCTCATCCGGAATTCCGGACACGACGCTTTCTATTTCATCCATTTTCGCCTCGTACCATTCTACGAGTTCGGCAGCCTCGTCCTCGCGTTCGAGGATCAGCCCCAGCTTCTCGACCTCCTCGCTCATGTTCGAGGGCTTGTAGAAGTCTAAACGCACGACTTTGATATCAGTGCCTTCGAGGTGCTCGTCGAGCTTGTCTGGCGTCGGCCACTTCACGTACGTGATGACGATGTCCGGCTCTAGCTCGATGATCTTCTCGACGTCGGGCGAGAAGCAGGAGCCTACGTTCGGCAGCTGGCTCAGCTCCGGGAAGAAGACCTCGTCCTGCACGACGTACTTCGAGACGCCCACGACCCTGTCGGCGGCGCCTATCGCCCTTATCACCTCCGCGGCGTCGGAGGTGAGTGCTACTATCCTCTCAACCGGTTTATCTATGACGATAGTGTTGCCTGCGGAGTCCTCAATGACTATGGGATACTTCGTCGTGGCCACTGCTGCCGGCATTGCTACTGCAAGGGTGGTAAGAACCACGAAGCACAGCGTCAGGGTCTTTACCATTCTTATGCCACGGCTGCATTGCAGCATGCGCTCACGTGGCTTTGAGGAGCCGTCACGCCACAACTGCTGCGACTGTTTGGGTTGATATGTATTATTTTTAGCTACAAATATCTCCATTTAGTCACCTCCTGTAACATTGCTATGGGCGAGTCGCATAAATAACTTGCGGATGGTCTTGCCCCATAGCACCTACACCGGAGAATAAGGCGGATGAAGGACGCGCATCACGAAGTATTAGAGGAATGGTGAAGAAATGATGAACAGCGTCATGTTCAGCGGCATGACATTTTATTTGAAAATCATAGCACTTACGGTGCTCGGTGTCGTGCTTGCAAACGTTATCGTGGAGACCGGCGCCACAAGAAGACTGTTCTTCGCGGTGGGGCCGCTATGCCGCCTTTCAAAGCTGCCGGAGGGCTGCGTCGTTTCGTTACTTACATGCTTCCTCAGCCCCACCGCCGGGAAGTCCATGCTCGCTGGCTTTTACCAGCGTGGCGAGGCTTCGAGGGCGGAAACCGTTGCGACAGTCCTGATGAGCACGTTCCCGACGGTGCTTGGCGAGACGCTGCTCAGAGTCCAAGCGCCGCTCGCCATAGTCATCCTCGGACCCGTGGTCGGCACGCTCTACGTCGCCCTCACGCTGTTCTCCGCCCTCATACAGGCGGTCTGGGGCTTAGCCATAAGTAGGACGCTCGCCGCCGTCGGAAGGAAGGAAAGTCGCCAGAAGGCGTGCGGGGGTACGTGCGGGGGCGTCGGCGGCGACGCTCACGCCCGCCCGATCCCCGAGGGCGGGGCGTCTCTCAGGGACGCTGCGGTGCGGGGCGTCAGAAGCTCGGCGGGCATCCTCAGAAGGGTGATTCCGGCGATGCTCGTGGCGTTGCTCGTCATGGACGTGCTCACGGCGTTCGGCGTCATGAGCCTCATCGCCGCCGCCTTCGAGCCGCTCCTCCGCACCCTGAGCCTGCCGGGCGAGTGCGTCGCCGCCCTCGTCGCACAATTCGCACACTTCTCGGCAGGATACGCAACGGTCGCCTTCCTCCTCGAAAATCACACCATCACGAGCAAACAGGCGCTGATAACCCTGCTCCTCGGCAGCATGGTGGTCATCACGATGATCTACGTCAAGTTCTCCATCCCTATGTACGTCTCGCTGTTCGGCAGGTTCGGCGTGGGAGTCTCCGCCGCCGCCTACGCCTCCAGCATGCTCGCCAAGGTCATCACGATCGTCATGGTCGTGTTGCTGCTCTGATTGAGCCGCTCTGAGCGGCGAAACGAGCAAAACATCACGCGCCCAAAGCCGCCTTTATCCTCTCGCACGCCTCCCGTATCCTTTCGACCGGCGTCGTCAGTGCGAATCTGACGTAGCCGTCGCCGTGCGTCCCGAAGCCGATGCCGGGCGTCACGACCACCCCCGCCCGCTCGAGGAGCAGCGCTGCGAACTCCAGCGACGTGTAACCCTCAGGAACCCTTGCCCAGACGTAAAACGTCGCTTTCGGCGTCTTAGCCTTTATCCCGGCGTCTTTCAACCCTTTTATCAAAGCATCTCTCCGCTCCTTATATGTGCGGACGTTGCGTTCGATGACATCCTGCGGACCTTTGAGGGCGGCGACCGCTGCGAGCTGCACTGCTTGAAAAACTCCCGAGTCCACGTTCGTTTTTATCTCCCTGATCCCCTTCAAAATGTCGGCATTCCCAACGACGTAGCCTATTCTCCAGCCAGTCATGTTGTAAGTTTTGGAGAGCGTGTTGAACTCCACGCCCACCTCAAAGGCGCCATCGGCTGCAAGGAAGCTCATCGCCTTATAACCATCGAAAGTTATCTCTGAATACGGATTATCATGCATGACGACGACATCATGATCCTTCGCAAAGTCTACAACTTCCTTGAAGAACTCTTTAGATGCAACAGCCGCCGTAGGGTTATTAGGGTAGTTCAGAAACAAAAGCTTCGCCTTCTTGGCGACTTCTGAGTCGATTTCCGAAAGGGAGGGCTTAAACTCATTTTCTTCGGTCAAAGGCAGCCCATGTGGGACGGCACCAGCGAGCACCGTCGCATTTTTGTACACAGGATACGCAGGGTCCGGCACGAGAGCCACGTCGCCAGCGTCAAGAAACGCAAACGCTGCATGCGCGATCCCTTCCTTTGATCCGATGAGCGTGAGCACTTCAGTCTCGGGGTCCAGCGTCACGCCTTTCCGCCTTTTATACCAATCAGCAACCGCCTCTCTGAACGCTAACAACCCCTCATACGTCGGATACCTGTGGTTCTGCGGATCTTTCGCTGCTTCGTATAAAGCCTCTACGACGTGCGGCGGCGTTGGCAGGTCCGGATCGCCGACGCTCAGGTCTATGATATCGGCACCCTCCCTTTTCTTCCGCGCCTTTTTCTCGTCGATCTCCGCGAAAAGGTACGGCGGCAACGAACGCAGCCTGCTTGCATACATCACTGAGAAGGTCACCAGCTTCGTATTTAAACCTTCGTGCTGCGCTGCGATACATAAAAGCTGCCGGGGTCTCCTCCGGCGCTATCTCAAAACTTTTTTATACTCTAAGGTTTTTAACATCAGTTTGCATGAGCGTTTTGGACAAGCTCGTGGGGAACTCCACGCACTTCAAAATAATGAAACTGTATCATGACAACCCCGACCTCTCAGAGAACATATCAGAGATCTCCAGAATCATAAACAGGAGTCATGTAACGGTGAAAAAGGCGATAAGCGACTTGGAGAGCATCGGGGTACTGCGGGAAAAGCGAATAGGACGCTCACGGGTCGTGACGATAAACGAGGACAGCCCGTATACAAAGGCGGTGTTCGAATTCTTCAATAGCGTGAAGGAAATTGAGGAGAAGACGTATCTCGAAACCCTGATAAAAAGGAAGGCATCCTCTGAGATAAGCAAGTGATCACTGCCGTAGGACGTTGTAGACGGCGAGTGTGCAGAATATTGCTTCTTCGGTCCTCACCGTCGCAGTCCCCTGCCCCGGCACGGTGTTCACGACGAGCCCGCCAAAGTCCTCATAAGCCAAATTTTCGTCCTCTAGAATCTCCTTCAAGCCCCGACTTGGCGAGCCGAAGACGAATGCAACGTTGCCCTTGAACGCTTTCTTCATCAATTCCATATCGAAAACGCCGAATTTTGACGTGAATATGATCCTGTAATCCTTCTTCATTCTCTTTAAGGTCCTCCCCAGACTCCCTCCCCGCCGCACGACGTAGCCCCAGTGGAACGGTATCTCGTTACGGCTCACAAGCCGCACTTCCAAAGGCTCCTTCGAGACTACCTGCACAGTCACTCGCCCTCGCACCACGTCGCCGTCCAGTCTCAAAACGGCAAGCTCCTCTACCCCTATGTCCACTAGTGCCATCCCTTTCCTAACGTCCTTGCTCACCACCACCCCTTCCCTAAACTCGCCCTCTTTCAAATCCATCTTCTTCGATACCGTAGGATGATGTCTTGTCCGCAGCGGCGGGATGACGCCTGCGAACCTGAGCTCCGGCTCCAAGCCGAAAAGACGCTTCCGCAGGTATTGCGGCGTCTCCGCATACCTCAGGACTCTCTCTATGAAGCGACTGTCGTCGTACTCTCTGTCTTTGTATATCACGATCTCATCGACGCAGAATATCGAGGCGGCTCTCGCCACCTGCCCGACCTTGTACGTTTTCAGCTTCATGTCCGCCGTGTCCATCGTCAGCGACGACGGTATCAAAATGGAAAGCATCATCTTAGGTTCGACTGAAAGAAAATATTGTGCGACCATACCTTGCATCGAAAAGGCTGTTCGTGAGCACTGGCACGGTAAATAGAGGAGACAATTTAAATACCTCCTGATACCAACAAAACAGTACTGCTCCCCAGAGGATTTTGTTGGAGTGGTGAGATGTACCTGCGGATAAGAGCTGTAGATGTCGTGAGGATACCGCCAGAGCGGCTCGCCGACGACTTGGAGGAGACGATAAAGGAGATGCTGTGCGAAAAGCTGGAGGGGCGAGTTGACAAAAAGATAGGGATTTTCGTTGCGATTCTCGATGTCATAGAGATCGGCGAAGGGAGAATCCTCGTGGGTGATCCCGGTGTCTACTACGAAACGGTCTTCGATGCTCTTGTATTCAGGCCGGTGCTGCAGGAAATCGTGGAGGGCGAGGTTGTAGAGATCGTAGAGTTCGGCGCCTTCGTGAACATCGGGCCGCTCGACGGGCTAGTTCACATCAGCCAGATCACTGACGAATACATAAACTATGATGAGAAGAACATGATGCTCGTCACTAAAGAGACGGGGCGGGTGCTGAGAGAGGGCGACAAGGTGCGGGCGAGGATTGTAGCGGTCTCACTAAACGAGCGGAATCCGGCGGAGAGTAAGATAGGGCTGACGATGCGGCAGCCTGCACTCGGAAAGCTTGAATGGATTGAGGAGGAGCGGGAAAAGGAGCTTAAGCGGTTGGCAGGCGTTGTCGGCGAGGAGGGAGCAACGGGAGGTGGTGAGAGCCGCTAAGAGGGGTTTGAGCTTCAATCAGACAAGGGAGCAAGGAGTGGGAGTATGGAGCTTGCGTGTCGTGATTGCCGACGGATAATAACAAAAAACGTGTGCGAGTGCGGCTCTGACTCTCTGAGCAAGGATTGGAGCGGATATATCATAATACTTGATGCTAAGAACTCCGAAATTGCGAAAAAGCTGGGGATAAGCAAAGAGGGGAAGTATGCGTTGAAGGTACGTTGAGGTGGTGACATGGAGGTCGAGATAATCGAGGTGCGGGAGAACCCGCTGCTTGAACGCAAGGAGATAAAATTCAGGATAAGACACGAGGACAGAACGCCATCAAGGAAGGAGGTAAGAGAGTTATTGATAAAAGAGTTCAATACGAGTCCAAACCTGCTTGTCGTCGAAAGTATAAAGACGGAGTTCGGGAGGCGAGAGGTTCGTGGTTATGCGAAGATTTACAAGAGTGAGGAGCGACTCAGGAGTGTGGAGCGTCCTCACATTATAAGGAAGAACTTCGAAGAAGAGGGAGAAGAGCATGCCGAAGGGTGAAGTGAAGGTGTACAAGTTTTATGAAGTGAAGGATGGGAAGCTCGTACGGCGGCGGCGTTCATGCCCGAGATGCGGCGAGGGGGTCTTCCTCGCAGAGCATCCCGACCGGCGGGCGTGCGGAAAGTGCGGCTATACCGAGTTTAAATCCTCACACCGGCAGCAGCAACCAGCTTAGTTGCATTTGGAGTTCTGCACAAGACTGAAATCATGCTCCAGCATAGCGTTGTCGAACGAGAACCGAAAATAATAACATTACGGCTGGCATTTTAATTCTGGGCATGGCAGGGGGAAAACTTGAGGGCGTGGAGTATAGTGCGAAGCACATACAGGTGCTCGAAGACCTGACTGCTGTTAGAAAGCGTCCTAGCATGTACATTGGAGATACCGGACCGAGAGGGCTCCACCATTTGGTCTTTGAGGTTGTTGATAACAGCATTGATGAGGCGTTGGCGGGCTTTTGTGACCGCATCACTGTCATCTTGCACGAGGATGGGAGCGTTACCGTCGATGATAATGGTAGGGGAATTCCTGTAGATATTCACGAGAAATACGGCGTCTCCGCCCTCGAACTCGTGCTGACGAAACTACACGCCGGCGGGAAGTTCGACAGCAAGATATATAAGGTGGCGGGTGGGCTCCACGGCGTCGGCATCTCCGTCGTCAATGCCCTTTCTGAATGGCTTGAAGTTGAGGTCCGCAGGGACGGACGGTGCTACTTCCAAAGATACGAACGCGGCAAGCCCGTCTGCAAGCTTGTGTCCGAGACGCTTCCAATTCCGACAGAGACGGGAACAAAGATCAGATTTAAGCCGGATGCCGAGATTTTCCAGTCCACAGACTTTGATTTCGGCACGATAGCTTCGAGGCTCAGGGAGCTTGCCTTCCTGAACAGGGGCGTGACCCTCCAGATATTTGAGGAGAAGAGCGGTAGGAGGGAGACGTTCAGGTATGACGGGGGCATCGTTGCGTTCTTGGAGTTCTTGAATGAGGGGAAGACGCCCTTACACAAACCAATATACTTCAGAAAGGAGAAAGACGGGGTCATCGTGGAAGTGGGCATTCAATACACGACTGCTTACGAGGAGAACATACTCACATTCGCAAATAATATAAGGACTGAAGGGGGCACGCACCTCATCGGCTTCAAGTCTGCGCTCACGAGAATTATAAACGATTACGGAAAGAAAAGCGGAATGCTAAAGCGGTTGACGCTCAGCGGCGACGACGTTCGTGAGGGATTGACAGCAGTCGTGAGCGTGCTCCTCAGAGAGCCGCAGTTCGAAGGACAGACGAAAACGAGGCTGGGCAACAGCGAGGTCAAGGGCATCGTCGAGTCGATAGTCTGGGAAAACCTCTCTGAGTTTTTCGAGGAGCATCCTGAAGACGCCGCTCGCATTATAGAAAAGGCAATAAAGGCGGCTCGCGCGAGAGAGGCGGCACGCCGCGCTAGAGAGCTTGTCAGAGGGCGTGAGGCGTCCTTGGACTTACTGCCAGGGAAGCTTGCGGACTGCATCGAGAGGGGAGAGCGGGCGGAGCTCTTCATCGTGGAAGGCGAATCCGCAGGCGGCTCTGCAAAACAGGCACGGGACAAAAACTTCCAGGCGATATTGCCTATTCGAGGCAAGATTCTGAACGTGGAGAAGGCGAGGCTTGACAAAATTTTGAAAAATGCGGAGATAAGGGCATTGATCACCGCGCTCGGCACCGGTATAAAGAACGAGTTCTCAAAGGAGAAACTGCGCTACAATAAGGTCATAATAATGAGTGACGCCGACGTCGACGGCGCGCACATCCGAACGCTGCTCCTCACGTTCTTCTACCGCTACATGCCCGACTTGGTCAAAGACGGGCACGTTTACATTGCGATGCCGCCGCTCTACGCCGTGAGGAAGGGTAATAAGACGCTGTATGCATATTCCGAGGAGGAATATCAGCGGATACTGGAAGCGCTCGGGGATGGTGGCGGCGTGCGGGTGCAGCGCTACAAAGGTCTTGGCGAGATGAACCCCGAGCAGCTTTGGGAGACGACGATGAATCCCGAGACGAGATTCCTGAAGAGAGTAACGCTACGGGACGCCGAGGAGGCGGACATGATATTTTCAGTGCTCATGGGCGAGGACGTGGAGCCTCGTAGGAAGTTCATTCAGGAACATGCGAAGGAAGTAAGAAACTTAGATATATAGCGAGGAACACAAACAGGGATGAGTATGAGCGACGAGAGCAAGTGCGGGGGTAAGAAGAAATACATCCCGCCGAGGATTTATGAGAGGGAACGGTTCGAAAAGATGATGGAAAAGAGCGACCTTGACATAGGCATGTTGTAGGAGGTGCGTGAGATGGAAGAGAAGGAGAAGTCAAAGTGTCAGGGGAAAAAAGAATATGTGACGCCGCAAATAAAGGAATTCATGCACATGGGTGACATATTGAAAGGCGCAAAGGGCTTGTAAGCGGCATGTGACCCTAGTGTGATTTTATGCAGTTTTCTGAAGACGAGCTTTTAAAGCGTGCGGAGCTGCCGAAGCAATTAGCGAGGTATTACCATAGGTTTTACAAGGGCAAGATAGAAATTTCGTTGAAAGTGCCAATTCGCAACTACGACGACTTTGCGATCTGGTATACGCCTGGCGTCGCAGAGCCTTGTTTGGAGATCAGGGATAATGAAGATGCGGTTTTTGAATACACAAACCGGGGGAACACCATAGCTATCGTCACCGACGGCACGAGGATCTTAGGGCTCGGCGATATCGGTGCGGCGGCGGGGCTCCCAGTGATGGAGGGCAAGGCGTTGCTTTTTAAGTATTTGGGAGGAGTTGACGCCGTCCCGATATGCCTAAGTACTAAGAACGCCGCTGAGATTATTTCTGCGGTGCGTTGGATTTCGCCGACGTTCGGCGGCATCAACCTCGAAGATATTGAAACGCCGAAGTGCTTCGAGATTCTGGAGACGCTCAGGAAGACGCTTGAGATCCCGGTATGGCACGACGACCAGCAGGGGACCGCCCTCGTGACGCTCGCCGCCCTCATCAATGCATTAAAGGTTGTCGGCAAGGACTTGAGAGATGTCAAGATTGCGTTCATCGGGGCGGGCGCCGCCGGCATCTCCTGCTTCAAATACATAGTAAAGGCGGGCGCTCGTCCCAGGAACATCGTAATGTGCGACAGCAAAGGCATCCTGCACCCCGACCGTGACGACCTGAGCGGCGAGAAGCGTAAGGTGGCGGAGCTGACGAGCCCCGAAAAGAGGGGCGGCATCCCCGAAGCGCTGGAAGGGGCGGACGTCTGCATCTCGATGTCACGTCCGGGTCCGGGCGTCATAAAGAAGGAGTGGCTCCGCCGCATGAACGACGACGCCATCTCCTTCAACTGCGCAAACCCCGTCCCCGAGATCTGGCCGTGGGAGGCGAAGGAGGCGGGCGTTAAAATAGTTGGAACCGGACGGTCGGACTTCGAAAACCAGATAAACAACGCACTCGGCTTCCCTGCGGTTTTTAGAGGCGCCCTAGACGTCGCCGCCCGCAAGATAACGGACGAGATGTGCCTGGCAGCCGCCCACGCCATTGCGGAGTTTGCGGAGGAGCGGGGCTTGAGCGAGTCTTACATCATCCCGAGGCTTGAGGAAACCGAGGTCTTCGTAAGGGAGGCGGTCGCCGTGGGCTTGGAAGCAATAAGGCAGGGCGTCGCCCGGCGGAAGCTCAGCAGGCGAGAGCTTGAGGAGGCGGCGGCTGCGAAGATAAAAAGGGCGCAGGAGGTCTTGAAGCTGCTGATGCGGGAAGGGCTCGTGAAGCCGCCTTGACGCCGCCGTATCAGTCTGTTGCGAGCTTCTCAAGCTCGCCTGCTATGTTCCTGAGCTTTTCAGCCAGCTCCTTGGTCTCCGACGCGAGCCTCTGGAGCGCCGGCGGCGCGATCGCCGTGAAAAGTTCACGGAGCGCCTTCCTGATGAACTCCTGCATCTCATCAAGGTCACGATCGCCAAGCTCGATCACGAAGAAGCCGTCCGCCGCGACCTCCCTCGCAGACGCCGAAAGCTTTCTCACCACCAGAATTTTGAGCTGCGGCACCTCCTTGAGATTCTGCGTCCGCCCGAACTCCTCGTCTATCCACCGACGATCTATCGCCCTGTTCCACCAGTCCCTGCAGGAGACGTAAACCGAAAGCCGTCCGCCCGTCACGTCCTTCCACGCCCAGACATCGCACTCCACCGGCGACCCCACCCTCGAAGGGCGAACATCGTTGGTTTTCGCCTCGAACCCCAACTCCCTCAAGGCTTCGGCGACCGTGCGCTCAAGCGCTCTCCCCGGCTGCATCGCCGGCTCCGACGGCGACGGCGGCTCTTCGACCGCAATGCTCATCAGCGCAAGTTTTCCGAGCTCGTTCAGCCTGTTGGCAGTGACGAAGGGCGTCGCTCCCAAAGCTGCAAGCTCGCCGACCTCGGCATCGCTCAGCGAACGACTCTCAGCCGCCCTCAGGAGTTCGAGGACGCGCCTCACACGCTCTGCGTCGTGCCGCCGCACAAATTCGGAAAAGCAGAGCCACAAAGCTCGTTTCAAGCCGAGCTGCTCGACCACGCTCCTCCAAATCGTTTCGTAGCTTGCGAAGTCGGATTTGGACAAACTCCGATCGAATTTCAACCCCTTTTGCGTCAGGTAGTCGATAATTTCCTTGAGATCCTTTGCGGGGAGGAGCCAGAGTATGAGGTGCAAGTTCTTCATCGATTCCGCAAACTCCAAGGCGTGGTCGGCGACTCCGATCTTCACCTGCATGCCGCCCACCAGCTACCCTTTCTTCTCGCCGTAATACACGTTGAGCCAGTATTTGACCTTGCCTACGATCTCCTCAAGTTTTTCGGTCGGGCACGTTTGTCCTCGGATGACGCCGGTGACGATATCGACGAGCTCGCCTTTCGTCTCTGCGTTTTCGTTGGGGAAGCCCCGGACACGGACGCCCGCCTCTGCGAAGCGTTCGAGCGTCACGGGCGCCTGGCAGACGACGATTGCGGGGCGTTCGACGTGCTTTATGAACAGTTTGACCTTGTAGATGAAGTGCGCAGGGATATTGCCGGAGTGGATGAGGACGAGCTTATGCATGTTCATCTGGACGATTTCCTTGGGGTTGATGCCACAGGTGCTCATCCTGCCGTGCATGTGCTTTTCGATGAGCTCTGAAGGGAGTCCTGTGCCGGCTTCGAGGACGAGGACGCTTGCGTTTATTCCCGCCTCTCTAAGCCCGTAGGTGATTTCGCAGACGGGCTTTGTGATGTGACGGGGCTGCGGTCCCATTGAGAGTATGATGACGTCCCGCTCCGCCGCCTCGGAAAGCGTGCCCTTCGCCGCAAGCCCGCCGCCGAGCCCGAAACCAGGTACTTCTCTACAATCGACGACGAACGTCTTCCGTCCTATTGTTTGCATCTTGTCATTTTGGACATCTTCACGTAAATAACCGATGTTACTATTCGTATCTAACGGCCTCGACGGGACTCATCTTGGACGCTTTTCTCGCGGGATACAGTCCTGAAAGAATGCCAACGAGCAGGGCTACACCTATGCCGCCCATTATGATCCTTATCTTTATGACCGCAGGTATTTCGATGCCAAAATATGCGCCGGCGCCGACACTTATGACTTTCGCGCCGAGGGCGCCGATAGCGCTGCCGAGAACGCCACCGATCAGGCTGACGACGCAGGACTCCAAGAGGAAAAGCAGAAGGACGGCGGCATCCGTGGCACCGACTGCTTTCATCACTCCTATTTCATGAGTCCTTTCCATCACCGACATCAACATGGTGTTCATTATGCCCATGGAGGCGACGAGGAGGGCTATAGAAGCGATGCCCACGAGCACAGCTTGTAACATTTTGAAAACATCTTCTAACTGTTCTATGAGGCTGCCCATGGTGATGGCTTGCGTGAAGTCTTCGAGTTTATGGTTTTCATCTATCCGCTCAGCTATTTCCTCGGCGATGTCTTCAGCCTTGCTTATGTCGTACACTCGCACGAACATTGAGGATATCTCATCGGTCCCAAGCAGCTCCTTTGCATCTTGGAAAGTGATGAAAATCTGTGTATCTATTTCCGATCTGAAGCCACCCTGCTTTTCTATTATGCCAGCGACTCTGAAACGGCTGCCGCCTATCTTAATACGATCATTCACCTCGAGCTTCTCGTCAAAATACTCATTAGCAACGAGATGCCCGACGACGCACACGCCGCGGTCATCCTCTCTCAGCCCCCGCCCCTCTTCTATGCGAACTATTTCCCCAAACACTTCTCTTGTGTCTTTGGAGTTCAGTCCAACTATTTCCACCACCAGCCTCTCGTCTCTAAACTCCACGCTTTTTATTCCGTTAACGAATGCGACGACATCTTTGACCCCCTCTATCCTTTCAACATCTCTGACATCTCGCTCTGTGAAGCCGCCGAGGGCAACATAGCCATGCCCGGGAATGAACTTTCCAGGGGCTACCATGATAAGGTCCGCCATCTCACTCAGCTCGCCGGTCACGGCTGCTTCCATGCCGTAGCCGATGGCTAACAGGGCGACGATGGCAGCGATGCCCACCGCTATGCCTAAAATCGTGAGGATCGATCGTGCTTTCCGCTCTTTCATGTTTCGACATGCTAGGAACAGGAACTCTGAGAAACTTGACAGCATCTCAGTACTTCTTACAAAATGTCAGTGAGAAAGCTTACGGTTTAACCGTAGATGAATCCGATAAATTCAAATTCTCGTTCGTCTATATTCTTTTCGACGAGGCTGGCTAAGGCTCCGGCAGGCTGCGGCGAGCCGCTCGCCGTCGTGAGGCTCCGAGCGGTGCTATAAGGCGGAGCGGAGAGGCTTAAAGTGAAGCCCCCGCCTTCGGCGTGGAGCGGCTCACTTCCTACCCCACATAAGAATGGTGGCAGGCTTAATAAGATTGAAGGCGCTCTCGCAGCGGAAGTGTGCAACTTCTAAAACGAATATTGCGCAGCAAGGAGCTGGACGTAAGAAGTTGGGTCCAAGTGGTTCTCAGTCACGTGAGTTCCTTCATCACATCTCTAGCAGCTTTCACATCCTCATAAGCCCGCCCTAGGAATGTCTCACCCCAGAAGAAGTTACAGCTAGTTTCTGCCCGTAATATAAGTGTTTCTAATCGTTCCAGAAGCTCCTTACTCAAATTCTTGAGTCTTCCTTGCTTTTTAAGTTTATGAAATTCTCTGCTCACGCTCCAAACCTCCTCTAAAGCTTTCCTTTGCGCCTCGGTACCAGCCCATTGCGAGAAATCCACGCCACTCCTGCCTTCGACGTTCCAAGCTCCGGTTTCCACAAAAACCTCCGTTTCAGGGCAATTTTCCTTTAGAAATTCTGTTATAGAGATTGGTATTATTTCAGAGATGCCCTCTCGCACTTTTTCCATATAAGGGGCAAAGAAGCGGCCCCAGAAGTTTGAAGGTTCGTGCAAATTACGGAACCAGCCACCATTTTCACCATCCGACCATGTGGTGATGAGGAAGTCCTCATTTCTGAGACTGCGTTTTTCAACATTCCTGCCGTTCCCACAGCTTTGTCGTCGCCTCTCAGCCACGGCGCTCACGCCGCTCAATCTCCCTAGCTTGCTTATGACTTCGTTTTCGAACCACGTGGGGTCAAGCCCGCTCTGCTGTGCGTTGCTGAGGTCCCTGTCTCGGGGTATGATCGTAATTTCACAGCCTTCGTAGCTTGCGATGTGCGGTTTGTAGAGCAGCTCTGCCATGCTCATCTCTTCGAGCGGCACAACATGAAAACCGTCCACAATGGTATATTTGAAGCCGGTCTCGCGTAACGTCGGAATTAGCTCCATACAAAAGCCCATTTCGGGCGGCCAGAAACCTTTTACGTCTCTGAAGCCGAGTTTCCTCGCAAGACGCCGCCACCGCAGTATCTGCGGCTTCCAATCGTCCTTTGGGATCAACGGGAAGACAGGATGATAGTAGCCAGAGCCCAAGAACTCTATGCGTCTGGCGTCTACATATTCGCGCATGAACCCTAGATCGATGCCAATATCGGAGAATTTCTTTACAATATCCTCATTGGTGAGCTGCTCAAGAAGAGTGCCTGAGAAGTCCAGATGTAGGTTCGCAACGTCTTCGTAACGCTTCACGTACTTCAAAGGGCGTTCGTAGCACAGAGCTATCTGACGTGCTTCCCATTCATCGGTTTCTAGAAGAAGTACCAGATTCTGTGGCGGCTGGTGCATGTGCAAACCTAAGGCATGAAATATCATCATATTAAGTTGAAAGGGAGCAAGATAAACTTAGTGAAGGTCATAGGCATAGACCCTGGGACCGCAACGACGGGCTGGGGCGTCGTCTCGCTGGAGGGGCGGCGTCGTGGCCATAAGCTACGGTGCGTGGCGTGCGGCGCCGTCAGGACGAGCCCGAGAAAGAAGGCGGCGGAACGCCTTAAAAGAATATACGATGAGCTCTCCCTAATCATCGAGAGGACAAAGCCGCAAGAAATGGCATTAGAAAAACTGTTCTTCAACATAAACGTGAAAACAGCAGTCAGCGTCACGAGAGCGGCGGCGGCGTGCATGCTCGCTGCTGCCGCTCATGACATGCCTGTCTTTGAATATAATCCCTCGCATGTGAAATGGACGCTCGTGCGCTACGGGCGAGCTACGAAAATTGAGGTGGCGAATCGTGTTAAAGAACTGCTTCGTTTGGAAGAGACACCGAAGCCCGATGATGTCACAGACGCGCTGGCGGTTGCAATTTGCCACATTTTGTTAAGAACCAACTCTGACGGCGGCAGGAAAAGATAAAGAAATTAAGATAGCTTGAAGAAGCTCACGGCGCTCAAGACGTAGGCTGCAATCTGAACGACTGCTGCGATTGTTGCAATGATGACGACCGCGCCCAGCAGTGCGAGAGGCGGAGCCCCTATGAGCATCGCTTCGAGTATTTCCTGCGCCCGCGTCAAGAATGTCGTGAAAAGGACTATGGTAAGAGCGATTGCCAATACGAGGGCGGCGGCATGTGCGGCGCCCGCATATTTGAACATTGAGATCTGTAACTTTCTAGCGGCACGGAAATGAGCGGCAATATGCAGAGCTACTACCACGATGACCGCTATTGCTGATATCAGGAACACTGTGATGAGACGCCCGAAGAAAATCTCTGGGGAAACGAACGGGGCGCCAAGGGGCGAAGGCGGCTTTAATAGCGGGTATACGACCGCAAACGCCAGCGCAACCACGATTATGGGGGCCAGTATCATAGCAATGCCGGTAGCCATGAGCAACGCATCTTTTTCACGGACGCCGAGGAGCAGCCACGCCACTGCAACCATCAGTAAGCCGATGAGCACTAGAGACCGCAAGAGGGGCGACGGTGCGTGTGGAGCTGCGGCGAAGGCGCCGACTAATGCGCAGACCGGCACGAGCAGATAACCTATGCCACCGAGGTATTTTTCAACGCTCACGAAACTTTGGAAATCATCGAACACTTAAATACTTTGAGCCTAAACCACAAAGCATGGGCGTGCATCGTATTACGAGTCCTGCGGCTCGGGCTTACGCCGCAAGGGAGAAGGTCATAGGGAAGGGGATTACCGTGCTCGGGGAGGCTTCCGAGAAGGTCACGTCGCTCAGCAAAAAGCATCTGGAAGAATTGGGGGACGTCGCCGCCGAACTCGTCCCGCACTCGCCGGGTTATGCGGGGAAGATATTACAAATAGTGGCGAGGCTCTTTTGGGCGCTTGCAGGCGTCCCTGAAAAGGAAGCAGAAGTTGTAGACGTCGAGGCTCTCGACGAGAAACTTGATAAGCTCCATAAAATCATACAAGAGGCGTGATGTTCCGCCCGGTAATTAGGCTTGTAGAGCCTTACGACGCCGGGGTTTTTCCCGAGGATGTTACAAGAAAGTACGGTGTCCCCAAAGAAAGGGTAGTGAATGTAGCGTCGAATGAGCTTCCGTATCCGCCGCCGGAAGCCGTCGTGGCTGCCGTCAGCAAAGCGGCGGTCGCGGCGAACAGGTACCCGAAACCTGACTACCAAGAGCTTAAAGAGAGTATAGGTGAATATGTTGGCGTGCCTTCTGAGAACATTGCGGTGGGCTGCGGCGCCAGCGAGCTCATTGACGTCGTCTGCAAAGTCTTTTTGGAAGCTTTTGACAGGGTGGTCGTGCCCGTCCCGTCGTATTCGATGTACGTGTTTTTTGCGATGCTCAGAGATGCAAGCGTCGAGCTTCTGGAAACCGAGGGATGCAATTTTGAGTTGCGAGCCGAAGATATTATCAGGCGTGGCGAAGATGCGAAGCTCCTGTTCCTGCCGTCGCCGAACAACCCGACGGGCTTTCAGATGAGGCGTTCCGAGATTCTGAGCGTGGCGGAGGCGTTGCCGTCCTCGATAATCGTCGTGGACGAGGCTTACGTGGAATTTGGCGACCTGAGGGAGAGCGTTGCGGAGGATGCTACCGGCTTGGATAATCTCGTGGTCTTGCGGTCTTTTTCCAAGTTTTTCGGGCTTGCGGGGCTGCGTGTTGGGTGTGCGGTCGCTTCGAAGGAGGTTGCGGCGACGCTCGAAAAGATAAGGTTGCCGTTCTGCATAAGCGGCGTCGCCGCTGCCGCCGCGAAGGCGGCGCTCGAAAATCTCGAATACTACCAAGAGATGAAAGAGAAGATAATCAAGGAGCGGGCATTTTTGGAGTCGAAGCTTAAGGAGCTAGGTCTTAAAGTATTTCCGTCCGCCGCCAACTTCCTGCTTGCGAGGCTGCCCGAAGGCGTCAGCGCAAAGACTCTTACAGAGGCGCTTTTGCGTGCCGGCATCATCGTACGGGACGTGAGCGGCGTCCTCGGGCTCAGCCGAGAGTATTTGAGGGTGACCGTCGGCACGGCTGAAGAGAACCGGCGTATTTGTGAATGTATTAAAACGTCCTTAGAAGAGAATAGAAGGTAGGAGGCAAGAAGCATGATGAGGACAGGCGTCTTCTTCCATGAGATATTTGCGAAGCATTCATGGCCGGTGATGGGTAGCAAGTTCAAGAACTTCCCGCAGGCGATGGCAGCGGAACTCAAGCTGGAAGGCGTGCGACTTTACGTCCCTGAGAAGGTTTCGGAGGAGCTGTTGCTGAAGGTGCACACGCCACGGTTCGTGGAAGACGTGAAACGGGCGTGGTATTACGAGGGCGCTGCCCTCTCGGTCGGCGGCTGCGTGAAGGCTGCGGAGCTCGTTTACTTCGGCGAGCTGGACAATGCATTAGTGTTCGACGTCGCCGCCGGGCACCATGCGTCGCCAGACCACGCCTGGGGTGGCACCTACATTTCTTGCACGGGACCGGCGGTCGTGAACCTCAGAGAGCGGACAGGGAAGCGGTTGAGGTTCGCGATCATAGACACGGACTCGCACCATGGCGACGGCACGCGAAACGTTTTCCTCGGCGACCGAGACGTGCTGCATGTCTGCTTCTGCAGCTCGTCAAAGATCGAGGATGAAAGCACGAAGATAGACGTGGATGTAGGCTGGAAGACGACCGATGAGGAATATTTGCGGAAGGTGGAGAGGGAATTTGTACCAAGAGTCAAAGAGTTCAAGCCTGACCTCATCTTTCACATTCTAGGGCACGATACCTGCCAAGGCGATTACGGCGACCGCGGACTGACTAAGGATTTCTTCCCGAAGCTCGTTGCTCTCGTGAAAGCGTGTGCTCAGGAGGTTTGCGGCGGGAAGTACGTCGTGATCACGCACGGCGGCGCCCGCGCCGACATCGCCGAATACATATTCCCAAGGATTATCAGGGTGCTGCATGAAGACTCTTGACGGCAGTAGAAGTTTTTGAGCAATAAATTGGTGCTGCTGTCTGAACCTGTTAAATAATTTCATCCAGAGCTTTTTTCAGCTTCTTGTAGGTGTCCGCCAGCGCTTCCGGGATGACTTTGACGTCTGCGAGCACGGGCATGAAGTTCGTGTCGCCGCTCCAGCGGGGGACGACGTGCGTGTGGATGTGGTCTTCAACGCCGGCGCCTGCCGCCCTTCCCAAATTCAAGCCGATATTGAAGCCGTCGGGGTTGAACGCCTGCTTCATCGCCCTCAACACCCTTCTCAGGAGGAGGAAGTGCTCGGTCGCCTCCTCGACGCTCAGGGCTTCGACCTCGCCGACGTGCCGGTAGGGCGCGATCATGAGGTGCCCCGGATTATAGGGGAAGGAGTTGAGGATGACGAAGTTGTGCTCGCCCCTCAGAAGAATGAGGTTTTCCTCATCTTTCCGCTCCTGCGGCTTCTCGCACAGGAAGCACCCCTCCGTCTTGTCCGCCGTGAGTATGTAAGTTATGCGCCAAGGCGCCCACAACCGCCTCATGCCTCTCCGTTCCTCGCATTCCTATTTGTTGCTTGCGGTGCCGTGCCTCGCCACCGCCGCTCCAACGCAAGGCATTTCTCTCCCCACGTCGTATCAAAAAACATGAGGGTGAAGCTCGTCGTCGACGGCAAAGACGTGCCGCTAAACAGGTTCGTGCAAGAGATTCTAGGCAGGATGCTCGCCGGCGCCGTCTCTGCATTACACGGCGTCGACGCCGGATGGAAAAGCATCGAACTTTCCATATTTAGGGAATGAATTATGGGCAAGGTGAGAAGGGACGCAGAGCAGCGGAAGGATGTATTTTACAGGCTTGCAAAGAAATATGGCTATCGCTCGCGGGCGGCATTCAAGCTTTTGCAGATAAACGCCAAGTTCCGCGTCATTCAAAGGGGGGATGTCGTCATCGACCTCGGCGCCGCGCCCGGCGGCTGGCTGCAGGTCGCAAAGGAGCTCTCCGGCGGCGTCGTCATCGGCGTGGACCTGCAGCCCATTGCAAAGATAGAGGGCGTCGAGACGCTACGCTGCGACATCACGAGCGAGGACGCCCCTGAGAAAATCAAGGAGGTTTTGAGAAAGTTCTCGTGCGAGCGGGCGGACGTCGTGCTTTCAGACGCATCGCCGAACATCTCAGGCGTCTGGAGCTACGACCACTTCCGGTCTTACGAGCTTTGCGAGGCGGCGTTGAAAATAGCCACGACGCTCCTGAAAAGCGGCGGGAATTTCGTCACGAAAATATTTCAGGGCGAGTCCTTCAAGGACTTTTATGAGGAGGTTCGTCGCAAGTTCACGTTCGCAAAGGCGTACTCGCCGCAAGCATCAAGAAAACGCAGCGCCGAAATCTACATCGTCGGAAAAGGGTTCAAGCCTGAGTGATGACGATGGACGAGAAGACCTTGGTGAAGCTTATCCGCTCCCTGAACAAGCACTTGCCGGAGCGGAGAAAATCGCTAGCCACACTTTTGCAGGAGGATGCTCCGAGGGTTTACGGGCGTGATGGGTCCCCTCACAGGTTTAAAAAGGAAGAATTGCGGCTGCTCGCAAGCATCCTGCCAGAAGAGCTGCATGATAGGCTTTTTTTACCCATATACATAGAATTTGCGCCGGATTACGGGCGGGGCGCCGCAAGGATCCACGGCAGGCTCGAATGCGAGGTCGTCAGCAAAATCCTTGGGAAAAACGTGGAGCAGACCGACGAGATGATAATTTACAGGCCTGAGGTCCGGGAATTAAGGAGGAAGCTGCCGACGACCACACAATACGCTTTCTTCTTTAGCCTTTGACAGCGGGCGGCGGTTTAGCAATGTGATGTCAAAGGCTTGCCTTCGTTGGGGCCGCGGCTCCCAGCGGTGCCTTCCAGCTTAGTTATCCTTCAAACACGATTTTAAGCTCCTTACTCTTCAAAGCCCGTTTTTTCGAAATGAGTCCAAATTCGATTCTTGCTGCATTCATGATGCCGCACGGAACGAGGCACGACGGCGTGAGGTAATCACCTGCGACCTCTATGATGCGACTACTCGAGAAATGCGTCACGTCCTCCATTCTGATCTCATCTAAAGCCTCGTTGAACCGCCTTACGTGCTCGCAGTCGCTCTCGATTTTGATCTTCACGAAGCTGCTACTCTTCTCTGCTGTGATTATTGTCTTGTATCCGCACAACGGCATGTCTACAACGACCTTTGTTGCCATTGCTCCCACCTTCAACTGTCTCTGAGCCGCTCTCGCTTTTTGGAACATGCTGCAGCTCGCCCGACCGACAGCGTGCGTCTTGCTTGCCTCAGCACCTTCTCGACAACTTCCCTTGCAGGGACGACGTTTTTGTGCAATCCGAGTTTTCTCGGCTTTATACCCAAGGCAAGACCGACGAGCTGCGTGAAGTAAAGTATCGGCACTTTAAACTCCTTTCCAAGCGCCTCTTCGATATCTGGCTGCTTTGCATCGAGCATCAAATGACAAAGCGGGCACGCCACCGAAATTGCGTCAGCGCCCACCCTCTTTGCTTCTTCTAATATCTGCCCCGCCATCTTTAGCGGAACTTCCTCGGCGGTCATCAAAATCGGGCCGCCGCAGCATTTTGCCTTCGATGGGAACTTGGGGACGTCAGCGCCGAGCGCTGAGAGTAATCGATCCATACTTTCCGGATGATTGGGATCGTCGAAGCCGAAGTCCGACGGACGGACGGTCAGGCAGCCGTAGTATGGTACAACTCTCATGCTTAGTTCCCTTTTTACCCTCATCTTGATCTCATCAAGCAAGTCGTTAGCGAGCACGTCGAGGACATGCCGTACTTTTATCCTACGAGCGTAGTTCGTCCCTATTCGACGGCGCAATTCCTCGTCCCTTAATGCGTGGTCGGTCCTCGCTAAGTTGTAGAAGCAGGCGCTGCACGGTACTACAAGGTCAAACCCTGCCCTCTCAGCGAGCGCCAAGTTCCTTGCATTCAAAGCGTATGCCAAGAGAGGTATACCAACCTCTAGAGCGCCACAACAATTCCAATCTTCTATTTCGATAAGCTCGACGCCTAACGCCGAGAATACAGCACGCACTGACATGTCATACTCTTTTGCAGAGGTGTGCAACGTGCATCCCGGATAATAAGAGTACTTCTTCATTTATATCCTCCTATCTCGCCTCTATCTCCGCCAAACTTCCTGAAAATATCTCTGATTTCCTCTATGTGCTTTATCTTCTTGGGACGTAATGCCACTTTGCCCTTCTTTAAAAGACGAATGCCTAACCCCTTAAATGAAAGAAGCAACTTGAAACCTAGACCTGAACGCTTAGCGAACATTCTGATGAGCCCTGCTTCGTATTGCCTACCGTATTTCGCTATCATTTCAAGGAAGCATTCATCAAACACAGGCTTCGTGCTTCCAACCTTTAAGCGTCCTGCTTTTATTTCCTCAGTGGCAAGCCGCCGCAATGCCAGTATGACCTCTGAAAAACGGACGTCCTGCGGGCAATGTTCGTAGCAGTTCTGGCAAGAAGTGCAGAGCCACAATCCTTCCTCGTTCAGCACATCTCGCAAACCAAGAAGACATTTCTCCACCACAAGCCTTGGATTCCAGTCCACGAACTCGGAAATGGGACAGTTGACGGTGCACGTCGAGCACTGGAAGCAACGGAGTAACCGCTCCGCCCCCAACTCACTGACTATCTTTTCCCTAAACGCATGGTCCACATGCAACGTCATTTCTTTCATTTTAGTACCTCAATTTCCGCCCTTTCTGGTGCGTTGTGAAGTGTGTCTTACATGGGGGTCCAAAGCCCAGAGCGCACGGACAAGTCCTTGATAACGGTGCTTAGCAGGTACTTCCCGTTTTTATGTTCTTTTAAGTCATATTTAAAATGTGCTCAAATTGCTCGATGAGTTGAGCATCATCTAGATCAATGCACCTGATGAAAATCAAAGCGTGTTTATGATGCAACTCAGAGGAACCTTAGCAAAACGTCACAGCTTTTTCTTCAGCTCCTTTATTGCCGCCTTCAGGGTATTCACAGCAAGCACTGGACAGTGCAAATGTTCCTCAGGCAGTCCGCCTAGGACATCTAAAATGTCCTTCTCGCTTATCTTTGACGCTTCTTCAACCGTCCTTCCTTTGACCAGTTCCGTGATTACGCTTCCGCATGCTATCGTAGGGCCGCAGCCGTCGGTCATAAACTTGCAATCCACGATCACGTCGCCGTCGAGCTTGAGATGGATTTGCATGGTGTCGCCGCAGGGTCCGGTTATCCTCGCCGCACCATCGGGATTATCTATTTCGCCGACGTTTTTAGGGTTGTATGCCTCTTCTATCGTCTTCTCTGTGAATATCTGCCTCGCGTCCTCCATGATCGCCTCTTCAAGCTCCTTTACTAGGTCGTCAAACTTGTCAAGCCTCCTCGATTTCGCTGACATGACACCTCCCATTATATTAGTTCCGTTATGTATTTTACATCCTTTTCCATTTCCATCCCTTTCTTCCTTGCAGCATATTTGAGGTTGAAAACGCAGAAGGGGCACGACGTGACGAGGGTTTTCGACGGCGCCGCCCGCAGCACCGCCGCCGCCACTTCCATTGAAAGCTCCCTGTAAAGCGACCTTATCCCGGCGCCGGCGCCGCAGCACATGCCATTTTCCCTGTTTTCGCTCATCTCCTTTACCTTCACCCCGCATCTCTCCAGTATCCTCCGGGGCGCCTCATACAATCCCTCCTTCCTGCCCAAGCGACAGGGGTCGTGGTACGTCACTTCCATCTCCTTTTTCCCCAGCTTCATCCTTCCTGCCCTGATCGCCTCGTCCAAAACTTCAATAACATGACGCACCTCGATTTCGAACGTTTTGCCGAGTATCTTCGGATAATACCTTTTAAAGCAGCGATAGCACCCCGCACACGGCGTAATTATTTTTTCTATGCCCAATTTTTCGAAGCGTGCGGCATTTTGCCTAAATACCTTCTCCGCCAAGTTTCGCATCCCGGCGTCGTAAAGGTAGACCCCGCAACAACCTTCATCTCGCAGTATCATGAAATCTATACCCGCACGCCTCAGAGCGATGTAAGAAGATTTAGCGCTCTCCCTAACTAGGTAAGAAGGGAGACAACCTACGTAAAGCAAAGTACTGCTCTCTTTTTCCTCAAACTCTTCTGGAAGCCACTCCAGCCTTTTTGCAGGGTCGCTGCCAACGGAGTTCCCAAGCTCTAAGATCCAATTTACTATGCGTTTATGCCCCTCCAGAGGGGCGACGCCTCGCCTTACGAGTTCCGTCCGCGCCGCTTCCACGATGCTCGTGACGTGCACGCCGCTCGGACACGCCACTTCGCACCGTCCACACTCTGGGCAATTGTAAATGCTCTCTACGATCTCCGGGGGAATCTCTTCCCCCTCTAGTACACTTCTTGCCGCATCTATGCGGGCAAGTGGCGAGAACGCCTCCTTACCAGTTGCCTTGTAAATGGGGCACACGTCCACGCAAATCTCGCATCTCGTGCAGTTTTTTATCTCCTCCATCGTTTCACCCTTAATCTCTGTTCTAGCAAGCTCGGCGCTCAAAAGTCGAAATCTCCCTTGCTCAGAGATTCTGAAGCCTCGTCAAGTAACTTCCTAAATAGATCCGCAGGCTTCACGCCGAACGTCGCTGCATGACGAGCGACTTCTTGTCCAAATTTAGCCATACACTGCCCACCGCTCATCTGGCAATAAAGAGAGAGCTTAGCGTCCTCCTTCAGTCTTTCCAAAGCTTCCTTCTCGTGCTCTGTCAGAGGCTTGCCTCTCTCCCTTTCAAGCCATTCTTCTACCATGCCCATTCTTCACGCCCCCGAGTAACTTTTGTCTTCATAATCTTTCCGTTTTACGAAGTCATTTCAGGCAGCGTAAGCGCAAGGCATGATAGAGAGATTCCAACCCAAACCGAGGAGTAAGTGAACTACCCCGCCCTGACGGACGGGGCTTCGTGAGGAGTTTGGTGGTGGAAATCCACCACCCTTATCCTCACGGGCGGGTTCACACCGCCACTACCCCCTATCCTTACGGATTTGGGGGCTACCTTCTTCAGAATGTTCAAAGCACCATTAACGTCAGCATTCATAACATTACCACATTTTTTGCAAACATATAAACCTCTATGTTTTCTGTTGTTTCTGTTTACATCTCCACAGACTGAACAGGTCTGGGATGAGTAGGCTTCATCGACTTCAATGTATTTTATGCCATAGTATTCACACTTTGCCTTTAGCTTCTGCTTGAACAAGCCGTAGGGGATGTATTGGAAGTTTTGATTGTTTATTTTACCCATATTCATGTTATGCTTGATTTCTTTAAGCTCTCCGATTACGATATTGCCTATTCTATTGACAAGACAGTATTTCACGATGTAGTTCACCGTTTGATTCATGAAGTTGTTTATCACGTTTTTACGCTTTCTCAACAACCAAGCCATCTTTTTGCCCATCTTTATCCATTGCTTGTCATACACCGATTGCAGTTTTGCTTTCTCCTTGTTCCACCAGCGGTTGAAAGACTTCAAACCCCTCCCCTCAATGATGAAGGGAGTCCCGCTGGTGGAAATGCATGTTGCAAAGTTGTCCAATCCTAAGTCTATTGCTAAGTAGTCGCTGTAGTCCAAATCCACTTTTTCTGGCTCAACTTCATAAACATACTCAATCTCGAACCACAGTCCCTTACACCTCGGTAGGATTCTCACCTCCTTTATACCAACGACAGTTGGGGGAAGCTTAAACTCTAAATACCTAACACCAAATTCCTTAGCGAAGTTTCTTCCAAGAGATAGTCTTATCCTGTCCCCATTGACCTTGAACATATCCTTCTGAAAGATGCAGACGAAGCATCCATCCTTAGGTAAGTACTTTGGTGGATGTGCTGGTCTGTTGTAGTTCCCCTTCTTTCTCTCGTTGAGAACATGGAAGAACGAACGCATGTTTCTATCAACGACTTTCATCGTTTGCTGTGCTACTTGTGAAGAGAGTAATTTATAGTTCTCGTTGTGCTTGACTAAGTGGTAAGCTTCTTCGTAGGGAAGATATCTCCCATTATCGAAGTAGTACTGTTTCACCGTGTAGAGAGTAAAGTTGTATAGATTCTTGGAAAGTCGAGTTAGTATCCTGAGAATTTTATAAGTCTTCTTGTCGCATCTGATACGGTTTTTCTGAGTTTTGAACATATATTCTAACCTCTTTCAATTTTTGTTCAATTATTTGAATTTGTACATTGCTTAAGTAGAAAGGCGTACCTTTCAAAGCTTCCTTAATTGGTACGCCTTTAACAATCTCCGATGCAACAGAGCCGGCTAAAACCCTATCTTCATAATCAAAACACTGTTCTTCAAGCCATTCAAAAATCATATTTCTTATTGGATCTGTTTTAAAGTGTCTTTCATTTTGTTTGTACTTTGCTTTGATTGCTTGCTCCAATGTTAGCTTGCCATCCTTCCAAGCATAGAATGTAAGACAGGCATTGGGAGCGTCTCTACGATAGTATCCTTCACATCTTTCGTTTGGGCAATATTGGCAGAGCTCCGAAATCTTGACTATTCTTTCTCTGCCGAACTTATCGTACGTAATTTTTGTTGGCTCTCTTACTCTCTCAAATCTCATCTGTTTATTTATTCATTACTTACTAATTTCCTGATAGCGTGAAGTATTTAAACCTTTCCCACCCACCTCCCCTGCATCCCCATTATGGGGTCTTGCAAGCAACAGGCAGATAAAAGAGGACGACATCTGTTGTGGTGGATGAGATGAGGGTCACGAAGAACGTCTATTGGTTTCCGGAGCGAGGACTGCTCGATGCCAACACGTATCTCATAGATGATGAGCTGACAATACTAATAGATCCGGGGCTGCATAAGTACGTGAAGCGTCTTGTGAGGGACATGCGAGGCGACGGCTTCGAGCCGAGGGACGTGGACATAATCACGATAACGCACTTACATATCGATCATTACGGAGCGGTAAGTACTTTTAAAGAGCTTTCAGGAGCAAAGATCGCCATCCATCCAGTACAGAAGCAATACCTGCCGCTAGCAGGCGAGGTCTCCCGCTTTTTCGGCATCCAAACGCCCGAATTTGTCGAAGACTTCCACCTCGGCGAGCGACTGAGCTTGGGCAGCGTGACGCTCGAAATCATAAGAACGCCGGGGCACTCTCCGGACAGCATCTGCTTTTACTCCCCTGAACTCAAGATACTGGTAAGTGGCGATGTCATTTTCGACAGGAGTGTCGGGCGCACCGATCTCCCTGGCGGCAACGGCGAAGAGCTTAAAGCCTCCATAAACAAGCTCTCCACGCTTGACATCGAATATCTCCTACCCGGGCACATGAGCGTGGTCGAAGGCAAGAGAAATGTGGTAAACAATTTTGAGTTCGTCCGGAAGTATTATTTTGATTGGCTTTGAGGTGAGGACATGCAGCTCCTCCTGATACACGCAGACTTCATGGAATACGAAGCTAAGGAGCGGACGAAGGTTGCTGAGGACATTGAGGACGAGAGGAGGCGGGGACGTGTTGAGGAGGTTCTTGCGGTGCTCGTCGCCGTGGAGAGCGGGGATGACGCCGCCGTCGTCGAGCAGGCTGCTCGGGAAATTCTCGATGTTGCTCGCACGGTCCATGCGGAACGCATTCTCCTCTACCCATACGCTCATCTGAGCCCGAACTTGGCGCCGCCAAACGTCAGCATTGAACTCCTGAAAGCGTTGGAAGAGCGGCTAAGAGGCGATTTCGAGGTACATAGGGCGCCGTTTGGCTGGTACAAGGCGTTCACACTCCGCTGCAAGGGGCACCCGCTCTCGGAACTTTCAAGGAGGATTACGGGGCGGCATGAGTCCGCTGCTCTAAAGGCGGAAGAGCGTGGCGAATCTCGCTTTTACATCATGGACTGCGACGGCACGCTACATGAGCCTAAAGACTTCGACTTCTCGGCACTCGAAAATCTGCGCAAATTCTATGAGTACGAAGCGGCACGCAGCCGCGTCGTTGACAGGATGCCGCCGCATGTCGAGCTGATGCGGCGTCTTGAAATCGCCGACTACGAACCTTCGTCGGACTCTGGGAACCTGCGGTTCTACCCGAAGGGCGCACTCATAAAGGAGCTTATAAAGAGCTACGTGTCACAAGCGCTTGAAGAGTACGGGGCGATGCGGGTCGAGACGCCGCTTATGTATTCTATGGATCACCCGACGCTGCGCAGCTATCTCGACAGGTTTCCAGCTCGCCAGTACTCGGTCGGCAAGCTTCCGGAGGAGAGCTTCAGCCTGTTTTTACGGTTTGCAGCGTGCTTCGGGCAGTTCATGATGGGCAAGGATATGGAAATTTCATATAAGCATCTTCCGTTGCGGATGTTCGAGATAGCATCGAGCTTTAGGCTGGAGAAGCGGGGGGAGCTAGTCGGGCTCCGCCGCCTCCGCAACTTCACGATGCCGGACATGCACACGCTCTGCCGAGACATGGAGCAGGCGGTCGAGGAGTTCCGCTCGCAGTTCCGGCTCTGCATGGACGTTCTCCAGGGTATAGGCTTCGACACGAGCGACTATGAAGTTGCAATCCGCTTCACTAAGGACTTCTACGATGCGCACAGGGACCTCATCGAGAGCCTCGTCTCGATGGTGAACAAGCCCGTTCTGGTGGAAATCTGGGAGAAGCGCTTCTTCTACTTCGTGCTGAAGTTCGAGTTCAACTTCATAGATGCGTTGAGCAAAGCTTCGGCGCTGAGCACCGTGCAGATAGACGTGGAGAATGCCAAACGCTATAACATCACATATGTGGACGCTGATGGCGAGAGGAAATTCCCGGTAATCCTGCACTGCTCGCCTAGCGGCGCGATAGAGCGTTGCATTTACGCCCTCCTTGAGAGAGCCTATATGAAAATGGAGAACGAGGGGCGATTACCGATGCTCCCGCTCTGGCTCTCACCGACACAACTTCGCATTATACCCGTGGCGGACAGGCACGTCGGCTTCGCAGAGGGCATTTTGAAGAGCTTCGAGGGCGTCCGGGCGGACTTGGACGACAGGGACGAGACCGTCGCCCGGAAGATTCGGGACGCGGGCAGGGAGTGGATTCCGTTTGTCGCAGTAGTCGGCGACAAGGAGGTCGAGAATAACGTCCTCACGGTGACAGTCCGTGGAGAATCGAGCATGAAGAAGCAGAAGCGTATAGAAATAACAACGGAGGAGCTAAAAGAGCTGATAAAAAGGGAGGTGGAGGGGTTCCCGTTCCGAGGCTTGCCGTTGCCGCAGCGACTTTCAAAAAGACCGAAGTTCGTGGGCGCAAGTTGAGCAGAAGCGGCGAGCGGTTACAGAGCGTCGCTAAGAAAGCCCTAAGGGATGAATTAGGGGAGGAGGGAGGGGGAGGTTGGTGGAGCGTTAGTTTTATAAAGCCTCGTTCTGATTTATCGATGTCGGGTGGGTAAGGAGGGTCAACCAAGTCCCCGCAAGGGGAACTATAGCCCACCTCTCCGCAAGGAAAGGTGGATTTAACGGGGTGCTGACCCACCCCGTGTATATCCGATGAGGAGCGAGGCTGAGGATATGCACAAACCTCCCCGCAAGGAATCCTCGCACTTCAGTGCGGCGAGCAGTCACTCCACTTTTATGGAGACTTGCCGCCGCACCTTTGGCAACGTTATTCTGAGGACGCCGTTCCTGAAGGTGGCGGACGCCTCGTCGGGGTTCACCTTTTCGGGGAGGCGAATTTGCTTCCTGAAGCGGCTGAAGGTGATCCTTCGTTGGATGGAGCCCCAGCGCTCCCAAGAGACGGCGCTTCGCATCTCCGCCATGACTTCAAGCACGTCTTCAGTCGCATAAACTTTTATATTATCTTTGCTGACGTAAGGCAGGTCTATCGTCACTATAATTTCGTTTTCTCGGTTCTCAATGTCGTAAAGGGGCTCTAGGCAACCATCATGCCTCCAAGTTCTTATATCCCACTCAAGCATGTCTCTCCCTCCTTTAATTTATTTAGGCTCCTATCTATACATAATTGGAAGATCTTGCTCCATGTTCTTTTGCATTTCTGCAAGTGACGTGCTCGTCTGCCTCATCAGATCCCTTGCCTTCAACTTTATCTCCTCCGCCTTCTCCAGAAGCTCTCCTAACTCTATCTCAAGCCCTATCAACCTTTCCAGCGTGCGCAGGGCGGCGGCTGCCGCTCCTGGATCAGGATAAACTGGGAAACATTGCGCAAGCAGCGAGACCGCAGGCACGCCCCGCTTCTGGCACTCCTTAAGCATCACGGCGTAGGTTCCAACGATGAAGCCCTCAAGCATCACCTCTATACCCTTTTCCTTCAGTCTCGCGATCGCATCCTTGGAGTTTCCGATGCCGACAACCTCCGGCTCCTCGATCTCAATCCGATTCGGCACCGGCAGCCCCGTGATGGAAACCATGAGCCCGACGCCTCTCTCTTTGAACCAGTCTGTTAGCGCCCTTGTCAAAGGATAAACGGCAGCAGGAGGGATTGCAACTTCAGATAGAATTGCAAGGACGCCCGTATCGCTCCCGTATATCCTGACAGGGTTCTTCAGCTCGCCATCGTGAACCACCATGAGCGGCGGGAAAAGTTCGGACTCTACGTAACCTATCTCTCTGAATTCAAGCTTATCTACCAGATAAGAGACTGCGATCGTACCGACCAGGCCTACGTCTGGCAATCCCTCTACGACCACCGGCTTTTCAAACTTTACCTCTTCTTCTTCTACAACTCTTACTTCTCCCATAAAACCCCCTAGAGTATTTTGGAGCACTCTCACTTTAAGGGTTAAGCAGGAATACACCTTAAGAATATTTCTTTGCGCATAACAAAAACCAGGTCGAAAACAAGGAAGGGGATACTTCTGGGGGTTTTAGCAAGTGAGCTGCTCTTAACAGCCAATTAAATTTGGTATATGGGTGGTTGACGAAGTAAGGCTGGAGGTAAGGACGGAATGTCGTTTTCTCGCTTATTCCCGCTGCATCTATTAGCTCGCCGGTGAAGAGGAAGACCATCCCGCTGTAGATGTTAGCGGCGTTAGGGACAGAAACTAATAGTATACCATCATTAACACCCGCTTCACTTCCCTTAATATGAAAACAGGGTCAAAAAGGTGTTCTAATATGTCAAGTGCTAAGACTGCATCAAAACTCTTATCCGGAAAGGGTATACCATCCAGGTTTGAGACAAATGCTTTAATACCTTTCTTCCTAGCCTCTTTTACTGCTGATTCTGATATGTCTAATTCAAATACCTCATTGTCACCCACCAAGACGAAGGATACATAACCATCACCCCAACCTACATCCAGTACTTTCTTCCCTCTACCTATGTGCTCCTTTATAAATGCCCTCTTGTCCTCCAGTTGCGGACCCATGTATTATACCCCCTCTCTTCCAGACTCCTTCTGCCTGCTCATCTCTCGGACGGTGCTCACGCACAATTAGGATTTATTGCAGTTCGAACAAGCCTTTTATCTGCGACGTAATCTCTGCATTTTCAAAGTGCCCCTGCTCAAGGGCGCCGGTGGGGCACGCCGCCACGCACGTGCCGCAGCCCTTGCAGAGCGCCTCGACGAGCTTCGCGCGACCGCCCTCGAGCGAGAGCGCCCCGTACGCGCACGCATCGACGCAAAGCCCGCAACCAACGCACTTCGAAGCATCTACCCTTGCGACGATGCCTTCAGTCTCAATACTTTCTTTGGACAATATCATACAGGCGCGAGCAGCTGCCGCCGACGCCTGCGAAATGCACTCCTCGACGAGCTTCGGGAAGTGAGCAGTGCCGCAGAGGAAGATGCCGTCCGTTGCGAAGTCCACGGGTCGCAACTTCACATGCGCCTCGAGGAAGAAGCCGTTGTTGTCCAACGGAACTTTTAACATCTCGGAAAGTTTCTCATTTGTCGCATGCGGCACGAGCGGCGTGCTCAGCACGAGAACATCGGGCTTGAGCTCGAAGTCTCGGCGGAGCAACGTATTGTACCCCCTCAGGACGCCGTTTTCAAAGGTTGGCTCACCTTCACATCTTATGAAAACAACACCAAGCTCCTTCGCCCTCAGGTAGAGGCTCTCAAGCCTTCCATACGTTCTCATGTCCTTGTAAAGCACGTAAACCTTTGCGCCGAGCCGCCTCGCACGGATGGCATTCTTCACGGCGACGACGCAGCAAATCCGCCCGCAGTACGGGCGCTCGTCATTGCGAGCACCAACGCACTGTATCATCACGACCGTCTTGCCCTCAAGCTCAAGCCTCGCAGCCCCCGCCCCACGCTCGGCGTCAGCTAGGATTTTTTCAAACTCGAGCTGCGTCATCACCCGTTTGTCATCGCCGTAGCAGTAATAGCCATGCGGCTCGAGAGGCTCAGCGCCTGTTGCGATGATAATAGCTCCGACCCTCAGATCACGGTGCTCCTGCGGCTGCGAGCCGACACGCACGCCGACCTCGAAGTTTCCGACGAAGCCCCGCACGCTTTCGACCTCGGCGCCCTTTAGCACCTCTATACGCTCGTGCGTCTCCACCCTCCGCACCAGCTCGTCTAATATCGCAGAGGGCTTTGTGCCGTCGTGAAGCTCGGAAATCCGGCGGAGCATGCCTCCGAGCTCGCTTTCTCTCTCCACTAAGAAAACTTTGAAGCCCTGTTCTGCGATGTCGAGCGCTGCCGTCATGCCCGCGACGCCGCCGCCGATGACCAACGCGGAGGGCGTCACCGGCACCTTCCCACGTTTTAACGGCTTTAAGAGCCTCGCCTTCGCCACACCCATCCTTATCAGGTCCTTAGCTTTTTCAGCAGCTTCGGCGGGCGTCCTCGCATGCGTCCACGAACACTGCTCCCGGATGTTCACGAACTCAAAGAGATAAGGGTTCAAGCCGGCTTCTCTGAGCGTATTCTGGAAGAGTGGCTCGTGCGTCCTCGGCGTGCATGCTGCCACTACAATCCTGTTTAAATTGTGCTCTTTTATTGCCTTCTTGATGAGTTCATTCGTTTCATGCGAGCACGTATAAACGCTCACGTTCGTAAATACCACATCTGGCAGCTTTTTGGCGTATTCTTCAAGCGCCTTTACATCCAAGACGCCAGCGATGTTCGTGCCGCAATGGCAGATGAAGACGCCGACCCTCGGCGGCTCCTTTGAAACGTCGATTTCCGGCGGTAGCTTCTTTTCAGCAACGAGCGTGCCTCTTGCTGCGCTGAGCAGCGCTGCGGCCTTCGCCGCCGCTGCCGACGCCTGGGCGACGCTCTCCGGTATGTCCTTCGGACCCGTGGCGAAGCCGCATGCGTAGACGCCCTCGGCGGACGTCTCCACCGGCGAGAGCGGCGGCGTGCGTATGAAGCCATCCTCGTCGGTTTCGATGCCGAGCTTCACGGGGCGGGGGAGCAGCGCCGTGCACAGCACCACCAGATCCACTTTCAGCCGCCGGAGCTCGCCTTTTGCCGTATCCTCATACCAAATGATAATATTGCGGTCGGCGTCCTCCTCAAGCTCGCCGGGGCGTGCTCGTATGAAGTTTATCCCGTAGTCGTCGGCGGCACGCCGCACGAACTCCTCGAAACCCTTCCCGAACGCCCGCAGGTCAATGTACAAAATGTGGACTTCGGCGTCGGGGTAATGTTCCTTCAGAAGGATCGCCTCCTTCACCGCAAACATGCAGCAGACCGCCGAGCAGTACCGTGCGTGCTTCACATCTCGAGAGCCGACGCACTGAATGAAAGCGACGCTCCTCGGCTCCTTTCCGTCGGAGGGCCTGACAAGATGCCCCGCGAACGGCCCTGAGGCGCATATCATTCGCTCGAACTCCATCGCAGTTACAACGTTTGCATACCTCCCGTAGCCATATTCTGAAAGCGGCGAAGGGTTAAAAAGCTCGTAACCCGTAGCCAAAATTACGGCGCCGACGTCCAGCTCCAAAATTTCGTCCTTCTGCGAAAAGTCGATGGCTTCTGCCTCGCATGCAGTCTCGCAGGCGGGCAGCGCCTCCCGCTCGTCAACGTCGAGCTGTATACCTCTCAACTCCCAAAACCTCTTCAAGTAACGCCTCGTGACCTTGCCGCACACGCCCTTGCGGACGTAAAGGCAGGCGTTTGGATCCACGGAGGCGACCATCGGCACCGCTTGTGCAAAGTAAAGGTAAATGGCAGAGCGCTTGCTCCGCCCCTCATCAAACTCGTTAGGGAGCTTAGAGCGCATCCTGCAGGCTTCAGCACAGCTCCCGCAACCCCTACATTTGTCCTCAACGACGAAGCGTGCTCGCTTCTGCACTTTCAGCTTGAAGTTTCCGGGGACGCCCTCCAGCGAGAGCACCTCGCAGCCGGTTAAAATCTCGATGTTCGGGTGGCGTGCCGCCTCCACCATCTTCGGAGCTTCGATGCAAATCGAGCAGTCGAGTGTTGGGAACGTCTTGTCCAGCTGCGCCATGTGCCCGCCGATCGAAGGCTTCTCCTCCAACAGGTAAACCTTGAAACCCTGCTCTGCGAGGTCGAGCGCCGCCTGAATGCCGGCGATGCCGCCGCCGACGACTGCGACCGCCCCTATGACCCCACTGGTCATCCAGACACCCCGTGGCTTCGATTATCGGCGAGCCGACCCAACGAGGAGCGTGTAGCACGCCCCCCAACCCCCACGGCTCCCGGCGGAAGCCTCCTTGGTCGGGACGGGTCGCCCCTGACTAAGAAACTATGGTCGCTCAACGATATTAAACCCGCCAGTTCGCATCGTTGTATCCTTTTGCCAGCTGATCATTTTCTCCGGCGGAATGGCTCCGTTGTACCATCGTACTGTCGTGCAGGGTCGCCCGTGAGCGGAAGGCATCGACATCAGACCCCGCCGGTCTCCCGCCTTCGCCGCTCTGCGGAGCCGCAATCTTTGCTTTCGTCCCGCAACGACGTGTAATGAGAGGCGCCGCCGCTCCCGCCCCCGAAAGCGCATTTCTCCGCCGCTTGGATCGTCCATACCGGAAAGCTCGGCTCTCGTAGCGTTCTGCGCCGCCGTCTTCAACCCTCAATCCGAGCCGCGCAACGCCGCCGCCACGACCTCCGCAAAATCTTTGACCTCCACGTTTATTTCCTCCGGCCTCACAGGCAGATCCTTACGATTCTGCGTGCACCGGAAGTGCGTCTTGCACTTCGGGCACGCCGTCACGAGGATCGAAGCCTTGTCACGGGCTTCCCTGAGGCGGCGTATTCTGAGCTCCTCGGAGACGAAGTCGCAGCTCGCCCACGCACTCGTCCCGCAGCACTGCGCGCTCTCCCTCGAATCCTCGAACTCCACGAGCCGCACGCCCTTTATCCTCGAAAGCACGTGGCGAGGAGCGTCGTAGACGCCGAGGTGCCTGCCCAGCCTGCACGGATCGTGATATATGAGCCTCAGCTCAGTAGTCTCCCGTCCTGCTTCCTCTGCCGCCGCTGCTGCCGTCGCCGAAGCTGCCCCTGCCGCCGCTGCAACGCCCTCGAGCGAAAGCTCAACGCCTCTTTTCTCCAACTCCTCGCTCAAAAACTCGGAAATGTGCATCAGTTCGAAGTCCAAATCGCCCAGAAGCTCCGGATAATCCTTCTTGAACGTCCGGTAGCACTCCGCACACGAGAAGATCACTTTCTTGACGCCTGCTTCTTCCATGGCGGCGACGTTTCTCGCAGCAAGTCTCTGGAAAGCTTCAATATCACCAGTCCACAGCAAGTCATGCCCACAGCAGAGCTCGCCCTCCAAGATCACGGGGCTTATCCCCAGTCTGTTCATAATATAGACGGCGCTCCTTGCAATCTCCACGCCGCCCGGCGACGCCTCGTCTAGAATCACGTCGAAAAACGGCAAGCACCCCACGAAATACATAAACTCGCCACGCCTCGAAACTTTAAGCCCGTCGAAAATGTCAAACTTCCTCGGCGTAATGTCCTCGTAAGCCATGAGTCGCATCATGCTGTGAAGGACGCCACCATGCGCGCATGGACACCTGTTCTGAGCGGCGACGCTCGCCAGCTGCCGCATCTCCCTTATAAACCGCACGTAGTCAACACCCGCCGGACACCGCATCTCGCAAAGCCCACACGTTAAACACTGCCAGATATTGACATCGGAGAGCGCCTCTTCGCTCAGCCCGAAAACTGCACGCTCGACGTTCGCTCTTGGTGAGTAGTCCTCTAAGAACCTTGATATCGGACATGACGCCGTGCACTTCCCGCACTCCACGCAGTAAAACGCTTTCGTCTCCTCAACTATCTTCTCGATTTCTGCCTTCACGTCCGTCTCCGCCGCCTCGCCGCAGAAGACGCAGGTGACCGGCGGTATCCCCTTTAAATCATCAACGAACCGCCTCACAACTTCCGCAAACTTCCCACCCTCCGACGCAGAAATCTCCTCGAACCTCAGCCGCCCGTCTCCGAGCCCAAGTAATTCAAGAAGCCTCTGCAGCTTCTCGACCCTGCGTATTGCTTTCTCGTTCCCATTGATGTAATGACATTCGCCGAGGTGGCAGCCAGCGACAAGCACTCCCTCAAAGCCGCTCTCGAACGCCCGCATGATCAAACCCTCAGAAACGCGTCCTGTGCACATTACCCTTATAATTCTGACGTTCTCCGGGTATTTCAGACGGGACACGCCTGCGAGGTCGGCACCGGCGTAGGCGCACCAGTTGCAGCAAAATGCGAGAATCTTAGGCTCCTTTTCAGGCATCGCACCATTATCATCATCCATCATCTTCCCACCTCCGCCGCTGCGGCAGCGGCTTCGGTCATCGCCGTCAGTTGTTCGTCTTTGAAGTGCAGCATGTTCATCGCCCCGGCGGGACACGCCGCCGCGCAGGCGCCGCAGCCCTTGCAAAGTATCTCGCTCACGCTCGCAACCTTCGTCAGCAAGACACCAGCGGGCGTCTCCCTCTTACGTTCCACAAGCTCTACGGCGCCGAACTCGCAGCTCTCGACGCACGTGCCACAGCCACGACACTTCTGCTCATCCACAAATGCGACCGCAGGCTCCGTCTCCACATAGTCCTTTGAGAGGAGCGCCGCAGCCTTCATCGCCGCCGCCGATGCGTGCGCCACCGTATCCGAAATGTCCTTGGGGGAGTGGCAGCAGCCCGCAAGGAACACGCCATCCACTACGGTCTCCACAGGTCTCAATTTCGGGTGCGCCTCAAGGAGGAAGCGGTTTCTGCCGGCGGGTATCTTCAAAAGCTCCATCATCCTCTCGCTCCCACGGCTCGGCACGAGCCCCGTCGCCAAAACCACAAGATCCGCCTCGATTTCACGGACGACGCCGGAAAGAGTGTCTTCTACTCTGACGACGAGCGTGTCCTCCTTGGGACTCTTCTTGTAAACCTCGGCGGCATGCCCACGAACGTAAGTGACGCCCTCGCGCTGCACCCGCTCGTAAAACTCTTCATGATCCCTCCCGAACGCACGGATGTCCATGTAGCAGATGGTGATTTCGGCGTCGGGGATTTTCTCCTTGATGAGGTGGGCGTGCTTCGCGGTGTACATGCAGCAGACCCGCGAGCAGTACTCGTTCCCCACCTGCTTGTCGCGGGAGCCGACGCATTGTACAAATACCACCCTCCTCGGCTCCTTTCCATTTATCTCTATCTTACCCTGTGTGGGACCACTTGCCGAACATAACCTTTCAAACTCCAAACCCGTTATCACGTTATCGTATTTTTCATATCCATATTCGGGCTTGAGCTTAGGATCAAACAAATCATAACCCGTTGCCACTATTATCGCACCCACATTCAGCTCTATTATCTCCTCCTTCATCTCATGATTTATCGCATTTCGTTCCCCGCACGCCCTCTCACACTCCTTACACTCGCTACAAACACTGCAATTAAGGCATCTTTTCGCTTCCTCCACCGCCTCCTCTTCAGAGAGACGTAACTCTATCTCCTTAAAGTTCTTTACACGCTCTTCAACCGGCAATTTCGGTATCTTATGTCGAGGCTTCCTCTCTATTTTCCTCTCCGGTAGCGGGGATATTTTCTTTTCTTCCTTCCTTCCCCTTTTGAGGTCTTCACCTCTCAGATACCTATCTATCGAGATCGACGCCTCATTCCCATCAGCTATGGCTTCTACGACGGACGCGGGCCCTCTAACAACATCACCTCCTGCGAAAATGCCAGGTATGCTCGTCTCCAATGTAACCGGATCAACCTTGATAGTCCCCCAAGGCGTAATTTCTACATCTTCAAACCCTGTGAGATCCGCAGCCTGACCGATAGCAATGATCACCGTATCTCCTTCGATAAATGTTTTTCGCTCCTCATTAAATTTCGGCGCAAATCTGCCCGCATCATCATAAACCGAAACACATTCTACCGCCTCTAATCCGATAACCCTTCCGTTCTCGCCCACTATCCTCTTCGGTCCCAAACAAGGGAGTATCACCACCCCCTCCTCCTCAGCCTCCTCTATCTCCCACTCATGCGCAGGCATTCTGTCCTTTGAGGTCAAATCCCTCGTTTCAAGACAAACAAGCTTCACTTCTTTAGCCCCAATCCTAAGTGCAGATTTAGCACAATCTATCGCGACATTACCCCCACCGATGACGATTATCTTCTCACCGAAATCCTCTATTTCGCTCTGTGCTTTAACCCTCCTCAAAAAAGGTATCCCATAGATAACTCCTTTTAGATTTACACCTTCTATCCTCAATTCTCGTGGTCGCTGTGCCCCGATAGCTATAAAAATAGCGTCATATTCCTTCCTCAACTCCTCTATCGTTTTATCTCTACCAATTTTTACGCCCCCTCGGAACTCCACCCCCAACCGGATAATACGATCTACATCATACTCCACTACTTCCCTTGGCACTCGATAATCGGGTATACAATTGACCATCATCCCTCCAGGGGAGGGATTTTCATCAAAAACAGTCACAGAATAACCTTTCATGAGAAGATTCCTCGCACAAGTGAGCCCTGCAGGTCCTGCCCCTATAATTGCAACCTTTTTATCTTTCGTCGCCTTCACAGGCTCTATTTTCTCCTCCCCCTTCTCCCTCACCCAATCCGCAACAAATCTTTCTAAAGCCCTTATAGCAATAGGTTCGTCTACTTCCTTCCTGTTACAATTAAATTCGCACGGATGGTGACATACACGCCCACAAACCGAAGGGAACGGATTTCTCTCCATAATAAGCTCCAAAGCCTCTTTGAATTTCCCTTTTGATATCAACGCCACATAACCTTGAACATTTGAGCCTGCAGGACAATTCGCCCTACATGGGGATATACTGTCCAACTTTTCTATCGTATATTTAAGGGGGACTGCTTGAGGAAACGGCACATATATAGCCTTTCTCGTGCCAAAACCCATGTTGAATTCATCTGGCACTTCCACCGGGCAAACTTTGGCACACTCCCCACAACCCGTGCATTTCGTCTCGTCCACATATCGTGGCTTCTTCCTCACCCTAACCTTAAAATTACCAACATGCCCCTCTACGCTCTCCACCTCCGCATAAGTAATAAGCTCGATGTTCGGATGGCGGGCGACGTCCACCATCCGCGGCGTCAAAATGCAGGCTGAGCAGTCCAGCGTCGGGAAAACTTTGTCGAACATCGCCATCTTCCCGCCGATGCTCGGCTCCCGCTCCACGAGGTACACCTTGAAGCCGGCGTCCGCTACGTCGAGCGCCGCCTGAATGCCGGCGATGCCGCCACCGATCACGAGGGCGGAAGGCGTTACCGGCACACGCTTCCGCTCCAAAGGCTCAAGCAGTCTCGCCTTCGCAACCGCCGCCGCTATCAACCGCTTAGCCTTCTCGGTCGCCTTCTTCTTGTCCTCGTGGACCCAAGAGCAGTGCTCCCTGATGTTTGCCATTTCGAGAAAGTAAGGGTTTAGACCGCACTCTTGGAGGACGCTGCGGAACGTCGGCTCGTGCATGCGGGGCGAGCAGGAGGCGACGACGACCCTGTTCAGGTCGAATTCCCTTATGCACTCTTTGATGAGATCCTGACCCGGCTCCGAGCACATATACGGGTAGTCACGTGCGACGACCACGTCTTCAAGCCCAGCGGCGAACTCACGCAGGTTTTCTACATCCAAGACGCCGGCGATGTTCGTGCCGCAGTGGCAGATGAAGACGCCGACCCTTGGCGACTCGCCGCCCCGCTTCATCCCCAAAACTTCAGGGCAACCTGCGTTAAACTTTTCGTTTTGCTTCCAGCGGAGGCGTGCCGCTTGGAGCGGCGGTCTGAGGGGGAGCACACCAGTTAATAAGCCACGAACGTAAGCTCGCTGCACCCCAACCGGGCGTTGAGGCGTCGTAAGCGCAGCATGCCATCCGCCGATGAAATTCCGGAAGCAGCTCGGCGTGAGCGTCGCTGAGGCGGCTAGGGCGAGCGCCGTGCCGAGCCACGCCAAGGTGTAAGTCGGCGAGGGTGATACTCCACGCCTCCGCCTTGCCTGTGCGTGTTTGTCCGTCGAAACCGACCACCACCAGCTCCTTTATTACAACCGCAAGGTGGAGTTCGTCACGCTCATCGTCGGTCACGGTCGGCGTCACTGTGTAATTCCCAGCGACAGCACGGTTTGCATTGTGATCACGCCCGCTCCGTGCTCCCATCGCTGAATCCCACTCGTAAGCGACGATGATGCCATTAACGCCGTGGAAGGTGGGGCGTCAAAGGGCACCTCCCGCCGGCAAGAGCCGGAGGATACGAGGACGCAACCTGAAGCTCGTTAAAGTAAACCCCACGGCTCCACCAGCGGATGGTAAAACTTAAGACATGCTGGAATCGAATCCAAAAGAGTAAAATGCCGGATTGGAAAACGCATAAGAAGGTTGCTGGAATAGATGGAATCAGGGGCGAGGTAATGGATATAATCAACAATATCATAGACTGCTATCACAAGCTAGCTAGAGAAGGAAGGCTTAGAGGAATAAGTTCCGAGGAAGCAGAATGGGAAACTGCTGATATTGTACTGGGAGCTCTTGCATCGATAGAAAAAGAAGATGAAAGGATTGAAGCTATAAGAGGAGCAATCCATCATTACACACTTGATTACATCCAAAAGATTGGAATGTTGTTCCTTTTAGACATAGCAAAGAAGGAGGGATTAAAAGGAGCTAGAAACTGGTTAAGGAATATGCCTGACGAAGTAATACTGAGCAGGATTGCAAAGGAGGGAGTGGTGAGTGGAGCAAGCCGGATTAAGGATATCTTGGAGCTAGTTCTGGAGGAATGGTACAGGATAAATGAGATGAGAGATCCCAGAAGAATTGGCGTTGAGGCAATAGCTTTTGCTGAAAGGCTGAAGACGCTTCCAAGATTCTGGTAATACAGTCAGTCAAATTAGAGTCGCCGACCTCATGCGGTTTCCTGCCTCAAATGCTCGACCATTCCGGGCGAGGCGTCGTCCGCCATCTGTCGTAAGCTAACACTTCTCCCTGGTGAGGTAAAAAGCTGTCCTTGCGGTGGTTACTCAAAATCCGTTCCACAAAGTCAGCTCTTAAAACGCCGCTTGCGAGACCCCGCCTTTAAGGCGGTTATGCAGGGTGGGGGGTTGAGGAAGGTTTAAATGCTCACTGCTGCAGCAGCGGTCGGGAGTGTGAGTTCCGAGCCGAGCGGCGTGTGCCGGGGCGGAAGCCGTCGAACGCCGAAGCCTGTCCGGCGGTCCGGTCGGGGAGGTTCGCCTCTAGGTCTGTTTTCGGATTTTCTCGGATTCTTCGTAAGCCGACGTTCCGAATGTAGTCGGTGCGGCAGCGCGCCGCTCACGAGGGCGAGCGTCACGACAACCAACACGGCTGCCACCCACCTCAGCCTTTTATTCCGGTTCAGCAAAACAAAACGATATGCTCGCAAAGCGGATAATCCCGTGTCTGGACTGCGACCTCGCCGTCCCGCAGGGGCGGGTCGTGAAGGGCATAGAATTCAAGCAGATACGGTATGCGGGCATCCCGTGGGAGCTCGCCGCAAAATACGACGAGCAGGGCGCCGACGAAATAGTGTTCCTCGACATTACGGCGTCGCACGAGCGGCGTGAGACCATGGTCAACGTCGTGAAAAAAACTGCTGAGAACGTCTTCATACCTCTGACGGTCGGTGGTGGCATCCGGAGCGTCGAGGACGCCCGCAAGCTGTTTCTAGCGGGTGCTGACAAAGTTTCGATAAACACCGCCGCCATCAAAAACCCCAAGCTCATCGCCGAAATCTCAAAATTCTTCGGCTCGCAGGCGTGCGTCGTCGCAATAGATGCGAAACGCAGATACCTCCGCCCTGAAGAGGTGGAGCGAGCCGAGAGGGAGGGAAAAATAATCGTGGAGACGGCTCAAGGTCCTTGCTGGTTCGAGTGTTCGATTTACGGCGGCAGGAAGTTCACGGGCGTCGACGCCATAAAATGGGCGGAGGAGGTTGAAGCGCTGGGCGCCGGCGAGATCCTCCTGACCTCCATGGATCGTGACGGCACGAAGGACGGCTACGACATCGAGCTCACAAAAGCGGTGAGCGAGCGAGTACGCATCCCTGTAATCGCATCAGGCGGCTGCGGCTCGCCCGAACACTTCGAGGAGGTCTTCAAAAAGACGAGGGCGTCGGCGGCGCTCGCCGCCAGCATCTTCCACTATGCGGAGCACTCCATCGGCGAAATTAAAAGGTATTTGAAAAGCAAAGGCATACCCGTTAGACTTGAGTGAAGTCGCAGGTACGCTTTTGATGAGTTTTCCACATTGTGTAGAGATCTCTTTACTCAATGAGCTCCCAGCAGAACGTAACATATGCTACACGCACAGTCCACCGAGAAATCAAATTCCAAAAAAGTCTGACAGCGTCTTTTGCCCCTTCTCGGAGGCTTCTGTCTCGGTCTCGGTCTCAGTCTCAGTCTCAGTTTCGGTTTTGGTCTTGGTCTCGGTCTTGGTCTCAAGCTCAGCCGTCGCAGTCGCCCTTCGTGCCTCTTTGCTCTCCTTCTCGACGCTTTTCCTCCCCGCGCCCTCAGCTATTTTCGCCGCAACTTCCACACTCACGCCCGCTAGTGCTGCTATGTCTTCAGCGTCCAAGCCGAGCGCCGCAGAAATCTCCGATGCCATCCTTTCGTCCTCAAACATCACCCTGAGCGGCGGGATTAAGAATTGGCGGGCATACGCTCTCGAAATGAGGCATCGCTCGCTTATTTTCTCGACGACACGCTCGAATTTTGCAGCCCTCGCACGCCATGGGACGCCGTAACCGCCACGCCGCTTGCGCCCGTGCCCTTCTCTACTTTTTGCAGCAAGCACGCCTGCGGACATGAGGAAAGCTGCGTATTTCCACATCTGATAGCCGGCACGCCGAGCCCGCCACAGGAAAACATCCGCCCGGCTGAGCCTGTACAAACCTTTTAAAAGCTCATCTCCTTCGTACTCCAAAGGCATGTTCTCGTAGATCCACATTATGGCATCCTCAGGGCTCTCATCGGCATCATAGAGGGCATACAACGCCTTAAGTATGTCCTCTCCGTGAAAAATCTCCCTCAAGACGTCAAAAATGGTTACCTGCACGTCCCTTCTACCAACGGTCATCTCTTTGACGGCGGCGACCGCTTGCAAGTCGTTAATCGCCGATCGCAGGTCGCCATTCGAGTTCTCCGCAATCTCCCGCAAGAGCTCCTCGCTGATGTCAAGATGCTCAAGCTCGCAGATACGCCGCAACACCTTCACGACGGTGTCAGTTCTTATTCTGTAAAAGCGGATGAGCTTGCAGCGGTCTCGTAGCGACTTGGGCAGCTTGTAAACGTCGTTTGCGATGAGTATGATAGGCTGCCTCGTCTTCTTCAAAATTTCGGATACCGCCCGCATGCCTCCATAGTCTTCCCTGCCGTGAATGTTGTCGGCCTCGTCAAGGATTATCAGTCGTCTCTTCTTGCTGAAAGTCTCGCTCACGGACGCCGTCCCGACGACGCTCCTTATGACGGGCGCACTCCTCTGGTCGCTTGCGTTAAGCTCGATGACCTCCCAGCCGAGCTCCGACGCAAGCGCGTGTGCCGCCGATGTCTTCCCGCAGCCCGGCGGTCCGTACAATATCACCGCTTGTTTGGCACCCCCCTCCGCCCATCTGCGCAGCTCCTCCACCGCTTTTTTGTTCCCTACCACCTCCTCCAAGCTCTTAGGACGATACTTCTCCGTCCATCTTTCTTCCGGTCCACTTAATTCCATCTCAACCTCGCCGTGTTATATTCTCTAAAAGCTTCTTTATCCTCTCTTTAAATTCCTCAAGGCTACTCTCATTTTCAACTGCGATGTCAGCAATTTTTATGGCTTCTGCCATGCCCCAGCTCATCTCACGCTCTTCTCTTCTTCTGAACTCTTCAGGGCTGAGCGCATCATCACCTCTCCCCCTCCGTTTTATCCTCTCGTACCTTGTCGGAAACGACGCCTCGACCCGCACAAGCAGGAAATCATCGCCAAACTCCCTTTTGAAGGCTTCGACCTCGGCAATGCCTCTTACGCCTTCGACGACTACGACGTCGGCGGCTTTCGAAGCCGCCCTTATCATGGGAATGCAACGCCTCGCCACCGCATCCATCCCATCCTTCTGTCTAAGCTCGTCCCCCACCTTTCCTGCATTTTCATCAGTTAAAGGAAGACCCCGCCGCTTCAGTTCCTCTCTTATCACGTCACCCATTGAGATCACCGGTATGCCAAGCTCCCTAGCAACGTTTGCAGCTTCAGTTTTTCCAGATGCAGGAGCGCCGACGAATGCTATTATTTTCATGCCGCTCAGCCTCCTGCGCGCGCAAGTTACCACCTACAAATGCCAGCATCCCGCAGCGCCGCGACAATGTCCTCCCGCATTGCAATCGCAGCCCGCCTCGCCGATGCCTCAAAGCTTTCAGCTTTAAACCGTTCATCCTTATATGCAAAAATTATGCCCCGTGAGGAGTTTATTATTGCGCCGAGCCCGTCATCGTTGAAGAGCGGGAT
>Ga0209411_100001_pt1 | contig 70734 bp, 60 predicted proteins | sample Mar14336cmmetaG_FD_185479 | JGI IMG/M metagenome (GOLD analysis project Ga0209411, IMG submission 185479) | Marine hydrothermal vent microbial communities from Guaymas Basin, Gulf of California to study Microbial Dark Matter (Phase II) - Marker... ... | reverse complement strand
GAGGGGCTCCTCGCATACTTCCACCTTTATGGAAAGCGGCGTGTTGAGGGTGCTTGATCGTGTGTTTCGGTTTTTTCATGTGTTTTCAACGTTACGTCTGCACGTCGCTTCAACAACACTTCTCTCGTCTCACTTACGACGGCGGCGTCGCCGTCCTGATGCCAGTCTAAACTTTATGAGCGTAAATATCTCGTTTTCGCCAAAGTCCCCGTAAAATTGGCGTAGGTCGCGCTCGAGACCTTTCTTGCTGCGGTAGCCTTCTTCTCGGACGGTCGCCTCATCGACTTCATCAAGCGTGATATAGCGGACGTCAGTGATCAGGGCTTCGCCAAGATACTCCTTGCCGCACATCACCTTTACGACCTCGCCTACCTTGTATTTCTTCCTGCCGAGGCGGAGCGTTGCCGTCTTACGCCCGCTTTTAAGCTTCTTCAGGAACCTTTCGTCGAAATTCAGAAATTTCCTCCCCATACGAGCGCAGCATCCCCCCCGCCTCTTCGATGAAGCCTTCTAAGATCGTACCGACAGCCTCTCGAAGCTCGTTTGCGCACGTGGTTATGCTGCGTCGCACGACGTCCGCCACCTCCTCCCAGCTCCGCCCCTGTAATACTTTTAGAATGAGAAGCCGCTCTTGGAAATTACTTAATTTTTTCTCCAAACGCAGGAAATAAAGGCGGACGAAATCTGGAATGCAATCTGCTACCGCTTCGTACTTCATCGGACCGTATGCGTATATAATTGCACGCCGCCAATTCAGGTCATCTATGCTTATAAGCTTGCGCAGCCATGCCTCCCGCCATTCTTCGCTCAAAGCGCCTCCTCCCCTCTCGGTTTCCCCCTCATTACTCTCAACATCTTCACCCCCGCTAGGCGCTGCAGCTTCAACGGCGGCTGCGATACCTGCCAACGCCGGCTTCCCGCTGAGGATGTTCCGCAGTATCCTTATTATGAGGTAGGAAAGCCCGATCTCTAGATCGTTAAGCGGCTCCCTCAACAACTTCAGGAATCTTTCGAAGAACAGCGCTGCAATCTCATGGAATGCAGAGCGAGCGACGTCACTCAGCGGTTTCACCACGACGACGGAGTATTCGCCGCTGACTTCGTTACGAGCGGGTGAAATGTGAATGGGGAAAAAGCCGCTTCTTGCCCAGAAGCGTAGGAGTTCGGAGGTTGCGCCGAAGCTCGAGCCGAGCCAGTCGAGGTTTTTGCGGCGTGCTTCTTTTTCGATCTCAGCAAGCATTTTCGTGCCGATGCCCTTGCGCATGATCTCTGGATGTGTCGCTATCCTCACTATCCTCCAGCCTCTGAGCTTACTGAGGTCGCGGCGGCGGTAGTGTTTAATAAATATGTCTGGGATCAGGTTTCCCGGCGGCGCGTACCCGTAATACATGGCTTCAACGTCCTCGTCGAGCAGTCCCCCCTCCGCTGCGAGCTGTACCGAGCATATCACGTGGCGGTTGAGCGTGAGCATTCGCATCTCTTGGTTCGGCGCATCGCACAAGATCGCAAAGTCGTTCGGGTTGTTCTTGTAGTGCGCAAGTACAAGGATCCCAAAATACTCACGTAGTACGTCCTCATGCTCGAAGAGATCTTCAACTCTCGTTTCCACATACTCGCAAGCGTCCAGCGGGACTTCTTCAAGCTTCCCAAAAGAGAAAGGCTCGGCGTCCAGCAGTAACGTCTTAAACACCCACTCCTCGATCGGGTCGTCCTCGCTATATCTTATGGGCTCGGTCATCTCGTATTCGATAACGTCTTCCTTGCTCTCCTTGAGTTTGCGGAGAAAGCGGACTGAGAAGCCACGCCCGGCGCCCTCGTAACCGTGGATCGTAGAAGAGAAAATTACACGGGGCGCCTGTCTCAAAATGCGAAAGAGCAGTGGGATTGGAATCGCAGCGGCTTCGTCCACGACAACCACGTCGTAGCGTTCTGCCTTGCGGGCGGCATCTATAGGACTCCACCACTCGATCAGCGAAGAGCCGCTTCTCAGCTCGAACGTGAAGCCCTCGTGCTCCTTCGTCACGACCCGCCGCCCTATTCTCTCAAGCCCTATTTTTGCGAAGCGGAAAACCTCAGTTACGTTCTCGAGCTCAGGCGACGTCAGCATCGCCTTTAGCGCTTTGTTACGTCTGCTGCTCGCCTCCACTAAAGCGGCAAGCCCCAGACCTATAACGCTCGATTTTCCTCGCCCCCGGTTTGCGGTGAGCACGAGGACCTTCTTCGTCCCTTTTTCCAGTTCTTCCAATGCTTTCAACGCCTCGACTTGATCTTGCGTTAGGCAGAGTTCGTAGAAGACCTTTTTAAATTTCGGGCTTTCCGGGAGCTTCGGGAGTGCTCTTCGCCGGCGTTTTCTGATCTTCGAGGCTGGTGGCTTCTTCAGAATTTTGCCGTCCGCAGTCGCTATTGCGATGCCATCGTGTTCAAAAAGCTTCTGGACGAGCCACCGCAGGAAGTTGTGACGGATGTCTGTCTCGTCGTAAGGCGGCGTGAGCATGATGTGGCGGTGAAACTTCGTCACCATGTTCACGAACTCGTCAAGCGGTGGGATGAGCATGAAAATCAGCCCGCCACCCCGCACGAGGCCCGCAAGCCTTCCAAGATCGCCCGGTACGAGCGTCCTGTGGAAGTCGAGGATCATGGTGTCGAACGTCATGCCCAAAACCTTGAGCGTGTCTTTGAACTCAATGACTTTGAAGTCAGGACGCCTCTCAGGTACGTCCTCTAGAAACGAAGCCGCGACTAAAACCCTTCTTGCATCAAGCTCCTTCTCGTCTATCCTCCGCTGTAGCAGCGAAAACGCAAGCTCGTAGCACTCCTTTTGCTCTCCAGCGATCACGAGCATCCTCCGCTGCCTGCTACGCTCCGCCTCCCTCCAGAGGCGGTTCGCAAGACTTCGCAGCTCCTTAGACGCCCCCTTCCGCCTCTTGGCCATTAAAAACCACCTCAGCTCGCTCGTCGCTCAAGTTCGAAAACGCCCCCTCATCAGCCACCACGTTTCGAGCGGGTATGTCACGCCAGCGCTCGGCGCCGTCCCGCCCTTCGGATCGGTGATGCCCTGTGCTGCCCATAATAGCTGCAAAAGTTCTTGGACTGTTAAGCTCATCGGGATACCCCCGGATGGGTCCGTGTAATGTTATCGCCTCCTCCACCGACGTTTCGCCGGCGGTACATGGCAGCAGCTTCAATTCCGCATCCGAAGGCATTGCAATATCGCCAATGGTTTCCAGTTGCATTTTTAGAGGTGCTACTATGACGCCAGTGAGTCCGATGAACATCGCTACCGCTATGAGGAGCATCCGCTCCCGTTCGCCTCTCAACGGCATTCAAAAGGTTTATTTAAGATCAACTCATTTTAGAGTTTGGTGGATAACCATGGCAAAGATGCCAAAGGAAGTAATGGACATGTTTAATGACCGAGAGGCGGCGAAGGTTCTTGCGACTGTGAGCGCCGATGGCGTCCTGAACGTAGTTCCTGTGGGGACGCTCGCCGCCGTGGATGAGGAGACGATAGCATTTGCCGACATCTTCCTCGGAAAGACTAAAAGCAACCTTGAAGCCACGAAAAAAGTAGCAGCCACGGCTTACAAGGGTCTTGACGGCTACCAGATAAAAGGTACGTTCCAAGGCTTCCAGACATCGGGACCGCTCTTTGAACAGATGAGCAAGGCTGTTAAAGAGATGCTGAAGCTCGACGTGAGGGCTGTCGGCACGATAAAGGTGGAGGAGGTCTACTCCGTGGGCGTGAAAGCCCCCGGAAAGAAATTAGCCTGACTTTCTCTTCCCCTACCCTCTTTATGGGGCGGAAGCGGAGACGCGGCGGGAGCAAGCAGGACTATCTGGTCTACAAGGAGCTTGAGCTGATAATTGAGGAAATGAACCGAGAGGTGGATGCCGTCATCGTCGAGGGCTCCCACGACAGGGCGGCGCTGGAGGAGATGGGCTTTAAGAAAGATATGCTCCTGTATTCGGAGTCGAAGCTTTCGGATGGCGACTTCATCGAGCTCGTCAGCAAGAAGTACGAACGGGTCGTCATTCTTACTGATTACGACAGGGATGGGAAGTACTTCAACAAGAAGCTTTCAGAGAGGCTCCAGCAGTGCGGGGTCTGCGTCGAGCACATATATCGGAACAAGATAGGTAAGCTGCTGGGGCTTTGCGGCATCAGAGACATAGAATCCATGTCCGCCCTCAAAAAGAGGCTCTTCTGATCAATCCTTATTTTTCCGTCGCTTGCAAGCAAGGGGTGGGGAAGGAGCGTCGTCAAGCTTAACTCCGTCTCCGCCAATACCTGACCGAGCCGGTCCTCGGGAAGAGGTGCCCGCTCTCTTGGGAGCTTCTCGCCGCCTCCCAGCACTGAGATCGGACTCACGGAACCCTGCATGATCTGCGACTTCCTTCAGGGCTTCCCGCCGCATCGGTTAAACAATGCAGCCCATCGAATGACGAGTCCGATGAGGGCTGTGCTCAACCCACCAGATGAAGCCTCGCCGAGGCGAGGAGGCGAGAGCGGGCGGAGCGGCGAAGCTGCCGTAAGCGGCTCACTTTGGCAGCGTGAAGAAGAAGCGGGAGCCCCTGCCGACTTCGCTTTCCGCCCAGACCCGCCCGCCGTGGGCTTCGATGACGCTCCGCACGACGAAAAGCCCGACCCCCATGCCCCGTCTATGGGACAAGTAACCTCCGACTTCGTAGAAAGCCTCGAAGATTTTCGGAAGCTCATCCTTCGGGATGCCGACGCCGGTGTCGGCGACGCAGAACTTCACGTAGTTTTTCCCGCTCTCAGCATCAGATATCTCCTCGGCGGTTATTTCTATGCTGCCGCCCTCAGGCGTGAACTTTATGGCGTTATCGAGCAGGTTGTAGATGACGCTTTTCACCTTTTCGACATCGCACGTCACTTTCACATCTGGGACGTCTACACGCAACGTATGCCCCTTTTGCCTTGCGAAGGCGCTCAAGTCCCTCACGACGTCGTGAACCAGTGTTTTTATCGAGCACTCCCTTCTATCTAGACGTAGTCGCCCCTCCTTTATCGTCATCACCGCCCTTAAATCATCCAAAAGCTTCATCAGCCGATTCACGCTCTCGTTAATCACGAGCAGTCGCTCCTGCTGCTCATAGCTCAGCTCGCCGAAAACGCCGCTTAGGAGCATGTCTACATTGCCACGGATGATCGTGAGCGGCGTCCCCAGCTCGTGAATGGCTATTATCATGAAGTTGTTCTTCATCTCATCAATCTCCTTTAACCGCTCGTAAGCCTCCGCAAGCTCTTTCTTTGAGGCGTCGACATCTTCAAGGATGTTCAACAACGCCCTCCTTGCATCCATTAGTTCCTTTACCGTCGCCTTTAGCTCCTCAGTCTGCTTCTCGAGAGCTCTCGTTTTCTCCGCAAGCTCCCTCTCCCTCTCAACGAGCTTTGAGATGTCCCGGAGCTCCACCAGATGCCCGAAGAGCGCACCCTTAAACATTATCGGCGAGACTATGACCTCTAGGACGACGTTCGGCAGCTCTACGATCTTCCTAAGCTCCTCAAGCCCGCTGATAACCCTGATGAGCTCTCTCGCCTCGTCTTTAACCACCGCCTCCAAGTCTTTGAGCGTCCTCCCCACGATTTTCTTGGACTCGACGCCGAAAAGCTCCTCGACGAATGCGTTGACGAGCTGTATCCTGCCGAAGCGGTCGGTGACTATGAATCCATCTTCAACGCTCTTCACCAAGCTATCGAGCATGACTTCTGGGGGCAGATACCTGTACTTGAGGAGCACATAGGCTACGACGGTAGCGCCGGCGGCGGTAAACGCCGAGGCGAGCGGCGGCACTTGCACGTTCGTGAGCGGGATGAAATTCTTGTTGAGCGGGAGGAGGACGTCGGTGAGCACGCCGAGTACCACCACGGTAAGAGCGGTGGGTGCTACTGCCCGTACTTGCAAAAACTCAAACTTGTCGTCTTTTGAAAATTTGTACGACCTGAAAAGCTCGAAGGTGGCGACAAACATGACGCCAATGAAGTAAAATTGAAATGCCGTCAGCAGGGGCGTTCCTGTGTACTCATAGCCCCAGAAGCGGTACTCCACGCCGCTTATCATCTTGCCTCCGAGGAGGAGAGGGAGGAATGCAAAGGAAGTACAGTAAAATGCAACTAGAAGGTATTTTTGCGATGCCCGTCTTAGCCTCGATCTCGTGTCCTCTGGGAACACCGTTACAAAGTGGTAGAATGCAGGAGGTATAAAAAGCACGCCCGCACATTCCACTTTGCTCCAAAATAGTGGATTGTCAAGGCGTAAACGGCGCATTAGCTCGCCCACGTCCCATACGATGAAAGAGAGAATAAGCGTTATGAGCGCCCTGCCAACGACATTTTTCCTCTCAGTCACTGAAGTGAAAACGACTAAAATGATGTTGATGAGAAGTGCGGTTACAGAGATTAAGGCGTATATGTTCGTCATGCCTATCCCTTTTTTCCTTAGCATTTAAAATATGACTTATGGGAATGTTTGAGCTTTTGGAGCAGGCTTTGAGGACAGCGTTGAAGGAGTGTGAGCAAGCGGAGGTATATGCGGAGCGGGGTAGGGCTTTAAGCATAGATTTCGAGAGAGGTAGGGTGAAGAAGGGGAGAACCTGCGAAAACTTGGGAATAGGGGTCAGAGTGGTAATCTCGAAAAGGGTGGGCTTCTCCTATACGACCTCTGTAGAAGATCTTGAAAGGTGCGTTGCAGCCGCCGTGGAACAGGCGAAAGCTTCCGAAAAGGATGAAGCTTTTAGGGGTTTGCCTCAGCCCTCGAAGGATTATCCTACGCCGGAGAAGACCTTCGACGAGGCGGTAATCGAGCTGAGCGCCGAAGGGGCGGTGGAGCTTTGCGAGAGCATGATTTCAGCAGCCTTAGAAAAAGGCGTGAAGACGGTGGAGGGCGGCTTCTCCGCGGGCTACGACGAGGTCTTTGTGATGAATTCCGAGGGCATCGAGGCGCACGACAGGGCGACTTTCGTCTCCGGCAGCCTGACTGCGGTCGCGAGCTCGGCGGGCGGCGAGGAGGTTGCGGCATGGGAAGGGATGACTTCGCATTTTCTGCGGGATTTTGACGCTGAGTTCGTAGGGCGGGAGGCGGCGAGCGTTGCGGTCGCGAGCTTGGGCGGCGAACGTTGCGAGACGAAGAAAATGCCGGTCGTACTGACGCCTAAGGCTTTGCAGAGCCTCCTGCCTTACACGACGATCGCGCAGCTGAACGCCGAGAACGTGCAGAAGGGGCAGTCCCCCTACAGGAAAGGCGAGCGGATTGCGAGTGAAGTCTTGAGCATCTTGGATGACGGCACCCTCCCCGGCGGTCTGAACACGAGGCGCATGGACGGGGAGGGCGTCGCCTCGCAGCGGACCACGCTCGTGGAGCGTGGCGTCCTCAAAAACTTCCTGTACGACTCATACACGGCGGCGAAGGACGACGTAGAAAGCACGGGAAACGCCGTTCGTAGTTTCGACACGCTGCCGAGGGTCGGCGCCACGAACTTCGTGCTGACCGCCAGCGAGACCGTCAGAAAGGATGAGCTGCTCGAAGAGGTCAAGGGGGGGCTGCTCGTCCACGATCTCATCGGTGCGCACACGGCGTCGAGGGCGTCCGGCGAGTTCTCCGTCGTCGCATACAACGCCTTCATCGTCAACAGGGGCGAACTCCGCCCCGCCAAGAACGTCATGCTCGCCGGCGCCTCCACCGAAATTTTGAAGAACGTCGTAGCCCTCGCCGACGACGTCAGGCAGCTCGGCAGCGTCGTCTCGCCGTCGATCCTCGTCAGAGACGTGCAGGTGGTCTCGGCATGATGCGGCGGCGCGGCGTGATGCGGCGGCGGGTCCGTGCGGCACTCCGCCCAGCCCGGCTCGCCTCGCCTCGGCTCGATCCGGCTCGGCTCGCTTGTGACCGTGCCGGACCGGACTGGAAACGCAGCCTGAATCCGAACGGGATGCATATCGGATCGAGAGCGGGCGGGAACGTTGTCGGTATTAAACGTCGTCGGTGTTAACGCCGTCGTAGCGCGGAGCGGAGCGCTTCGAGAATGCTTTCGGCGTCGGGCGGGCAGCCGCCGACGTGAATTGCGTCCTTCTCAGACGATGCGACGTCCTTGGTGCAGTTGCCGAGACATAGCAAGATGCCTCGAGCCTCCTCAGGGACTTTTGCGTGCCGCCCTTGGATGACGTCGATCCTGCGGAACGCCGCAGAATACAGGAGGCGCAAAAGCGTCCCCCAGTGCTTCGGGCGGCGGAATGCGCTTTTAACTGCGAGGGAAAACGCATCTATGCACATCGAGCATGCGTAAGGGTTTCGCCACGAGTACACGTTCAGCATCCTGCCGTATTTCTCATTGGGCAGCTTGAATTTAACTCCGAAGCTCGCCTTTTCAGGCTCGACGCCCTTGATGACAGGTTCTGTGATGCCCAGCCCCCGCTCCATCGCCATTTTTAAGTGCTTCACGCGCTTCGGGTCTATGCCCATGAGGCGGCAGCACGTGACATCCGCCTCCAAGGCGTCGGTCCCGACGACCAGAACGTTTGCTCTCTTCCTCCTACCGTTGAGCGGACCCTCACCTTCCATGCCGACGACGCCGTCGGCGACGACGAGGTCGGGCTTCACGACCCTCAGAAGCTCGACGAGCGGCTCGTGCAGCCCCAGCAGGTGGAAACGCTTCTTATCGGCGTTCAGAAGCAGACCCTTCTGGTTTTTGATGGAGAGGGTCACGACGGTGTGCCCGTGCGTCTTCAGCTTCGGCATGTTCACGTAAAAGGCGTCGGTGACGACCTTCGGGATTCTGAGCGTGCCGTACTTCCACGTCACCTCGACCCGCTCCGCCTCGTTCAGATTCAGGAGCGTCACGCCGTACTTGCGGCGGAGACGCTCGTAGCCGGCGGCGGCGAAGAGCCTTTCCTCGTCCGCCCCGAGTCCGGGACCCTCGCCGACGATGATTTTATGGACGCCCCTCGCAAGAAACGCTCTTATCGTCGCCTCCACGACCGCCGGGTGCGTGATGGCGGCGGAGCGCGGCTTCGTCGCAACCACGACGTTCGGCTTTAACAGCGTCGGAACGTCGCTCGGCGGCGACACGCCAAGCTCGTCGAGGGCGGCGTCCAGCAGGCGGCTCAGAGCCTTCACGTTGTACCTCCCGTATCTGATTACCTTTACCGGCATTTCTCCGCTATGAGATATGGGTGATGGGCGAATATCACTTTCAGCGGCGTTGGCACTTTGCTCTCCACCAGCTCATACCAGATGCCAAACAGGCGTTCGGCGAGCGACTGCAGAGCTGAGGCGCTCCCCTCCTCGCTTTTGCCGAGTTCCTCGACCACCTCCGCCACGGGTCTCGTCCTGACGCCCGGTCTCAGTCCACCGTCTTCGCCTTTGGACCGATGCTCGCCGAGTCGCATGTTGATGTCGGGCCACGGCGGCATGTCCGTGGCGCCAGTTTCGACCACCCTCCCGCCGACACCCTCTACCAGCCTCTCCACGTACGAAAGCTTCATTCTCCTCATGTCTCCATGGTCCCAAGGCTCCCCCCTCACAAGGTGGTACCATCGGTGCAGCGGAAGCCCCACGTTGAAAACGTTCTGTATCTCGATGAGTACGTACCGCCTCGTCACACGGAACATTTCCCGAATCATACTCCGGGCGTCGCCGACGTGCTCGAGGACGCAGAAGTTCCAGACGAGGTCGAAAGCGTCGTCTTTGAACGCCGGGCGGAGGTAGTGCGTCGTGACGAAGCTCGCCTTCAAGCCGAAAGTGTCCCAGAGACGCCTGGCATCCCGCAAAAGTCTTCTGGAGTGGTGGGCGACGGTCACGTCGCAGCCGAGCTCTGCGAAGATCAAACTTTTGAGCCCGGGGATCCCCATGATGCCGTCCGCCGGCAGCTCCAGCACCTCGGAAATGCCGTATTCCCTCACTATTCTGCCTGCGAACCTGTCAAAGGCGTAACGCTCATAAGCAGTCCCGTAACCCTCCCCTAAAGACAGGTACGACCTTCCGACGCCGCTCCTTCCCGGCATGAGTCCTCGCTTCCTCGTCCTCATCCGCTCGCCGCCTCCTCGTCGGAGACGACCCTGTAGACCCTTTCCACCATGCCCGCCACCACGTCCCAATCATACGCCCTTACAAACTCCAACCCGCCAGCCCTCAAACGGCTGTGCAGCTCATCGTCGGCGAGCAACCTTCTTATGGCGTGCTCCAAGCTTTCTGGTGTTTCGGATGCGAGCAGCCCGTTGTAGCCGTCTCTGATGACGTCGACGACGCCGCTGCCCTCCGCAGCGACCGCAACGGGCGGCGTCCCCGCCGCCATGGCTTCGAGGAGCACGATGCCCTGCCCCTCTCGCACCGACGGAAGCACAAACACCCACGCCGACTTCATCAGCGCCACTAATCGCTCACGAGGCACGAAGCCGTAAAATTTCACATCGACCCCAAGCCGCCTCGAGAGCTCCCTCAAATACCTGCCCTGCGGGCCCTCGCCCACGATGATGAGTTCTGCTTCCGGAAAGTTTCTTTTCAGCCGTCTGTATGCGTGGATGAGGACGTCCACACGCTTGTGCCGCTCCAAGCGCCCCGCATACAAAATACGCCCGTATCGTTTTTCTGCTGAAATGCTCTCGAACGGTTTTGGGTCGATCCCGTTCGGGATGACGACCACCCTGCCATGACCCGCGCCGAGCACTTCTGTCAGTTGCCACTTCACGGTCTCGGAAACCGCAACATTCATGCTTGCAAGCCTCGGCAGGATGAACTCCACGAAGAATGCCGGCGTCGCAAGGAGGGGGTTCAGCAGTCGGAAATTTCGGCGCCCCCACACCTCATGCCACGTCAGCACGAGCGGCGCACCCGCACGGGCGGCGGCGAGCACGAGCGGCTTCGAGACGACGTTACAGTCCACAACATCAAAGTCTTCCTTCCGAACAGCCCTCAAAACGTCGAGGCTGAAGCGCAATTTCAGTACGTGATAATCCTCCTCGATGCTCCGCCCAAGTTCGACCCGCCGGAGTCTATGAACGTGCAACCCCCCGCCCCCCTCCGCCTCCGGCAAGTCCCCAACGCACTCGCATCCCGCGGTGTAAACGTGAACCTCATGCCTTTTAGAAAGTCTTTTCCCAATTTCGTAGAACCGCACTCCACTACCCACAACCAGTGGTGGAAACCACGTCGTCACCATCGCGATTTTCATCGGCAAAAGTTAATTTGCTCACAAAAATATGAAGTGGGAAGATGGTAAAGGCACTTGTCAATGCGGCATTGTACATGGTGAAGCTCAACGTCCTGAGGAGTTTGAACCGCACCCCACCGCCCCCGCTCCTCGTGCATTTAGAAGTGACGAAGCGGTGTAACCTGCGGTGCATACACTGCGCCATCAGAGCTAACGCCCCCAACGGGGGCGAAGAACTTTCAACTGACGAGATCAAGAGTTTGATCGACTCGCTTAGCTCTCTGGGCACGATGTACCTCAGCATGAGCGGGGGCGAGCCGTTCTTGCGGAAAGACATCTTCGATTTGGTGAAATACGGGAAAAGCAGGGGTTTGGGGCTCCATATTAGCTCGAACGGCACGCTCATTACGAGAGGAGCTGCTAGGAGGCTCAACGCCCTCGGACTTGACGCCATCACCATATCCTTGGATGCGGTCACGCCGGAGATCCACGATGCGATTCGGGGGGTGAGGGGAGCTTTCGAAAAAGCGGTATCCGCCATCAAAAACCTCGTGGAGTGCAAAAGGCGCACGCAGGTCGGCATTAATGCCATAGTTACCGACCTGAACTTCCAAGAGCTTCCGGAGCTTGTGGACTTCGCCGCTGAGCTCGGCGCCGACGGCGTGCGGCTCCAGCCGTGGCACCCCTCGCTCGGGCGTCCGGAAACGGAAGACCTGCTGAGCGTGAAAAGGGAGCGTTTGGGGGAGCTGAGAAGGGTGCTGGATGAGGCTCTGCGGAGGGCGAGGCGAAACGGCATTTACATAAACAGTAGGACTTACATCCACGGCATAAGCCAGTTCTTCGAAGATGCTGAGAAGCTCAAGGTTGATTGCTTTGCAGGCTTCTTCTCGTGCAACGTGAGCTGGGAAGGTGTGGTTTATCCTTGTGCCTTCGTCCCGCCGGTCGGAAGCGTTAGGGACGAGCGCTTTGAAGAAATCTGGCGCTCAGAGAGGTTTAAGGCGGTGAGGGATGATATAAGAAGGGGGAAATGCCCGAAGTGTTGGATGAACTGCTTTATCGAGCCGAGCCTCCGGTGCTCGCTGAAGTATGCGGTGCGGGAGCCGCTGAAATACGTCGGTGACCTCCGTTACTTCTACCGATCGTTGGGGGAGTTTTCGTGAGTGGTGGGCGATTGCGGAGGCTTCTCGGTTACCGGGGTTGGAAGGTGTGGGGGAGCTATGACATGCACGTATGCTTGTGTGCGGCGCTCTACTTCCTCCTCATCGCCGGCGGCGACCCGCTCAGGACCACGCTCCTCCTCACGTCCCTCGGCTTCTACTTCATGTACGGCTTCCTGATAAACGACTTTTTCGACATGCCGCTCGACGTCGCCGCCGGGAAGAGAAGGGCGGTGCACGAGCTTTCAAGAGCTGCTTTCGTCTCGCTCATCGCAGCCGTCATCGTGACGAGCGGGCTGCACCTCTGGTATTTGAGGGAGCCGCTTTACGTTGCGGTGTACACGGCAGCTTACGCCCTCGCAACGCTGTATTCGGCGCCGCCCGCAAGGCTCAAGGAGCGAGGGGTCGCAGGCGTCGTGGTGAACGGGCTGATCGAAAAGGCGCTGCCAGTCCTCGCAGTCGTCGCCTTCTTCCACTCCTTCGGCTTTGATGCTTTCGTGCTCCTGACCGCCGCCTTCCTCATGGGAGTCGCCGACATAGTGGCGCACCAGATATACGACTACGAGAGCGATGCGAAGACGGGCTGCGGCTCGCTCGTGACCCGCATCGGGAAGGAGCGTGCGATCGCGCTCTTCCGGGGCTTTGTGGCGCCGCCGACCTCCGCCGCCCTCTTCACGCTCTCGGCGCTCGTAAGCGTTCGGATCCCGGCTGCTGCCATATTTGTCGTTCTGACGGCGCTCGCATATCTTTACGTCTTCTTGCTCGTCCGGCGCGGAAGCTGGGAGCTGGAGGAGGAAGTCTTCCCTCTACACCTCTCGTGTGCGTTCAGGATAGTCAACAACGTCCTCCCCGTAGTCCTCGTGACGGTCTTGGGCTTCAGAGGGGCGAGCAATTTGATCCTCGTGCCCCTTGTGCTCTTCTCTCAATACAAGGTGGTTGTTCAGAGGCTGAGGATGCTGAAAGCGAGGAGGGTGATGCATGCCGAGATCGTCGAGGAGGCGTGAGGCGGCGTGGCGGGAGCGGGTGCGTGCGTATGAGGAGGTCGACCGCAGCGCCCCAGATGCCAGAGAGCGTCTGAATGCCAAGTTTCAAGACGTTTTCGAGCTGGTGCTGCCGGAACTCGACGAATATGAGCGGCAGCTCGCCGAGGATGTCATGCGTCGCCTGTCCGGAATCCAAGATGTCGCTTCGTTCGACGCCTATTGCCGGAGCGTCATCAGGCGGGCGGAGCCCATAGTGCTGGCGTCACCCCTCCAGAAGGCTTGGAGGAGGCTCGTGAACAGGCACCTGCGCCGCCCCTATTTCTTATTAGCGGCAAGGCGTGCGGAAGACTACCTCCAGCTCTTAAAGAGGCACGCCGCGCCGAGCCCGGAGCCGAAGCTGGATTTGGGGTGCGCCGACGGGCAGGTCACACAGGTTTTCGACAGCGTCCTTTCCAACTTCATAGGGCTGGACATAGAGATTCCCAGCTTCCATGCGGGCAGCGTCCAGCTCGTGAAGGGGGACGCCTGCGCCCTCCCCTTCCGGTCGAACTCTCTCGCCCTCATAACCTGCATAAACGTGATAGAGCACGTGCGGACGCCCCAAATGCTCCTGAAGGAGTGTGCAAGATGCTTGAAGATCGGAGGGCTCCTTTTCATAATCGTGCCTAACCATTCGCTTCTTCGTAGAAGCCCACACGCTGCTCCCACTTATATCCTACCTTCCAAAATGCGGGATGTGCTCTGCCGGCTGCTCACCAATAACAGCTTCGAACACCATACTGCCCTCGTATCCTTAGAGGACTTAATGGAGATGGCGACCGCCTGCGGGTTCGAGATCGTGGAGAGGGGAGCGTTCTGGAGCGGTAATTACCTCTCAGGCGTGCCGGCTCTCATATACAAGGGGGCACGTGGGATCATGAAACTGCTCAAACTTCATGAGAAGTTGCCCCCCTCCCATTACCTCGGGCTCAGGTTGGGTGGAGATGGTTAAGGGAAGGAGAAGAGACCTCCTGATCGTTGGTGCTCTCTTTTCAGTAGCCTTCCTGCTCCGTGCGATGAGATTTGAGGTCCCTATGTACGGGGACGAATGGCTCTATTGGTCATGGACGAAAATGATTTTGGCGAGCGAGTTCGTGCCGAAGGCGGATTTCTTCGGTTACGTCCCTCCGACGCTCTCATACGTCGCCGCCGCGGTCACGCTACTGTTTGATGGCAGCCTTCACACCATAAGGCTGATCTCAGTAGTCTTTGGGAGTCTGAGCGTCCCCCTCGTGTACTTCTTGGGGAAGGAAATGTATGACTGGCGGGTGGGGTTGCTCTCAGGCGTCTTCTTGTGCTTCTCAGCGTATCATTGTCTCTATAGTCGAGTATTCATGCTCGATGTCCCAATGTTGTTTTTTGTCATTGCTTTTCTATATTACTTCTGGCTAAGCCAATGCCCAGACAATCCGAAGCGGATGAGGCACGCATGCGTGGCGGGGGCGATGATGGGCTTGGCGTTCGACATAAAATATCTGGCGATCTTCCTGCTACCCGCAGCTCTTGCATATAAGTTCTGGGTAAATCGTTTTAACCCCAGAGCCCTGTTAGAGCGCGACATGCTCTTGATGCTGGCGGTCGCATTTCTGATCTTCCTGCCGCTCCTCTTTTGCCTCCTGTACACAGGGGTCGGGCTTCATGGCTTTGAGTTCTATGCTGTCGAGAAGTACGAGAAGGAGAGGACGATGCAGCGTCCGCTGGAGTTCCCGCTCGCAGACCTGTTGTACAGAGGCTGGTGGAGGGGTTGGGTGGTCGTGTTTGCGTGGGGCATGAATGCTCTGCCCCCGCCGTTGCCCTCCGCCTTTGCGATCTCCCTGACACTCCTCGCCTTCCTGTCCCTCGCTCATCACTTCATCTTGACCGTGAGGGGGGACGAGAAAAGTAGTTTCCTCATATTACAGGTTCTAACACTGTCGCTAATTGTCATCGTGTGCGGAAACTTCCCTCATTACCTCTTGAGCCTGCTACCCCCCTTCTACATCATGTTCTCACAAGTAATTTTAGAGTGCAGCAAAGGGCTCAAGCCTGTGATAATCCCTCTTGCGGTGGTGGTCCTCTCACTCTCCATGGCAATCGCCGTTACCTCTTACCACTGGGATACGGGGGACTACCGTCCGTGGCTCAAAGACGCCCTAAGAGTGGTGAAGATGGATATGATGCGTAAGGGGAATGAGGACCATGTCGTTATGGGTGGTGCGCCGATGGCGGAAATTTACGAGTATGAGATGAGCGAAGTCGGCTTGAACGCGACAGTGGTGCATATGCTGAAACGACCAAGTGAGTATTCTCGCAAGCTCGTATCTTTGAACCTCGAGATGATAGAGACGCTGAAACCGGATTACCTCATCATGGGCTGGGATTACTACCATTATTGGTTTGAGGACCTCAGGGAAGTTTTCGAGGACTACAAAGTGCTCTCCCTGCCTACTGAGGCGTTTCCATATCCCTATTACTACTACATCTTCTTCAGGAAGGAGGAGAATGAGGAGGCGCTTGAGGAAATGAGCGGGAGGGGGGAGAGAGATTGGGTTTCGGAGGACGTGTTCATGCGGAGCGTCCCCGCCGTGATGGAGGTCGGGCGTCCATACGTGATTCTTGTGCCCGTGAAGAACGTGGACAACGCCACGGAGTTCGTGGCAAGACTACGCGTCGATAAGTTCAGGATGTTCGTGGAGAACTCGTCCGTCACGTTTTTCATGAACAAGGGTAGCGCACGCACCCTCAGATTCAAAGTGGTACCGATCGTTCGCTATGAGGGGAAACTCCCTGTGACGTTCGATCTCTACGCAAAACTCGATGACCGATACACGAAAGTGGCTTCGTGTACTGATTATGTGCATGTGGTGAGATGAGAGGGGAGAAGGGAAGAAGGATCATCATCGTACTGATAGTCGCTGCTTTAATCAGTGCGATTCTGATAGCTTATTTGATAACTTCAAGCCGTGAAAAAGGTCTCTCCGAGGTGAGGGTTGCGGTTCTTTATGAAAGGGTTACGGATGGAATTTACTACCTTAACCGGAGTGTAGACGATGTGGCGTACACGCTTGAGGATTTACATGCAGATTTCGTATTTCGGGGCTGGTGGCGGTGGGGTCCGTGTCCCGAGTCGCCGGAGGAGGCACCAAGCTTCTTCACGAAAGCCGAAATCGAGGAGTATGCAAGGCGCGGCTACACCTACGAGCAGTTGAGGGACGCCGTGTCGAGGATCAAGAGCAGGGTGCCGGTCATATTCTGCGGAGCGATACCGGCGCAGAGGCTCAACGCCCGAGAGCGGGATCCGATAACCGGCAAGATATTCGACAGAAATGAAACGTGGAGTATGGCGCTGGACCCGGCGAAGTGGGGCATCACGAACGTCTCCAAGGAAGAGCTTCAGGAAAGACTCGCTCGGGAACTTGAGTGGGTTGGCGCCGAGGAGGACTATGACTGGCGGACCGCAGAGGCATACTTCCCGGACATCACAAACCCTGAGTTCCAAGAACTTTTCCTAGATCTGGCGAAGAAGCAGATAGATTGTGGCGTCGACGCCATCTGGGTCGATAGTTTGTTCAGGCAGGCATTTGTCCTCAAAAATTTGACTGGGGATCCTTATCATCCGGCGGTCCGAGATACTTGGAACGCCATACACAATATCGTTGATGAGATCCACCGCTATGGACACTCAAAAGGAAGGTATATTTACGTCGGCTCGTGGTTTGCATATCCGGCATTCCCCTACTCGCCGCCGGATCTGGACTTCGTCACCATGACCCCAAGCCCTGAGGAAGTTGCCAGCCGTAGATTGGACACGGCAAAGTGGGACTACATATCCAAGCTCAAGGACCGCCCTGTACTTGTGTTCTTGGATTTCGGATTTCAGGCATCGCCCCTATACGTGTTCAGTCAAAACCTGAGCGCGGATGAGCAGATGGAGCTGTTAAGAGAGTTCGACACATTTTTCGAGGAGCGGGGAATGACGTTCGTGTATCCCATCCACTCGCTCGTCGCGAGAGATGTCGGAAAGCTTGCGTTCGGAAAGTATCCTATTTACGACGCCCTCGCGCCCGAATTCCAGACGTACGATGTCATCAAGGAGCTCGCTTCGAGGAAGGGGGAAGGGTAGAAATGCGAGTCTTGGTGGTGGGGCTGGACGGGGCGTGCATGGATTTAATTCGGCGGTGGGCGTCCGAGGGCGAACTTCCGGCGTTCCGGGAGCTGCTGGAGGAGGGGACGCACGGGCGTCTTGAGAGCGTCGTGCCCACGCAGACGATCCCCGCGTGGAATTGCCTCGCCACCGGGAAGAATCCTGGGAAAATAGGATGTTTTGGTTTCCTACAGAAGGCGTATGGGAGCTACGAGTTTCGCCTCTCTACAGCGATGACGCGGAGGGAGTGGGATGTCTGGGACATCCTGAGCGAGCATGGGAAGCGAGTTCTCGTTCTGAATGCGCCGAACGTGCTTTATGCGTACGAGATTAATGGGCGGATGGCAGCCGGTCCTTTGTACGTCTCTGAGGACGTGCTGACGTATCCAAGTGAATTTGCAGAGACGCTGCGACGCCTCGGCTATGAATGGGACATCAACGATCTGCGGGTATTGCTTGCGTTAAGCAACCGAGAGTTCTCAAGAAGGCTAAGCGAGGTAACAAGAAGGCAGTTCGGGGCGTTTCTTCGCATGCTCGACGACGATTGGAATTTCGGCTTTGTGGTACTTTCAGAGCTCGACAGGGCGCAACACAGGTTCTGGGGTAATGAAGACCTCATTTTGCGACATTACCAGAACGTCGACCGCTGTCTTCATAAACTGTTGAAACGGTTGGATTCGGACACTACCCTCCTGATAGTCTCAGACCACGGATTTGGACCCAATGAAAGAGTTTTTCTCGTCAATGAATGGTTGAAAAGACGAGGCCTTCTCGCTCCGAGAAGAGAGCCGCTCCTCACGAGAGTTATTGCCCCGTTCCGGGAGCCGCTGTCGAAGTTGTATTCCTTACCGCCGCTCAGACAAGTATGGATAAAACTATCGTTACGCACCGCAGGGACGCAGATAAACTGGGAGAGAACGAAGGCTTTCAGCTACGGGACGTGGGGTCCGATATACATAAACCTGAAGGGCAGGGAGCCGCAGGGGGTCGTCGAGGCTTCCGAGTACGAGCGGCTGCGTGATGAGATCATAGAGGGGCTACGGGAGCTTTCGGTGACGGCGTACCGGCGGGAGGAGTTGTACAGCGGCGAGTACCTGCATCTGGCGCCCGACATCGTCGTCCAAACCGACGATTACGTGCACGGGATTAGTTCGAGAATCGGTTACAACAAGGATTTCATCAGGGATTCTGGTGGGAACCACCGCAAGGACAACGGAACATTCATAGCTTGGGGACCCGACATAAAGAGGGGCTTTGAAATTCGTGCTCGTGCGAGGATTTACGACGTGGCGCCGACGATCCTGCACATGTTCGGGCTGCCGCTGCCGGCGGACGTGGACGGGCGGGTGCTGAGGGAGATTTTCGAGGGCGAGCTTGCGACGAGAGGGATAAAGTATGAGAGAATCCGTGAAAGTGTGAGGGAGCGGGTGAAACGGCTAAAAAAGATGAAAAAACTGTGATTATCTCTTGATCTTGAGAATTTTTTCCAGGGTGCGTGGCTTGATGCCCATGTTCCCCGCCAGTTCGAGGAGCACGATCATGTCGTTCTCGTCGAAGCTTACGACGAGCATGCAAATGCCGCACGTCACGTAAAATGAGAGCAAGAAGATTAGGAGCGTTAAGGGGGTGGCGGCGACGTTTAGGAAGAGCGGGAAGAGGGCGAGCGTGGCGACTGCCGACACGGCTGCGGGCTTCATGAACCTGGCTGCGAACGGGTGCACACGGTGCGTGCGGAATATCTGCAGTGACGTCAGGGCGTTCGTCGTGCAGACCGCCGCCGTCGATGCGACGGCGGCGCCGACGATGCCGAACTCAGGGATCAAAGCGACGTTGAGAGCCAAGTTCAGAGCGGCGCCCGCCAGGGTGTAAAGCATGTAGGGGCGCGTGCCGCCGATGGCGATCAGGGTTGCGCCGTTGGGTCCGAGGAGGACGTGGAGCAGCATGCCGGCGACGAGGATGCGGAGGGCGCCGTCAGCGGATGCGTACCCGCCGCCGAAAATCAGGCTCAGTACCGCCCTCGGGAAGAGAAGGACGAGCATGGCGGGAGGGAACGTCGCCAAGAAAACCCATTTTGTCAGCACGACGTAATACTGCCTCAACTCACGAACTCGGTTTCTTGAGAGCAGCTGTGCCGCTATCGGCGTGTAGATGAACGCCATGGAGTCGAGGCATATTTTCAGGAGCTGCGCCAGGGGGTGCGCCGCATTGTAAAGCCCAGCCTCCTCCGCCGCCCGCAAGTACCCGAGCAGCAAAGTGTCCGCTCGCAGAATCGCAATCCCCGCAACGCTCGCCACGAGTAGCGGCAATGAGAAGCGCAGCAGCTCGTGTTTCACACCGCTTGCGAGCAGCTCACGCCCGCTCGCCTCGACGGCACGTGCCTCTCGAGTCAAGACGCGCAATTTCCGCACGGCATACGCTGAAAACGCGAGCGCCGTCAAGACTATCGCCAGTGAGTAAGCAGCGACCATCCAGAGGAAGCCGAGTGCGGCGGCTGCGGCGACCAGCGAGACCTTCAGCACGCCCATCAGCAAATCTCGGAAGTAGAAGCGCTCCTCAACCCTGTCGAACCCCCTGAAAAGTGCAACAAGCATCTCAACCGAAACTGCGAACGGGACTGCGGCTGCGAACGTCCTGAGGACCGCCGGCGGTGAGTGGAGCGCTTCCGCCAACGGTCCGGCGAGCAGGAAGAGGGAGAGGGAGCAAAGGGCGCCTGCGGCGAGCGTAAGCTGCAAAGATGCGAGAATGATGCTGCTTTCCCGTCTTTCGCCGCGCCCTCTGGAGAATGCGATGAATCTCGGCGCACCCTCGTGCAACCCGAGACATGCGGCGATGGTAAGAATGTTCAGGAGGGCGAGAGAAATGCTGAACGCCCCGTACTCGGCTTGCGAGCCGTTCCTCGCCACCAGAACTCTTGCGACGAAGTCGAAGGCGGCGAAGAGCAGGGCGCCGACGAGTGCGATCGCCGTGCCGCGGGCTGCGAGCCTCAGCATGCCTTCGATGCTGCCCTGCGGTCCGGAGGCGTCGTGCTTTTCGTCGTCGTCTCCCATCCTCACCAACTTTAATCTGCTTGCAAAAATATTGAGCTGAAGTACCGGCTCATCGTCAGGTGGAGCACGCAGGAGGAAAAGGCATGCGCGCCTTCGGCATCCTGTATTGGTGGATCTACAATAACACGCCGCACAACGCAAAAGACGAGATGCTGGGCTACCTCCGCTATTACTGGGAAAGTCTCCGCAGGAAGTTGCAGCGGGGCGGTGAGCAGCAAGGTGGAAGCGCTGTGGATCCCGAAGAAGTGAATGCGGCGATTGAGAGGGGAGTAAAGTGGTTGGAGAACACCCAGCGTAAAGACGGCTCTTGGGGAAGGCTTTGGGAGGTCTGGAACACAGCGAACGCCGCTCTAGCGCTCGCGGCTGTGAATGCAGAGTCTGATGCTTTAAAAAAAGCTGTTGAGTTCCTGCTTGAAAACCAGCTTGAGAGCGGCGGTTTCTTCTATGAGAACTTTCCAGCATCTCGTGCGGACATAAGGGAGCGGAGGGATTTATACTGCATCGAGACGACGCCCGTGGCGCTGATGGCACTTTACAGGTACGAAGGGAGAATAACTCCGGAGATCCGGAAGGGGCTTCACTTTCTGGTTGAGAGGCAGCGGGCGTGCGGCGGTTGGGGGCTTCCTTATTTGGGAGACCCGGAAGTTGTGAACCCCAAGCTTAATTACTTCCCCTCAGTTACAGGATACGCCCTTAGAGCCTTACTTATAGGAGACCCGCCGGAGTCCGTGTTGGAGAGGGGGCTGGAGTTTTTAGAGCGGACGCAACGCAGGGACGGGAGCTGGGGGCGTTCCCGTTGCTTCTACTATACCGAAGCCTACGCCATTCGGAACGTCGTCAGCGTCGCCGCAACGTTAGAAAAGCGAAGACTGCCGAAGGAGCTAAAGCAAAGGGCGAGAAGGCTCTCGGAAAGGGCGCTTTCATATGCTTTGCGTCACCAGAACGCCGACGGCAGCTGGTCTGCGATAAGCATAGCAACGAAGGAGCTGGCGACCGCCCTCTACCTGCAGAGTCTGCTGGCGGCGGGTGTCGGCGGCTCCGCAGTTTTTAAAGCGGTGGACTGGCTGCTCAAGAGGCAACAGAAGGGTGGTTTCTGGAGTGGTGGTTATTACGGACGTTTGATGCATCCGAACTTGGGTTACATAGACGAGGTGAACAACGACGTGTTTACGACCTCAGAGGTCTTGGTCGCCCTAGACGAATTTAGAAGCTGGGTGGAGAGAGTTGGTTGATGAGCAAAGCTTAAGGAATAAAATTGACGTGAGCGAACCTTCAGGGATGAAGCTCGTAGAGGAGATAGAAAGGTTGAAGACCAAGAAGAATGCGCTGATACTGGCGCACAATTATCAGCGTGCGGAGGTTCAGGACGTCGCCGATTTCGTCGGCGATTCGCTGGAGCTGGCGCGGCGGGCGGCGGAGGCGGACGCCGACGTTATTGTGTTTTGCGGCGTCGACTTCATGGCGGAGACCGCCGCCGTGCTCAACCCCGACAAAAAAGTTCTGATCCCGGACGCCGGCGCCACCTGCCCGATGGCGCAGATGCTGACGGCGGCGGAGCTCCGCCGTGTGAGGGCTGAGCATCCGGACGCCGCCGTCGTTTTGTACATCAACACGCTCGCCGAAAGCAAGGCGGAGGCGGACTGCGTGTGCACGTCGGCGAACGCCGCCGCGGTCGTGAACGCAATGGACGCCGAGACTGTGATCTTCGGACCGGATGCGAACCTCGCTTACTACGTGCGGCGGCGTTCGCCGAAGGAGCTGGTGGTCGTGCCGGAGCGCGGGCTGTGCCCGACGCACCACCAGATCGCGTTGGAGGACGTGGAGGCGGCACGCCGCCGGCACCCGGGGGCGAAGCTCGTGGCGCACCCGGAGTGCGTGCCGGAGGTGCAGGACGCCGCCGACCACATCGCATCGACATCCGGAATGGTGCGGTTTTGCAGGGAGGACGCCGCCGCCGAGTATCTGATAGCGACGGAGATAGGGCTGCTGCACCGCCTCAGGCGGGAGGCGCCGCAGAAGCGGTTCCACGCCGCCTCGGAGACGGCGGTCTGCCCGCAGATGAAAATGCACACCCTCCCGAAGATCCTGAGGGCGTTGGAACGCGAACGCCCGGCGGTGACCGTCCCAAAAGAAACGGCGGACGCCGCCCGCGACGCCATCCAAAGAATGCTGGAGCTGGAATAATGATTTCGTCTCGAAGCCGCTCGTTAGCCGTACGCATGCCGTGGGGTTAATGCAATTTCTCTCTCATGTGCCGCCACGCGTCAGTTTCTCGCTCGAAAAGCAACTTGCCCCCCAGCCTTCTTTTAACCTCATTTGCGTAGATGTGCGCCAGTCTCGTGGGCTCCGGCAGCTTGTATCCTCGCAGGCACTCCCTCACGAGCCTCAGCGCCGTCTCCGCCGAAACTTTGTGTCCGGGGGCGACGACGATGGGCTTGCAACCCCTTTTGCTTTTCAGAAGGAAGCCCACGAGCCTGCCACGGTAGCGTAGCGGGCAGGCTTCGCCCTCCGCTGTTGGCGTTCTGGCGTCGCCGCACAGGACGCTCTTCGCAACGCCGACCGTCGCGATGTCGAGGAGCACGCCGACGTGCGTCGCCAAGCCTGCGAATCGAGGATGGTTCACGCCGCAGCCGTCCACGAAGAGCACGTCCACCTTGCTTTCAAGCCGCCGGAACGCCTCCATTATGGGAGGAGCCTCACGAAACGCCAGCAGCCCCGGCACATAAGGGAAGTCGAGCGGTCTGACGACGCACGCCCGCTCCACGACCCGCAGCTCAGGAAACTTGAGAACGACGATGCCTGCAACCGCAAGCTCCGCATTCTCGGCGGCGATGAAAGCCAAGTCGGCGCCCGCAACGAGCTCCGGACCTTGAAATTCGTCCCTGAGCACCGCACGTGCGGCTATCCTCCTCTGCTCCTCGTACAACTTTTCAAGCTCAGCCAACTTACTCGCCGCCGCCCCGCTCATCCCCGTCCCGCCGCTTACTCATCATCCTTCTCAGCAGGTCCAGCCGCTCGTTGATCGCGCGCCAGTGGCTGCCCTCCCAGTAGATGCGGCGGCACCGCTCGCAGACCCAGAAATCCAGCTTTCCGATCATCTTTTTCGGCACGTAGTCGGTTTCGAGCAGCAGCTGCGTTTCGTCCTCTCTAACGCGTCGTATCGGCGCGTTGCAGTCGCTGCATCGCATGAACGTCATCTCAAGGCGCAGGGGCACGCTCTCCGCAAGCTCGTGAAGCTGCCCCAGCACGTCGTTTCCCGTCATGAGGACGCACCGCACCCCGCTCTTACGGGCTTCCGCCGCAAGCCTCCTGTCCTTCGTCAGAAGTATCCTCTTCTCCCTTTTTGCTAGGGAGAGCAGGAACGCATCCTCGTCGTCGCCGCCACCCTCGCCGCTCACGTCGTTCGCATATACGGTGTCGTAGCCTAGCATCCTGAGCCACGAGACGAGCCTGCCGAGCATCCTGTCCACTAGAAACCGCTCCATCTCACTCCACGAGGACGGTGTCCTCATGCGAGTACGGCGGGCTGCAGTGGCACAGAAACCGCAGGGGCACGTCGCCGACGTTCTCTATGCAATGCGCCTTCCCCGGCGGAATCACGATCGCCTGCCCGGCGGCGACCTCCGCACGCTCCCCCTCGACCTCCATCACGCCCCTCCCCTCCAAGATGAAGTAGATTTCCTCAGAAGTTTTGTGAAAATGCTTCTTCGTCCTTATCCCGACCGGAACCGACGCCTCTGCGAGGCTCAAGTTCTCGGAGCGGTGGAACTCCCGAATTTCAGAGCCGTCTTTCGTCACGAAGGGCTTCAGCTCGTCCCGCCTCACCACCTTCATCCCGTACACCTCTCAATCACTCATCATCCACCTTACTGCCCTCCTCCGCCCTTTTCACCTTGCTCAGAACTCTAATCTCCTCGATTTTCGTCGTCGGGTAATTTCCGGAGTCGTCCTTTTCAAGACCCTTGACCATGTCCCAGATTGTGAGGAGGGCGATGGCGACGCCGTGCAACGCCTCCATCTCCACGCCCGTCTTCCCGACGGATTTCACGGTCACGAAGACCTCGACGACGCCGCCGTCGCCGTCGCAGCCGAGGTTGAAGTCCACGGAAACGCCGCTTATTCCTATGGGGTGGCAGAGCGGGATCGTGAAGGGGGTGTTTTTGACTGCGAGGATCGCTGCGGTCTCCGCGCAGCTGAGAACGTCGCCCTTCGGCCCCTCGCCCCTCTCTATCGCAAGCACCGTGTCCCTCTTCAGCCTGAGCCTGCCGTACGCCTCCGAGATGCGGACGACGTCTTCCTTAGCGCTGATGTCCACCATTCCCAGTCTCATCTCAACACCCTGCTACGGCGGCCACACTCCGTAATATATCTCAAGAGCGAGGACGACGGCGCCTATCAGAACCCCCATGAGGACTATCGTCTTCGGCGATACTTTTATTGCGGATTCCTCGACGTCGAAATACCTCATCAGACCGGCGGACGACACGAGCCCCGCCCGCTCGCCCCTGCCCCTCCTTGCCCTCTTGCTCTTACCCTTGACAGCCCTCTTCGCAGCCATCGTTTTTCATTTTTAGGTTGAGATTAATGTTTGTTTGCGTCTGACTTTGTGTGGCGACTGCTAGAGATCAGACCTCTAGCCCTCTCCAACTCCTCTCTGTTCCCCAAAACCACGAGGACGTCGCCTTTTTCGATTTTTGCGTCCAGCGGCGGGTTCATGAGCAGCTCGTCGCCCCTCCGAATTGCCAGAATCAGAGCGCCTGTTGCCTCCTTGAACGCAGCGAGCGTCTTTCCGGCGGCGGCGTCCGCCGCAGGCAGCTCCGCAATGTCGTAGCCGAAGGCTGCCGTGGAAACGTCGCTCAAAAACTTTGCGACGGAAGGCTCGAAGGCGGCGCTCGCAAGGAGCCTCCCGCCGAAGGTCGCAGCGGAGACGACTTCGTCGGCGCCGGCGTGCCTCGCCAGCTCCACGTGATCTCTGCTGTTTATGCAGGTCACGACCCTTGCATTCGTCAGCCTCTTGCAGAGGAGCGTCGCCATTATCGCCCTCGAATCGTCGTTCAGGGCTATGAGGACGTGCGCGGCGTCCTGTACATTTGCGTTGCGGAGCGTCGCCTCCCTGAGAGCGTCGCCCCTGACGGCGACGGCGCCCCGCCCCCTTATCTCATGGACGTGCTCCCCGCTCTCGTCCACCACGACGACGTCGTACCCGTTCGCAGCCAGCTCGCTCGCAGCCTCCTCCGCAACCGGATTCCAGCCGATAATCACGACGTGCCTCCCTTTTTCGTACCTCTTCAAGCCGAAAACCTCCTCTAAAGTGCTTTTCACCCTCCCCTCGATCAAAAGCCCGCCCAGGCTTGCGGCGGCGTACCCGTAGACGCCAAGCCCGCACGTCACGAGTATTATGGACACGAGCTTTCCGAGCGGCGTCTGCGGCGTGATGTCCCCGTAGCCGACCGTCGTGCACGTGATGACCGTCCAGTATGCGGCGTCGAAAAACGATATTTTTTCGGTCCTTGCGAACGAAAACGTCCCGAAAAGGAAGATTGCAACGAGCATCAGAAGGACTCGCAGCGCCCGCCCCCTCATCTCTTTGCTCGTGGCGTGGCTAGCCGCTCAGCCGCCGCCTCACCTAACTATCTTCAATATATCAATTTCGAGGATGTCCTCAGCACCCAGCTCCTTAAGCTTCGGTATCAGAACGTTAACTTCCTTCTTGCTGACCACGGTCTCGACGGCGTAATATTCCTCGCCGTCGCCGTAGAGTCTTGAGATCGTAGGTCTTTTCAGTGCCGGCAGCGCTCGCACGACGCTTTCGAGCCTATCGGCTCGCACGTTCATGCTTAACAGGACTCTGCCGCGGGCTTCGAGGACGCCGAGAAGCAGCGTTTTTATCTCTTCGATAGCTTTGCGTTTTGTTGGGTCGTTCCACGCGTCTTTGTTCGCAATGAGCCTCGCCGTGGACTCCATAAGCACATCAATGATGCGCCAGTTGTTCTTTGTGAGCGTCTCGCCGGTCTCTGTAAGCTCGACTATGCCGTCCATCATGTCCTTGGCTTCTGTCGCTCCATATGAAAAGAAGATACGAACTGGGATTCTAAGACGCTCGAAATAGCGTCTTGTGATGTTCGGGTACTCCGTGCTGATCTTTGCGTTCTCGGGCATTTGCTCCGGACGCTCGATCCCGCTGTCCTGCTGGACCGCCAGTACGATCCGCACGGGAGCATCTGTCCGCTTGTTATACCTGAGGTCTGCAACCTCGACGACATCTGCTTCTCTTTCCACAATCCAATCCTTACCAGTGATGCCGAGATCAAAGTATCCCTGCTCTACATATTCTGGAATCTCTTGTGGACGCAGGATCTTAACCTTAGAGATGCGGGGATCTTCGATCGTCGGGTTATAGCCCCGTTCCGTCAACTTAACCTCTAAGTCTGCCTGCTTGAACAGCAGTAGCGTCTGTTCTTCCAGACTCCCCTTTGGGATCGCTATGCTTAACATCGTCTTCATATTCGTATGCTACGTTTAAATCTTGCGGCGTGCGAGCGTTGGGTTTTAGCAGCTACCTGCTCTGCCAGGGCTAAGCATTACTTAAGCACAAGTGCCAACATTAGAGCTGGAGCTGAAGAGTAGTAGAAAACACTAAAGGCTCAGGTGATAAGATGCGTTGCCGCAGCTGCGGCAAGCAAATACCCAACAGAAGCAAATTCTGCATGCACTGCGGAGCCTATCTGGGGCGTGTCACAGCCGTAGATGCCGACGTCGAGCGGCGGCCACTGGCGGCAGAGCTCAAGAGTCTCCAGTTCTCGCCGACCGACTTTAGATACGCCGTCGAGGACCTCAGGAAGTACCTTTCGGAAGAGGCTTACATACGTTATAAAGCTAGGGTAGAGGCGGCGCTCGCAAGGGCATTTCTGAGGCGAGGGCTGATAGACGAGAAGATTTGTGAGGAGATCGAAAAGGCATGCCGAGAAGTCACGGCGGCAGAGGTCTACGAGGAGGAGCGGCGTATTAAGCATGACATCAGAGCGTTGGTGAATGTAATCCGGCGGAAGGTAAGCGACGCTGCCAAGCCCTTCGTGCACCTCACCGCCACGTCTTACGACATTGTAGATACTGCAAACGCACTGCGGCTGCGAGATGCGACGCTAAACGTAGTTCTCCCTGACATGCTGGCACTTGAGCATTGTTGGATTCAGCTCGCGAGACGTGAGCGAGCGACGCTGCAGATCGGCAGGACTCATGGGCAGCACGCCGAACCCATAACCTTCGGCTTTGCGATCGCCTTGTACGTGGAGCGTTGGGGCACTCGCATCTTAAAGCTCAAGGAGGCTGCCGAAAACCTCGTCGGCAAGTTTTCGGGGGCGGTCGGCGCCTACAACGCGGCGTCGCTGCTGTTTGACGACCCTGAAGCCTTCGAGCGTGAGGTGCTCGCAGAGCTCGGGCTGGAGCCTGCGAGGATAAGCACGCAGATCGTGCCGCCGGAGCCGCTGAACGACTTCGTCCATGCGGTCGTCTCGGCGTTCGGCGTGCTTGCGAACTTCTGCGACGACATGCGGCACTTGCAACGCACGGAAATAGGCGAGATCGCAGAAGCTTTTGCGGCGGAACAGGTCGGCTCTTCGACGATGCCGCACAAGAGGAACCCCATAACCTTCGAGAGCATCAAGAGCTTGTGGAAGCGCTTCATGCCGTTCGTCGTGACGGCGCACCTCGACCAGATCTCGGAGCACCAGCGGGACCTCACGAACTCGGCGTCGCAACGCTACATCCCGGAGCTGCTCGTGATCTTCGACTACTGCGTGCGCACCATCCGCCGAGCCTCCGAAAGGCTCGTCGTCGACGCCGAACGCATGCGGCGGAACTTCGAGCTTTCGAAGGATAAGATAATTGCAGAGCCACTATACGTGCTTCTTTCTATCTATGGGCATCCTGACGCTCACGAGTGTGTGAGAAGGCTCGTAACGAAAGCTGAAAAAGAAGGCAAAACCCTTAAAGAAGTTGTTTTTGAAGACGAAGAGCTTACAGGATACATTGAGAGGTTCACGCCCCTTCAGAGAGAAATAGCGTTTAATCCCGAGAGGTACATAGGTATCGCTGCAGAGAAGGCTAAAAGTGTAGCAGATTACTGGGAGAAACGTTTAAATGATTTGTTTGAGGCCTGATGCGTCGTCGTTCAATCATACGCTTTCTATCATTCTTATCTCCTCTCTGAGCTCCCGCAGGACTTCTTGGTAGTTTGCCTCTCCTCTTTCGATCTCATCCTTCTTCGCTTCGAGGTTGTAGGTGCGGGCTTCCGACACGAACGTCTCGAAATTGTCAAACAGGTATTTGCAGACGCTGATGCCGCGTTTCGTTGGCAAGAGCCGCCCTTGCCGCTCGTAGACGTATTTTCGGAGGAAGAGTTTTTCAAGAATCGTTGCATACGTCGAGGGTCTGCCGATGCCCCGCTCCTTCATCAGCCTCACGACGTCCGATTGCGTGAACGGCGGCTTCTCCGGCATCTCCAGCAGCGTCGCAGTCGTGCGCACCGTCCCTTCGGGCAGCGGGCTACGGACGCGGACGCTCCTGTAAAGCTCGTAAGCCCTGCCTTCGGCGTGGACGACCCGCTCCTCTTGGAATTCTAAGCCATTAAGCCTCATACTGTAGGTCTCTTTCCGCACTTTGAAGGGTTTGCACTGCGACGCCATGAACCGCCGAAATACAAGGTCGTAAAGGGCGAAGTGCGTGCTGCTCAGCGGCTCCGAGACTGTTATGACGTTCTCCTGGATGAGGCGAGCGACGTCACTCCGGTCGAGCGGTCTCGTGGGGCGTATGCACTCGTGGGCGCCGGCGCTCGTCCATACTCTCGGCGAGAAGTCGTCCTGCAGGAACTCCTTGGCAACCTGAAGCCCCCGGTCGGAAACCCTCGTGCTGTCCGTCCTGTGGTACGTGATGAGTCCGAGCTCGAAGAGGCTTTGGGCTATCTTCATGGCGTCGGAGGCGCTGAGCTTCAGGATTCGCCCCGCATCTTCGAGCAGGGCATCCGTCGTGTACGGCGGCGGCGGCTCCACCTCCTCCACGGTCGTCCTCACCTTCTCGATCTCCAGCTCCAAGGTCACTTTCTTCTCTCTCCCCTTCCCCGCCCTCACGGCGTCGCCCAAAATGCGTTTGAGGCTCGGGGCGTCGAGCTCGATCCGCAGGTCGAGCTCCTGCGCCAGAAGCACGAACTTCCGTCTCTTGCTCGCCTCGTGCCGCTCCACGATCCAGCGGAGCACCGGCGACTGCGCCCGCCCCGCCGACAGATTCCTGTCCTCAAACTCCTCCCAGAGCTTCTGGCTGAGCGCAAAACCGATCCAGCGATCCTCGACCCTGCGGACGATCTGCGCCTCGACCATGCGCTCGTCGAGCTCCCGCAGCTCGCTCAACGCCCGCTCCACCGCCCTCTTTGTCACTTCATGAAACTCTGCACGTTTTATTTCTGAAGCAAACGGCTTCAACAAGTTCTTTAGGTCCCATGCGATCTTCTCACCTTCGCTGTCCGGGTCTGTGCCTATGATAACGAGGTCGGTTTCCCAAGCCGCTCGCCGTAATGCCTCTATTCTGTCATAGCTATCGTTTATGTCCTCACTGCCGCACTTCACGCATTTCTCACCCTTTGTGAACTGGTAGCCACAAGCTCGACATCGCTTTATCGTTGCATATACGGGGACGAACTCTTCGTTCTCGAGGACGCCGTAGAAGCCGACATCTGTGGTCAGGTCGGTGACGTGCCCGAGAGAGGTGGCAATAAGCAGCACGTACCTCGGCGTCATGACCTCGTACACGGGGACGCCGCCGAAGATGCGGACGCTCGGCATCCCGAAGAACCTCGCTATCTGCCTCGCCTTCGTCGGGCTTTCCACGATGAAAAGCGCCGGCTTTATCTCGAAAGCTTCGACGCTCTTAAAGCTGCGGCGGCTCTCATCGATCTCCCTTATCAGTTCCTCCACGTCCACCTCCTCAAGCGGCTTGAACTCTATGTCGTGAAGCTTCGCCCGCTCCACGAACGCCCTCAGCTTGTCCTCATCGTCTTCGAGGAGGAACGCCGCGCCCCTCGTTATGCCGCCGGCGTGTATCCGGGAGGAGCGTCCTGAGCCTTGGATGTAAGTCCTAATGTCCGGCAGGAAAATTTTGTTCTCCTTCACAGCAACATCCTTCACGTGCATCTTCGGGCTTCTCATGACCTCCTTCAGCACCGCTCGCACTTCATCCTCTTGGGCATTTGCGCCGAGCCTTGAAACCCGCTCGTCATCCCTGAAGACGTAAAGTAGCGTCCTCAGCGTACCCTCTGACAGTCTGTCGACATCTTCGATCTGCAGCTCGAAAAACGGCGCCCCAAAGAAGACCACGTATCTTATGCGTTCTGGAAGATCGATCCCGCGAACGAGCGTCCCGTAGTAGTGGGCGGTGCCCACGAGGAAATCCAGCTCGCCTCGCCTGAACTCTTCGAACATGTTGCGCTTGGCGGAGACGATTCCCACCTTGAAAGTCCTGCTTAACTCTTTAAACAACCGCTCAGCTTCTTCAGCGCTCTTGGTAAATATCAGGGCACCGCCGCCCATTCGCCTGAGGATTCCCACGAGCCGCTCGTAGCTCTTCTCCGCCGTTATGTCTGCGATGTTCCGGGCAGTGTAGTTACTTAGTCCAACGTCGAATCCGAGGAGCTGCCTGAAGAGCTTTACTTTCTCACCACGCTTCGCCGTCGCCGTCGAGACCATGAGCACGCCCCTCGGCTCGCCGACGAAGCCGCCCCTCGTCTCCTTAAGACCGAGGAGCGTGAGCAGCCGTTCTACGTTCCTCGAAGCTTTAAGGACGCTATCAACATCATCCACGAATATGAAATCGAACGTCCGCCCTTTCAGCTTTGAGAAATGAATGGAAAGGAACATCGAAGTTGTGATGAGCACGTCAAAGTCGTTCCTTCCAAGTCTATTGAAAAACTCTTCCTTCTCCCTTTTTGGAAGCTTGCCGTGGTAATAAAGGGGATTTACTCGTACACTTGCATTATTTCCGATACGTTTTACGATATCCGCCGCTTGCGTCACGAGGAGGCTCGTCGGGACTATAATGAAAGATTTGCGGCGAAGCGTCGCGAGAAAGCATGCCATCACCACGCCAAACGTCGTCTTTCCCATCCCTGTCGGCGCAACGGCGGCGAAACTCTCACCTCGTAGCACTCGCTTTGCCCAGAACATTTGCAAACTCCGTATCCTACCAACGGAGCGCTCGAAAAAGTCTACGAACGATTCAAGCTCTTCTAAACGCAGCTTTAAGTCCCGACCTTTGGTGTAGCAGCGCCCCCTATCAACCTCCTCGACGCTCAGGATGCCATTGCATACCGGACACAGACCCTCGTACAACGCAACCGCCATCTCTCAGCATTGCGCTCCGAACATTTTTACCCTTGCGCCGGCACGTGGAGGGCAACAAGAGCTGCGTCACCACAAGTTGCCGTCAAACTTTTATGCACGCACGCATGATAGACGGGTGTGCCGGTGACCGCTCCGCCGCATGACCTTCTGAAGGTCGTGACGTGGCGAGGACACGGTCGTAGTAGCGACCAGCACGGCGAATTCGGACATACCAACCTGAGCCTCCTAGCCCCTATCAGCGGCGTGGAAAATTACGAGGATTTAGCCAGCGTCGTGAAATCCCACCCGGAATGGGAGGCGGACAAGGTGGCGGCGGCTGCCGCGAGGCTGAGACTCCGCCGCAGCTACTGGGACTGGAAGCGGAAGGAAAGAAGCGAATGGGAAACCGAGCCGAACGACCCGTTCTTCGTGAGACTTTACGGCGGCTTCCGCCGTTGGAGCTTGGAGGAGAGGCGGAAGCTCTTTAATGAGATTTTGGAGGTCTACGAGGGCGGTGTGAGCGAGGAGGCGCACGCCAAGGTCAACGAGCTCCTTTCCGAGTATCCTCAAGACTCTAGGTTCCCGCTCGTCAGCCTGAAAACCCACCACTGGGCAACTTGGGTTATCCATAAGCAGCTCGGCGCCGCAGAGGACGTCAAAAGCATTTTCGTCTTCAAAATTTCGGTCTACGCCCCCGGCGTCTGCGAGGGCGACGTGCCCTTCCACAGGCTCAGAGACCTCAGGAAGTTCTACGACCTCAGGGAGAAGATTGCGGTCGGCTTGACGCACCTGCTCAGAGACTTCCAAGCCCTCCGCCTCGAAGGCTGCGAGGACGTCCTCGTGATCACCACGGGGCGTCGCAGGGGCGAACTCAAGGCGAGGCTCTTGGAGAGCGGCTTCCCGCTGGAGGTGGAAGTTTTCAGGTTTGAATTCGAAAAAGGCTCGTTTCCTTGGGGCAAATACCGGGTCAGCGGGGTTTACCCGGACGTGTTGAGCTTCGGGGCACGTGAGGAGCTGGAGGGCGCCCCGGAGCCTGCGGAGTGGGCAAACGTACTTGATGGGGAGTTTGAGTACGCAGCGTGGATCGCTCTGAAAACCCAAGGGCTGTACGAGTGCGCTGAGGAGTTCCTGAAGTGGTTTGAGGAGGAGGCGAGGAACCTGAAGGTGGCAAAGGAGTTCGAAGTGCCGGAGCCTGAGGGGGAGTGGCTCTGCTACGAGCTTCTCGTCTCGGTAGCCGATGGCTACTCGAAGTTCCTTGCGGACTTCGAGAAGAACGCTCAATCGAAGCGTTTGGGGCTCAAGAAGGTTCTGAAGTCATTTAACCTCTCGCTCTACCTCTACGGGCTGCGGCGGCTCGGCGACGCCATCTGGCTGTACTCAAGCTTACGACGAATCCTGACCTCCTTGGAGCCTCACTTCCCGCTTTCGCTCTCGGTGATGGTTTCCGACCCGAAGTTCCCGTTTTGGAGGGTTTTGGAGATGCTGGAAGGGCGTTCCGATTCCGGGCTTTTAATCCTGAAGGGTGATAGGATGCTGGAGCTACCTGATGAGGTCGTGGACATGATTTTCAGGCTGAGGTACGAGTTCGAGAGGGATTCGAGGAAGCAGGTGCATGCGCTGGCGAGGCGTGCGAGGAAGGTCAGCAGGAAGAACTTGGAGCTGGAGATAGAGAGACGGTTTGCCGAGAGGAAAATATCGGAGGGTGCGTACGACGCCCTGAGGAGCCTTGTGGGCAGGATATCGAGGCTCTGCGGCGGCGATGAGGCCAGGAGGAGGGAGCTGACCGGCGCCGCCATCGAAGCCCTCGAATCCTTCGTCAGGAGGGATTGACGTGTTCCACAGGCTCACGAGCCTCTGGAAGATCGAGTACAAAATCGAGACGAAGGAGCCTTTCATAACCCAGGCGGTGTCCGAGGAGGTGAAGCGGCTGGTGGAGGACAAGATCGACAGGGAAATTCCAAAGACCTCGCTCGATGCGGTTCCGCTCCTCATTGAGGGGCGAGCCGTGATCACCGGGAATGCTGCGAAGGGCGTCTTCAGGCACGTCATCTCGGCGCAGCTCACGGAAGCCGGGCACAGGGTCTGCGTCCAAGACGTGAAGATCGAGCGTGGGGAGGCTCCGCCGGAGGGGAGGAAGAGGCAGTGCGACCCGGGGGAGCCGTGCTTCGTCTGCAAGTGGTTCGGGACGGCTTCGAGGCAGGGCGCCCTCCACTTCAGCTTCCTGAAAAGCGTGAAGAGCGTGGACGAGGGTATACTCGTGGAGGAGCCCTTCCCGATGGTCGCGCTCCGTGACGACACGAGAGCCGTGGCGAGACGGGCTTTCCTCCTCGTCGCCCCGGTGCGTGCGGGGGTCGAGTTCCGGGGGTGGATCAAAGGCGAAAACCTCGAACACGAGATCATAGGCGCCATAAAGGAGGTTCAGGACATGAGCAGGGAGGGCTTCTTGCAGTTCGGAGCGTTCAAGACGAGGGGCATGGGGGCGGTCGAGATGGAGATCCTGAGGGTCTGCGAGTTCCAAACCGTGCCCTTCGAACTCAAGAACGAGTACGAGGGCAGGGAGCTCGAAGCCTTCCTCAGGGACGCTCAGGAGAAATATCACAGGTTCCTCAGGTCGAAATGAGGTTCCTGCACATCGTTTTCAGGGGCAGGACGACGTCGCCGTGGCACGTCGGGAAGAGGCAGTTCGGGGACTTCCACTACACACGGACCGACCTCCTGTGGGGGCGTGGCGTCCGGGGAGCCGTCCTGAGACATCTGTGGCGCACGTGCTGTCCGAGGTCCGACGCTGCGGAGCGTGCCGAGTTCAATCCCGACGCCGACTGTCTTAAATGCGGCGACGCCGAGGACTGCCCCTTCTTCCAGCTCAGAGGCTCCAACGACGGCGAATTCAAAGACCGCCCCAAACTGATACTGACGAACCTCAGGTTCGAGGACGTTCGGAGGACTGGACGCCTCGCCATCGTTCCGAGAAGCGATGCGCACCTCGCCGTCGTCAAAGGGAAGGGTCCCGTCATCATAGAATACATCCCCGAGGGCGTGAAGTTCGAGTTCGAAGCCGTCCTCATGGGGCGGGGCGTTGATTTCAAGGACGCCCTCAGGAGCTCCGTGGAGGCGAGCCTCAGGTTCTTCGGCTGGGGCGGCTTCTGCAACGAGGGCTTCGGCAGGGGCAGGCTCGAAAGCGTCGAGGAGCGGGGCTACGAGAGGTTCGTCAGAAGCATGGACGCCGTAGCCTCGAAGATCGAGGAGCACGTGCGGGACGAGGGCAGAGCCACGTTCAGGGTCGAGCCCGTCCTGATCCTCGAAAGGGAGGGCGGCGTCTACACGAGCCCCTTGGAAGAGGGCTTCAGGGAGAAGCTCACGAACTGCCTCAACGAGCGGTTCTGGCAGTTCCTCGGAAGGAACATCTACGTCCCGGTCAGGGACGTCAGCGGCAGGGCTAGGAGCCTGAGGATAAGGGCGTGGAGCCGGAAGGCGGGCGGCGAGTTCCCGAAGGGCGGCTTCAGGGGCGTGGGCGGCGAACTCACCCTCCACCTCGAAACGGAAAACTTCGAACACGACCACGCAATGGCGCTCGCCGTCGCAAAGTACGGCATAGGGCGGTTCAAAAACATGGGCTTCGGCTCCCTGATCCCCCGCCTGACCTGAAAGCCGGAATACCGCCCGCCCGGAGTGAGGCGGACCACGCCGCCCGGAGTAAGGCAGAGTAAGCCGCCGCACGACCCGCAACGCAGCCCCGCCCGCCGAGCCGAGACTCGAAGCTTCGACGGACGGCACGCCGACGGCTCGGAGCCGCAAGCCGCCGGAACTCCCCCCTCGCACGCCCCGCTCCCCGAAAATCTCGGCTCGACGGCAAATTCGTGCCCTCACGGCGGGCGAAAACACGAAAGAGGCGGGCAGGACGAATCTCGGTTGCTTATAAACAGAACCCATCACCGCCGATCCGAGACGCAAACCTTTTTACCAACCGCTCTCATAACTCCACTCCGCCAGACCCCTCACCAAAACCACCTGTCAAAAGGCGATGAAGAGCGGAGTGCGACAAAGGCGTCGCACGAGTACGCCGCAAAGGCGGCGAGTCAAAAGGCGATGAAGAGCGGAGTGCGACGCTTGTTTAGTCTAGCACATATGCGGAGATTTCATCAGTCAAAAGGCGATGAAGAGCGGAGTGCGACAAGGCTACGAGGGATCAGCGTATAGCACGGTCGCAGGTCAAAAGGCGATGAAGAGCGGAGTGCGACGAAGTCTAATAGGCGAGGGCGAGCCGCCGAGGGAGGTCAAAAGGCGATGAAGAGCGGAGTGCGACTTACTATCTTCTTGATGATGAAGGCGAGGTGGAGGGCGTCAAAAGGCGATGAAGAGCGGAGTGCGACTTTTCGGAATCTGCCACCACGACGCTTCCGCCGTCGGTCAAAAGGCGATGAAGAGCGGAGTGCGACATGGTTGCCCGTTCTACTGTACTCCCGCCGCCTCGGTCAAAAGGCGATGAAGAGCGGAGTGCGACCCGCAGTACTGAATGCCACGCTCGTGGAACGCCCGCGTCAAAAGGCGATGAAGAGCGGAGTGCGACTGCCCGTCCCGTAGAGGTACACGACGACGGTGTCGTTGTCAAAAGGCGATGAAGAGCGGAGTGCGACGGTAGCGTTGCTACTGAGCATCTTGCAGATGGCATCGTCAAAAGGCGATGAAGAGCGGAGTGCGACATCGGCGATCTCGTCTCTTCGACATCTACCTTCCCAAGTCAAAAGGCGATGAAGAGCGGAGTGCGACGAAGGCTCATTTCCATCCCCGTGCCTAGGTAGTCGTGTCAAAAGGCGATGAAGAGCGGAGTGCGACGCAAACTGGAACGGTCTCGTCTTGGCTTCGTGCCACAGTCAAAAGGCGATGAAGAGCGGAGTGCGACCTCGGCGTTGAAGAAGACGATCTGGACGACGGTGCCGTCAAAAGGCGATGAAGAGCGGAGTGCGACGTAAGGCACGACGCCGACGAACTCAATCGTGTGCGGGCCAGAATGCGATGAAGAGTGGAGTGCGACTTGAAGTACTCAGCTGTATCGTATATAAAGTCGGGATCTAGTCAAAAGGCGATGAAGAGCGGAGTGCTGACTTAGCTCGACGTGCTCGAACGCCTCGCTGCGGAACGGTCAGAATGCGATGAAGGGCGGAGTGCAACATGCCCGTGCTCCTGCCCGCCAGCCGGACGCAGACGGGTCAGAATGCGATGAGGAGCGGAGTGCGACGGATGTATCGGGGGCGGTTGGCATCGGGGCGGTTGCCGACCGAGCTGCCGTCGGGGGCGACGGGGGGAGCGGGGTCGCCGAGCGGCTGCTCCGCTTCTTCATTTTCCGCCCGTGGTCGTGGCACGGGTGTGTGGAGGGGCGGCGGTGTGGTGCGTGGTGCGTGGTATTATGCGGCGTGCCGGTGTGCGGCGTGGCGTGGGTTTCGGCTCGTGGGCTGCGGCGTGGCGTTCGGCTTGCACGGGGCCTTCGGGGGGTTGGGAATCTCGCAGCGATGAGGCGTGACCGAGTTGTTGGGGATGAGGCTTGGGGGTGCGGCGGCAAGCGTCGCCGAACGCAGGTGTGCGGCTTCCGCTCCTGCTCGCCCAAGCTGTCTCAGTGCGTCATAAATACTTCGAAAGCCAAGAACGGGAGATGCCAGAGCCGCTCGTACATTTCATAATTCCGTTTTTCGTGCTGGTAAGCGTGGGCGTGAAGCCCAAGCGTGCCGCTGCACTTGCAGCGCTCGCCATCTTACCAGACTTCGACGTGCTCATACATACGCACCGCACGTTCTCACACTCCTTCATCGTCCTGCTGGCGCTGTGCGTCCCGGTCTTGCTCTCATTACGAAAGCTGCGCCCGGAGTGGCTTGAGGACGCAGAACTTGCCACACTTTGCCTTCTTAGTCATCCATTTCTCGATATGTTTTGCTATTACACGGCGGTGCTTTGGCCACTGTTCGATAAGAGCATCTGGATTTATGCTGAAGCCTTCGTGAACCTCAGTAGTCTCCACGTCAGCTTTCAGTTTGATGTCAAACTCCTCTCCACAGGGCTTGAGCCACCAAACATCGACGTGCCCATGATCACGAGCACGGGCGTCGGCGTCGCCCTCCTGCTGCTCGCCGTCATGGCGCTCTGTAACTTGCGAGCACGCCGTGCTGGCGGGCGACGCGCTTAAGTTATTACAAGGTATTAATATGGATCCATTAAAGCGCACATTTAACATACTTTTGGGTGATAACGTGAGAGACCCAAGGGCGGATATCATTGAGGCGATACGGAGGCGGGACGCAAGGTGGCTGCTGGACAAATCGGTAGAGTTTCACGGACATTACTGCCACAAGGTGGTCTACGGAATAAGGGCAAGCCTTCTCGCACTGAAGGAGCTCGGAATGAGCGCTACCGACGACGAGATGATGGGAAGTGTCGTCACGCTCGTCGAAACCGCAGGTCCTTTCTGCAACGGCGTCCAGCTCGTGCTTGGAACGCTCGGCGGCTCCGATCTCGTAATCCGGGACTGTGGGAAGCTTGCAGTCACGCTGCTCAAGAGTGATGGCGCCGCCGTTCGCGTTTCCGTGCGTCCCGAATTCTTGGACGGCTTTGTGGAGAGGCACCCTGAGATGAAGGGGGTGTTCAGCGGGAGATATGCAACGATCTCCATCGAGGGTGAAAAACCACCGCTGTCGAAGCCTCGCCTCATAGAAGTCATGACTAAGGATATAAAGCCTGAGGAGCGTGAGAGGCTGATGGAGGAGATGATGGAGCGGCATAGGGCGGCGGTGCTGAAGGAGCTTGAGGCTCCAGACGAGGAAATGTTCAAGGTTGAGCGCAAGAGACTTGAGTTTTCGGCGTTCGCGCCGATTTGCGAGTGCACGGTGCCCGTCGTCGTATGCGAGGCGTGCGGCGAAGCCGTCCTCGAAACGCACGTCAGGTTGCGCAACGGGCGGAAACTCTGCTCGGATTGCGCAGGCGAGAAGACGCCAACGCTCATAGCTGGAAGGATATCTTTAAGCTGAGATCAATGGCTCCTCGCAGCCGCCCTGCTAGCCTTTATCTCCTTTATTTCTTCTAGAGTTTCCTTTTCATCGTCGGTCAGATACTCCTTGAACTTCTCCAGCTCCCTAATGTGGCTTTCGGGCACGTCCACGTAGAGGATGTCTTGTTCCTTTATCTGACGCCCGACGGTCGGACCGATGATCGAGACGGCAACCTCCATACCTTGTCGAGCTTCTGGAATGTTGTTGCCACGATCCTGAATTTCTTTAATGCTGCCAACAGCGACGCCATCCGCTCGCATCAGCGGCGCCCCGGGCTTTATCCGCCCGCCGAGAACACGCACGCCTACGATCGCAGGCTTGCTCTGTCTGAAGACGTAATCTGGCAGAATCATGAACTTCCCTGGAATTATCAGCGCCTCGAGCGCCTTTCGCATCTCTTCCTCCTTGCGGCGTCGAGCCCAGCTTACGTAGTCTTCGATAACTTTATAGATGACGTCGCCGAGAAATATCGGGATGTCGCTTTGTTGCGCCATTTCTCTCGCATCAGGCAGGACATCGACGTTGAAGCCTATGATCACTCCCAAGTTCGGATCCTTTTCCTTCACAGTTGCTGCGTCTATGACGTCACGTTTTGAGATGTTGCCCACCTCTGCCTTCATTATGCTGATGTTCTCTCGCTGGAGCTCGGAGGCGAGCGCCTCTAACGCGCCGAGCGTGTCCGCTTTTATCACAACGCCTTCTGCCGCGGTTTCAATCCGCAACTCTTCAAGCTCAGCTTGCATCTCTTTTATCGCATCTTCAATCCTCGTCTCGTCCTTCACGACTCTGAGCTGCGAGCCCGTCAGCACGCTCTCGAGGTTCGGCGCTATTATCTTCACGCCGGCGGCGGCGGTCACGCTTCGCACACGCTCGAATTTGCTTTCCGCTCGCATCTCTCGCAGAGCTCTCGGCTTCAGTAAGCCTCGAACCTTCGTCACGATAGGCGAGCGGTCGAGGCTACCAATAATTATCGTGTCGCCGACACTCAGCGTGCCGTCGTAAAGAATGACATCGATGGTCGTGCCGATGCCTCGCTCCTCCTTCTTTTCAAGGACGACGCCAACGCCCTCCGCCTCTACGTGCAGCTGCAAACTTTCCTCTAAAAACCTCTGCGCCAGCCCTATCAGCACCATGAGCAGGTCAGGAATGCCCTCGCCAGTCTTTGCACTTATTGGAATTATCGCAACAGTTCTCGTGAAGTCTCGGATCCTGTCGTAGCGTTCCGCCGAAAAACCTTCGTCGTAAAGCGTCCCTACGATCTCATAAACCTTCTCGTCGAGAAATCTGCGAGCTTCGTCGCTTTGCTCCTTGTAACTCAGAACGAAAGGCTTCTTCTCGGAACGCCACCCTCTTATTCTGTCTATCTTGTTTAATGCCACAACGAACGGGGTCTTAAACGTCCTAAGGATGTGCAGCGATTCATAGGTCTGCGGCTGGAAGCCCTCCATGATGTCGACGATGAGGACTGCAAGATCAGCTAGCGCCCCGCCGCGCTTTCTGAGTGATGTGAACGCCTGATGCCCTGGCGTGTCTATGAACAGCAAACCTGAAACCTCTATTTTCCCGACGTCGAGCAGCGGCCCGCAGATTTTCTTTATGACGCTTATCGGGATTTCCGTGGCACCGATGTGCTGCGTGATGCCGCCGGCTTCACGCTGCGCTATCGCCGTCCCTCGAATGTTGTCAAGGAGTGTTGTCTTCCCATGGTCTATATGCCCCAGCACCGCCACGATGGGCGTCCTCATGACTTTCTTCTTACTGCCGCCTCTGTTGCTCATTTTCACCTCCCTCAATGCCCGTGGCGCCTAGCATCGCCGCCAGTTCCTTCTGCTTATTTTCATTCATTGTTATCAGTATTTCAAAGACTTTCGTAACGGAAGCGGCATCAATCCCCCGCTTTGAAGCCTCCCGTGCAACGCGTTCGAGAACCTTCTTACGTTGCTCTTCGTCCACGATGCTCGTACCTTCTCTGAGCTTAGCTCTTAAGAGCTCTTCGGCTAATGCCGTCCGCTTCGCTATCAGCTCTATTATTCGGTTGTCTATACTTTCGATTTCTTCCCTTATCTGTTTAAGTGTCTTCAATTCCCCCTTCATCCACGACGCCTTAATCAAAACAGAGGGTATTGTTCACCTTAGTTTCTATAATCTTGGAGCGTTCGATGCGACCCCAGACCTCTTTTAAAGCATTCACGCTTTCATCGGAGACAATAGCGGCGTAGGAGGGACCAGTACCCGAAAGGCTGACGCCTCGCACGCCGCACTCCAAAGCCTTCATCATGGGCTCGGTGCTGAAGCGGAGCGCCGCGCAGTATAAGAAGCCGTTGAGCGTCATCGCCCTCTCAAATTCGCCCCTTAAAGCTAGATCAAACGCCACCTCGACGTAAGGTGCTAAAAGATGCATCCTTTCGACGTCAGCATCCGCTGTGAACGCACGCCTCTCCGGCACGAGCACGAGGACTTTTGCATCTTTTTCTACCCTTCGCAGCAGCTTCGTTTCCTTATTGTCGGTGACCACGAAGCCGCCGAGCATCGAGGCGCAGGCGTCGTCGAAGGCACCGGTTATCGACACGCCAGCTTCGAGCGCAGCACGCACGCCAATGCGAATGGCATCAAGCGGGTGAATTTCGTCCTTCAGCTTCGGCAGCGTTTTGTCCTCAAACGGCGGTGGCACCCTCTCCGGAGCGTCCCACGAGACGTGAACGCCGAGAGCGTCGAGCGTTGCGAGCGTCGCAGCGTTCGCCGCCGCACTGCTGCTCTTCAAGCCGCTCGCCAGCGGGATTTCGCTCTCGGTGCGGACGAAGCCGCCGAGCCGTCGCTCGCCGAACGCCTCCAAGGCGAGCTGCACGCACCGCTCTATAAGCATACCGTCCTTTTCACGCTTGCCCTCGACGAAGATTTCGCTGCTGACGCCCCGGAAATCCCCGCCAAGCTCCACCTCCGCCCGTGTCCACAATTCTATGCCGAATGCCGAGCCCTTGAACGTCGCAATTGCGTTTATAACGGTGCCAGCGGCGCTCGCACGAGCCTTACCTCTCATCTCTCGCCCCCATCAACCCATTGTTTTTATGACGGCTTAAACAGTTAATTCAGAACTTCAGGCGGCATCAAATCGTTAAGAGAACCGATCACTATGGTTGTTTTTGAACGGCAGCACCAATTAAAGGGGGGGAGAAAAGAAAATCAGACTTCAATTCCGGACTCTTTCAGAAGTTCTTTCCACTTCTCTTTGAGGAACGGACCGATCTCCGTCGAGTCTTTTGGGCCGATTATGATTTTCCAATCAGGGAGCACCTCTTCCATGTCCTCCTTGTATTCGGCGACGACCTGCCCAACGATGAGGATACGGTGCTTAACCTTCTCTGCCACTTTGAACTCCTCAACAGCCTCCTCTAGCATATCGGGCCACTCACCGGTGCCGGCTACGGTGTCAAGCGACAGCCCGCCCGTGTCGACAACAAGCAGCCAACACGGCACCTTTATGCGTTCAAGCTCGCTTGAGACTACGCCATAGGTCATTGTATAGTTCGTTGTCACGAGCACCGGCGAAAGTTCATCGGGCTCGTTGAACTCATAAATTCCGGGGTCGACCTTCTCCTCTGCCTTTGGGTGCTTGAAGATGCTCTCTCGTAGCATTACCATCGGGAAGAAGCCCCACGTGTTCGGGTAGTGTAGGATGACAAGATTTATACCTTTCGTGATGAGGGCGTTAGCTAGCATAGTTTCGAACTGCGCCGCCTTCTTCCTGTCGCCGACCGTCGTCGTGATAGTCGCAGGCACCGCCATCGTCGGATACGAGACTTCTTTAACTCGATCTTCGACGCACGCCCGTCGTAGCATTATCAGGTTGCAAAACGTCTGAAGGAGCGAGCCCGGCTCGGTGAACGTTCCTGGGTCCAAGACGAGATCTTCTACGCCGTTTTTCGCAAACGTCTTTGCAATCGCTCCGAGCGTGTCGAGGTCGTTCGGCGAGAATATTGCGACCGGCACGTCGTACTTCTTCGCGATCTCCAGCACGTCTGCCCAGTTGTCTTTCGTCGCCGCATACAGCAAAGGACGCTTGTCCTTCACGATCTCAACCGCCGCCCTCAACGCCTTTGGGTTGAACGAGCAGAGTATCAGCGGGAGGTCGGTCTGCTCCGCAACTATTTTTACGGTCTCTTTGAACTTCTTAGGGTCGTCAGAAACATTACGGACGGCGATGGCATCGACGCCGAACGCCTCTTTCACTTTCACCGCCTTTATTTCATGTATCTCCTTTAAGCGGTCTCTGAGCCGTTCTTCGCTCATAGTATCCCAGACGTCATAAGCAATGACTGTCTTTCCAAAAAAGCCCAACTCCTCCCTAGTCATCACCTCCTCGCCGCCGATACGCCTTGCGTGCTCGCCGACGCCTAAAACGACCTCACGCATCGGTGGCGCCAGTAGCTTCGCAAGCGCCTTCTTCTGTGCATCATTGAGCTTCGTGCACTCATCATACCGCTTCCTGCGGTCGAAGATTGCGAGCGCAAATTCGAAACATGTGTCAAAGCCGCACTCGCCGCAGTCCTCGCCCGGCAGGTGCTTCATTAGCTCCATGGGAGAGGCTCTCACTTCCTTTCCCTTCTCCGCCATCCTTATCACCCTAAGGTAGCTCCTTTATCCAGCTCGCAACCTCCTCAGGCTCCACCGCCGGCGGCGACGGCGGACTTAGCAACCTCCTCACAACACGCTTCCCCGCGTCGCCCAGCCGCTGGCACTTATCAACGTCGGCTTCGCCCTTAAGCACGGCGTCAGCAAGCTCCTTGCACATCTCAAAGCCACAAGCCTTGCAGTTCGACCCCGGCAGATGTCTCAGCAACTCTCGTACGCTTTCGATCTTCGGCATGTAGAGCCTGTCGAGGAAGTTCTCTACCGCCTCTATTGCATACTGGTCGAGCATTACGAGGAGATGCGCGCCAGACATCAAAGCTGCCATCGCAGTGCCAAGCTCCCACGCATGTCCTCGCTGCTCGGTGTCCCCCCACTCCTCAACGTCATCATAGCACTCACGGTACATCCATGCGTTCGCCGGTATGTACAAGAGTGGCATCTGGTAACTCTCGTCACCGATCAGTGCCTTGTTGTATATGGCATCCATCGCCGAAACCGCCATCTCCACGGCGTAGCCTATTGCCACGGAGCCCGGATCGATCAAAATCTTGTTCTTCGGCACACCTGTCTCCATTGCTGCTTTGTTCAGCACTGCAATGCCCGGAAGGTTGAGCGGCTGGTATGTAACGATGACATGTCCATACTCTTTTGCTGCCCTGAAATACTCGTAAATCTCCTCAGCCAACGCCTCGCCCGCCGCGAGAATCGCGGGCAGCGTGATACTCCCACAATACAAAACTATATTCTCGCCGGCTGCGACCTCCGCCACCTTCTTCAAAACCTCAACGTCCTTCTTCATGTCGCCAGAACGCGCGCAGACCGCTAACGGTACGTTCACAGCCTCTAAAACAGCTTTTACGGTTTTAGCGGCATCCTCTGCAGAGCGGTTAGTGCCATGCGGATCCGTGCTCCTTAAATCTAAGAATATCATCTTTGCGCCGAACTCCTCAACGCACTTCCTCGCCCATGCCACCGGATCGTCCTTCACATCCCCGTAGTATTTCAACAGAGTTTCCGGCAGTCCCGGGTCTTCATCGAAGACTAAGTGCGCGATCACCGGGCGGTGCGGGAGCTGCCCCTCAAAGGCATGCATCGCTGGCGTCTCGCTACCGCCGACCGTCAGCGTAAACGCCCTTGTCCCTCCTTCCTCTTTTGTCGCTCCTATCTTCACCTCTTCGAACTTCCCTACGTAACTTCGCACCGGCTTCTCGAACTTGAACGCCTCAAGCTCCGGCTTCGGCGGCGCCGCTACAGCCTCCGCAGCTGCTGGTGCTGGCGCTGCCTGTAAGGCTGCTGACAACAACTCTAATGGCGGTGTGACTCCCTCGATGATTATTTCGTCAGCCTCGATTTCCACGCCTTTTAGACCCTCCACACCATCAAGGAGCTTTGCAATTTTTGAAAGCAGCTTAAATAGCTCCTCACCCTCTGCAGAAGGCGCCTCCTCCTTCTTTTTTAACTTAACCTTGAGCTTTTTCTTTTCCTCACTCATCGCTTTCACCACGTAATTCCTATGCCGGTTTTGAAAAGGAGAAAAAAACTATTTCTTCAGCGAGACCTCCTCTATCCGTATCTTCACGCCCCGCAGTGTTATCTTAGGGGCTTTCGCAGCTGTTGCGATAGCTGTCGTTGCAGTCGCTGCCGTCGGCGCCGTTGTAGCAGGTGCAGCTGGCTCCCCCTTTTTCTTGATTTTAATTTTCAGCTTCTTCCCTGCCATCTTACATCTCCAAGACGCCTTCCTCTACGAGCTCGTTTATAAGCTTTTCTACTTCTTCCTCAGTGACGCCGAACTCCGCAGCGCACTCCTCAAGGTCTATCTCGCCCTCATGCTCCTCTATGTATTCGAGCAACGCCTCCTTCGTCAGTCCGACCTTCCAGCCTTCTGTGATCTTCTTGCCGTCGACCGGGCGGACCACGCCCTTCACCACCGGATGGTCTTTTTCCATAAGGAACTTCTTGAGCTCCTCTATGGTGTTCGCCTCTTTTTCTGTCGCTATCTTATCACGCATGTCCTCTGGAATGTAATCCAAAAGCTCCTGTTTCAGGTGCGATGGCATCCAAACAATGCGATACCAGCCGCCGTCAGCTTGCCAGAACTTCCGAGAACGGGCATATCCTTTCGAGCAGCCGAGGAGACCCTCGACCTGCATTCCACCGCCGGTCCTCGCTGCCATCGTCGAGAACGGTAGCTTGTTCACGGTGGGCTTCGTGTATTTCCGGTCAACGAGCCCTATGCCATCGACCTCTGGAATGTAAAACGCAATCATCTCGAAGCAGCCGCAGCTCGTGTGCGGGTAGCCGAAGAGGCTGTGCAGGTTCACCCTCTTGTTTATGCCGCCGGATCTGTTTTCTATTTCTTTGTTCGCACCGCTCCATTCACCACGTATCGGGTCGAGGCACTCTCCAGGGTCGAAGGGTTGCCAGGCGCCCGTTGGCTCCATCTCGTGCCCCGCCTTAGCATCTGCCCATGTTATGGCACCACAGTTCGCCGGACGCTCCGGCGTGATCAGACACACGTGTGCGGACGCGAAACTCTGACATAGTGTGCAGGAGTACCAAGGCTTCGTCTCCTCCTCCTTCATCTGGGCGAGCGCCCGCTCCTTCTCCTCATAGTAGCGGCGCATCTCCTCGACGTGCTCTCTTACCTTCTCGGGATCAGTGAATATCGTGACTTGACATTTATGAACCTTCGGGAACTCAGAAACGAAAAGCCTCGCGAGCACGGTCCCATACTTCTTGAGGTTCATGCCTTTCTCTACCGCTTCTTTCGAAATCCGTATCCAGATTTCGTCTTTCGCGTTCAGGTGCATCATCCCGTTTATGAAGTTCGTCCAGTGGTGTATCCTCGCGCCCAGATTTATCTCCATCGCCGGGGAAAGCTCGCCCGCACACTCCACCAGCGTGAATATCGGGTAAGAGCCACCCGGCTCCAGCTGGTCGACATCAGGCCCGACGACTTCAACTTTCTGGTCCTCAACCTCCTCTTCGCTCTTTATGACGACACGCTCACCCTTGTACTCAACCTTAGGACCGCCGAACTCGCAGTACATGTCCGAAGCTCTTATCCGCTCGCCTTCAAACTGCCTCCCTATTGCAACCGGTATGTCATCCCATGTCGCTTCGGTTTTCAGCGAGAGTTTCATGAAATCTCTGAACTCAGGACGCTCCCACTCTCGCTCGAACGCCTGCTCTCGCTTCCCGCCCATTACGAATTCCTCACCCATACCATCACCTCTATCCCAATGTTCGGATAACTTCTTCTAATGCTTTTCCCCAGTTTTCCCTACTCATATTCGGGAACGACCAATCGGCGTTCGGATGGTGCATGAAGCAAAGCGTCAAAGTCCGTAGGTGCGGAGCGAAGTGTTTGAGCGTTGCCAGCCCCTGCGATGCCATCCAATAATGGATGCCAAGAAACACTACGAGGTCGTGCGGCTTGTCGTTTGCTCCCCAATTCGGGTCTTGGAGTCGGTCGACTACCTCCACAAGCCCCATAATCTTAGTGTTCACGTCCTTTACGTCTTTGAACACCGAAATGGCATTTGCGGTCGTGATGGTCACGCAGCCACGAGCGGAGAGCTTCTTTGCTATTTCTATCGCGTACTCCGAAAGTTTCTTCTCGCCAGCCTCTTCGGTGGCTAGCATGCTGCCCACGACGAACAACGGATTCTTCGCTGCATTTATGATCTCGCCAGCGGTCCGCCCGTCGATCACGACAGCAGTCAACGGCCCCGGCACGTTTCCAGTCTTATACGCTTCGGAAATCATTTCACCACCTCATACGGTAAACCATCTCAGCCCCCGCCGCATCGCTTCAAACGTCCATATCTTCTCCTTTTCGAGCGTCGAAATGTCGGTAAGTTCCTGCCATGGTATTTTCCTAGGCTGCCAGCCCTCTCGTTTCAACTCCTCGAGGACTATCTCTCGCATTTCAGACGGTATGTCTTCCTCACTCCGCACCAGATACTTCAGGTCCTCAGGCATCCGCCCGAAATACTTGAAGTACGCGTCTACGTAGTGCATTATCTTCGACCTACGCCCAGCTGCGAAGTCGTTATACCTCATACAGAGCTTTATAGCCGTTACTATGGCTTCTTCCTTGCTCTCCGCGACGTAGAGCAGGTGTTCGGGCATCAAAACTTCGTCGCGCCGCTCTCCAGTCTTTACATGGTACATGGGCGTTGGCTCCTCCTTTCTACCCAAGTAGAGTCTTCGGTACTTCGAGCCATGCGGTCCGAGGATTACTGGGATGCCGAAGCGGTTACACGCCGTCGCTATCGAGTACGCCTTTTGCGACATCGTCCCCCAAACGATTCCGCAGGCGCCAGTCCTACTGAGCCAGTAGTCGGCGATCTCGGCGAAGTTCCCGCGCATTATCCGTCTTGAGAACACGACCGCGAGCCTTATGCCTGCAGCGATGATATGAGCGTTCGAGACGCAAGAGCCCACGTTCAGCATGCCACCAGCATCGAAAATGCCGTGATGCTTCTCGTAGAGCGTCTTGCCGTCTTCATCCTTGTAGCTTGCGATCGCCATCGCCGCGCAGCCCGTCGCCACCACGATATAACCACGCTCCAAGAACTCCTTTGCCATCTCAAAGACCTCACGGTCCGACCCCGGATAATTTGCGCAGCCGACGAGCGCAATGCAGCCTGGCACGATCCCCGAGCCCCAAGTGTCGGCGACCATCCGCATCTCGTAGTCGGTTATCGGACCCCTGCCCGCTCGTATCTTCGAACGCTCCTCCTTGAGCTGCTGCTCTGCAGCCTTCACTATCATGCTTAGTATTGGAATATTTCTCGAGCACTCGGTCTCGCACTTTCCGCAACCGAAGCACTTGTCCTCAAGCTCCGCAAGCTTACTTAAATCGCCATCGGCTGCGGCATACATTGCGTCGCTTATCTTCAAGCTGTTTGGACACGCCTGCTCGCAGGCTTTACAGTGCTTACAGTATTTTGCGAGACTGACTATCTTCTCGACGTCCGGCAGCCCCTTATACTTTTGGCGGCGAGGCGCTAGCTCCATAGCGACACGTACAGCAACCTCCGCTACCTTCTCAGGGTCGAAAATCAGCACGCCTGGCGCGCCGTCAAGGAGTTCTTTCACGATTTCGTCAGTCGGTGCGTTCGTCCTATCTGGGAAGCCGCGCATTGCCTTCGGCGACGTCACGATGACCGCCGCCTTCACTTTACGGGCTTCTTCTTGAAGGTCCGTGTAAATACACTGTTCATCTATGACGACGACATCGGCGAATCCGGAACGTACGAACTTCTTCTGCTTCGATATAGGACCTACGATCTTCGCAACCTTGCTCCTGTACCTTGACATGTCGTGGGCGGTGCAACAGAGCGCACAGACCTCGACGGAGTCAGTTAGCCCCTTCTCCTCAAGATAATTCAGGATTTCGCTTCCGGGCGCAACGTTGTGTCCTATACAGAGGATCACTGGCTTGTTTATGTCGATGGTGCCGACACCGATTTCGACGAGCGGGGGCTCTATATCGCCCTTCGGGAAGTCGAGCGCACAAATTTGAGCGATGTCGGCGATCTCCATGGAAAGGGCATCGAGCATGCCCGCATGCAGAGCCTTGGATTCGAAGTCGAGAGGATCGCTTTCCTGTCCTATATGTATCGACGCTACTAGGTCGCCTATTTCACGCCCGATATAGTCGAGAACAGGCTCAAAATCGCTTATCTTCTTCGGAACTATCCCGGTGACGACCCTCGTTATCGGCGCCTCGACCGGCGTCTTTTCGCCTAAATCTATCGGTACGTCCGGACCCTTCGTCTCTATTAACCACTCCACAAGCTCCTTGGCGTGACTGTAATGCGTCGAGAGTCCAGTTACGGCTGTCAGAAGCGACCACCGTCCTTGCTGCGCCCTTATATCCATGCCGCATACGCCTTTCTTGTTGCCGGTCAGGTCGCACTTGCCGAACACGCAGAAGCAACACATGTCGCAGATCGGCGAGTAAAAGGGCTTGTAGCGTCGTAGCAGAATCTCGTCCCAGTAGCGGAGGTCTTTAATGCTGGGCATCGGCGTCGGTCCCATCGGCTCCTCGCCTTCCGCAACCTCCTCAGGCCTCTTCACCCGCCCTATGCTTATTTCAAGGTCGCTGAGGCTGAGGTTCGGCGTGCGGAGCGATTTCAACCTAGCATTAAACGGTCCCTCCTTTATCCCTGCCATTAATACCCCCTAGCTTCAGCAAATTCCCAAATTTATAAATAGTTTTCCTGAATGTGGATGGGCTATTTATTAAAAAGTGTTTAGGAAATTATATTCGCCCCAGCTCCTTCAGCATGGCTGCGGTTTCTGGGAACAGGTCGAGGTTCTTGTTCGGGATGTACATCGCCTCTGGGTACACCTTCATGAAGTCGGGGTGTATCGCCGCCTCTATGAACTTCACCCAGTTCGACAGCTTCTCCATCTTCCTACGAGCTTCTCTGGAGATGAGTGCCATCCGTGCGCCGGTGCCGGCGGCGTTCCCGATCGTCCGTATCTTTTCGAGCGGCACCTCCGGATACATGCCCATCGTCCGTGCGCTCGCCGGATCTATATAGCTGCCGAAGGCGCCTGCGATCACCAGCTCGTCTATATCGTCGGTGGTGATGCCCATCTCCTTCATCAGCAGGTACGCGCCGGTGAACATCGCCGCCTTCGCCTTCTGCAGCTCCCTGATGTCGTTCTGCGTGATCGTGATGTCCTTGCCGTGGGCGGTCTCGTGCGCCCACGCGATGACGTATTCGAGCTGCCCGTCCGGACGCTTCCGCATCCTCGGGTCGACGCCGAGCAGCTCCTTGTTGAACTGACCGCTCATGTGTATGATGCCCGCCTTCACGAACTCCGGGAGCACGTCGCAGAGCGCCGAGCCGCATATTCCTATCGGCTTCGTGATCGTTCGCCGGTACTTGGAGCAAGAGCGCACGCCACGTGCCCAGATACCTGTTATGACCTTATACTCCAGCTCTCTCGTCTCTGGGTCTATTCTTATGCGCTCGATGGCGCCATTCGCCGCCCGCATGCCGCATGAGATCATCATGCCTTCGAACGCCGGTCCTGAAGCGCACGAGACGCAGTATGCACCATGTCTGTTACCCAGCGTGATTTCGGTGTTCGTACCGATGTCGAGTTCGAGCACCATTTCGTCGATTTCGAGGTAATTCACGACGAGCTCCGCCGCAACTTGGTCGGCGCCGACGAAGCCTCTGATGATAGGAGCGAACCACGCATAACCGTTCGGGTGAATCTTCAAGCCGAGCTTGTCCGCCGGCGCACGCATCGGACGCTTAATGCCCGCCGGGTACGGCGCCAAGGACATGAACTTCGGCCAAATGCCCAAGAATAGGTGCTGCATCGCCGTGTTCCCGACGAAGACGCCCTCGTAAATTTCTTCAGGCTTTATGCCCGTGAGCTCGCACATCTCGAGGATCATGTCGTTTATGCCGTTTATCACCGCCTGCTGGACGGTCTTCAGCGCCTCCCAGCTCTTCTTGGCGTACGTCATTCTCGAGAGGATATCCTCGCCGTACGGGATCTGCGGGTTCATCCTCGAAGAGACGGCGACGACCTTGCCTGTATTCAGATCCATAAGGAAGCCGGCGAGCTTCGTCGAACCAATGTCCACGGCGATCCCGTAGCAGCGGCCGGTCGTGTCTCCCGGCTCTACTGCTATGACCTTCCTGTCGTCGTAGACCACGACGGTGACGTCGAAGTCGCCACGAGTCCCACCCTTTTCTCGTAAGATCATCGGGAGGGTTGTTGCCACTTCCCACGGAATTTCAAGGTCTTCAAAACCATAAAGGTCTCTCATGTAATCGAGAAGCCTGATTTCATCCGCCCTGTCATCTTCGAGCGTCCCCCGCTTCATTATAAGGTGATACTTACGCACGGCGGGGTCGAGCTTCACGTCCACTTCCAGCCCCTCGGTCTGCAGCCGCTGCGCACCAAGCCTGCTCGTCTCCGGCACCCTGATGACGAGGCGTTTCACGCCTTCGGGCAACGAAATCATGCACGCAAGGCGGTAGTTCTGCCTCTTCTCCTCCTCAGTGAGATGCGCCTCTTCCGATGGCGTCAGCGGTCCGAGCGCCTCTGCGCCCTCCTCGATGATAACTTTGCACTTCCCACACTCGCCCTGCCCGCCACAGATCGTCGCAAGGTCGACACCAAGCTTCGTTGCTGCCTCAAAAATGCTCGTACCCGGTTCGAAAGTCCCTCTTAACCCTGATGGAAAAAATACTATATTATACTCCTCTAATCTACGTCCTGCCACTTCTGCCCGCCTCCTCGGTATAAAAATGAGACAGTGAAATCTATTCTTCTTTCTTTTCCGCCTCCATTCTCTTCTCTATTTCAGCCATTGCCATTTTTACCTCTTCGACGAGCCTTTTTACGGCGTCAACGCCTTCGACCGCGTCTGCTGCCCATGCATCCGCCCCTATTTCATCTGCAAATTCCTTGGATGTAGCGCCACCGCCGATTATCGTCTTTATCTTGCCCTTAAGGCCCTTTTCCTTCAGCTTCTCCTCGATCTCTTCCATGCCCTCGAGGGTTGGCGTCATGAGCGTCGAAGCTGCGATGACCTGCGCGCCCTCCCTAACAGCAGTCTCTATGAATTCGTCGATGGGCACGTCCCTCCCCAGGTCTATGACCTCGAAGCCAGCGGCTCGCAGCATCGAAGCCACGATCGTCTTTCCGATGTCGTGGATGTCGCCCTCGACAACGCCGATCACGACCTTGCCTCTGGGCGCGCCCCCTCCGGCTTTCTCCTTCTCCCGCAGCTCCTGCTCGATGAGCGGCATGACGATCTCCATGGCGGCGTCCATGGCGTCGACGCACATCAGCATCTCAGGCACGAAGTACTCGCCAGCCTCGTACTTATCGCCCGCCATCGTCATGCCCACGCCCAAGCCGTCCTTCAGAATTTCCAGCGGGTGCGCTATCTTCTCATCGATGCCCTTCTTCACAAGCTCGACCGTCTTCTCCTTGTCGCCCGCACACAACGCCTCCGCAACCGCCTTCAAATACTCCTCTTTCTCCATAATCTCACCCCAACCTGCCGCCCATCCGCACTGGGCGGCGCTCGCAACTCAGTTGATCGTGATGGGGAGTGTGCTGTAAAGCGCTCCCCGTCGGGCGGGTCCGCAGGTCATGCCCACGGACTCGTCACACATATTATTGAACGCAATAATATAAAGTGTCCTTACCCCATTGAGAGGGGATTAGCGGCAACGTCGTCTTAAGCGCCTCGTGCCCGCCTCGGCACTCCTGAGCTCCACGCCGCCCCGCCCCTCCGAGGAGCGTCAGCAGATCCTCGGAACCGGATCGCCGATGGGTGGCTCGACGATCTTGCGCCCGCCGACGCTCGTGCGCATGACGACGCCCCGCACGTTTTTCGTCGCATACCCTATTATTTCTGCATCTTTCCCCTCTTCGGTCTCTTTCAACGCCTGTAGGACGCTTTCCGCCATCTCACGCACGACTGCGAGCACGACGCAGCCCTCGTTACCTATCTCCAAGGCGTCGATGCCGAGCATCTCGCAAGCCGCCCGCACCGCCTCCCTCACCGGTATTTTCTCCTCGAAAATCTCGATGCCGACGCCGGACTTCGCAGCGAACTCGTTGAGGGCGTTCGCAAGCCCGCCGCGTGTCGGGTCCTTCATGGCGACGATGCCACCCTCGTGCAGCGCCCGCTCTATCATCTTGTTTAGAGGCTTGACGTCCGATTGTATTTCGCTTTCAAATCCGTAACCTTCCCTGAAGGAGAGTATTGCGATGCCGTGATCGCCTATATACCCCGAAACGATGATGGCGTCGCCGTCACGCACGTTCGAGTCCTTAAGCCAGCGCCCTTCGAACTCTCGGTATCTGCGGACGACCTCTATGTTCCTGTCGAGGCTCTCGCTCCGCCGCCCGACGCCGGCGGTCGTGACGATGATGCCGTCGAGGGCGTTCCGCTCCACGACCTTCGTGTCGCCGGTCACGATCGGGACGCCCGCCCGCTCGCAGGTCCGCCGCATACTCTCCAGAATCCTCTCAAGGTCTTCTATTGGGAAGCCCTCCTCTATAACAAGGGACGAGGAGAGCGCTAGAGGCTCCGCCCCCATGACTGCGAGGTCGTTGATCGTGCCGCTCACCGCAAGGACGCCGATGTCGCCGCCGGGGAAGAATATGGGCTTCACCGTGTGGGCGTCGGTCGTGAACACTATATCCTCGACGACCGCAGAGTCGTCCAAGTCCTCCAAAGAGACCTCCACGGAGACCTCCGGGTCGAAGCGCAGATGCTTTAGGATGATGTCCTTTATGAGGCGTTGCATGGCTTCGCCGCCCGCGCCGTGCGCCATCGTTATCATCTTCATCTTCCCACCCCGCCGAGCAACCGTAACAGCGAGCCGAGCACGCCTTTGAGGGCTGCACCGCCGTAGAGGACTCCCATCTTGCCCTCTGTCACGTCCTCCTCCCTTCCAACGGCGTTCAGCCTCAAGCTGAAGTCGCTCTCGTGAGTGTTCACACCGTTCCTGAAAATCACGTTGAACCTTGCGTCACAACCTCCATCATTGAAGACCTTCCGCACCTTGAACCTTGCCACTTTTGACTCTCCAGCTTCTATGTCTCCGAGGAACGCCCTTGAAGTTTCGAGCTGCACGCCCTCGACCACAACGTCCAAGACGACGCCTCGAATCTCGGAGACGCCGCAGTTCGCAACCTCCACCTCCAAAAACCCCCCTTCCTGAAGGAACTCGCTCAGCGGGACGACCTCGACGGCGGGCTCGCAGACTACTATCGGAATCCAATAATGGATGCTCTTGGCAGCGTTCCCGTACGTGTCCTCGACATCGGCGACGAACTTCACCATGTGGATACCGGGGGCGTCCGGCGCTCTTATCTTAAAGTTCAGGGTGAGCGTCCTGTCAGGACCGACGACGCCGACGTTGCTATGGCTGTTGAAGACGGTGACGCCCCGCTCCACCAAGTACGCCTCCTTAACATAGGCGTCGAGCGTGAAGGTGGTCTCAGTGCTCCCCTCAGCCCCGCCGGCGCCCTTGATGTCAAGACTCCTCGTCCACTCGTCGATGGGTTTTTCCTGGGAGTTTCTGAGCGTCACCGTCAGAACGCAGAAGTCGCTGGGGAACGGGATTTCGGGGTTGAGGGCGTAGCTCTCGACGGAGAGCTGCGGCACGGGCGGCGGCGCCCCCCCGACCCACCTCTCGACCTCCGAGGCGGCGTCCTCGGCACGTGCCGCCCGCAACAACATGGAAAGCGCAGAAAGCACGAAAAGCAGCACGATGAGCAGCGTTACGATGACAATGAAAATTCTCATAAACCTCTCCCTTCTCGCCGCTCGTTTTTTGCTCGCAGCGCTTCTTGGGCGTTTCATCATTCGCTCCTTTTCGGATCTGATTTATAACGTTTTCGAGTCGCAGCGAGTCTCGGGCGCGCCACGTCTCGAGTCTGGCGGCGAAATTAAGTCCAAGTTTGATGCGGATGAGCAAGATTTTCGCTTGTATCTGTACTAGATTCACATTCCGCCTCGAGGTTTGCTCGTTGTTTGTTGAGCTTCTTGCACTCTGGGCAGCGTGAAGAAGAAGCGGGAGCCCCTGCCGACTTCGCTTTCCGCCCAGACCCGCCCGCCGTGGGCTTCGATGACGCTCCGCACGACGAAAAGCCCGACCCCTATACCTTGGCGGTGCTTCAGGTAGCCGTTGACATCGCGGCTGCCTGCCTCATAGAAAGCCTCGAAGATTTTCGGAAGCTCGTCCTTCGGAATGCCGACGCCGGTGTCGGCGACGCAAAACTCGATATTATCCTCTTTGTCCTCAACCGTTACTTTTATCGAGCCCTCCTCGTCTGTAAACTTCACAGCGTTTTCAAGCAGACAGTAGAGGGCGTGCACGACCTTTTCGGCATCGCACCTCAACCGTATTTCGGGCGTCGTCACCTCTAACTGCTGTCCTTGCTTCAGCATGGGTCTGACGGCCTCGACAGCGTCCGTCACGAGCGTCCTGACATCGCACTCTTTAATGTCAAGACGCAGCCCTTCATCTCTGATCATAGCTACCGTTCGCAAGTCGTTTACGAGCCTTGAAAGCCGTCGTAGTGCCCTTTCGATGCTGAGGAGCCGCCCCTCCTGCTCAGCGTTCACCGCGCCAAGTGAGCCGTTTAATAGCAGCTCGACGTTGCCCTTGATTATCGTGAGCGGCGTAGCTATTTCGTGCATCGCTACCGTTATGAGGTTCGACTTTAGCGCCTCAAGCTCGCGTTCTCGGGCGTAAGCTCGCTTCAGAGACTCGTACGCCTTCTTAAGTTCCTCTTCCAATGCTTTCTTTTCAGTGACATCTTTAGCAATGACTACGACCGCCTCGCTGTCGTCGTGTCTCAATCTGCTGGGACGGCGCACGCAGCTCGCCGTCGCCTCCATGATGAGCGCTCTGTCTCTCCCTTTGAATCTTAAGAGGCTTGTGATATCTTCGCCCCTTATAGCTTTTAAAAAGACTTCTAACGCTTTTTCGCGGTCTTCTTCAAGTATGAAATCAAGTATGGACTTCCCTAAAAGATCCTCCTTTGAGTACCCAGATAACTCTAACGCTCTTTTATTCACTTCCAAGATGCGTCCTGCCTTATCAAGCACGATGATAGGTTCGGCGGCGCTTTCAAAGAGCTCTTGATAGCTCATTTTCACCTCCGTCAGCTCCTCAAGGAGCGTCGTCTTTGTGATGGCGTAAGCTGCTAGATCTGCGAGCGCCGAGAGCAACCGCAGTTCGAACTCGCCGAACTCCTTATATTCGGTGGTTGCGATGCTGAGCACGCCGATGACCTCGCCTTGCATCTTTATGGGCACCGTGAGATACGATTTCAATCCATACTTGTCGATGATTTGCTCTCGCACTTCCTCAGGGAAGTTCCGCGTCCGCAAGTCTCTGGTATAGTGAACTCTCCCGTCGAGCGCTGTTTTGTCCCTCTGGTCAAACCCAAACTCACCGGGCTTTATGCGGTCGCGCAGCTCCCAATACTCCTTGCCAAAGCCCCTAACAGCGACGGTAACCAACTCATTTCGTTGTTTATCAAGCAGCCTTATGGAAGCATACTTTATATTCATCGTCTTGCATACCGTATCCAAGATGGCGTCGAGCGTCTCGTTCAAGCTCGCATCGTTAACTACCCTCTTACTGACATCGTAAAGAGCATCAAGCTTAGCCCCTCGCTCTTCGGCGAGTTCTTCGAGCCGCTTGTTAAGCGCTTCAAGTCGCTCACTGAGTAACGCCGTTACTGCTGCAACTGTAAGGAAAAGCAAGCTCCTTGAGATATCTAGCAAGAACGCCCCAGACGCAAATCTATAGACAAAGTGAAAACCGAGCAAGAAAGCGGTAGAGGCGCCCGCAACGCTCACACCCCTCCAGCGCCACCAAACTGCCGCGAGCACGATGGGTACGTAGAAAAGATGCGTATGGAACGTCTCTACGTAAAGCATTTTACGGAAGTAATAGGCGGTGCAGCAGCAGAGAACAAACGTCGTGAAAACCACGAACGCTTTAATTTTGGTCCCCGATACCCGCTTTCGGGCGATTTTTTCCTTCCAGATGTCTTTTAAGACCTTCAAGCGGATGACCTCATTGTGTTTAGTGCCAGCCTTGCGCTTAGTTGAAGTTGTTTAAATAATTAACTGCAAAAATGGCGGCGATGGAAAACTATTTATGGTCCAAAGGCGACAGAACCGTATTCAGGAGCAGGAGAGTAGCGGGTGGAGGGAGAAAAGCCGAAGTTAGAAAAGTTTTCCTGCCCAAATCCTGAGTGCCCGGATTTCGGGGCTCTTGGCAGGGGCAATTTGGTTTTACATGCGCCTTACGGTACGCAGCGCACCTACCTTCTCAGGTGTAAGACCTGTGGCAAGACGTTCTCCGTACTCCGAGGGACTCCTTTCTTCAAGCTGCGGACTCCTAAGGACAAAGTTATAAAGGCGTTCTGGCAAATAGCTGAAGGGCGCAGCTTCAGAGAGACCGCTAGGGACCTTGGTGTGAGTGAGGATTCCATCACAAGATGGGTGAGGCGAGCTTGTGAGCATGTCGAATTCCTCACGCAGTATTTAGAGGAAATCGGATGGGAGGAGGCTCGAATCACGGCGTTGTGGTTTTATATTAAGAGGCGCAAAAAGAGCTAGGGTTCAGAGAAGCCGTACCTCCCGATGAGCGGGACGAAGACGACGCTGCACTTCCGGTGCATGACCACGCCATCTTTTTTCTCCACGAGGTAGAGTTCCTGCGAATGCTTACCTATGGGGATGACCATCCTGCCGCCAGATTTTAGCTGCTCTAAAAGCGGTGGCGGGACGTCGGGGGCGGCGCACGTCACGTTTATCTTATCGTAGGGCGCCGCAGGGGGGTATCCAAGCGTGCCGTCGCCGACGATGACCGTGACGTTCCTGTAGCCTGCCCGCTCTAAGTTCCGGCGGGCGGTCTCCGCCAGCTTTTCTATTCGCTCTATGGTGTAAACATGTCCGGACTCGCCAACGAGTTCCGCGATGACCGCCGCATGATAGCCGGAGCCAGCGCCGATTTCCAAGACCTTCTCGCCTCTCTTCAAGTCGAGCAGGTCACACATCATCGCTACCATGTGCGGCGCACTTATCGTTTGTTCCTCGCCGATCGGCAACGGATAATCAGCATAAGCTTTATCACGAAGGTGCTCGGGCACGAACAAGTGACGGGGAACCTTTTCCATAGCCCTTAGAACGTTATCACTTACTCCGTACAAGCGTAACAATCTGACCATGTTCTTCCTTTCTTCTTCAAACCTATCTTCGTTCATCATCACAAATTACATGAAGAATGGGCCCGATGCGATTCGAACGCATGACCTCCGCCGTGTGAGGGCGGCGTCATAACCACCTAGACCACGGGCCCTTGTACGAGGAATAGGTTTCCGGATCTTAAAAATTTTCTCTAACCGGCAGCTGTAAACCGGTAAAAAGAAGGAGTTATTGTGTGGTATCTTCAAGTGTACCGTATGAAGAACCTTTACCGCTTGTTATGATGTTTCTCCTTTTTTCCACCTCATCCTCAGGCAGCGCACTCTCTTCGCCGACTCTCGGCTTTTTCAGCTTTGCTATACCTACTTCAAAAGTCCTTTGGCACGCATGCGAGCAGAAGTAATGTTCCTTGCCGTCGGGCGTTACCGTGACGTAAGGCTCATGGGGTATGTCACGAGAGCCCTCCAACTCCTTCCCTTCATCGTCATATCCACAGATCTCGCACTTCACCATTTGTCTCACCACGACTTACCTTCCAAGTCATATTATTTAAGTCTTACCTTTGACCACTTCGAAAACGGGTTCACACCTCCTCGTATGTGACCTTCGTGATTCTCACAGGCGGCACGATCCTCGCCCTGCCGGGCGGCAGCACCTTCGCTATCTCGTCGGGCGATGCGATCTGCCGCACGAGCCGCTTTTCGACATCGCTCACCTTCTCCATGAAAACGTCGAAAATTCTCTTCGAGAGCTCCGCCCTCTCCACATCGCCGGGTTCTATCTCCACGCAATATTTAGCACGCTGCCGCACGGCTTGCGGCGGACCTGCGATAAGCCGCGTCTCCTCGTTGATTTCGAGACCGATGCAAAGGCGTAACGGCACTTTGAAGTAGCGGCGCTGCCCTCTGACGATGAAGCTGCCCTTTTTGATGTATTCTCCACTCTCTGGTGTTTTGCTCACCTGCGTAGCGGCGACGCAGTAACAGTCGGCTTCTGCGAAGCCGTGCTTCCACATCGAGGAGTACGCAGCGGCGAACTGTGCAGCTTCGTGCAGTGAGCGTTCCGGCACTTCTTGCCCCCCGGTTTTAAGAATCACAACAGGCGCGCCTGGCGTTTCAGTATGGAAGAAGAGATCTGTGCTTTCCATGTGCTTCTTCACCAGCTCTTCGTTCGTTGTGGCGTCCTTGCCGCCGACGCACAAAAAGCCGTCCGACGTTTCGAACCACCGGTAACGCTCGTACCAGCGCTCCCGGCGTTTGATGCGGCGTTGCGGGTAAAGCTCAGCTGCTTTCGCCTCGAAAAGCTCCCGCTCAAGCTCCTCCTCAAGATGCTCTATTTTCATGCGAACTTCTTGAATCGCTTTTTTGACGCCCTCTTTTTTCCTTCTTAGCGCCTTCGCCTCCTCATAATACCGCTGAGCGCTCCTCTGCACGATTTTTTGAACTTGTGGCGGCGTCAGCTCCCCTTTTAAGAAGGCGTCGAGAAACTCGCCAAGCTCGAGTTCGAAGTCGAAGTCGAGGGTGGGCAGCTGCAATACGGCACGCCTTGCCTTTTTGTTGATTTCTAATTTTTGCGATGCGTCTCCTCCTGTGGCGGTGAGCGCAGCTTCTACTTCTGCATAGTGCGTGTATAGTGCTTCTGCCTTTTTGACGCACGTCGCCTCCTTCTCCTCAAGCTTTTCCAACGCTTGCTCCTGTTCCTTCAAAATTCTCCGATACTTTTCCAGCTTTTCGTTCTTCAACTCCTCAAGCTCCTCCCTCACGGCTTCCACCGTCGTCGTGGTGAAGAATTCGTCGAGTGCCTCGTTAAAGCTGTCAAATGCTATTCTGTTGCGACGCTCGTAAATTTTCAGCTCGAAAGGGAGCACGTCATCGTATTTCTTCTCTGGGGCGGCGTCCGTCGCCTCTGCGCCGTCTGCTGCGGCGAGGACGATATGCGGCTTCAGCTCTCCACGGAAGAGCGGCGAAAAAAGCTCTTTAATGGCGGCGTGCAGCTTCCTGACCTGCTCGTCGTCAAGGCTTGCGGCGACCTCGTCTTTTTCAACGCCCGCCCGCAAGCAAATCTCTTCTGCGAAGAGCCCGCCGAGGTTGAGCTGCGTGGCGAGTGTCCTGACAACGTCCTTCTTCGACGCCTTGAAGATTTCTTTTAGCGTTTTCTCGTCGATGTTCAACGGACTCGGTTTCGGCGGAGGAAATTCATAATGCTCGCCCCGCTTGAGCGCTCGTGCCGAGAACTCGACAGTCTTCAGCGGTAGGAGTATGCGACCGTCTTCGTCAAGAAGCACGACATTCCCTCTAGGCAAAAGCTCCGCCACGAGTGTCAGCGTCCTTCTCTCACCATCAATCCAAGTTTCAACGTCAATGAGAACTACCCTGTCAAAGTCATGCTGGCGAATCGCCGAGATGCGACCGCCGCCGATGTGCTTACGTAGGAACATTGCGAAGTTCGACGGGAACTTCGGCGAGGGCTTTGGATACTTCGTGAGGTGGATGCGTCTGCCAGCCTCGATGATCAAGTCTAACGAGCCTTTCTCCCTGTGACGGAGGCGAAGCCGGATCTCAGTGGGACTGTGTTGGTACACCTTTTCTATCTTCGCACCTTTGAGCCACTGGAGCTCGCCGACCACCGCTGCGACGTCAGCACTGCTCATCCCTTGTTTCATGTTCGTGACCTCCTCCCCCGACTAGGGGGCTTCCACGTGAAGCTGGGGAGGTTGGGGAGTGTGCAGGATGAACCTGCGCTCCCCTCCGGGCCGGGTCACGGCGGCCCCTGCCCAGAGCATATAGCCTTGGGCTCGCTTCAGTATATTTTTAGCTCCGTTTACATCTGCATTAATCTGGTATCCACAGTCTAAGCAGATGAAAAGTCCCTGAGAAGGTCTTCTCGTGTTCATCGAGCCACACCTAGAACACTGCTTCGATGAGTTGTATTCTGGAATCTCTACGACTGCAATCCCTCTCTCCAATGCCTTATACTTGATGTATTCCTTCAAGCGGTAGAAAGGCATCGAATTAACTTTCCTGTTGACTTTTCTTCCCCTGTTGTTCTTCCTAACTCCATTCAAATTACCTATGGCGATTATTGCGTTGTGCTTCTCAGCCTCATCGACAATATCCTTAGCAATTTTGTGCAGTTCATCACTCACAATTCTCTTTTCTTTGTCTCCTATCTTCTTTATCGCCAGTGTTTTCTTCTCCTTTCCAAGCTTTCTCCTTAACCAGAAATACTTCCCCCTTACTTCTCTAACTCTCTTGCCATAGAACTTTGGTTTGCTGCGGTGGAGTGCCACCGACACCCCCACCCAGCGAGCTCCCACATCAATGGCAATGATGGATGAGTATTCTTTTCTTAGTTCAACTTTCTTTTTAGCTGTGACGTGCAAGAAAAATTCTCCATGCTTTCTAACAAGCTTAGAACCACAAATCTCCCATTCTTCAAAGTTGAAGGGCTGATGGGCTAATGCGACCTTAATACCACCTCTGACACCATAAATGGGAATTCTTGCCCAGTATTTTGCGAGCTTATTGTTTGTTTTCCGAATGTCCATCAAATCCTTTCGGATTACAAGCGGATATTCTCTGTTAGGATCAATCTTCCGATAAGTTCTCTTTCCTTGCTGTTTCGTTGCGGAATAAACACCTTTATCTTCTCCTGTCTTCAAGTAGTGTTGGAAGTTGTCGTATTCTCGATTAAGTAGCTCAAGCTTCCGCTTTGTCAGACCAATGAGCTTACACTTGATTGTCTTTGCTATCTCCGTTTCCATCATTTTTACACTAGCTTCAAAGTATAAATTAACTACCTCCTACCAGCCCCTCCCGCCTCCCCTCATCCCCACTTTAAAAGCGAGGCTTTCTTAGCTTTTGTAAAATTTTCAAGAAATGCCGTAGCAGTCCTAGGGTAACTAACTAATGGCAACGCTCACCGGCACACTGAGGTCGGTTTACTTCGGGTCAGAGCCGCAGTAGCGTTCTTGCAGATGTTCTCAAGCCTCACAACGTCAATGTTCCCTCATAGCCCTAAAAAAGCCGTTGAACGAAGAGCAGGACGATACGCCGCCAAATTTCGCCTGCGTACGGAGAAGGATCATTCGCCAACCGTCTGTACTTCACTACGTCGTTCCTACAATCATTTTCATTATTCTCCTGACAGCAACGGATGCTGGTGAGTCTTCGGGAAGTTCGACGACCGGCTTTCCGAAGAGATCGAACTCTGCGACCTTCGGGTCGTAGGGTATGATCTCATGGATTTCGATGCCGTACTTCTTCGCCTCTCCCCGCACCTTATCTTCAAGGCCTTCGGGGATTCTGTTCGCCACGTTTATTATCTTTTTGACATCTATATCTATCTCTTCGGTTAGTTTTCGGATGCGGAGCGCCGTTAAGATTCCTTTGACGGTCGCATCTGTGATGACGAGCATGATGTCCACGTCGCGGGTCGTCCTGCGGCTGAGGTGTTCAAGCCCCGCTTCGCAATCGATCACCGTATAATCGTAATTCTTTGAAAGCGTGTCTATGACCATTCTGATTATGTGGTTGACCGGGCAGTAGCAGCCGGGACCCTCAGGACGCCCCATGACCAACAAGTCGTAGTGGTCGCCTTCATACATGATCTCCATGATCCTTCCTTCGAACTCTCGGCGCTTGTCGCCGGTGACGCTTTCCTCCTCAAGCAAAGCCTCCCGTATCTCGCCGACGCTCGTAGGTACGCTCACGCCGAGCGCGTCTGGAAGGTTGGAGTCGGGGTCGGCGTCTATTGCTAAGATGCTGGCGTCCGGAAATTCCTTGCTCAGCTCTCTTATCAGAAGTGCTGCAACTAACGTCTTCCCGGTGCCTCCCTTCCCTGAAACCCCAATAACGGTGCCCAGCGGCATGTTTTTAGATCACGTTCATACAAATTCGCTCAACACACTGTCCACTATTTCTCTCAAAATTCCTTCTGGGTCGTCATAATACTTGGAACCCGCCGATGGTTTTATTCTACCTGCGACTGAGGAGAACGCCATTTCACGCACGTCGTCGAGCGTCGCCGTCCTGCGACCATCGAGGAGCGCCGCCGCCTGCACCTTCTCGTAGAGGGAAATCGCTGCCCTTGCGGAGGCGCCTTGCTCAAGCTCTTCGCTCCACGGCGGCTCTCTTGTGGCTCGCACGAGCTTCACTATCGCATCGAGCACCTTCTCTGGAACCTCAACGCCCTCGATGCGCTTCGCATTCCTCAGAATTATCTCCTTGTCCTCTTCTTCCGTCTCAGGATATCCCATCCTCGTGATGTCGAACCTGTCGAGAAGGACGTCTGAAAGCTCCTCGACGCCCGCCCGCTCCCTCGGGTTCATAGTCGCGATCATGATGAAATTCGACGGGTAGTCTACATCGTAAGGTCCGATCGTCGCAATCCCCTCCTCCAAAACCTGAAGCAGGGCGTTCTGCAGCTTCTCAGGCACCCTGTTCAGCTCATCGAAGAAGACGATGCCCCTGTTCCCCTTCAGCAGCTTCCCCGGCGTGAATGCTCGGTAGTCCTGCGGTCCGTACTTGAAGGCTTTCGTCGGGTCGATGTCGCCAAGTAGGTCCTCGGCGGTCAGGTCTGGCGAGCCTTGTATGCGGACGAAGCGTTTTATCCCTCCTATTTTTTCCGTCTCTAATTTTTCACCCCGCTCTTTTTTTGCACGACACAACGGACATACCGGCTCCTTAGGATCGCAGTGGTAAGGGCAGCCTTTTACCACTTCGATCTCCGGTAGGAGTTTTGCGATGTGTTTTGCAAGCGTCGTCTTCCCGACGCCGGGGTAGCCTTCTATCAGGATGTGATGCCCAGCGAGCAGCGACGATATTATCTTGCGCTTCGCCTCCCTCTGTCCGATGATGACATCCAGCGGATCCTTCCCATTTCTAATATACTCCAAAAGTACCTCCCTAAGGTCTTCCAACATGCTCCTTACCTCTTTCCTCCCTTAACAGACTTCACCCTCAAATCCTTAGAACGGCATTTCCTGCACCGCGTCGCCCTCATAGCGTTCCGTGCGTTGCAGTTCATGCAAATCTTAACATGCAGCAGCCGGCGCTCAGCCTCTGGGAACCTCGCCATCGCCCTCCACCTTAACTTATGTTAAGTTCATAGTAGTTCATAAAGGGTATTCCTTTTTCTCGGAATCCTCCCCGCCTCTCGTATCAAGTATTCAAGTGCCTCAGGGCTCATATACTCGCCAGAAGTCGCCCCCGCAGCTTTTGATATGTTCTCTTCCATTAAGGTGCCTCCTAAGTCGTTAGCGCCGAAATTAAGCATCTTCTTAGCGCCTTCAGGCGTGAGCTTCACCCATGACGCCTGAATGTTATCGCAAAGCCCGTGGAGGACGACACGAGCCAAGGCGTGGACGACTGCGCACTCGAAAAATGAGGGCGCCCGCCCGCCGACCATTCTCCCAAGCTCGTTGTTCTTCGGCATAAAGGGTAGTGGTATGAACTCCGTGAAGCCTTTGGTCTCTTCCTGGATCTCTCTTATCAAAAATAAATGCTCGATCCTGTGTTCGACGGTCTCGACGTGTCCGAACATCATAGTGGCAGTCGTCGGAATGCCGAGGCGGTGTGCTGTTTTTATTATCTTGATCCATTCTTCAGTCCTCAGCTTCTTAGGGCATATTTCATGACGTACCTCGTCGACAAGGATCTCAGCAGCGGTTCCTGGCATGGAATCAAGCCCTGCCGCCTTTAATTCCATTAAAACGTCTTCGACACAGAGTTTGGAATTGATAGCAGCATGGTAGATCTCCATAGGCGAAAATGCATGGATGTGCACATCAAAATTCTCCTTTATGCGTTCCAAAATTTCACAGTAGTTTTCAACGTGGAAATCGGGATGCAGCCCGCCTTGGATGCAGATTTCGACAGCGCCGCGCCTCACAGCTTCTTCTACTTTATCTAAAATTTCCTGAATGCTTAGGAGGTAGCCCTCGCTTGCCCTGCGTCTGAAGGCACAGAACTTGCAGCTGCCGACGCAGATGTTCGTGAAATTGATGTTGCGATTCACCACGTAGGTGACAACGTCGCCGCACGTCTCTTTTCGAAGCTCATCGGCAATTCTGAACAACAAACGCGGGTTTTCAGCCAAAAGCATAGCGTCATTTCTCGTAATGTCTCTCTTCCTTATTTTCTCGTAGAGCCCCTCCCCCTCCCCTTTCAGACAGACATCTGCCGCCGCCTCCGCCGCCTTCACGCTCACCATCGCACCGTGATATTTATTGATGGTAAATAAAAACTAAGGGGATGAGCCTTTATACGAGACTTAAAAGCTGTCCTGAGGTCTACGAAGTCGACGTATGCGGGGCGACTGACGCCGAACTGCTGAAAATAAGCGAGGAGCTGGGTCTTGCGTTAAATTTAGATGAGATGCGCAGAATTAAAAAGTATTTCTTGGCAAAAGGAAGAAATCCGACAGACATTGAACTCCAGAGCATAGCGCAGGCGTGGAGCGAGCACTGCTGTTACAAAAGCTCGAAGCCCATCCTTCAGAAATTTATATTCGGTATAGAAGCGCCGCAGAACGTCTTGGTTATTGTAGAAGACGCTGGCGTCGTGGAGTTCGACGACGAGCACGTGTACGTCGTGGGCTTTGAGAGTCATAATCACCCCTCTGCGCTCGAACCCTACGGTGGCGCCGCCACTGGCGTCGGCGGCATCATCAGAGACGTCGTCTGCATGGGCGCGCAGCCCGTAGCCCTTATAGATGCTCTTTTCTTCGGCCCTCTGGATTACCCCTATGAAAATCTTCCGGAGGGCATTAAGCACCCGAAGTTTCTCTTTGACGGCGTAGTCGCTGGCATCCGAGACTATGGGAACAGAATAGGTATACCAACGTGTGCAGGCATGCTATTTTTCGACGAAGGCTACGTTGGGAACTGTATCGTGAACGTCGGCTGCGTGGGCGTCGCAAGCAAAAAGGAAGTGCGTCGTAGCATCGCACGCCCCGGCGAGATTCTCGTGCTCGTCGGTGGATGGACAGGACGCGACGGCATTCATGGCGTGACGTTCGCCTCGACGGAGCTCACCGGCGACGAGTCATTGCGAAGCGCCGTCCAGCTTGGCGATCCAATAATGAAGGAGCCGCTTATGCATGCAATACTTGAAGCGAATGCCGTTGGACTGATAAACGGAATGAAGGACTTAGGCGGCGGCGGTCTGTCGTGCGTCGTCTCCGAGATGTGCGCCGCCGGAAATTGCGGTGCTGCCGTCTTTCTTGACAAAGTGCCGCTGAAAGAGGCGGGTCTGAAGCCTTGGGAGATCTGGGTCTCGGAATCACAGGAGCGTTTCATGCTCGCAGTCGCTCCTGAAAATTTGGAGGAGCTCTCAAGTATTTTTGATAAGTGGGACGTTCCTCTGACCGTCATCGGAGAAACCGTCAAGGAAAAAGTCATAAGACTCTTTTACAGGGGTGTGAAGGTTTTTGAGATGGACGTTGACTTTCTGGTGGGCAGCGTGGTTTACGAGCGGCGTTGCGAGTTCAGGCATGAAGAAATAAGGCAAATGGAGCAGGACCCTGCGCTCAGAGAGCCCGAGGATTACAATGACGTGCTCCTACGTCTGCTGGCATCACTGAACATCGCATCGAGAGAGTACGTGGTGAGGCAATACGACCACGACGTCAGGGCATCGACGATAATAAAGCCGCTGCATGGCATGATCGGGAAGGAGACGCATGGCGACGCCGTCGTGATCAAGCCCTTGGAGGAGTCGTGGCAGGGGCTTGCGATAACCGCCGATGTAAATCCAGCTTACACGAAGATCAACCCGTTCTGGGGCGCGGCTTCCGCCGTCGATGAGGCTTGCAGGAATCTGGCGGCGGTGGGGGCGCTGCCGCACTCACTAGCGGATTGTCTGAACTTCGGGAATCCTGAAAAGCCGGATAGGATGGGTGACTTTTACGAGTGCTGCCGTGGCTTGAGCTACGTCGCTCGCGCGTTGCGTCTGCCATTTGTCTCTGGTAATGTGAGCTTCTACAACGAGTTCGTCGCCCTCGACCGCCCGATACCACCGACGCCGACCGTCCTCGGCGTTGGAATCGTAGAGGACGTGCGGAAGTGCGTCTCAGTCGACGCAAAGCGTGCTGGCAACCTGATTTACATCATAGGCGACACGAGGAAGGAGTTAGGCGGCAGTGAATATTACCGGCTCAGAGGCGTGCGTTTCGAGCGCGGCGAGAAATGCGGCGTCGTGCCGAGGACGGATCCCGAGACGCTGCGGAAGAGGATTGAAGTTTTGAGGCGTGTGATTTTAGATGGACTTGTGGAGAGCTGTCACGACATCTCGGAAGGTGGGCTCGCGGTTGCGGTGTGTGAGATGCTCTTTGGTGGCGACCTTGGCGTCGAACTCGACATCTCGCCGCTTGGAACGCTCCGCAGCGACTTCAAACTTTTCTCCGAATCGAATACCCGGTGGCTTGTAGAAGTGCGCCCTGAAGGGCAGAGCGAGTTTGAGGAGATTTTAAGGCGGGAGAAGATTTATTTCAGGGAGCTCGGCGTGCTTCGAAGAGAATCCACGATTTTAATAAAAGACGGGAGCAGGGAGCTTGTGGACGTGCCGCTCGAAGCCGCAAGGAAAGTGTGGAAAGACTCTTTTGGGGCGGTATGATTGTGATAAGAAGCTAACGGCGGACCTAAGTTTTCTGTATTTTAGCAATTTCAGTGAGACTAAAGACTTCAGGGCAATTAAAGGGCAAATTTTGGCTTAAAAGTGTTTGGAGTCTGCAGAGAGAAAAGCACCGCACAGTTTTGAGCTGAAGTGGAAAGTAGTGTTCCTCGTCAGCACGGAACATTCCGAACGCGTCACGGAAACATAGTGTTCGCGTTAGAGCTCTCCAAGACACACCAGTAGGTGCGTCAATCAAACCAGTGCTTTATCGCTCAGTCTGACGCCCTGACGAATGTCATTTGACCTAGGATTATTTTAGCTGGAAAACTAAAGCGTTATCGTAGTCATGTTCTCGTCTCCGCAGGACGAGGATCTTCGCATGATGATAAAAAAATACGCCCTCCAGAACGCTGTTAAACATAAGAAGCCACCGAGAGTTGATGCCGTCGTCAAGAAGCTGATAAGTGAGCAGCCTGAGCTAAAAAATGAGATCAGGAACCTTATTCCGGTCATTAAGGAGGTGGTGGCGGAGGTCAGCGAGCTTGGCATGGAGCGTTGCGAGGAGGAGCTTCGAGCTTTGGCGCCGGAGCTTCTCATAGAACTTTCGTCGGAAGTGGGCGAGCGCAGGGAGGGGGTGTTGCCCCCGTTACCACGTATTGAGTGGGGCGTGGTGATGCGGTTCGCTCCGAACCCGAACGGACCGCCGACCCTTGGCAGCGCCCGTGGCATAATTGTGAATTCCGAGTACGCTCGCCGCTACAAAGGGCGTTTCATCCTGAGGTTCGACGACACCGACCCTGTGCTGAAGCGCCCGCTCCTCGAAGCTTACGACTGGTACTTGGAGGACTGCGAGTGGCTCGGCGCGAAGCCCGACGCCGTCGTGATCGCGTCAGAACGCCTCGAAATCTATTATGAGCATGCAAGACGTCTTATCGAGCTTGGCGGTGCCTACGTGTGCTTCTGTAGCAGGGAGGAGTTCAAAAGGTTCAAGGACGCCGCCTGCGAATGCCCGCATCGCAACACGAGTGTCGAAGAAAACTTAGAGCACTGGGAGCGCATGCTCGACTGGGAGTACGAGCCTGGTCAAGCCGTTTTGAGGGTGAAGACGGACATGCAGCATAAGGATCCTGCGCTGCGGGACTGGGTGGCGTTCCGCATCTTAAAGGCGACGCATCCCCGCCCGAGTGTCGCCGATAAATACTGCGTCTGGCCGACCCTCGACTTCGAATCCGCCATCGAAGACCACATCCTCGGCGTGACGCACATCATCAGAGGAAAGGACCTGATGGATTCCGAGGGGCGGCAGAGGTTCCTTTACAAGCACTTCGGCTGGAAGTATCCTGTCACGATCTTGTGGGGACGCCTGAAAATCCACGAGTTCGGAAAGCTCAGCACGTCTGAGCTGCGTCGCCGCATTGAAAGCGGTGAGTTCGACGGCTGGGACGACCCAAGAATTCCAACAATAAGAGCGTTACGTAGAAGAGGTTTCGAACCCGAAGCGATACGCCGCTTCTTCCTCAGCCTCGGCGTCAGCGAGAGCGACGTGGCTATCAGCTTAAAGAACCTTTACGCTGAAAACCGTAAATTAATCGACGAGAAGGCGAACAGGTACTTTTTCGTCACGTCGCCGCAGGAGCTGCGCCTCGTGAAGGACAGCGAGGAGTTCCGGGGCGTGGCGAGGGCGCTGCTGCACCCCAGCAGGAAGGACTTCCGTGAGATCGAAGTCCACGGCTCGGTGCTCATCAGCGGCGACGACGCCCGCACGCTGGACGTCGGCGACACCCTACGCCTGAAATACCTGTGCGACGTGGAAATCGTGAGCAAAGACCCTCTGACCGCAAGGGTGCTCGGCTTTGAGGCTGAGGCGAAAGCCGCCGGGGCTGAGGGCAAGAAGAAGCCCATAATCCAGTGGGTTCCTGCCGAAAACCACATCTACGTGGTCGTCAAGAGACCTGAGATCGAAAAGCCGGAGGAGCACGGCATCGGCGAGCCCCTCATAAAGCGGGAAGTGGGGAACGTCGTGCAATTCGAAAGATACGGGTTCGTGAGGATCGATTCGGCTGAGGACGGCACCGTGGTCGCATACTTTACTCACTAGCGTGAGAAGAACAGGGAGCATATCTTCTCAACGTACTTCGGTCTTGCGAAGATCGTGACGGTATCTCCGACTTTCAGCACTGTATCCCCCTTGGGAATGATGAGCTCGCCGTCACGCTGCACCGCAACCACAACTGCCTCTTTTAACTTCAGTTCGGAAAGGCTTTTCCCTGCAGCTATCGAATTCTCCTCAACGACGAGCTCAAAGCCCTCAGCCTGCCCGTCTCCGATGCTTACGAGGAAATCCTTGACCTTCGGGCGGCGTGACGCAAAATATAATTGCTTTGCGACGAGCATGTCCGGATTTTCAAAGACGGTAACGCCCGCATCCCTGAACATCTTCAGGTGTTCCTCCTTGTTCACAATGGAAACTACGCTTTCTATGCCAAACTCCTTGGCCTTAAGCGCTATCATGAGGTTTGTGGCGTCGTCTGAAGTTGTTGCGATCAAGGCGTCGGCACGGCTCGCCCCTGCCTCCTCAAGCGTCGCTCCGACGGTCGCATCGCCTACGATCGTGATGACATCATACTCCATCGCTATCTCCCGACACCGCCGCTCGTCCTTATCTATCACCACGACGTCATTCTTGTCCTGCACTGCCACTCGCACTAAGCTCCTGCCTATACCTCCCAACCCCACTATTATTATGTGCATCTCTGATGCACCGTCGGAGCAGCTTTTATTTCTTCTGTCTTATGAACCTTACGCCGCCATTTCATGTCCACATTACAAAACGTCGCTA